>OOBS01000048.1_pt1 | contig 79945 bp, 67 predicted proteins | sample 1671381 | NCBI WGS metagenome assembly OOBS01 (sample SAMN06348151, study PRJEB24527) | human gut metagenome | biome: human gut; feature: ankylosing spondylitis patient; material: feces | host: Homo sapiens | place: China | collected 2015-10 | reverse complement strand
CGAGCAAGGCACAAAAGGCTGTTCTTTCGATTGCCGGTGCAAAGATACAACATTTTCGGGCAGAATGCAAGCTTTCACCCTAACTTTCTATGTGAGAAAATCTATAAGTAGCTGTAATACAATAAGTTCTGTTGATTTTCTTTCTGAACTTTATTGCAAATAACAAAAAAACGCTGAAAAAGTACAATGGAGAACACAGAAAGGCAAAAGCGGTCATTTCCGGTCATGGTCATTTTCGGTCATTTTCAAAATGAGTTGGGTCATTTTGAGCTATAGTAAATATAAATATTATTTATATTATACTATAGATGACCTTTTCTCCCCCGAAACGAAAATGACCGGAAATGACCATGACCGAAAATGACCGGAATATAATCCTCATAGTGATGGGAGATAATAAATTATTAGATGCGCTAAAATGTTGGTTATTAATGTTATATATGATTTGTGTGTAGTCTTGCTATAATTGTGTATGTATAAAATAATCTACATTCATCAGGCTCATATTTGTACCTTATTGTTCTTCTTTTGCCCTTTTTCTACCTGTCATTTCTTCTATTTTTGTCAAAAATACCTACCTTTAGAGCATGATTTAGAGTCCGAGGAGGGGCATTTTTTACCCTTAGAAGAGGGGGTAAAACATCTTCCTAACCCCCATATTTTGCATTTTTCCGTTAAATAACGTGATAAAATTCTTGGGTTTGCCAACTTTTTATTATCTTTGCTAGCAATTAACAAATTATTGACGTAGCAATAGTCCGGAAAGCTAGAAACTACATAATAACAATACTAAGATGGAAATGGATAACCTATTGTTATATAGTTATTTAGTATGTATATTTTGTGTGTGCAGTGAAGCCTGTATGTTGGGTTATGAATGGAATATATATTTACTTTTTGAATCATAGCATTCGCTTTTTATGCATTCTTCCAATACCTGTTTTCAGCGATGAAAAACGGAAAAATTAGAGTTTTCTGATTACATAAACCCGTTTTTTAGCCCATGAATAGCCGATTTTGCACTTTAATTTATGCCCTCATCGAGCAGCTGAAGGAGGAATATCCATTTGCCACGATTCATGGTCACAATGAATTTGCCAACAAAGCTTGCCCCTGCATTGATATGAAGAAGGAGTGGGGCTAACAGATAGGGAACGCGTTGCGTTCCCTATTTATACTTATTTTCCGATGCAACATGTGGATGTTGCTGATAGTATAGCTCTCTCTTGGATTTTTGGCTAAATGATATGCTAAATAATAATAAAATTGCTGCAAAGTAAGTCTGTTTTCAAAATTTTCAATTATCTTTGCTGATAGCAATTAAAATAGATAAAAGATATTAATCGAATAAAAGTCGTGTTGGTTATCAATATGTAACCACCGATTTGTATTATCTAAAAACTAAGGATTATGGCAAAGATAAAAGTTGAAAATACAGAAATATCTGTTGTTAATGTTCAAAATGAGGATTATATCTCTCTGACAGATATGGCACATAGCCAAATGCAAGAGCATATTATTTTCAGATGGATGAGCCTCAAAAGTACAATAGAATACCTCGGTGAATGGGAAAAGCTATATAATCCGAATTTTAATTGTACCGAATTCGATACAATTAAAAATGCAGCAGGAAGCAACAACTTCGTGCTTTCTGTAAAGGCATGGATTCAAAGAACAGGTGCAATAGGCATCATGGCAAAAGCTGGCCGATATGGTGGAACTTATGCTCATCGAGACATTGCGTACCACTTTGGAATGTGGATTAGTCCTCGTTTCCAACTTTTGTTGGTAAAAGAGTATCAACGTCTTAAAGCTGATGAGCAGAAACAATTGTCATGGTCTGCCAAGCGGGAACTATCAAAGATAAACTATCGCATTCACACGGATGCTATCAAAGTAAATCTCATTCCTGCGGAAGTGACTCGTGAGCAAGCTGCCATGAAATATGCTGATGAAGCGGATGTACTCAACATAGCCATGTTCGGCATGACTGCGAAACAATGGCGTGAGCAGAATCCCGACAAGAAAGGTAACATTCGTGACTATGCCAGTATTAATGAACTTATCTGTCTCTCAAATATGGAGAATCTCAACGCTGTATTTATCAATGATGGTATGGCGCAGTCTGAGCGACTTATCAAGCTCAATCAGATTGCCATTCAGCAGATGAAAATTCTTGAAGATACAGGCGGAAGAAACTTATTAAAATAAAGATTAATTTGGCAATAAAGGATAAGGATGGAAATACGGTGGGATGCATTTTTTATCAGATGCATCCCCCTATGTAAATCCATATATTTCTTGTAGCGGCTTTAAACTTTGTCTTCTATCTCCTCATCGTTTTCAGTCCCTATTTATATTATATATGGTACTTATTCTGGTAGTGGCGCTTGGATTTAACAGGGGCTCCATGGAAGGAACCGCTGCCCATACCGCTGCCACGAAGGCTCTCATGGAAGCCTGAACCACCACTATATTCCCCCCAGCGAGCTCTGATTCTATCTACATAATTAACCGTCTCCGTGCCTCGCATATAACCATATTTCACTACTGGGTCTGTGTAATAAGCCGGTTGGGAAAGGCGCAGAATATAATCGCGAATTACGCCCCAATTGTGCGGATTCTGACCATGTTTGCGAGCCAGCGCCATCGCATCTCTGATGTGGAAATAGCCACCATTATAAGAAGCAAGGGCAAAAAGCATACGCTGCGACGGGTCGCCTACGTCAGAGAAATGCCCCTGCAGTTCCGCCATATATCTGGCTGCCGCAGCCACATTCGCCTCAGGTTCATGAATCATGCTCATCGGCAAACCCAGATGGGCAGCCGTGCCTGGCATAATCTGCATCAGTCCGCAAGCTCCTGCCCATGACTTCGCATTCGGGTCGAAACAGCTCTCCTGATAACATTGGGCAGCCATCAGACGCCAGTCCATGCGAGCCGTTCCGCTATAGCGCTGGAAGAGGTGGTCGTAGCGGGAAATAACACCCTTAGAACGGTTCAGGAATGGTGAATAAACGTGGCGGCGCACGCTGGCAGAAGAAAGCAGCCACGATTCTTCCTGCTTGACCTGAGCAATCAGCTTAGGCTTAAACCAGCCGTTCAGGGTGTCGGCAAGACTCTTGTTACCGTTCAGCACAGCCCATTGGGTTCGGGTGCTGTCGGGCGTAACACCACAGAACAGCAGGTTGCCTCTGGTCTGTTTTCGGGGTAGGGGTACGGCAATCACATCACCTTCTCCCTTCTCCAGTTTGCGCACCATTTCAGCCGTATCCTTACATTCTTCTACGCGTAACGACACGCCGATCTGCTGGGCAAACTTCTCGCAGAGCAGATATTGCAGTCCCATTCCGTGGCTGTGGTAATCATAATAGGTAGTAGGGCCGTTAACGGTAAGCATGATGAGCTCACCATTAGCCTGAATATCTTCGAGCGAAAGCCCTTTGCTGGTTGAAGCAGGTTTCTTATCATCGCCTTCAGCCCCATCAGAGTTGTCCGCATACTCCATTTCGCCTACGGGAGTTCCCCATGGCGTAAGCTCCTGCTGCGGTTTCTTGTCGGCACAGGCAGCGAGCAAAAATAGTGCATATAATGCGTATAAATATCCTTTATTCTTCATTTCAGCTGCAAAAGTACAAAATATTTTGCACATAAGTGAGAAATTATTTGTTTATTCTAATAAAAATATGTACTTTTGCAATGTTTTTCAAACAAAATATAGAAATATGTTACGAATAGCAGTACAAAGCAAGGGTCGTCTTTTCGACGACACCATGAATCTTTTAGCAGAGGCTGACATCAAAGTAAGCGCCTCTAAACGCACCCTCCTGGTGCAGTCAAGCAACTTTCCTCTCGAGGTTCTCTACCTTCGTGATGATGATATTCCTCAGAGCGTAGCCTCTGGTGTGGCAGATATCGGTATCGTTGGTGAGAACGAGTTTGTTGAGCGTGGAGAGAATGCACAGATTATCGACCGCCTGGGTTTCAGCAAGTGCCGCCTGAGCCTCGCCATTCCTAAGAAGATTGATTATCCGGGATTGCAATGGTTCAACGGCAGGAAGATTGCTACTTCTTACCCTAACATCCTGCGCAAGTTTATGAAGAAGAATAATATCAATGCCGACATCCATGTCATTACGGGTTCTGTAGAAATCAGTCCGGGCATCGGTTTGGCTGATGGTATTTTCGATATTGTAAGTTCAGGTTCTACTCTGGTCAGCAACAATCTTGCTGAGGTTGAGGTGGTGATGAAGAGCGAGGCTCTGCTCATCGGCAACTGGAACATGGACGAGGAGAAGCATGAGATTCTGAACGAGATGCTGTTCCGCTTCGAGGCTGTACGTTCTGCACAGGACAAGAAGTACGTGATGATGAATGCTCCTAAGGCAAAGGTTCAGGAGATTACAGAAGTATTGCCAGGCATCAAGAGTCCTACGATTATCCCATTGGCTGATGAGGAATGGTGCTCTATCCACACCGTGCTCGATGAGAAGCGTTTCTGGGAAATCATAGGCAAGTTGAAGGAACTCGGTGCACAGGGCATCCTGGTAACACCAATCGAAAAGATGATATTGTAACTTGATTACTTTGAACATTGAACATTGAACATTGAACTTTATGAATAGCCTTGCTGTTGCAATACAGTTATAAACGCATATCATACAGTTCTAAGTTCAAATCTCAAAGTAAAAGTAATCATACAGTTCAAAGTTCAAATCTCAAAGTTCAATGTATAATAATTAAATATTAATAATAGGAATGAAGGTAATAAAGTATCCTGCAAAGGAGGAATGGAGCGAGATTGTAAAACGCCCACACCTGGATGTTTCGCAGCTGAATGCGACCGTACAAGGTGTACTCGACGATGTGAAAAACCATGGCGACGAAGCCGTGAAGCGTTACGAGGAGAAGTTTGATCATGCCCATCTCGATTCTTTGGCTGTGACTGAAGCTGAAATCGAAGAGGCTGAGAAAATGGTTTCTCAAGAACTGAAAGACGCTTTGCACCTCGCCCATCATAACATTGCCGCATTCCATCATAGCCAGAAGTTTGATGGTGTAAAGGTTGAAACTTGCCCTGGTGTAACCTGCTGGCAGAAGAGTGTGGCTATAGAGAAGGTGGGATTGTATATCCCGGGAGGTACTGCTCCTCTCTTTAGCACCGTTCTGATGCTGGCTACTCCTGCCAAGATTGCGGGATGTAAAGAAATAGTACTGTGCACTCCTCCTAACAAAGAAGGCAAGGTGAACCCGGCTATCCTCATGGCGGCAAAGATTGCGGGCGTAAGCAAGATTTTTAAGGCGGGTGGCGTTCAGGCTATCGGAGCCATGGCTTACGGTACGGAGAGCGTGCCTAAGGTTTATAAGATTTTCGGTCCGGGCAACCAGTTTGTCATGGCTGCCAAGCAGCAGGTTTCCCTGCACGATGTGGCTATAGACATGCCTGCCGGTCCGTCTGAAGTTTGTCTTATTGCCGACGAAACAGCCAACCCTGTGTTTGCTGCTGCCGACCTGTTGTCGCAGGCTGAACATGGTTTCGATTCTCAGGTTTTCTTCATTACTACATCTGAAAAGGTGTTGGATGATGTAAAGAATGAAGTTGAAGTGCAGCTTGAACGTTTGCCACGTAAGGAGATGGCACAGACCTCATTAGACAACTCTAAGTTTATCCTCGTAAAGACCGAAGAGGAGGCAATCGACCTCTGCAATACTTATGCGCCGGAGCATCTGATTATCGCCACAGCCGATTACGAGCAGCTGGCAGAAAAAGTTGTGAATGCAGGTAGTGTATTCCTCGGAAACTATGCGTGCGAAAGTGCAGGCGACTATGCAAGCGGTACGAACCATACCTTGCCAACCCATGGTTATGCTTTGGCTTACAACGGAGTGAACCTGGACAGTTATAATCGCAAAATCACCTTCCAGCATCTTACAGAAGAAGGTATTCGTAACATTGGAAATGCTGTAGTGACCATGGCAGAAAATGAGCAATTGGAAGCTCATGCCAATGCGATGAGACTGAGAGTGAACAGTTTGAAACAATAGGGTGAAACGGGAAGTTGTAAAAATACTTCTTTATAGCTTTTGAAAGAAAAATGAAAGAATTGAAAGATTTGTGCCGAGAGAACATCTGGAATCTGGCACCTTACAGTTGCGCCCGTACGGAGTTTGCAGGCAGAAATGCCCGCGTCTTCCTCGACGCCAACGAAAATCCATATAATGACCCTTACAATCGTTATCCTGATCCGCTGCAGGTTGAACTGAAGAAGCAGATCAGCAAGATTAAGGGTGTGGCTGAAGAGAAAATCTTCCTGGGCAACGGTTCTGACGAGGCCATCGATTTGGTTTACCGTGTATTCTGCCGCCCGGGCAAGGATAATGTAGTAGCGATTGCACCTACTTACGGAATGTATGAAGTTTGTGCAGACATCAACGATGTGGAGTATCGTTCTGTATTGCTTGATGAAAATTATCAGATTTCTGCCGGAAAACTCCTGGCAGCCTGCGATGAACAGACAAAGGTTATCTGGATCTGCAGTCCGAACAATCCTACGGGCAATCACATCAACCGCGAGGCAATCGTAGAGGTGTTGCAGAAATTCCAGGGTATTGTCATCATTGACGAAGCCTACAGCGATTTCTCTTCGGAGCGCACATTCCGCAGCGTGCTCGACAGATTTCCCAACATGATTGTGCTCAACACCATGAGTAAGGCATGGGGCTGTGCAGCCCTCCGTCTGGGAATGGCTTTTGCGAGCAAGGAGATTGTTGACATATTCAATAAGGTGAAATATCCTTATAACATCAATCTGCTTACTCAGGAGCATGCGCTGGAAGTGATGAAGAATCCGCTGAAGGTTGACGAATGGGTGAAGAACATCCTGCAGGAGCGTTCTAAGGTAATGGCTGCATTCCTGGATCTGCCTATCTGCGAGAAGGTTTATCCTACTGATGCAAACTTCTTCCTGGCTAAAATGACCGACGCCAACACCATCTATAATTATCTGGTGGCACAAGGCATTATCGTAAGAAACCGCAACAAGGTTCAGTTGTGCGGCAACTGTCTGAGAATTACGATAGGAAACAAGAGCGAGAATGCTGAATTACTCGGTGCTTTGAGACAGTACTAAATTATTTTGGGAAAGTTCAGTATATAATATGAAAGAGGGTGAGTCATAAATATATGATTCACCCTCTTTTTAGCATTTATCTTCTTCTGCCTCTACCTTCATTTCTTCCTTGATTTCCACGACCGCCGCGTTCGTTCTTATCCCCGCTGTTGTAGCGGTTCTTGCGGTTATGGTTGTCGTTGTCGAAATTAGGGTTGAAACTCTTTTTCTTCTTGTCCTTGAAGAAGCCGGCACCCTGGTCTTTCTGATTTCTCAGCTCGGCTCTGGCCGCTGCTACGGCATCACGGATGTTGGCATTCGAAGGCTTACCTGATTTTAGAGATTTTCCGTTATTCAGATATTTCTCCTCATCATAGCAACCCACATTGCCATATCCCTTTGGGGCAAAGCGGTCAGAAGCATTTCTGCCACGGCTTTTTCCTGCGTTCGGTTCTGAAGCATTTCTGCCAGCTCCACGCTTGCCTTTAGCACCTTTTCCTACACCTGGATTATCGTATGTAGAACCTATCGCCTTATCGTCATAATGCGTCTTCTTACCCTTGAAACTGCCACCCATGCTCTTCCTGTCGTAGAGTTTGTCGATGAGGTCGGCTCTGCCTATCCGGCGAAGTTCACTCTCGATGGCGCGGCGCTCTTCAGGCTTGTACCAGAAGAAGAACATGCGCTGGGCAAGCTTCTCTTTCTGAGTCTTGGCGCTGAAGACCGGCTCCAGGGTGTAAGGATCGTATCCCGTGTACCAGGTCTCGGTAGAAATGGTCATAGGAGTAGGGGTGAAATCCTGCACCTGTTCCAGATGAAAGTCCAGTCCCTTCGTAATGACGGCAAGTTCGGCCATGTCTTCTTCATGACAGCCCGGATGCGAACTGATGAAGTAAGGAATGATCTGCTGGTTCAGACCTTCTTCCTTGTTGATCTTGTCGAAGATGCGCTTGAACTCGTAGAAGAGGTCGAACGATGGCTTGCGCATGAACTTCAAAACCTCTGGACTCGTATGTTCAGGAGCTACCTTCAGTCGGCCGCTCACGTGCTTGGTAATCAGTTCGCGCGTGTATTCTCTAGCCGCCTGATTCACCTTTTCGTCCTTGCTCTTATGCAGCAGAAGGTCGTAACGCACACCACTACCAATGAAGCTCTTCTTGATTCCCGGCAAAGCATCTACAGCATGATAAATCTCCAGAAGCTTGCTGTGGTCGGTATTGAGGTTCGGACAAATCTGAGGGTTTACACACGACGGGCGCTTGCACACTTCGCAGGCTTTCTGATTCTTGCCGTGCATTCCGTACATGTTGGCAGAAGGACCGCCCAAATCGCTCAGATAGCCCTTGAAATCAGGCATCTGGATGATTTTCTTCACCTCCTTCAGAATGCTCTCCTTGCTGCGGCAAACCACGAATTTACCCTGATGGGCAGAAATGGTGCAGAAAGAACAGCCGCCGAAACAGCCACGATGAAGGTTCACGGAAAACTTGATCATCTCGTAGGCTGGAATGGTCTTGCCCTTGTATTTAGGATGAGGCAAACGCGTATAAGGCAGGTCGAAAGCCGCATCCAGTTCCGCGGTAGTCATCAGCGGGAAAGGCGGATTCACCACTACATATTTGCCGTCCACTTCCTGAATCATGCGCTGAGCATGCATCTTGTTGGCTTCTTCCTCCAGATGGCGCACGTTCTCAGCCTGTCCCTTCTTGTTGTGGAGACATTCTTCGTGGCTGTGGAGGATGATGTCATCGTCCTTGAAGCCGCCCGGAATCTCATTCTCCTTGCAGTAGAAAACCACCTGCGGCATTTCGTGGATTTGGCTAAGCGTCTTGCCTTCTGCAAAGGCATTGGCCAGTTCAACGATAGAACGTTCGCCCATTCCGTAGAGAATGAGGTCGGCGCCCGAATCGCAGAGAATGCACTTGCGGAGCTCGTCTTTCCAATAGTCGTAGTGGCTGATGCGACGCAACGAAGCCTCAATACCGCCTAGTGCTACAGGTACGTCGGGAAAGAGTTTCTTCAGTATCTGCGTATAGACGATAGATGGATAGTCGGGGCGCATGTCGTGGCGGGAGTCGGGACTGAAAGCGTCCTCGCTACGCATGCGGCGGTTGGCCGTATAGCGGTTCACCATCGAGTCCATGGCACCCGGAGAAACACCAAAGAAGAGGCGAGGGCGACCGAGTTTCTTGAAGTCTCGGAAATCGCCGTGCCAGTCGGGCTGGGGAACGATGGCTACCCGATAGCCGTTAGCCTCCAGCATTCGTCCGAGGATGGCAGGACCGAAGGATGGGTGGTCAACGTAAGCATCTCCTGAAAAGAGGATAACGTCGAGCTCGTCCCATCCGCGCAACTCGCATTCTTTCTTGGTGGTAGGTAAGAAATCTGTTAACTTATAATCCATTCAATATTTTTTAATCATTTACTGCGTCTGGTTCTGCATCAGCTGCAGCCTCAGCCTGCTTCTTGTCTTTCCAGTCTACGTAGAGCAGAACGAGGTTGTGAAGACCGAGCGCCTTCATGTTCTGATTGTAGATGACGTCGAGACAGAGATCGAGCAACTCCTTATCCTTGATGTCGCTGCTCTCGAGGAGTGAACGCACATTAAGTTTCAGTTTATCGAGCACTTCCTCGTCGATAATGCCTGTGCTGTCTACGAGGTTGCGGAGTAACTGATACTTTTCGATGGTCTCTAAATGCTGGTCGCTCACTTCGATAGAGCGAGTGCCAGACTGGTTGGCTTGAATCTTATACATAAGCTTAAAATTTTTTATCTGTTTTACTTAGAATTTAATCTGTCAGAAATTTGAGAATGCCGAGCAACACGCTGGTGCGGGTTCTTTCGTCGATGATGCATTCCAGCGGGAATCCCATGACGAAGCTGCGGTAAGTAGTGCTCTTGTAGGCAACCGCCGCACTCGTTCCCGTATCGTATTGCATCGCCGTGAAGGCGTAATTGCCAACCGGTTTCAATATCTCGGGATGGGTTGCCGCATAATGCTGGGCATTCAACTCGTTATAATAGCTGAACTGCAGACCTAAACCCTTGACGTTAGGCGAAGTGCAGACAATACTGTCTCGTTCTGTTACGGTTGAATCTTCGGGATTGATGTCCCTGGTGATGGCCGTAGAACCTGTAGGCTCATAGCTGAGTTTCAGAATATCGCTCAGAAACGCCTGTTCCTCTTCAGTCTGCATGTCGCTTCCGGTATAAGAACCGCTTATCAGGATTCTGCCGCCTTGGCTGGCGTATTGCCTGATGCTGTTCTGCAGGGCAGGCGTGAACGACTTGAAGAAGGCGTGAGTATAGCCGTCATGGCGCTCCAGTCCGTTGATGAGGTCAACTGCCTGATAGTTCTTCATCTGAACCCTGCCGCTGGCGATGACTTCGCTCGAACAGCTGGAAATATTATATTTGCCCGAAGCTGCAATACTTGTAGCATGCGCCTGAACGTAGTTGAAGTCGTTGCCTGCCACAAACTTGCCAATCATTTCGTTGCCGCTGAAGCCGAGTCCGAAACTGGTTTCGTTGCCCATTCTGCTTCTGTCGAACACCTGCTGCTTGCCGCTCCATCCCGCCGTCAGTCCGTAGCTTACGCCCGGATCCTGATTGAGGTCGAATCCCTGCTTTTCCTCATCATCCACTACCTGCGGAGAGGCAAGGCGATGGAAATTGTTTACGATGAGCACAGACTTGCTGGCAGCAGGATTATAGAGTACAGAGAGGGTTTCGGTGGTGAAACTTTCTCCTCCTGCATTAACCGCAGCCACCTTGAAATGGTAAAGCTTGCCCGGTTCCAGCTGCATCTGGCAGCGGGTGGTGTTCACGATGGTTCCGTTGTCAAAACCGCCTTGTCCCTCAGCCTTATAAATAATGTAAGAAGTAGGGCGGGCAGATGGTTCCGTCTTGTCCAGCTGGGCTGTCCATGAGAGTAGGGCAACACCTTGGTTCTGCGTAACGCTGAAGTTCTGCGGAGCCAGCGGCTGTACCACGTATCGGGTTCCATGATTGCTGTTTACGAAGCGCAGGATAGTTTTGTAGATGGAGCGTGCGATATAGAATTTTCCGAGCGGATCCTGAGCAATTCTCATGTCAGGGAAATTCTGATGCGAAAGCATTTCGAGAATAGCCGACGGAACTTCCGGCAGACGGGTTTCAGAATAGTTTCTGTCCCATAGATAGCGTTTGCCGAATTCTCCGAACTGAGCCGTGAGATCCGTAACGAGATTATCGCGCAAAGCCCTAGCGAAATCCTTGGATGTGAATCTTGAGATTCCGCTGTTCAGTATTCCGTCGTTATAATCTGTAGTGCAGATAGCAAGGGCTCCAAAGGTAGTTTTTCCGTCCCTATTGTAACCCGCATCACTATGAAGCGCCAGCGAGAGTTCTATAGGCACGTGCTTGCCCTTCCTGGCAGGCATGTAAACCGAACCGCCGCCCAGCCAGTTGGTCATCAGCGAACGGGTGTTGATGTCGTCGGCGTAATCATTTTCTCCCTTTCTGCCTCCATAAACCTTATAAGGAGCACCAGCCCATTGGGCGTAGTATCTGGCTCCTTCCAGGCAACGGGGCAATCCGCTGGTGTAACCGCCGCGCTCTATGTTTCCCATGCCGCCGCCAAAGCGGACAGCATCTGTAGTTACTACTCCACGGCGTGAAGCCTTGTTGGTGCAGACCACGCGGTTGAACTCGTTGCAGCCCTTGTCGAAATCGAAGGTGCCCAGGTAAACCCAGGTGCCTCCGCCCATGCGCTGGTTAACGGAAAACTCCGTGGCTTCGCCCTTGTGATAAACGATGTATCTTGCATCGCTCACGCTCTTGGGGAGCGACTGGTAACTTACGTAGACTGCGTATTTGCCGGCTTCCATGAAACGGGGCTGGTAGCTTACCTGGCTGGTTTTCTTGCGCTTGGTAGCCTTCGCCTGTCTCACGGTTCCCATGCGGAACGGATTTTCCCCATCTTTCAGTCGGTAGCGGTTGGCAAAACCGACCGAATCGCAGTTTTTCCATCGCTTGCTCCCCTCCTTTTCGAAATAATAAACCGACTTGACAGCATCATCATTATCGATGACGATTTCGTTCGTCTGCCAGTCTCTTTCGCGGGGTGTGAAGACGATGGCTCCCGCATTCTGGAGCATCGGGATGAGGTAGGGCACTACGATGGTTTGGGTAAAGAGATCTTCGTTTGTGCAAAACAGGTTAGGGCGTTGCCATTTCCATACATCTCTGTCGGCATAATAATACCGTCCGTGCGAGGCCCATAGCGAAAGGTGCCTGTTCTGTAGTCCTGCCGTAACGAAATAAGGGCGGGAAACATTAAACACCCATGGGTCGCCATCATAATCTATGCCTTGCCATGCGCCGCTGTTAGCCTCTTCGTAGGTAGGAAAAAACGATTTGCCGTTAGCCTGAAGCGAAGCTCCAGCGGCTAACAGCAAACTGCTTATCAAACAATATGTTATGTTTTGGTGTTTCACTTTACGAATACTCCTTCTTTAATAGCTGACAAAACGTTATCTTCTAACGTTTAATCAATATTTCCGATTGTGAACTTCTCCGGTTTCTTTCCTTTGAAATCCTTGAAGTACAACTTGATTTCACGCATGTCTTTGTCAACATCCCCTGACGGGATAATCTGCCGGGTGCATTGGATGACTTTCTTCTCATAGTCAAGCCCATAGAGATGGATAGGCAGATGCGCCTTGAGGGCTATGAAATAGAATCCCTTTTTCCATTCCGGGTTGAGCGAGCGGGTACCTTCGGGCGTAATGCACAGTCCGAAAGCCTTCCGCTTATCCGCTTCTGCGGCCAGATTATCCGTCATGCTAGTATGTTTGCTTCTCCACACAGGAATACCTCCCATCTTTCTGAAGATAGGACCTAGCGGCCAGAAGAACCATTCCTTTTTCATGAGGAAATTACATTTGATTCCCTCAGCATGGGCAAAGAGCTGGCCCAGTATCAGGTCCCAGTTACTGGTGTGCGGAGCCATGCAGATAATATACTTTTCAGGAAGCTCCTGGGTGATGATTTTCTTATAGCCCAAGCGCTTATACAATATCCATTGACAAATTCCTTTTACCATATATATAAATAGGTGTATTTTCTGATTCTGATGATAATAGGATTATGCCAAGTTTGAAATCTGGTCGATGATTTCGCTCATCTGCTTGTTGAAGTCGCCTATGAGCTTTTTATAATATTCACCCTTCTTGATTCCCGGTTCCGGGTGAGACACGCGGCTGATGTAATCGCCGTTGATCATGACGATAGCTGAAAGAATGCCATCCACATCTTCCTGTGAAGGCTTACCATTATACAAAGATGCAGCTACTGTTTCGGCGAAAAGTTCGCTTGTAATGTAGTTGATTGTGCGCTTTAAATCTCTTTTATTAGCCATAATTCTTTTCTCCTAATTAATGAATAATTAAAAATATCGCTCAAAGATAATCATTTTCTTTGAAATAACATCATTTTTTGGGAAAAAATGTATCTATTAACGCATTTTTAGCATTTTTCTTTCCGTATCTCGCAGAAAAGAGTTATTTTTGCAGATGTTTTTGAAGTTTCAACTAATTAAAATAAAAAACGAATTATGGAAAAAAGTGCATTGCAGATTGCAAGAGCTGCTTATCAGCCAAAATTGCCTAAGGCTCTCCAGGGCCCAGTAAAGGCAGTTGAAGGTGCAGCAACACAGTCAGTAGGTAATCAGGATGAAATCAAGGCGTTGTTCCCTAACACTTATGGAATGCCTGTTATTACATTCGAGGCAGGTGAGGCTAAGGAACTTCCTGCTTTCAACGTAGGTGTTATCCTCTCTGGTGGTCAGGCTCCTGGCGGTCACAACGTGATTTCTGGTCTCTTCGACGGTGTGAAGTCTCTCAACCCAGCTAACAAGCTCTATGGTTTCATCCTCGGTCCTGGTGGTCTCGTTGACCATAAGTACATGGAGATTACTTCTGAAATCATGGACGAATACCGCAATACTGGTGGTTTCGACATCATCGGTTCCGGCCGTACCAAGCTTGAGAAGGAAGACCAGTTTGAGAAGGGTATTGAGATTCTTCGTGAACTCGGCATCAAGGCACTTGTCATCATCGGTGGTGACGACTCAAATACCAACGCTTGCGTTCTCGCAGAATACTATGCTGCCAAGAAGTATGGCGTACAGGTAATCGGTTGCCCTAAGACTATCGACGGCGACTTGAAGAACGAGCAGATTGAGACTTCTTTCGGTTTCGATACAGCCTGCAAGACATATTCTGAGCTCATCGGTAACATCGAGCGCGACTGTAACTCAGCACGTAAGTACTGGCACTTCATCAAGCTGATGGGTCGTTCAGCATCTCACATCGCTCTTGAGTGCGCTCTCCAGACTCAGCCAAACATCTGCTTGATTTCTGAGGAGGTAGAGGCTAAGGAAATGTCACTCGATGATGTGGTTACTTATATTGCAACTGCAGTAGCTAACCGTGCTGCTGAGGGTAACAACTTCGGTACTGTTCTCATCCCAGAGGGCCTGATCGAGTTCATCCCAGCTATCAAGAAGCTCATCGCAGAATTGAACGAGGTTCTTACAGACCCTGCAACAGGCGAGAGCCGTGAGTTTGCAAGTGCTGAGGAGCAGATTGCATTCGTTAAGGGTGCCATCGCTAAGGACAACCTCGCAGTATTGGAGTCTTTGCCAGCTGACGTAGCTCGCCAGCTTTGCCTCGACCGCGACCCTCACGGAAACGTACAGGTTTCTCTCATCGAGACAGAGAAGTTGCTTTCTCGCATGGTAGCTGAGAAGTTGGCTGCATGGAAGAAGGAGGGTAAGTACGTAGGTAAGTTCTCTGCACAGCACCACTTCTTTGGTTACGAGGGACGTTGCGCAGCTCCTTCTAACTACGATGCTGACTACTGCTACTCACTCGGTTTCAACGCTTCACGCCTCATCGCTAACGGCAAGACCGGTTACATGTCAATCATCAAGAACACAACAGCTCCTGCAGCAGAGTGGATTGCAGGTGGTGTGCCAATCACTATGATGATGAACATCGAGCGTCGTAATGGTGCTAACAAGCCAGTTATCCGCAAGGCTCTCGTTGAGCTGGATGGCGCTCCATTCAAGTTCTTCGCTTCTAAGCGCGATGAGTGGGCTAAGGAAACATCTTACGTTTATCCAGGTCCTATCCAGTACTGGGGTCCTTCTGAGGTTTGCGACCAGACCACAAAGACTCTCCAGTTGGAGCAGGCTAAGTAAAAAATAGAATAAATATTTTTTTATATGTCAACAAGACGAACGGCTTCTTCACAGAAAAAGAGTGCCATGGCGAGAAAGAAAACTCCTCGGCGTGGCGGCTCCCGTGGTAGAAGGCGTTCGTCTTCTTTTTTGCAACGCTATCCCCGTTGGGCGTGGTGGATAGGCGGAACGGCGGTTATCGTGCTCTATGTCTTTCTGTTCTATCATTTCTTTGTAGGTCCAACTGGTTTCCGATGGCGTGCGCTTTATGGCGATGCTGAATATCCTGAAGGTTTCGAAATTCATGGAATCGACATTTCGCATTATCAGGGCAAGATAGACTGGGAACAGCTCAAGAATGCGATGATCAAGGGTTGTCCTGTGCGCTTCGTCATCATCAAGAGTACGGAAGGTTCTTCACGGCTCGATGAGAATTTCCGCGAGAACTTTAATCAGGCTCGCGATTTCGGTTTCATCCGGGGTGTTTATCATTTCTGGAGCAATAAGTCGACAGCCCGAGAACAGGCTTATTATTTCCTAGATCAGGTTCATCTTACGGATGGCGATTTGCCTCCGGTACTGGATATTGAACATAAGCCGGCAGATAAGAGTGTGGAGGATTTCCAGCGTGATGTGCTTACCTGGCTGCATATTGTAGAGGATAAGTATCATGTTAAACCTATCATCTACACCTATTATAAATTCAAGGAGCAATATCTGAGTGCGCCTGTCTTCGAAGATTATCCTTACTGGATAGCCCACTATTATGTTGACAAGGTTCAGTATAAGGGCAAATGGAAGTTCTGGCAGCATACGGATGTGGGCAAGTTGCCGGGCATTAAAGGCTACGTAGATTTCAATATTTACAACGGCAGTTATTATGAGCTCAAGCAGCTCTGCATAGGAAGCAATAATAATGAGAAGAAATTCATGGAATAAAGGTTGGACTTTTGGCAATATGCGAAAATCCAACCTTTATTCGTATGTTTTAATCTGATATTTCTGATTTCAGATTTTTCGTTCTGAATGTTTAGAATCAGAAAAGAATCTTTATGAACCTAAAACAAGGCAGGCCCAATTGTTGTCAATCTGTCTGCTTATTTCATGCATTCCCAGTTCTTCTGCTTTCTCCAGGAGTACAGGAATATCTTCTTCGTAGAAGCCGCTCAGAACCAGGGTTCCGCCGATGTTCATCACGCTACGGAAAGCGCGCATGTCGTCGAGCAGAATGTTGCGGTTGATGTTGGCAAGAACCAGGTCGAAAACGCCGCTGATGTGGTTGATTACCTGACTGTTGCCAAAGAGTACTTCCATGTTAGTTACGCCGTTGAGCACGGCATTATGCTTGGCATTTTCCACGCTCCACTCGTCAATATCGTAGCCTACCACGTCTTTCGCTCCGAGTTTTGAGCAGGTGAGGGCAAGGATTCCCGTACCCGTTCCGCAATCCAGAATGCGCTTGGTTCTGATAGGCATGTGGAGCAGCTGCGAAATGATCATGCGTGTGGTTTCGTGATTTCCTGTTCCGAACGCCAGTTTCGCCTCAATACCTATTTCTATCATGTCGGGTCTGTTGCTCGTATCGGGATAGAGTTCGGGATGTTTCGCATCGTAAATCACCACCTGGTTGTCCACATAAATTGGTTCGAATCCCTGTTCTTCCCATTCCTGGTTCCAATCCTTGTCTTCTGCATCTTTCACCTCGTAGGTAATTTTCGTATCCCCGATAGGGAAATCAGCAATATAGGCATCCAGCATCTCCTTGTCGAAGAGTTCTTTCTGCACATACGCTTCCAGTCCGGTTTCTGTTTCCTCAAAAGATTCGAATCCGGCTTCGGCTGCACCATCGGCAAGCAGATCCTGAGAGGCCTGCATCAAGTCGGCAGTCGTTTCAATAGTGAATGTTGCTACTAAATATTTCATATTTAATTTGTATTAATTTCTTGTCTAAAAACGCCTTCGAATGTTCAAAAAAGCTAGATTTGTTTTAAATCTTCTGCAAAATTATAAAAAAATAGGGGAAAACCTACAATTATTTAGGGAAATTCTGTATTTTTGCATAAAGATAAGCAATATTTTTGCATCCAGATTATTATATAATCAGAAAAGGGCTCTTTCTGGAGTATTTTTCCTGATGGTTTATGATGGATCTGGAAAGAGAAAAATGGAGAAAAAAATAAATAGGAGAACAGAATATGAAAAGAAAGTATCTTCTTGCAGTCCTTATCGCAGCTGCGATGCCACTCACTTCGATGGCACAGGACGATGACCTCTACTTCAATCCGAAGAAGGAGGCCAAGGAAAAGGCTGAAAGACGGGCTCTGCTTCAGCGCCAGTATGCTGAGCAGCGGGCACGTAGAGATAGTGTTTATCGGCTGTTTTGGAGCGGAAGCGACCGTTCTGTTGATGAATACAATCGAGGCGGCAGAATCTTCAGCCATTATGAGAATGTAGGGAAAGATTCCCTGGGCAACGACATTATACAGTTCCATGTGGGCAAGGGTGTGGCGCCAGACAGCATTTATGATGATGCTTACTTCGCCCAGAAGTATGCTGACAGGGATGAGGATTTCGTACGCACACGCGAGATGAGCCGATGGGACGGATTCTATGATCCGTGGTTCTACGATTATTATGGTTACGGTCCTTACTACTGGCGCAGCCGCATGTGGGGCTGGCACAATCCTTGGCGCTACGGCTATTATGCCGGCTGGTATGATCCTTGGTTCGACCCTTGGTATGATCCATGGTATTATGGTTACTGCGGCTGGTATGGTGGCTGGTACGCCCCTTGGTATTATGGCTGGGGCGGCTACTACAATCCTTGGTATTGGGGCGGTCCGATATACGGACATGTAAGCTATGGTGGATTTGCTGGCAACATTCGCTATAACAACCCAGGTCGTATTGATGGTTCTAATCACCAGTATACAGGTGTTGGCGGTAATAACCGTAATACTTATTCACGCCGTAGTGGTTCTAACCGTAGCTTTGGCCAGCGTCAGAATACTGGCAACTTTAATAATAACTCTTCTTGGGGTAGTCGTAGTAATTCTGGCTTTAGTAACAGTAGCGGTAATTTCGGAGGTGGCAGCTTCAGCGGTAGCGGCCGTTCCGGTGGCGGTAGCTTCGGAGGCGGCGGTGGTCACTCTGGTGGCGGCAGCTTCGGAGGAAGAAGATAAATTGATAATAACAATTAGTATTTAAGATTATGAATAAATTAAAACATATATTCTTTGCCAGTATGCTCATGGCTAGCATGACTGCTGCTGCGCAAGAAACCTATCAGGACGCTAAGTTGGCTGCACCCCAGCTTACAGGTACTGCCCGCTATGTGGGTATGGGTGGTGCTATGGAAGCTTTGGGCGCCGATATTTCCACTATCAGCAGTAACCCTGCTGGTATTGGTCTTTTCCGTAAAAGCCAAATAACTCTTACTGCAGGAGTTATCGCCCAGACAGATGCAGAGAATTATACGGAGTATAATGATGCTCGTATTACTTTTAATGGTAAAAAGAGTCATCCTACCTTTGACCAGGTGGGTATCGTATGGAGTCCGAAAAACAAAGGTACCAATTGGCTGAATCTGGCTTTCAATTATCATAAGAGTGCCGACTTTGGACAGATTCTGAATGCTGCCGGAGCATTGAAGGATGTTTCTCTTAATAAGATAACCGCAGCTAAGAATTTCAAGGAGTATGCGGGGTGGACCAGTCAGGACGCCAACCTTGGTGGATATAAGGATAATTCCGGAAACTATCAGCCTGGTTTGTTTACTGTTCCTACTGATGGTGGTTTGGCTTATGCTGAGGCTGATAAGTATTTGTTTGGTCAGTATCAGCATGGTTATATTGGCACCTATGATTTCAACATTAGTGGCTCGCTTAATAATCAGGTTTGGCTTGGTTTGACAGTCGGACTTCATGATGTTCATTACAATAGTAATTCTCTTTATTCTGAAGACTTCGTTGATGGCAATATAATGGATTCATTTGAGCAATTGAAGATTACTGGAACAGGATTTGATGTGAAGGCGGGTGTTATCTTCCGTCCAGTCAAGGATTCTCCTTTCCGTATTGGTGCTTATTTTAATAGCCCTATCTTCTATGATCTCACAGTTAGTGGCGATAATGATATTACTATTTCGGGGAATTATGATCCTGCTACCTATGAGGAAAAAGATGGAAGTCAGCAGCCTTGCTATGTCAAGGGTAGTAGGGGACAGAGTATAGATTATGATTTCCGGCTTAATACACCATGGAAAGTGGGCGCCAGCTTGGGTCATACTATAGGAAATTATCTGGCACTTGGTGCAACTTATGAATATGCCTGGTACGATCATATGGACAACCGTGTGAAGGATGGTGGTTATTATGATTCCTATTGGGGAGACTATTATGAGAGCAGTAGTAGTGATGAGGCTATGAATCACGACACTCAATTGAACCTGCAAGGTGTAAGTACCTTGAAGTTAGGTGCAGAGATTAAGCCTGTTGACATGTTGTCAATCCGATTAGGTTATAATTATGTATCGCCAATGTACAAGGATAATGCTTTGCGCGATCAGACATTTGATAGTAATGGCGTTTACATCGCTTCTTCTGCTGATTATACCAACTGGAAGGCAACAAACCGTTTTACTTTAGGTGTAGGTTTCAATTACCAGAATTTGGCTATAGATGTGGCTTATCAGTATTCTTCTCAAAAGGGAGATTTCTATCCATTCGAAAGTTTTACGGATATGGGCTGCTCTGTTAATGCAACCAAGGTTGACAACAAGCGCCACCAGTTACTGATGACCGTTGGCTATAGGTTCTAAAATGTGAAGGTAGGGGAGTTATTGATTAAATAATGTGAAATCCCGATAAAAAAGCCCACTCTTAGAAAAAAAGTTGGGAAAAAGTTTGGCGGTTTCATATAAAACCCCTATCTTTGCAATCAAGAAATCGGGATGATTTCGTGTCATAGATTAGGTTTTTAGATTTAAGGTGTTCTTCACCTTATTCTCTAGGATTAAAAAATATTAGTTTTTTTAGTGGTTAATTTAGTTTTAGTAAGTATGTTTAGGGTCTGTTGTGAAACAGGCCCTATTTTTTTGTGCTTTTACAAAAAAAATCCCCAACAGGATGGCTTGGAAACCATACCTGTCGGGGGAAGTAATAATCCTAAATAAATCTACCTTGAATAAACTTACCTATTGAAATTTATCCTTCATAAATCTACTTAAATGAACCAATACCGGCCTTATCAACAATTAAATCTTATATTATTTGTTTCTGTAATTATCCAGACCCTTGTTCAGGAAGTCGAGATAAGCACTAACATCTTCTTTGAAACTGAAGGCTGCTGCAAGAGGATTGCCATCGTTGTCAATAGCCACATAGAATGGCTGGGCATTAGCTCCAAACTTGCTTGCCTGCAGATAACTCCACTTGTCGCCAACGGTTCGCAGGGTGCGCTTCTCGCCATTAAACGTTACCTCCATAGGCTCAGGAAGAGGAGTCTTGTCATCAACATAAAGTGAGATGAGAACATAATCCTTTGTCAGCTTATCGGCAACCGATGGATCTGTCCAGACAGAAGCCTCCATCTTGCGGCAGTTTACACATCCATAACCCGTGAAATCAAGCAATACCGGTTTGCCGGAAGCCTTGGCAGCAGCCATTCCCAACTCATAATCCTTGTAAGCAGGCTCTACGGTCTTGGTGTTGAGGTTGAAGTCCTGTGTATTAATAGGTGGAGCAAATGCGCTCACAGCCTTGCAAGGAGCACCCCAGAGACCTGGAATCATGTAAACCGAGAATGCCAAAGAACAGAGACCCAACATGATGCAGGCTACAGGCATAGGCTTGTTGATGTCGCCCCCGATTGCATCAACCTGGAACTTCAGCTTGCCGATGAGATAGAGACCCAACAGACCGAAGATGACAATCCAGAGAGAGAGGAATACCTCGCGGTCCATGATGTGCCAACCGTAAGCCAGATCGGCTACAGAGAGGAACTTCAGAGAGAAGGCAAGCTCGATGAAGCCGAGCACAATCTTGATGGTCTCCATCCACGAACCCGACTTAGGAGCCGACTTCAACCATGATGGGAAGAGGGCAAAGAGGGTGAATGGGAGCGCCAGAGCAAGCGCAAAACCGAACATTCCCACGGTAGGAGCGAGCCAGTCGCCGGATGTAACGGTCTGAACCAGCAGCAAACCGATGATAGGAGCTGTACATGAGAAGCTGACCAATACCAGGGTGAAAGCCATCAGGAAGATAGAAATCATACCCGTGGTGCTGGAAGCCTTGTTGTCTACCGCATTTCCCCAACTGTCAGGCAATTTGATTTCGAACCAACCGAAGAACGAGAAGGCGAAAACGGCAAGCAGGAGGAAGAGGATGATGTTGAAAACGGCACTTGTACTGAGCGCATTCAGGGTGCTAGGACCTGCGATGGCTGTTACGGCAAGACCCAAAACCAGATAGATGACTACGATGCTCAAACCATAGGTAATCGCATCGCGGATACCTTTCTTCTTATCGTTCTTAGCACGCTTCAGGAAGAAACTTACGGTCATCGGGATGATAGGCCAGATGCAAGGCATGACGAGCGCAAGCAGACCGCCCACGAAACCGATGAAGAAGATATAGAAGAGCGAATGGTTGGCGATGTCGTTAGCTCCGCCAAATGCCTGAAGTTCTTTAACAACCGGTTTCCATAAGTCCTTGACGTTCAGATTTTCCATAGCAGATGCCAAAGCTGCGGAATCTACGGGCTGAGTAGAACTGTCGGTCTGAGCCAGGGCTGCGGCCTTGGCAAGCGAATCGGCCTTCATCTTGGCTGCAAGAGCAGGATCAATCGCCTTCGCATCCTTTGCATTCAGAGCATCTTTTGCCCCAGCTGCAGGAGCATCAACGGCTGGCGATTTACCACTCTGCTTAAAACCAGCCTCGCTTGGCGGCATACAGTTCTGGTCGTTGCAGGCGCCATACTCCAGATAGGCATCAATATGATAATTTGGTTGGGTAAACTTCACTTTCTGTACAAAGGTAACGCTACCTTCAAAATAACGGAGTTTCATCTCGAAGAGAGGGTCGAACTTTGCAATCTCTCTGCCGCGTGGCTGAAGTTTTCCTACGAGTTCAGCTCCTTCAAGCTTGTTTACGTTGAACGAAGCGGAAATAGGTCCGTCGCCACCCAAACCGGTAGAATAGACGTGCCATCCCGGTTGGATTTTTCCGCTAAACACGATTTCGGCCACAGCACTTCCGTCTGTTTTCAGCGAGCTGGTGAACTTCACAGGGTTCATCATCTGCGCCTGAGCCAGCATTACTACAAGGAGTAATTGAAAGATTAAAAATACTTTTTTCATTTCTATTTTTGAATTTTATGTTGCAAAGTTACTAAAAACTACTCATATTACGTATTCAGATGGCTTTAAGGGTACTCGGTTTTAATTTTTTTAAGAAAAAATGCTAATTTTCTAAGTTTTACTTGGCTATTTCGTACTTTTAATGTAATTTTGCGGTCAGAAAAGCAATTGTAAAATCGGAAGAAAAAATGGCAAAGAAGAAACTATACTTGTTCAGCCTCTTTGTGGCCACGTTGAGTGTGCTGCTCTCTACGGTGGTGATGCATCATCACCACATGGGGCGTATTTGTATGGTTGTAGAACGTTGCCAGCAGGATGGTAATTTCAACGATGAGCATACAGAACATCATGAGAAAGAAGCCGATGGTTGCCGCGTGCATCAGCTGCACCATTTCGTAACCGGCTGCAAGATCATGAAGGGCATTCAGAAACTGCTTTTCGATGGAAACCATCTGCTTTCCATGCTTTCTTCTGAGTATTTGTTTATCCCAACCTCGTCGCTCATTAGCGTGCGCTGGCAGCAGTTTGCAGCCAGTCTTCCTTGCGTAGATGAAACGGCCATCAGTAGACGAGGACCTCCTTCTTTTTGTTGATTTTCTGTAGTAAGAGCAACCAAGATGCAGCTTTGCAACCGGGTTGCAGGGAAAAGTGCGTACTTTTGCACCCGAAGTTTCTCGGGGGCGTACTTTTGCTTATCCGTAATTATGAATCAATAAAAAGAAAAAAATGAAAAGAATTTTGGTGGTTGCCGTTGCGGCAATCTTAGCCTGGTGTGGTTTTACCCTTTTCTCAAACTACGCCGGAGCAGAGGCTCATGCTGCCGAACACGGACATGAGCATGAACATGAAGAGGTGGATTTCGACAACATTCCGCTCTCTCAGAAACAGGTAGATGCTGTAGATTTGAAGATGGGCGAGGCGATTGACCGCGTGATGGATGCTACGATTGCAGCCAACGGCCAGCTCGTTTTGCGCGCCCAGAACAAGGGCGATGTGGCTTCGCTCATGGGGGGCGTAGTAAAGGCTATCTATGTAAAGGAAGGACAGAATGTGAAGCGCGGACAGGTTGTGGCTCTGGTTGAAAATACCGATGTGGTCAGTCTGCAACGAGAATATTATTCTGCCAGCAAGGAGTGCGAACTGGCACTTGCCGACCTGGAGCGACAGAAACTGCTGAACAGGACAGGAGCTGGCGTCAAGAAGAATGCGCAACAGGCTGCCAAGGAGTATCATGTGGCCCATGCCAACCTCATCGGCATCGGCAAACAGCTTGCCCAGATGGGCATTTCTACCGCCGCCGTTGCCAGGGGTAAGTTTACCACAGCCTTCCCTTTGCGTGCTCCGATATCGGGTACGGTTTCGCAGATTACAGCCAGTCTGGGCAGCTTCGCCGATATGCAGACGCCGCTCATGAAGATTCAGAACAACCAGGCTGTAGAGTGCGATCTGAACATTTTTGAGAAAGATCTGCAGAAGGTAAAGCCGGGCGATAAGGTTTATCTCTCGCTTACCAATCAACCGGGCGTGAAACTCGCAGGTCATGTTTACGGCTTAAACCAATACTTTAACGATAATTCGAAATCTGTTGCTGTTCATGTAAAAATAAATGCGCAGTCGCTTAAAACCAGCGGGGTTCACGGCTCAGCCCGACTCTTCGACGGAATGTATGTAAGCGGCAAGATAGCTACGGGCAGCCAGTCGTGCATCGCCCTTCCTTCCAAGGCAATCGTCACTACCGACGGCAAGCAGTTTGTCTTCGCTCTGAATGGCAAACCAAAGAAGGGCGAGTACAGTTTCTCCCGCCATGAGGTCATTACGGGCGTTTCGGACGGAGCTTATACCGAGGTAAAACTCTGCAAGCACCTGAAGCAGGAAGGAAAGAAGATTGTGACAGAAAACGCGTATTATCTGGCTTCGCTCACGGGCGAGCATGCAGATGAGCATTAATATAAGGTAAGCTTTTTCATCAATAAAGAGCTTTTAAAAGAAAGACAGATTATGTTTCAGAAACTGATTACTTACTCCATCCGCCACAAGCTGGTGGTGGGATTTTTCACGATAGCCCTTATCATCTGGGGCATCGTTTCGCTCATCCATCTTCCTTTCGATTCCACACCAGATATTACCGACAATCAGGTTCAGGTCATTACTCAGGCGCCTTCGCTCGGAGCGCAGGAGGTGGAGCAATACGTTACTACTCCGGTGGAAATGGCACTCGCCAATATCCCCGAACTCAAGGAGCGAAGAAGCATCTCGCGAAGCGGACTCTCGGTCATCACACTCGTTTTTGATGATGATGCAGATATCTACTGGGCACGTTCGCAGGTGAGCCAGATGCTGACCCAGGTGGAGAAAGATTTGCCCAATAATGTGGAAACCGAGATGGGACCGATTGCTACCGGACTGGGCGAGATTTACCATTATACCGTGCGTGCCGAGAAGGGTTACGAGCACAAATATTCGCTAACCCAGCTGCGAACCATCCAGGACTGGATTGTGAGAAAGCAGCTCTCGGGAACCCCGGGCGTAGCGGAAGTGAGCGGCTGGGGAGGCTACGTGAAGCAATACGAAGTGGCCATCAATACGGATAAGCTCAACGCCAGCAATCTTACCGTGAACGACGTGTTTGATGCGCTCGAAAAGAATAACGCCAACACGGGCGGCAGTTACATAGAGGAAAACTCCAACCAGTATTTCATCCGCGGCATAGGCGTGGTGAAGAGTCTGGAAGATGTGGCGAATATCGCCGTCAAGACCGTGAACGGCACTCCTATTAAGATAGGTGATGTGGCGAAGGTTCAGCTGGGGCACGCCACCCGTTTCGGAGCCGTTACCCGAAATGGCGAGGGCGAAGTGGTAGCCGGAATTGCCATCATGCTGAAGGGAGAAAACTTTCAGGAGGTTATCAGGAATGTGAAGTTGCGCATAGAGCAGATTCAGAAATCTCTGCCCGAGGGCGTGGTTATCGAACCGTTTATCGACCGAACCAACCTGGTTGACCGTGTGGAGGGAACCATCGCCCGAAACCTGATTGAGGGCGGACTCATCGTCATCTTCGTGCTGGTTATTTTCCTGGGCAACTGGCGGGCCGGACTGGTTGTAGCGAGTGTCATTCCGCTCAGCATGCTCTTTGCTTTCGGCATGATGAAGACCTTCGGAATCGACGGCAATCTGATGTCGCTCGGAGCCATCGATTTTGGTATGATAGTCGATTCTGCCGTCATTATCGTAGAGGCTGTTGTGGCCCATCTGGGCGTGAAGAGTATAGAGCGGAGGGCGAGAAATTCTTCCGATACTCCCATCCGTTTCTCTCAGGCAGAGATGGATGAGGAGGTTCATGATTCCGCTTCGCGCATCCGCAAGAGTGCGGCATTTGGCGAAATCATCATCATGATAGTTTACATTCCGCTGATGACGCTTGTGGGCATCGAGGGCAAGATGTTCCGTCCGATGGCGCTTACCGTTTTCTTCGCCATCCTGGGTGCTTTCATCCTCTCGCTTACCTATGTTCCGATGGCAAGTGCGCTCTTCCTGAGCAAGAAGGGACATGTACATAAAACCTTCAGCGATAGGATGATAGAGAAACTGCAGGGCTGGTACCGACCGGTTCTGGAATGGGTCTTGGCGCGATATAAGGATGTGATTACCGGCGCCGTTTCGCTCTTCTGCATGAGTGCCGTAGCCTTCCATTTCCTGGGTGGCGAATTTATCCCGAGCCTGGAAGAGGGCGATTTTGCGGTAGAAATGACCATGTCGCAGGGCACTTCGCTCTCGCAGATGGTAGAGAGCTGCTCCAAGGCGGAGAAACTTCTGAAGGCTGAATATCCTGAAATCAAGCAGGTGGTGAGCCGCATAGGTAGTGCCGAGATTCCTACCGACCCGATGCCTGTGGAAAGGGCCGACATCATGGTGGCGCTCAAGCCGAAAGCCGAGTGGACTTCGGCAGAAACTACCGCCGAACTGATGGAGAAGATGGAAGAAACCCTGAAGACGATTCCGGGCTTGGAGGCTGAGATTTCGCAGCCTATCCAGATGCGCAACAACGAGTTGCTTACGGGCATCAAGCAAGATGTGGCGATTAAGATTTTTGGCGACAATCTCGATGCGCTTACCCAGCAAGCTGATAAGGTTTCCAGAATGATCAGGAATGTGCCGGGCGTGAGCGGAATCTTCGTTGAAGAGGTATCGGGACTGCCTCAGATTCAGGTAAAATACAACCATGAACGCATGGCGGCTTATGGGGTAAATGTTGACGAAATCAACCGCATTCTTGAAACCACCTTTGCGGGCGCCACGGCAGGGGCCGTATACGAAGGCGATAAAAAATTTGACATCGTTCTACGTCTTGACCCTAAGGAGCGCAACTTCGAATCGCTCCAGTCGCTCCGTATTCCGCTGGCTGGTGGCGAGAGCATTCCGCTTTCCCAGTTGGCTGATGTGGTTTACGAACCGGCTCCGGCTCAGGTTTCTCATGAGAATGGCGCCCGCCGCATCTACGTAGGTTTCAACGTGAAGGGTAGGGACGTGCAGAGTACCGTAAAGGATATTCAGACCATCCTCGACGAGAAACTGAAGCTGCCTGAGGGCTACTATTATAATTATGGTGGCGAGTTTGAGAATCTTCAGAGTGCCACCCAGCGCCTGCTCATCGTGGTTCCGATAGCGCTCATCATCATTTTGCTGCTGCTCTATGCCACGGTCAAGAATTTGCGCGAGTCGCTCTTCGTGTTCTCCGCCATTCCGCTTGCTGCGATAGGTGGCGTCTGGGCACTCTGGTTGCGCGGAATGCCTTTCAGCATTTCGGCGGGCGTAGGTTTCATCGCCCTCTTTGGTGTGGCGGTTCTCAACGGTATCGTGCTGATAGGTCAGATGAACCAGATGCAGAAGCAGGCGGCTGCGGTTCCTGAGGAGAATGGCGCAAGTTTGGCGGCTGTTATTCAGAAAAGAATTATTGACAGTTGCATGATTCGTCTCCGTCCGGTTCTGATGACAGCCCTGGTAGCCTCTATGGGGTTCCTCCCGATGGCTTTATCCCATGGCGATGGAGCAGAAGTCCAGCGTCCTCTTGCCACAGTTGTGATTGGCGGTCTCATTACCAGCACGCTTCTCACGCTCCTGGTTCTGCCAGCCATCTACAAGATGTTTACGAAAAAGTAAGATTTCAAGATATGAAAATAATGAACAGAATAAAGATAACAGAAAATAGGGTGGTGGCTTGTTTTGCCGCCATCCTTCTCCTGCTGCCAGTCACAGCTGTAGCCCAGCATTTTGATGCTCATATTGCGGGCAGGAAAGTTACCCTGCAGGAATGTTTCGATTTGGCTGCCCGACAGAACCTTCAGATGCAGGCTGGAAAGAAGTCGGTAGAGCGTGCGCAGGTGATGCAAGGCACGGCTTGGGAACTGGATAAAACCGAGGTTGCCTTCTCGCAAAACCCAGCCACGGGAGGCGAATCGGACAACGGCTTTACCTTTACCCAAAGCCTCGATTTTCCTACCGTCTACGCCTCGCGCCGCAACCAGCTCAAGGCTGAAACCCAGGCAGAAAAGAGCCGCTTGAACGTGGTCAACCAGCAACTGAAGGCTGAAATCGCCAACACCTATTATCAGATGCTTTATCAGTCTCACAGACTTCAGGTATTGCAGCGAATCGACTCTGTATTAGAGCGTTACAGCAAGATTGCTGAAATGCGTTACAAGGCAGGAGAGAGCCGCCAGCTGGAATATCTCTCAGCCGACCGCAAATGCAACGAAAACCGCTTGGAAATGGCTGATGTGAAGAGCGAAATCGAGCGTCTGCAAATCGACCTCATGTCGCAGCTCAACACGCAGGAGCCCGTAAAACCGGCAGAAGAGAATCTCTCGGCCATCGCAGCCCAGAATCTCAGTTCCTATAATTATCAGCAGTTTGCCGACGGCATTTACCGGCAGGATAAACTCATCGCTCTCGATAAGGAAATCAAGGCAGTCAAGACAGGTTTTGCTCCGAGTTTATCCTTATCTTTGCGCACCCAATGTGTCATTTCCAGTTGGAATCCATACAACATAGACCGTTCAAGATTTGCCGAGGGCAATTTTTTCGGTTTTGAGATTGGCGTAGGCATTCCTTTATTTTATGGTTCTACGAAGGCGAAGGTCAAGGCAGCCCAGAAAGACCGCGAATTGGCTGAAATCGAAATGCGCCAGGAGCAGACAGAAAAAGAGCGCGAATACCGTCTTTGTACGAAGCGCCTGCAGGCAGCATCCAACCGTCTGAAATATTACGAGCAGAACAACCAGGCACATTCTGCGCAAATTTCGAAGTTGAGTGCGATAGAATATGAAAATGGCGAAATCTCGTATATTGAATACGTGAATGCCATCGAGGAAACCATAGATGTTCTGATGAAGCATGCTGATGCGATTAATGAATACAACCAGGCAGTAATCGCCATCCAGCGGCTTACGAGCATCATGTAAGATTCTGTTCTGAGATTTTTCTTTTAGATTGAAATGAGAATTAATCTCAGAACAGGCAGAAAGTAAGAAATGATCAGAAAGGGGTGAACCGTTTCCATTTTCAGGCTCCAAATTTCACCTCTTTCTTTTTCTCATAACACCTATTTATCATAATACCGGTTAGAATTAAAAAGAGGAAAGTAAAAAAAAGGAGGAAATAAACCGTTGTCAGCCACTCATAATTTCATTTCGATATTTTCATTTTCTTCATTTCAAAAATCTCCCTTTACATGATATTCAGGTTCCTTCAGTTTTCCTGCGCAAAACAACACATTTTTGATAAACCACTATGAAAAAGCCCCAAAAACTTTGCTTATTCCAAATAATAATCTTAACTTTGCGGCATAATTCTAAGGTAAAACCAAGATTGTCGGGCACTCAGAATCATCAAAGGTTTTGAGGCTTTACCGATGATGGAAACCGACGTGACGCTTTTTAATCCGAATACGCAGGAGAAGCTTATTCTTGATGCCAAGTTTTACCGCGAGGCGCTGGTTTCGAAGTTTGGCGGCAGGGAGAAGGTTCGCAGGGATCATCTCTCGCAGATTCTTTCTTACGTGATGAACCAGGAAGACCGGAGCAAGCCGCATACTATGAATGCTTGCGGAGCTTTGGTCTACCCTACCGTGGATGAGGATTTCGACTTTTCTTATAGGTATAAGGAGACGGGGCATCGCATCTTTGTGAGGACGATAAACCTGGGGCAACCTTGGAGGAAAATAGAGGAACGGGTGAAGGAGATTGTGAAGGGAGAAGGCAGGGATGAATGGTGATGATTGGCGATGAAGGACAAAGCGATGAGGGACAAGCGATGGAATCGCTTGGAACGAGGGTGACAGGGTGACTGCTCCCTTCTTTGCTTCTTTGTTGGAGGGGCGGGTTTGCAGGAGAAACGGGGGCGGGAGCTTTAATTATTCACTTTTTTACTTATTTTATTATGGATAGAGATGAAGCTATAGCTAGAGGATTGAGGGTGCATGAAACCCAGCACTCCATGAAACGCAGAAGCCCATGGCATGATTACCATGGAAGGGGTACTTATATGCTGACGCTTGTGGTGGAGGGACGCATGCCTCTGCTGGGGAAACTGTGGGGACGGGTGGATGCCCGTCCTGGGGATGGTGATGCGCCGAAAGTGATGCTTTCTGAACTGGGGATTGCCATCGCGAAGGAGGAGATTCCGAAGATTCATAAATATTACCCCCAGGTGGAGGTTTGGAGGGTTTGCATCATGCCTGATCATATTCACCTGATTGTGAGGGTGAAGGAGGACTTGAGAGGGGGACAAGCGATGGAATCGCTTGGAACGGAGGCTCGAGGGGGACAGGCTTCGGCTCTGGCTAAAGGGGCTAACCAGGCTCTGGCTGGAGAGAATGAGGCGGGCTCGATTGGGATGACGGCGAAAAGAGAGAAAGAGATGGGTTCGCTGGGAATGGTGATAAAGGGGTTTAAGATGGGATGCAACAAGGCTTACTGGAGGATTTATGGGATGAATACGACAGCTAGGAAGGGGCTCTTTGAATTGGGGTATAATGACAAGGTTCTGCTACATGAGAGACAACTGGAGGGATGGAAGAAATACTTGGATGATAACCCGAGAAGACTGATGGTGAAGAGGATGAACCCGGGGCTTTTTACCGTGATGCAGAATAAAGAGGTGGCGGGTCGCAGATGCCAGATGGTGGGAAACTGTTTCTTGCTCGATATTCCTGATAAGGTGGCGGTCGTTGTACATCGCCGGTATTCTGAGGGGGATTTGAGGCGCTTGCGCGAGGAATGGCTGGCTTGCGGAGAACGTGGTGGCGTGCTGGTGAGTGCTGCTATCTCGACTAAGGAGAAGGAGGTTTTGCGCGAGGCTATGAACCGGGGGTACCGTATTGTGCTCTTGAGGGAGAACGGGTTCCCGAGGTTGTATAAGCCTTGCGGAGAGAGTTTTTATGCCTGCTCTGAGGGGCTGCTGCTTCAGATTAGCCCCTGGGATTACCATATGGAGAAGAAGACTATTACCAGGGAACAATGCCTGGAACTGAATGAGATGGCGGAAAGGATTGCGGAATGGAGATAGGGAAAATGGAAGCGCTTGGAGAGGAGGCTGGGTGGAGGGACAAGGGACAAGCGATGGAATCGCTTGGAACGGAGGCGAGAGGGGGAATCAGGATGCGACTTAGGCTAAACCAGACGTAAAAAATACGAAGAAACTGACAAGAAATAAAATGTTTTTTTATTTTTCACCAAATAAAAACAAAATCTCTCTCTTTTTTATTTCCCTTCCTTATTATTTTACAATAATATTTTGTTAATTAAGATGTTTTTATTACTTTTGTATCTGTAAAGCATCGTTTACCCTTGCTAACTATAAAATAATAACAAAAATGAAGCAATAGAAATTTGTTTTTTATAGATATAGCTTCCAGGAAGATCCTGATACTATACCTGAAAAGAGAGTAGCTGAAGAAAAAATCAGCACACATTTTGGTAACCTATTCCATGTCGGAGAGAAGTTAACCATGTATATGAAAAAAGGTAAGGCTGACGTCAGTTTGCGGAATGATACCTTTGCCGTATGCAAAGATATTATCGTGTTTAGACTCAACGATGACAAAGATCTGAAAAGAACCTTGCCAACAGGTACCACAACCAACGCTGTTGATGACTATGCTGAAACTATAGAACAATCATTTCCCCATTGCCTAATCATCTTTATCAATCAGCCAGGATTGCATTATGTAGCCATAGAGAAAAAAGCAGGTGCGTTCTATGGAAAAATAGACAAGATAACCAAGATTCTAAAGCAGAACTTCGATCGTATGATCAAGCATCTTGGCTATATGGTCAACTTTGAAGAAATATATATGCAAGCAAAAGCATGGGATGTTGTAAAAAGAAAATGCAGAGAAAACAACGACTATGTAATCCAGGTTTGCCTGACGGCTAAACGTGATAAAGAAAACACTAATCATTCAGATTATACCCGCAACAGCAATATCAATGGCTTTATAGAAGATGGCATGGAGAATGATGCAAAAGAGGTGTTTGCCGGATACAAATACGATAAAAATGCTAGCGACCAGAGCATAAGAAATACTATAGATAAAGTATTCTATATCAATCAGTTTATAGAAAACAATGAGTGTGAGATAAAAGTAAAGTTGAGCAAAAGCGGTATCATATGCCTCAACGAAGAAGTAGTGCCTATGTACTTTCTCCCAGAGAGAGCTATAGAGAATTTCCAGATAGGTTCTTCTATAAGTGAAACCGAAGATGTATCCACTCTAGAAGAATGGCTCAAGAATAGTATAAATGACATAAAGAGAACTACAGATGCAACAACGCCTCCTAAAAAACTCTCAAGACCTCGTAAGTAATTCTTTCAGGGATCATATCATCTTAAAAGTGATTGAGAAGAGTTGTAAGCAATATGAGAGCCGAATGAATACCATGCGGTTCTCAACCATCGAATTTTTCGTAGAAGTAGTAAATATGATAGACGATATCAGGGAGCACTCTGTAGATTATGACTTTGAGAATGCTTTCGACAATCTTTTCTGTCGCCTACGTGAATACGACTCTAGCGCAAATAATGCCGATGCAAGAATAGCCACGAGTGTAAGTATAACATGGGTAGCCTATCTGCTTTTCCTATGTTATGACAAAAAAGACGACTACGACCATTGGGCACATCGTCTGACTGGGAATCTTAAATCACATGATATAAATTATCGTCAGATTCTCGAAGATATTAATTCAAAACTTCCAGAACATCAGCACGAAGAAATCAAAATCTACATACTGGGCTATATAGATAACCCCGACAAATGGTTGTCGCAACTGATTGAAGATACCATTAAGTATGAGGGTATGAACAGAAAACTCATCCAAGACTTGAAACCATTTTTCTATACAGGCGAAGACCAACTGGCTCATATCATTGCCTATATAAAAGAGGTAAAAGCCACCAGTTCTGATCCTGCAATAGCCAGAATTACTGCAAAATATATCCAAGGAAAAAAGATTTCTGACAATAATAAATCCATCAAAGGTCCTCTGTGGGAGATACTTCACGAACATGAATTGTATAAGACCAAGAAAGACAATTGGAACAAGGCAATAAACAATGCTATGAAACTATAAACTTTCATCTTGCTTGTTGGAGTCGATTATATTCCACGTATTTCCGCCAAAATCTCCCGATTTTCCGCACAATTTTCCCGTTTTTCCGCTCATTTTCCTCGATAAGATAGAAAATCTGAGCGGAAAAACGATGTTTTCTCCTATAAAAACTGAAAAACACAAATTCATCAGAGTTCATTCCCCTTATTTTCCTCGATTCTTTCCTTTTCCATTCCTTTTCATTCCTCAGCCTGGCGAAAGAAGATTTTTTCGGCCATGAGCATTTCCTTTTTTCCTATCTTTGCACCCGGCATCTGATAACAAGATGACTACCCATCAGGCGAGTTGCAAATCACAAAATGGGGAATGATGGTACTAGAAAAGATGGCAGGGAAACCTCTTCGAACGTCATCGTACCAGAGAGGCTTATTTAATACTCAAGTAAAAATGAATATAGTATTAAATGACAATATGAACGAAAGTTCAGGTAAGGCAGGAAAGGGATTCTACCCAAACACAGAATTGGGTATCGACCTCAAGTTGATAACTAAGGAGCCAGGGCGCATGGCCGTTGGCGAGTATCTGGATGGAGCTATTACGCACGATGGAGAAGACCACTTCACCTTTGTGCAGAATGACCAGGAGAAGAAACTGCAGAAGGTGGTGCAGAGAAATCCGCACGTGTATTTGGGAACGTACATCAACGTGAACCGGAAGAAAGACGGTACGCTCTACCCTACCTTCAACCGCCCGCAGTTCTCAGAGCGTTTCACCTTCCAGGACTTCTGCCAGGGTGCCGCCAACGAGCTGCGCATAATTAGCGGCAAGAGTGATGACAGATAAACGGAGTTGAGGCTTTCTAGAGGAAATGGGGACTTCGGGAGTGCTGGTAACAGGATTAAAACTGAAGTGATTTTCGGGCAAGCGTTCCAGTTGTTCCAGTTGTTCCAATTGTTCCAAATAGGTTTTCATAGGACAATATCCCTTTATAGAGACTCTATAACTACTTAATATATAGATAGTTATATATATAAGAAGGTGGAATGGAACGCTCAAAAAATTAATTGGAACAACTGGAACTGGAACGCTCCTCCCAACTCCACTTCTCTCTAAAAAGCTCATAATCAATAAATTAAGAAGAAATGAAGACAAAAAATTTGAAGTATAATATCACAATTTCAACCGCTCCGACGATGCCAAAGCTGGGAAAAGGCACCGAATGTGTGCAACTTTTGCTCTCTCAGGTATCAAAAGACATGCATGAGCCCTTAGTTCCGATGCTCTTTCCGATACTCGGAGCGCAGGTAAGTGAGGCGAAATTTCAATATCCCGACCTCAGTTGGAAGGAATTATGTGGCATGATGGCCAATCTTGTGGCCGATTCGGGCTGTAATAAGGGACAACTGTCCAACATTGTAGAAGCTATCTGTCACAACTTCCGTGAACATGATGAGAAGGAACTGGAGAAGCTCGTGGAATGGCAGAGACAGATGAAAACGAAGTCTGCCAACAAGGAGAAACCGGCACGCCCGGATGTGAGTTTCTGGTTTCCACCCTCAGATGTCACCAACGCCGCCTTCATCCAGAATGCCATGGGATGCGAGAAGTTGGGCGAGAGAACGCAATACCTCAATCTGCCCGAGGTGGAGATGGCGGACCGGATGTGTGGCGGACATAAGCAGATATCTCAGATGCTGCGCAATATCTACGACCGCCAGCGAGCCGGAGCTCTGAGAGCAACGGCAGACGGCATAACAGGTAATCCGGTTCTGCGAGCCAATCTCACGCTCTCTTCTACCCCATTTGCAGCCCGCAAGTTTTACAAGAACGAGCTCTTCAATGGTACTTTCGGCCGAATGGTATTCTCTTATAAGGCGCGCCAGGCGCGAGTGGGAAAGATTCCAAGACAGGGTGAATATGATGCCGGTTTCTTTGAAAAGCTGGATGAGTATCTGGTGAAACTCAGCATCTGTAAGGGACGGTTTATCATCAAGCCTCTGAACTCGCTTACCGACCGTCTGGCGGCAGATATGGCTACGCTTGCTGACTTGACGGATGATGATGTGCTGTGGGATATCTCGAAGCGCTCCATCGTGTCGGCATGGAAGGCGGGCTGCCTGCTCTGGGTGCTGAACGACCAGACTTGGACGAAGGCGATGGGTGAGCTTGTGGAGTGGCTGGTTTATCATGATATCTGGAGCAAGATGCAGCTATTCGCCGACCTGCTGAACCAGGATGCTGACTCGGTAAGCGAGGCGCAGCGAAGAGGACCTAAGAACCTGCTTGACGACCTGCCAAACCCTTTCAACGAGGCGCAGCTGGAATCGCTCCGCTTGCAGCTGGGGAAATCGAAAGATGGCACGAAGGGGCAAATCAGAAAATGGGTGTTCCGCAAGTTTATCACCTTTTCGGCAGAAACGGGGCTTTATACTAAGACTGAGGAGTACTTGACTGGAAGCGGGACGAGCGATGGAATCGCTCGGAACGGGGGCAAGAGTGGCGGCTCTGGAAGAAAGAAGAAAGAGGCTGCTGATGGCGGGCAGAAGGAGATGGCTACTGATGCCAAGAAAAAGAAAGGGAAAGGGATATGATGGAGAAATATGAGATTCAGAAACTGCGCGAACTTCCGATAGAGAAGGTTGCGAAAGAGATGGGGATGAAGGTGGAGCACCATAAGGCGCTCTGCCCCTTCCATGACGACCACCACGCCAGCCTTATGTTCAGCAAGACCAAGAACAGCTGCAGATGCTATGTATGCATGCGGAGTTCTATCGGCACCATCGACCTGGCGATGCGATACCTGGGGAAGGATTTCCCAGCGGCTTGCCGATGGCTCGCCGAGGAACATCAGATTCAGCTGGAGGAGGATTCTTCTTCGGAGAAAAGCTCTTCCTTAGGGGGCTCTTCGGGCTCTTCATCCGGTGGTTTTTCTTCGGGCTCTTCATCCGGTGATTCTTCTTCGGGTGATAATTCGGGGAAATCTTCCTTCGATGCAAGCAGGTATGCTAGGTTCTTCGAACATCCCTGGCTTAACCAGGCGGCCAGAAGATTTCTCTTCGAGGAGAGGAAGATTGACTGGAGAGTGGTGAACTGGTGCCGACTGACTTCATGGACGGATAAGAAGGGCATCAACTGGCTGCAGATTCCTTACTTCGATACCGATGGGCGGCTTATTGGTATTCAGAACCGGAACCTGGATTACACGAAGAAAAAATCTTCATCGGGAGGTTGTTCTTCTGACGAGAAAGCTTCTTCGGCTGGAAATCTTTCTTCATCGGGAGGTGGTTCTTCTGAGGGAAATGTTTCTTCTGAAGAAAAAAGTCCAAGCGAAGAAAAGGAGCAGGATGCTCCCCGCTTCCGGTTCCCTTACGGCGCAAGATGCAGCATCTATAATCTGCCGGTTGTGAAGAGACTGAAACCGGGCGAGAGGCTGTTTATTACGGAGGGATGTAGCGATTGCTGGGCGATGCTTTCTGCCGGACATAAGGCGATAGCCATCCCTTCTGCCACGCTTCTCAAGCCCGAGGATAAGCAGCTGCTGACGGATATCGGAAGACTGTATCAGGTGGAATTCCATATGTTTCCTGATCAGGATGTGCCGGGCGAAAGCCTCTTCATGCAACTCAGGGAGATGCTCCCCCAGCTGGTTCACCACCAGTTGCCACCGGGCTGCAAGGATTTCAGCGAATACTATCTTTTAGGGGCTGCTGCAACTTCCGGGAGCAAGGAGCCGATAAACAAATGATTAAAAAATTAAGATTATGGAAGATTTTATAAACCGCACGTATACGAAGAAGGAACTGGGACTGATGTACTTTCCCGAGAGTATGCCACGTACGGCCGTGAATCATCTCATGAGTTGGATTCGCCGTTGCCAGCCGCTCTGGGATGAATTGCAGGAGATGGGATATGAAAAAACTAGCAAGTCGTTCACGCCCAAGCAGGTGAAGGCTATTATCGATAACCTCGGGGAACCGGGAGCTTAGTTGATAGTTTATAGTTAATAGTTGATAGTTTTTCAGAAAATGTTCCGGTATCGCATGGTATCGCACGCTATCGCACACCTGATAAATCGGGATTTCGTATCTTTGCATCGTGATTCAGAAAGCGCGCAAAATCACTTGCCCAGTTGGAGAAAAATATCTCCCTAATTGGGAAAATAAAAAAGTAATGAAAACAAGACTCCAAGCCTCGAAACGAGTCGTTTCGCAAAATACTTCTTCTAAGAGGAATCTGCGGAAAGAGGAAAAAACGAAACTTAGCAGGGGGCAGAAAAAAAATCATGAACCAGAACATGAAGGCATTCATCAGGTATCTCATCGTGGCGATCTGCTCAGCCATCGTCACCTTCCTATCCAGCTCCTGCACGGCAGGACTCGTAATCGGAAAGAACCAGCGGCAACATCAGGAGAACAACATCTCCACCAAAGTAGATTCTACCTACTGCGTGCCAACCATCACCATCAGGTAGTTTAGAGTAAATAGTTTATAACAATTTAAAATTCAGAAGATTATGGCAATTAATTTGAAAGCAAAGGAGACCCTTATCCAGGTAGGCGAAATGAAGGGTCAGTACAGATTCATCCTCGGTACCGAACTTTACAACAAGCTCTCAGAGAGCAAGGTTATCAAGGAGGCTGCTATCAGAAGCGGCGTTAGCGTAGGCGTGATGCAGGTTTGCTGGGATGCAGCAGGCGAGGTTATCAAGGCGTGGTGTACCGAAGGCCATTCCGTAGCCGTTCCGGGATTGGGAACCATGCGATTCGGCGTAAGAGCCAAGAGTGTGCCTACCGTAGGCGAAGTGGCTACCAGTCTGATTACCAACCGCCGTGTTATCTTCACTCCAAGCGTTGACATCAAGCGCGAGCTGCAGGAAACCTCCATCCAGATTACCTGTTACGACCGCAACGGCAAGGTGGTGAAAAACGTTACTTCCGACGATAAGGGCGATGTGGAAGACCCAGACAATAACCCAGGTGGCGGCGGTTCGGATAACACCCCGGGCGGCGGAAATACTGAAGGCGGCGGAACCACCGGCGGTAATGAGGGAGACGGCTTGGAGTAAGCGAACTCCCCGAAAAACCGAACAGGAATCCCTGATTTTACCATAATAAAAAAGAAGCCCCTGATGCAAGGAAACGAGCATCAGGGGCTTTTATCTTACTCCATTACATAGAGGATGGATGTATAGAGCTGCATCACGAGAATGTAGAAAAGAAAGCAGGGCGACAGGAGGCGGATGCCTTGATTCATCGCATCATAAACCTGACTGATGCCCTTGATGCTCTCGCTCATGATGCCGTAACTCATGCCCATCACCATGACCGAGAAACAGATGTACGGAATGAGACTATGCGTGAACGGACCCGGAAAGAGGGTTCCTACGGCATTCAGCAGAATGGCATGGGGCAAGAGTGTGAGCGCCAGCATGATACCCGCAGAGATGCACAACTCGATGAGCATCAGGCGCAAGGCCGTGCGCTGGCGATACTGGGTATGGTCGAAATGGAGCACCCTACTCTGCTTTACCACCCCGATGGTGATGCTGATGAGCACCAGCCATACGAGCCATACTGAGGTGAGATGGTCTACAAAATGGCCCATAAACCAGCGGATGCCCTCGGGGCTGGTAAGCGAATGGGTGAACGACTCGGGCATCGCAGCTGTAAGCAGCCACGAAACCAGAATCACCACTACTTCGGCTATTCCCAACGATAATGCCAGATAGGCCAAAACTTTCTTATACATTCTTTAAAAAGCACTTATTGAAACGAATTATTCTTCATCTGCCTGCAGATGGTCGATATCGAGGATGCGGAGCTCGCAGGCTTTTACCACCAGGCGGGTGGCGTTGATGCCCATGCCGTGGTTGCCGTCAGGGAAGAGTTTCTGAACCAGTTCTGCCTGTCGCTTCTCCAGACTCTTTACGCCGAAAGGCATTCCGCGCAGGTTGGTAATCTGCTCCTTGGTGTAACCCAGCGCAAGATGGCGCAGGAAACGCTCGTCATACTCATCAATCTCATAATTCACCAGAGCCTCCTGACGCATCAGCTGGCTGTTTACGCTCCGCTTGAAACGGTCTACTATCTTCTGAAGGATAGGCTGGTTGAACACCAGTTTCTTACCTCCCATGCAGCTCGCCACATCGCCACGCGTAAGGAGTTCGCCACTCTTCAGAATGATACCGTCGCAGCCCGCATCGAGCACATCTACCCAGAGTTTTTCGTTCAGAATTTCTCCTGTAAAGATGAGCACCTTCACGTCAGGATACTGCTCCTTGGTCTGGCGGCAGATTTCTACGCCTACCGTGGTAGAACCGCCCAGTCCGAGGTCGAGCAGAACCAGATCGGGCAACTGCTGCTTGATGAGTTTCCAATAGGCAATTTCACTCTCGGCAGTACCGATGATTTCAGCCTCGGGAATATCATTCTTGAAGATACCCTCTGTGCCCTTCAGTTCCAGGGGCACGTCTTCTACTATGATGACTTTAAAATTTTCCATTTTCTGATATTTTTATTTTCTTATGACTTTAAACTTTTCCATTTGATGCGTGCCGGCAGCACGGCCTCTATCCTGAGGCAACCCTTATCGCCCCGGCAAGCCTTGATGCCGCAGCCGCGCAGATTGGTAATCTCGCCCAGTTCCCTCACAATCTGCCGGCACAGGAGATAGCGCAAATCTCCCGTCAGAGGGGTGAAGAGCTGGGCATGGAGCGCAGCATCATAGGCCACATCCTGCTGGTCAATCCAATATCTCACGTAGGCAGAACCCGGAATCTCAGCCACTCCGGTATGGTAATCCTTGGAATTGCCACGCATCAGAGAAACAAGATAGCGGTTCAGGAAATCATCTGCCTTGATGTTGCCTTCTACCTGCTCCATCGCCTGGGCGCTGAGCAGAGAATAGAGCGATTTATAATAATCTACCAGTTCCTTGAGCGAATCTACATCATCGGGCTGCGAATCGATAAGCTGGCGGATGCGCGACGGATAATACATCGTTTCGTGCTTGAGCGTAGACAGACAGTTGTCGAGCACGGAATTGGAGATATGAAGCTTATCGTTCTCATATTCAGCCCTATGCAGCTCATCGGTCATCAGCTCCAGTTTCAGGGATTCCTGCTCAGCCTCGTCGGTTCGCTTAGCCTTGGTCTGTTCAATCATGGCAAACCGGTAGCTCAGCACGTGGCGGTAATAGAGCAGATAATAAGCCAGCGGCAACTGCAGCAGCAACAGGATGAGCAGCACCACGGCCACGGTCTTCGAGTTCTCGCTCTGCTGCATCGTGTGCACGTAATTATCGAGCGTATTATCGGCACTTATCTCGCGGAACAGCTGGGTATAAACCTTGTTGTTGCTCTGGTAGAGCGACCATTGGTGCAACGCCAGGGCAGCCACGGCACACTCGTTTCTCAGGTCCAGGATGACGTGATAATTGGTTGGCAGTCCGGAGCGTATCCAGGAGAGTTCTGCCGCCATTCCCACCTCCGGATGAGCCACCATGAGATACTTGCCGTCGGGATATTTCGACAGATAGAACGCGTTGAGATAATGGCGCGAAGAATCGGCAAAGGCAAGGGTGCGCTGGTAGGTACGGTTGATATTGCTGAAGTAGGCACTATCTGCAAAATCGTCGGCACGCTGGAGATTGGCATCTACGTTCGTCTTGAGATGATTGTGGCGCTGGCGGATGCCGTTGGTCTTCTTTGCCTCACAAGGCTGGACCGAAGCCGACAGCAGCACGAAGAGCATGATGAAGATGCCCAGCAGCTGATGGGTTCGGCGGGCGATGCCTTTAGGCAGACGGAAACAGAAGCGGCTCCCCTCGCCCAACTTGCTTTCTGCCTTAATCTGACAGCCGGCAAAGAGCGAACTCACCTTCTTATATTTCTCGATGATGCCCTTGCAGTTGAGCAGTCCGAAGCCGTGACCGCCCGTATAGGTCCGGTCGAAGACATGCGCCAGCTGCTCCTCGTCCATACCCTTTCCGGTATCTGAAATGCTGATTTCCACGAAGTCAGAAACCTTGGCGCTAATGGTTACCTTTCCGCCTTCGGGTGTAAACTTGCGGGCATTATCGGCTATGGTATTGATCATGAAGAGCGTAAGGATGCGGTCGGCCTTGACCACGGCATCTGTAGGTTCTACATCGAGTTTCACGCCCTGCATCTGGAAGCTCATCTTTCCCTTGCTTACAATATCGAAAAGCTGCTGGAGCGGGAAACTTTCAATACGCAGGCTGAGTGAGCCCTGGCGCATCTGAATCCACTCCGTAAGCACGTTGTTATATTGGTTAATCTTATCTGTGAGTTCGGCGATATACAGGTAACGTTCCTGCCGCACCTCATCGCTTTCGCCTTCTTCGGAGAGTCGGTTTACCTCGTGAATCATGCGGTCGATGAAAGGCGTAATGCTGTTTACGAGCGAAATCTTAGCCCTTTGTTCGAGATTGCGTTTCTTGTTTTCTTCGATATGCAGTCGGGTTACGTTCAGTTCATCCTGAACCTCCTCCTGCTTATCTTTTAATTCGTTGATTTTCTTAGTGTTATTCTCGCTCCACTCACGCAAAGGTGCAAGCAGTTCATCCATCGACTGGTTCTTCATCTTCTTGCGTTTCATGTGGTCGAAAACATAGAGCAGAACCACCACGAGCACAATCATCGCCACCACGGCAGCAATCATCAGGTTGAGCTGCTGGGCGTTTTCGTCGAGCGCAGCCGCACGTGCTTCAAGCTGGCGATCCTGACGCGAACGGTCCTGCAAATCCAGATAGATATTGCGGTTGTAATCGCTCTGCTGCTTATCATCTATAGCCGAATAAACCAGGCAGAGTCTTTCACGTATCGACGCTACGAGGTCGGGTGCCTGCTCTATCGCCTTGTTGTCGTTCAGGGCATGATTCAGGCAGTCGAGCGCCGAAGAATAATCATGGATATCCCAGAAACATTCAGCCAGCGTACGGTTGGCTCCGGCAGTCTGATAAACATCTCCGTAGCTCGAAAAGATGTTGAGGGCACGCTGGGCAAAGTTGCCTGCCAGCAGATTGTTTGGCATCTGCTCGATGTTGAGATACTGGAAGGCAGGCAGGTTGTTGCGTATGAGGAAATCGCTCACCTCTCCTTTTCTGAGGTGCTCGCTAATAGATTGCAGGGCGTTAGCCTGCCAGTAAGGATAAGGATGGGCAGGGTCGCTAGCCAGCATGTAGCAGCTGATCAGCCGGTCGAATTCCGCCTGATTGATTTCGTTTTCGGTTCCCTTGACGATAGCTCCGCCCGAACCTATATTATAAAGATAGTTGAGATATTGTGCCGAATCCTGTTCCAGCTCATCTGGGTCCAGAAGGTTAAGCTCCTGAAGCATCGGCTCGTCTAAGCCCACATAATAAAAATAGGTGGCGGCAACAATACTGAATTCAGATTTCGCATAAATCACACGTTTGCTTTCTCTCGGGGGCATAGAATTCACCTCTTCGCGAATTCTGCGCAAACGCCTCATCGCCTTTTCGCGATAAGCATAAAAATCTTTGTTGTGCGATTCTCTCTGGCAGAGTCGCATGTTCTGAACATCGGCAATAGCGAGTTCTATTTGATTATCGCTCTCCTCTTCAACTTTCCTCAGCCATCCCTTGGCACCCTTGTAATCCATCTTGGCTATACAGACGAAGGCAAGGTTGTTATAGGCTTCAGCACGGCCTGAGGAATAATCTTCTGAAAGCTTCAAAGCCCTCTCAGCCAGCACTTTAGTAGAATCGAGGTTGCGATAATGATATGCATAGGATTGCTCGTTCAGCTCATCTACCCTTGCCTTATTCGCAGGAGAACAAGCTGAAAGAAAAAGAGTCGCCACCACCAGAAGTGATGATGGCGACATGAAAAAGAAAGATGCTGAAATCTGCATCTCGATGAAAAATATTCTAAATTAAGCGCGAGCCTTCGCGATGTAACCGAGAGCCTCCTGACACTTGGCTGTGATGGCAGCCCAGTCGCCAGCAGCAACTGTCTCCTTAGGGAAGAGCTTAGAGCCCATACCTACGCAGAGAACGCCAGCCTTGATCCAAGGAGTAAGATTCTCCTCTGTTGGCTCTACGGCACCTGTTACCATGATGTTGCTCCAACGCAAAGGTGCCATTACGTTCTTGACGAATGAAGGACCGCCTACGTTACCTGCTGGGAATACCTTGGTTACGTCGCAACCGGCAGCCTGAGCATTATTGATTTCAGTTACAGAACCGCAACCTGGTGAATAAGGAACCAGACGACGGTTGCAAACTGGAGCAATATCTGGGTTGAAGTTAGGACCTACGATGAAGTTAGCGCCGAGCTGGAGATACAGAGAAGCTGTACCGGCATCAACAACTGTACCTGCACCCAGAATCATCTCAGGGCAAGCCTTGTCGGCCCACTTTACCAACTCTCCGAAAATCTCGTGAGCGAAGTCACCACGGTTAGTAAACTCGAAAACACGTACGCCACCCTCGTAACAAGCCTTGATGACGTTCTTGCAGATTTCAACATCCTTATTGAAGAAAACAGGTACCATACCAGTCTCTTTCATGGCTGCCATAACCTGCATTTTGCTAAACTTTGCCATTATCTTATATGAATTAATAATGAATAGTTTATAGTTTATAAGAGCTACGCCGTAAGCAAGACTGCCTATAAACTATCAACTATAAACTATAAACTTTAAACTATAATTATCTCTGAACTCGACCATTAGCGTTACCGCCAGCCAGGCTCTCTACCTCGTCAGCAGATACCAGGTTGAAATCGCCAGGGATAGTATGCTTCAAAGCAGAAGCAGCTACCGCAAACTCAAGAGCCTCGCCCTGAGTCTCCTTAGTAAGAAGACCGTGAATCAGACCACCTGAGAAAGAGTCGCCACCACCAACGCGGTCGATGATAGGGTTGATGTCATAGTGCTTGCTCTGATAGAACTCCTTACCATCATAGATAAGAGCCTTCCAGCCGTTATGTGTAGCAGAGAGAGATTCGCGGAGAGTAGAAACAACATATTTGAATCCGAACTCCTCCATCATGCCCTTGAAGATTCCGTAGTAACCCTCAGCATCAGTCTTACCGCCCTCTACGTCAGCATCTGGCTTGAAGCCCAGGCAGAGCTGAGCATCTTCCTCATTACCGATGCAAACATCAACATACTTCATCAGAGGACGCATAACAGAGATAGCCTTCTCAGAAGTCCAGAGCTTCTTGCGGAAGTTGAGGTCAACAGAAACAGTTACGCCGTGACGCTTAGCAGCCTCACAAGCCAACTTGGTAAGCTCAGCAGCCTTGTCGCTGATAGCTGGAGTAATACCGCTCCAATGGAACCACTGGGCACCCTCCATAATCTTGTCGAAATCGAAATCAGATGGATCTGCCTCAGCAATTGCGCTGTGTGCACGGTCGTAGATTACCTTGGATGGGCGCATAGAAGCACCAGTCTCGGCATAGTAGAGACCTACGCGGTCGCCACCACGAGCGATGAACTCTGTATTAACGCCGTAACGACGGAGACCGTTGACAGCAATCTGACCGATCTCGTGCTTAGGGAGTTTAGATACGAAGTAAGCATCATGACCATAGTTAGCCAAGCTTACAGCTACGTTAGCCTCACCACCACCAGGGATGATGCGAAGTGATTCACTCTGAATGAAACGATCATTGCCTTCTGGTGATAAACGAAGCATGATCTCGCCTAATGTTACAATTTTTGCCATGTTTGATAGTTTTAATTTTTTTGTTTTTATTTTGTTTGTTATGAGTAACAAATTAAATTCCACTTTTCAGTAGAGAAATGAAGTTCAATTATCAGTTGTCGTTCAATTTCGAGGGCAAAAATAACCATAATTTCTCGAATAACGAAATAAAATCGCATTTTTTTTTGTTTTTCGTGCAAAAAAGTTGCTGTGTCTTCGCACAATTCAAAAAATTGTTGTATATTTGCGGCAAAATTCGTACTTGTGGTCGCACACAACAGAATTGCTTAATACTAATTGTGGTCTGTGCACAGCTTGGAAGTACCTGCGACGTTTTATCTATCGTAGCCCCCAGGAGAGGCTCCTTATATAATAAGTACACGCGAGGCAACCAGACCCGTAATGCTAAAAAACAATGGCCGAAAAAATCAGAATCAAGGATATTGCCGAGAGAGCTGGCGTATCCGTTGGAACCGTAGACCGAGTTCTGCACGACCGCCCAAACGTGTCGAAACCAGCACGCGACAAGGTCGAGAAAGCCCTCAAGGAAATGAATTATCAGCCTAATGTGTACGCCAGCGCTTTGGCTTACAACAAATCCTATACCTTCTACCTGCTGATTCCGAAACATGAATCGGAGGCTTACTGGGAGGAAATAGAGGAAGGCGCAAAAAAATGTGAAGATACCCGACGTGACTTCCATATCGATGTAGAGATTCGTTTCTATGAGCGTTCCAGCGAGGAATCGTTCCGCGAAGAAGGCAACAAGATTCTTGAGGCCAGTCCGGAAGGAGTCATCGTGGTGCCTTCATCGCTCGACGTAACCCGCGAGTTTACCGAGGCGTTGCACCACAAAAGCATCCCATTCATCCTGCTCGACTCCTACATGCCCGATCTGCGTCCGCTCTCTTTCTTCGGTCAGGATTCGTTCTGTTCCGGTTTCTTCGCAGCCAAGATGCTGATGATGCTTGCAGCAAAGGAAGATGAAATCCTGCTCATGAGGCAAACCAAAGACGGAAGAGTGGTCAGCAAGCAGCAGGACAACCGAGAGGTAGGATTCCGCCATTACATGCACGACCACTTCCCTAACGTGAAGATTACCTTGCTCGACCTGCCGTTGAGCGGCACACGTGCTGAATTCGTCAAAATGCTGGAGAAGTTCTTTGCCGTGCATCCGAACATCCACCATTGCATCACCATGACTTCGAAGGCGCACATCGTGGGCGACTTCCTGCTGAAGACCAACCGCCGCGACGTTCAGATCATGGGCTATGATATGGTAGAGAAAAACGCCCGCTGTCTGCGCGAAGGAAGCATCTCCTTCCTCATCGCCCAGCACGCCTACATGCAGGGTTACTCCTGCGTAGACACGCTCTTCCAGGCCATCGTGCTGAAGAAGAAAGTTACGCCGGTAAACTATATGCCTATCGAGCTGCTGATGAAGGAAAACGTAGATTTCTATCGCAGAACCCAGCTCTAAGGCTATCGGGCAGAACAGGGTTTCCGCATGGAAGACAATTCATACAGGAACATTATAAATTATAAACAATAAATAAAAAACAAACTACGTATGGAACAATCAAGTTTTATCAAGATTAACCCTGCCGACTCGGTAGTGGTTTGCTTGCGCCCTATGAAGAAGGGTGAAACGATTGAAGTAGATGGCAAGACCATCACATTATTGCAGGATACTCCTGCAGGACACAAGGTGCTCATCAACGATGCTGCCGAGGGTACAGACATCCTGAAGTATGGCTACCCTATCGGTCATGCAAAGACCGGTCTCAAAGCGGGCGAATGGGTAAACGAGAACAACCTCAAGACCAATCTTGCCGGTACGCTCGAATATACCTACAACCCGGTTAACGAGCAGCTGAACATCGCTAAGGAAAACCGCACCTTCAAGGGCTACGTTCGCAAGAATGGCGAAGTAGGCGTAAGAAACGAAGTATGGGTAGTTCCTACCGTGGGCTGCGTTAACGGCGTGGCTGAGAAACTGGTAGAACTCCTCAAGAAAGAAACAGGCTGCGAAGGCATCGACGCCATCCACGCATGGCACCACAACTTCGGTTGCTCACAGCTCTCGGGCGACCATGAGAATACCCGCAAGGTGCTTCGCGATATCTGTCTGCATCCAAACGCAGGTGCCGTGCTCGTTCTCTCGCTCGGCTGCGAGAACAACCAGCCAGATGATTTCATGAAGATGCTCGGCGACTATGATCACGACCGCATCAAACTTCTTGTAACACAGAAGGTTGAAGGCGATGAGCTAGAGGAAGGCATGAAGATTCTGCGCAACCTCTATGCCCAGGCTAAGGAAGACAAGCGCGAGGAAGTTCCGGTAAGCAAACTGCGCGTAGGTTTGAAGTGTGGCGGTTCTGACGGCTTCAGCGGAATTACAGCCAACCCATTGGTAGGTGAATTCAGCGACTGGCTCGTAGCTCAGGGCGGTACAAGCATCCTGACAGAGGTACCGGAAATGTTTGGCGCAGAAACCATTCTGATGAACCGTTGCGAAAATAAGGAACTCTTCGACAAGACCGTTCACCTGATTAACGACTTCAAGGAGTACTTCCTGAGCCATGGTGAACCAGTTGGCGAGAACCCTTCTCCAGGTAACAAGGCAGGTGGTATTTCTACCCTCGAAGATAAGGCTTTGGGTTGCACCCAGAAGTGCGGCCGTGCTCCGGTAAGCGGCGTGCTCCAGTATGGCGACCGTCTGGAGACAACCGGTTTGAACCTGCTTTCAGCTCCGGGTAACGACCTTGTAGCAGCCACAGCTCTGGCTTCAGCAGGTTGCCAGCTCGTTCTCTTCACTACAGGTCGCGGAACCCCATTCGGAACCTTCGTGCCAACGATGAAGATTTCTACCAACAGCAATCTGGCAAAGAACAAGCCAAACTGGATTGACTTCAACGCCGGCGCTCTGGTAGAAGGTGTAGAAATGAAAGACTTGGTAAGTAAGTTTATTGATAAGATTATAGCCGTAGCAAGTGGCGAGGAGGCTCGCAACGAGTATAATGGCTATCGTGAAATCTCCATCTTCAAGAATGGAGTAACTCTTTAATTAAGAAGAAAAAAAGTATGAGTAATAAAAAAGGTTTGCTGGCGTTGTCGCCATTATTTTTGCTGATTGTCCTCATCGTGGCTTTTACCGTATATTCGGTAGACAGCAGCCATCAGGACACCAGCCTATCGCTCACAGTTGCGTTCATGATTTCGAGCATTTATGCCGTGGCTATTTCCGGCGGAATGCCTGTCAGGAAACGAGTGGATACATACAGCAAGGGTGCCGGCGCCAACAACCTGATGCTCATGCTCTGGATTTACGTGCTGGCTGGCTCGTTTGCCGCATCAGCCAAGGCGATGGGAGCCGTTGATGCAACCGTCAACCTGGCGCTCAGCATCCTGCCAGCCAGCATGATTCTGCCAGGACTCTTCCTGGCTGCCTGCTTTATCTCCGTATCCATCGGAACAAGTGTGGGAACCGTAGTGGCTCTGGTTCCGATAGCCGCCGGACTGGCCCACTCGATGGATGCTAACGTAGGCATGATGACCGCCATCATCGTAGGTGGCGCTTATTTCGGCGACAACCTCTCGTTCATCTCCGATACGACTGTTGTTGCTACGCAGACGCAGAACTGTAAGATGAGTGATAAGTTCAAGGTCAACTCCATGATTGTGGTTCCGGCCGCCGTACTCGTACTCATCGCCTATTCTGTCATGGGAGTCGGTCTTCAGGCCCCAACCCACATCAACGAGGTAGAATACATGAAAGTATTGCCTTACCTCATCGTCCTCATTACCGCTATTGCCGGCATGAATGTAATGGCTGTTCTCACTCTGGGCACCCTACTCTGTGGCGCCATCGGCATAGGCAGTCATCTTCTGGGTGCCTCCGGAAGCTACGACCTCTTTGGCTGGTTCTCAGCCATGGGCAACGGCATTATCGGCATGGGCGAACTCATTATCATCGCCATGATGGCAGGTGGTATGCTCGAAATCATCCGCGAAAACGGCGGAATCGATTTCATCATCAACAAGATTACAGCCCACGTAAACAGCAAGCGTGGAGCCGAACTTTCTATCGCCGCCCTCGTTTCGATGGTAAACATCTGTACAGCAAATAATACGGTAGCGATTCTGACAGTAGGAAATATTTCGAAAAAGATAGGCGACCGGTTTGGCGTAGACAACCGCAAGGCAGCCAGCATTCTCGACACCTTCTCATGCATGGTTCAGGGATTGATTCCTTATGGCGTGCAGATGCTCCTGGCAGCCGGTCTGGCCAATCTCAGTCCGATGGACATTCTTCCTTATCTCTACTATCCGCTGGCGATAGGTGTGGCAGCCCTGCTGGCCATCCTCTTGCGCTATCCAAAGAGATACAGTTAGGAAGACTTCTAAAAATCAGAGGAGGGTCTCCTTCTGCGTTAGAGATTTCTTGACAGGAAGAACAAAACTTTATTATTGACTATTAATAAGAACAAGGCATATGAATTTTCTTCAGCGCAACCTTTTTACTAAGCTCCGTGCCGACAACTTCGGCATCAAGGAAGAAATGGAACCGATGACTACCTTTAAGAAGAAAAAGATAGCTCAGATGCTCAAGAACGTGAATGATGTTCCTGCCGGAGAGGTGAAGATGAACAACAGTTTTCTGAACCGACGGCTCAACAAGATTCAGGAAGATGAACGCCACGCCATCGATACCTCTATCGAGACCATTTATCTGCTGCGCATCATCGTGGCAAACGTAAATGGAATGCTGGCTAACGGAATCAATCTCAGAGGAATCATCCAGTTGGGAGACTACCTGAGAACCCGAGGCGACAAGGTAGATTTCGTGAAACTGGAGAAGTGGCTTGCCAAGCTCCGCATCCAGCGCATCGCCCAGCTGGAAGGAAGCGTGCTCATCACCTTCTTCGATTTTGAACAGGACGAAATCCCATTCGTTCATCACATAGAAAGAGGCGCCTACAAGCTGACGCTCCGTTCGCTCTACTATAATATCATGGACCAGCAGGCCATTCAGTTTGAGCAGACCAGCAGCGGCTTTGTACGCACCACGGGGGGAACCATGCGCAAGAATCTGCGCCGCAGCATGCGCTATCTGCAATACGCTCCGATAGAAACCATGAGCAATTTCATGAACAATTTCTTCCGGTCATTATCTGAGATTGAAGAGTAAATTTCAGTAAGGATTGAAGGGGTTAATCTGGGATTCATCAGGACGAAGAGTAAAATATCTATAAAATTAATCTCTTAGTAGTACGATTTTCATCTGATTTTCGTATCTTTGCATCTATGAAAAAGTTATTTATCTCTATTATAGCATCCATTATTGCCTTGGGAGCCCATGCCCAGGTGCAATGCGAAGACACTTGTCGGCACGTTCACGGCATCGACTTGAGTCATTATCAGGGCAACGTGTTCTGGGAAACCGTGGGCGACAACTCTAAGATGGCTTACGTTTATCTGAAAGCTACCGAGGGCGGAACCAACATCGACAGCAAATACAAGAAGAATATCGACCTGGCTCATCGCTACGGAATGAAAGTAGGTTCTTATCATTTCTACAGACCCCGCATCCCACAGCAGACGCAGCTGGCAAATTTCATGGCCCAATGCCGTCCGGGAGATCAGGACCTCTTGCCTATGATTGATGTGGAGACGAAAAGCGGCATGAATACAGAAGAATTCTGCGATTCGCTCTTTAAGTTTCTGCATCTCGTAGAGAAAGCATACAAGCAGAAACCCCTCATCTATACGGGAGCCAATTTCTATGACAACTATCTTCTGGGCAAGCTCGACAGCTACAAGCTGATGATTGCCCAGTATACGAAGCGCATCCCTGTATTGCGCGATGGTAGAGATTTCGAAATGTGGCAATATACGGGTAAGGGCAGACTTAACGGAATAAACGGCTATGTTGACAAAAGCCGTTTCATGGGGCGCCACAAGCTCAGAGAAATCAGATTCAGACATCGATAGTACTTTAAACCTTGAAGTTGGAACTTTATGATTAGCTTCAAGGTAAAGAGTGGATAAGGTCTGGAAGTAGAGAAGCATGAATTATATAAGTAAATTAATAAACACAAAAATAGAATTATGGCAATTATAAAATGTCCGGAATGCGGACGCCAAATTAGCGATAAAGCACCTACCTGCCCTAGTTGCGGAGTAGAAATAGCAGGCAAAATTACCAAATGCCCAAATTGTGGCGAGATTTATTTCAGCAACCTGGAAATGTGTCCTAACTGCCATGAGCTGAATCCTTCGCTCACAAGAATGACGCCTCCGACAGGAATGAGCCAGCAGACTCCTGCCAGCCAGGCTTCTATGACTCAGCAGCAAGAAGCTGAAAACGCAGCCAGACAGAATGCAATCAGACAAGAAGAAATCCGCCGTCAGGAGGCTCTCAGACAGGACGTTCTCAGGCAGCAGGCTCGTCCTCAGACACCTGTCAGAACAGCAACACCTCCTACTCCACCCGTTCCTCCGGTTCGCCCACAGCAATCTAATTCTCAGAACGGCGGAAACGGCGAGGGAACCCAGGAAAAGAAAAAAAGCAACCGTGGCGTCATCATCATCTCTCTGATTTTCGCCTTCCTCGTTTGTGGCATCTTCTACTATTTCTATGATAGTGCCAATAAGAATAAGGAACTGGAAGCTTACGAGTATGCGATGCAGAGTAGCGACCCGATGGTTCTGCAGAGTTACCTCGATACTTACAAAGATGCTGACGAGGCGCATCGTGATTCCATCATGGCTCACCTCGAACTTCTGAAACAGACGGATCAGGACTGGACCAACGCCGTAGTCAGCGGTTCGAAAGAGGCCCTGCAGGCTTATCTCGACAAATACCCAGACAGTCCGCACAAGCAGGAGGTTTTGAACAAGATAGATTCCATCGACTGGAATGTGGCCAAGAATGCTGATAATGTAGAAGCTTACCAGGCTTATCTAGCCGCTCATGCTGACGGTTCGCATATCGAAGAGGCTGAGAATGCGATGAAGAAAGCCAAGAGCAGAGATTTGCAGCCAGAAGAGAAAGATATGGTAAGCAGTCTGTTCCGCCATTTCTTCCAAAGCATCAATACCCGCGATGCTGATGGTTTGCAGGCTTCATGCGAGGACATTCTATCTTCGCTTCTGGGTAAGAATTCTGCTACCAAGGCAGATGTTGTTACCTTTATGAATAAGCTTTATAAGGAAGATGTGACCAACCTGAACTGGTTCCTCACAAACGATTATAAGATTAAGAAGCGCGAGGTGGGTGACGAAGATTATGAATATCAGGTTCAGTTCTCAGCACGTGAGGAAGTTCAGCTTACCGACGGTACTAAGAAAACCAACCATTTCAAAATCAACGCAACCGTTTCGCCAGACGGCAAGATTTCTGCGTTCAACATGTCGAAGATTAATGCCGCAGAATAGAATAAAAAACGCCCTGCAAGATTAAATAGAATAAAAAAAAAGCCCTGCAAGATCAGGAACATCATTTCTGAATGTTCCCTTCTTGCAGGGCGTTTCTTTTTACCTTCATGTTTCGGGAAAGTTCTCATGTCCGAGAACCCGTTCCCTTCTTTTAGAGATTACTTTGCATCCTTCATCTGACGGAGCAAATCTTTCTGCTTATCATTCAACCCGGTTGGCAACTTCACGTTGTAAGTAATCATCAGGTCGCCAAAGGTTCCATCACCTCGGTCGTATCCTTTTCCGCGAACACGAACCTTCGTGCCATTCTGCGTTTCCGGCTTAATCTTCAGTTTGATTTTAGAACCATTACTCAATTTAATGATTCCTTCACCGCCCAGCAGAGCCGTATAAAGGTCGATATTCACATTCATGTTCATTTCGCCGTTATTGGCACGACCATTCTGGCCGCAACCGCCGCCACAACCACCAGTACCGAAATCAGCACCAGCTCCGTAGCCTGCCCCATTAAAGCCGCTACCATAACCGGCAGAACCATTAAAACCGCCAAAATTGCCGGAACCGAATCCATCAGCCGACTGCTGGCTTCTGCCACGACCTCCGAAGAGATTTTCGAAGAAGCTGGAGAAACCTCCGCCTCCGCCAAACTGGCTGAAGTCGAAACCCTCGAATGGATTTCCACCAGCTCCACCATAGCTTCCGGAACCGCCTGCACCACCAGCTCCGCCGAAACCGCCGAATGCATCAGCATTCTTCCATTGTTCGCCATACTGGTCGTATTTAGCACGCTTATCTGGATCAGAAATCACCTCATACGCCTCGTTCAGCGCCTGGAACTTAGCCTTCGCTTTCGGGTCGTTAGGGTGCAAATCTGGGTGAAACTGTTTTGCACGTTTACGATACGCAGCTCTCACATCCTTCTGCGGAATGTTCTTGTCTACGCCGAGAATCTTGTAATAATCAACAAATGCCATATTATAAAACCTCCTATTTTTTAGTTTTTAAAAAATATCCAACAAAAAGTATGCCTATTTAAGTTCTTTTTTGTACTTTTGCAGAGAAAATAAGAAACAGAGCTCAACTGTTGGGCTTTCATTACTCAAAAGATATACATTAATTAATATGAAACAATTATTTGCTGCGCTTCTTCTGGCGCTAACTTTCAATTCACAAGCGATGGCACAACAACGTACCGTAAAACTGAGAGTGATAGAGACAAGCGATGTGCACGGCTCTTTCTTCCCTTACGATTTCATCAACCGTAAGCCAAAAGCAGGAACCTTGGCGCGCGTTTCTTCCTACGTCAATAATTTGCGAAAAGACTACAAGGATAACCTCATCCTCTTGGAGAATGGCGATATTCTGCAGGGACAGCCTACCTGCTATTATTATAATTATGTAAACACAGAGGCTAGAAACGTGGCTGCCGATGTGGTCAACTACATGAAGTATGATGCGCAAGTGTTTGGCAATCATGATGTTGAAACGGGTCATCCGGTTTATGACAAATGGATTAAAGAACTCAATTGCCCAGTTCTTGGTTCCAACATCATCAGCACTTCTACAGGCGAGCCATACGTTAAGCCTTATCTCATCCTGAACCGCGAGGGCGTGAAGGTGGCTGTCTTGGGAATGATTACTCCTGCCATTCCAAACTGGCTCACGGAGAATCTATGGAGCGGACTGAAATTTGAAAATATGGTAACTAACGCCCGCAAATGGGTGAAGCATCTCCAGGAGAATGAAAAACCGGATGTTATCATCGGCCTCTTCCACAGCGGAAAAGACGGAGGCATTCAGACTGCCGAATATGATGAAGACGCCTCTATCAAGGTGGCAAAAGAAGTGCCGGGCTTCGACCTCATTCTCTTCGGCCATGACCATACGCGCGACAACGAAACCGTAACCAATACTGATGGAAAGCAGGTGGTTTGCCTGGATCCTGCCAACAACGCCATTAGCGTGGCTGATGCTGAAATAACCCTCACACTCAACAAGAAAAAGGTGAACGGAAAGAAGCAGCTGGTGGTAACTGACAAAAAAGTGACAGGCAAGATTGTGGATGTGACAGATTGTCCTATCGACGAGGATTTCATGAAGACTTTCGAACCTCAGATTGCGGAAGTAAAGAAATATGTGGGCAAGCAGATTGGCAACTTCAAGACGACCATCTACAGCCGCGACCAGTTCTTCGGCAGTTCTGCCTTCAACGATTTCATCCTCAACCTCCAGTTGCAGATTACAAAAGCCGACATTTCGTTCAACGCTCCCCTTCAGTTCAACGCGGTTCTGAAAGCCGGCCCAATCTACGTGAGCGACATGTTCAATCTCTATAAATATGAGAACCAGCTCTACGTAATGCGCATGACGGGCGAAGAAATCAGAAAGCATCTGGAAATGAGTTACGATCTCTGGGTGAACACCATGAAGAGCCCGGACGACCATCTCCTGCTGCTCGATGAGAAGACCGTTGGCGACCAGCAACGCCTCGGTTTCAAGAATCTCTCGTTCAACTTTGATAGTGCTGCCGGAATCGATTACGAAGTTGACGTAACCAAGCCAGATGGCGAGAAGGTGAAGATTCTGCGCATGAGCAACGGCGAACCTTTCGATGAGAAGAAATGGTACAAGGTGGCCGTTAACAGCTATCGTGGAAATGGCGGCGGCGAACTCCTTACCAAGGGTGCCGGAATCCCGAAAGACAGTCTTGACAGCCGAATCATCTATCGCAGCAAGCGCGACCAGCGTTACTATCTGATGGAAGAAATCGAAAAGATGGGAACGGTTGATGCAAAACCAAACAACAACTGGAAGTTTGTGCCGGAAGCATGGACCAAGCCTGCTGCCCAGCGCGATTTCGAATTGCTGTTCGGTAAGAAGAAATAGTTCCTCGAAACGCTTCTGGAAAAGCATATTATAAAGCTCAAGGAAAAAAAGCAAATAAGTTCAAAATAAAGAATGAAGTATTGGTTTATATTTTGCAAGACTGATCTCTTGCTCGAAAAGAAAGAAGACGGAACCTATACGATTCCTTGTTCAGAAGAGAGTCCAATCCCAACAAAGCCTTGGACTCACATTCTCAACATTACTCCGATGGAAGACGGAACAGAGGTGAAGACCTTCACCATTCCTGAGCCCGTTACCGGCAATCCGAAGTACGAAATGTGCGGCTTGCGCCCTAGTTTCTACAAACTCTCTCCTGCCCTTTACCAGAAAGCAGGAAAGTGTCAGGAACTCAACTATTGGGACATGAATACCCAATTCTGCGGCGTTTGCGGAGCTCCGATGAAAATGGCAACCGACATCAGTAAGAAATGTACAGAATGCGGCAAACAGGTCTGGCCTTCGCTTGCCACAGCCATCATCGTTCTGATTAAGAAAGATGATCAGGTCTTGCTGGTACACGCTCGCAATTTCAAGGGAAATTTCGACAGTCTCGTGGCTGGTTTCGTAGAGACTGGCGAGAATCTGGAAGAGGCGGTTCATCGTGAAGTAATGGAAGAAACCGGTCTGACTATCAAGAACTTGAAATATTTCGGTTCCCAACCTTGGCCTTATCCGAGCGGTCTGATGATTGGCTTCTCGGCAGAATATGTAGATGGAGAAATTCATCTTCAGAAGGAAGAACTCTCTCGTGGTAAATGGTTCACGAAAGAGAATCTCCCTATTCTCCCAGAGAAACTTTCCATCGCCCGAAAACTCATCGACGCCTGGCTGGCGGACAAACTCTAATAATGAGGACAAACTCTAAAAGTGAGGATAAACTCTAAAAAATGATGAAAGAGAAACTTTGGAATGCAAACTACATCAAGGTGATGACTACCAACTTTCTGTTGTATTTCGCCTTCTATCTGCTCACACCTTTGCTCCCTCTCTATCTGAGCGAAAATTTTGGAGCCACGAAAGATGTGATTGGAATTGTGCTGAGCGGCTATACGGTTGCCGCCCTCATCATTCGTCCGTTCAGCGGATATGTGGTTGACAGCTTTTCGCGCAAGAAGGTTCTGATGGTCTGTCTCTCGGCCTTCGCCATCTTCTTTGCCGGCTATATTGCAGCCAGCACCATCCTGATGTTTGCCATCTGCAGAACCCTGCACGGAGGTCCGTTCGGAGCCGTAACGGTTGCCAACAGCACCTGCGCCATCGACGTTCTTCCGGCAAGTAGGAGAAATGAAGGAATCGGACTCTACGGACTGAGCAACAATTTTGCCATGGCGATTGCTCCATCCATCGGAATCTATCTCCATAATGCGGTAGACAGTTACATGATTCTCTTCTGGATAGCTTTCATCGTGGCGATAGCCTCAGTTGTGATTGCAGGAACCATCCGCCTCCCCGAAAAGGAAATCGTTAAGAACAAGGAGAAGCTTTCTCTCGACCGCTTCTTCCTGACGCGTGCCTGGCTCCTTGCCATCAACATCGCCATGTTCGGTTTCTGCTGGGGCGTTCTGAGCAATTATCTTGCAATCTACAGCAAGGAGGAACTCGGAATTACGGGTGGAACGGGCACTTATTTCGCCCTTCTTTCCATGGGTCTGTTCCTCTCAAGACTGCAAGGCAGAAAAGCCTTGAGCCAGGGCAAACTTACCCAGAATGCGGCCGAAGGAATGCTGCTTTCGCTTGTCGGTTTCATCATCTTTGTTGCCGTCAAGCACCCGGTAGCCTATTATCTTTCTGCCTGTCTCATCGGCCTGGGCAACGGTCATCTTTACCCAGCCTTTCTCAACATGTTCATTAATGTGGCTCGTCACGACCAGCGTGGAACGGCAAACAGCAGCATTCTTACAGGTTGGGATTTGGGCTTCGGAATCGGCTGTCTGCTAGGCGGAGTTGTGGCAGAACATTTCGGTTACAACGGAACATTCTGGATGGTTGCTATAGAAAATGCAGCTTCCGTTCTCCTCTTCTTTGCCGCTTCGAAACAATTCTTTGAGAAGAGACGCAGAGAATAGAAAACAGTTGATAAAGAGAAATATAAGATTATGAATAAAAAAAGAGCACTTCATCCGAGACTGAAGAAAGTCTCAGGCGAAGTGCTCTTATTTTTATCTTACTTTTCTGTTTTTAGAAAGGAAGATCATCTGCGCTACCACCCTCTGCTGCAGGAGCTGCAGGCTGAACTGGAGGGAATGCTGCAGTTGCGCCATTAGCAGGAGCTGCTGGCTGAGCAGGAGCTACAGGAGCACCTACTGGAGGAAACGCACCTGGCTGCATTCCGCCCATAGCACCAGCTACGGCGTTAGGGTCAACACGCTGGATGTTCCAGGCACGGATGCTGTTGAACCAACGGCCCTGATACTCGTGAGCATCAATATCGAAAGAAACCAGGAGTTCCTCACCACTCTGAATGTTGAACTGAGCCAGACGGTCTGCTCCGAAAACATCAAAGCACAATTTCTTTGGATACTGCTCGTGGGTTTCAATTACGAACGACTGAGCTTTCCACTCTCCTCTTGCAGAGACGCCGCTTCTTTCAGGCAAAACGGCAATAACCTTTCCTTGTAATTCCATATGATAATATTTAAAGTTTTTCCTTTGTTTAAAGGGTGTTTTTTTCTTTCTGACTGCGAAATTACTAAAAATAGTTCAAAAACTAGAACTTTTCTCCAATTATTTTTGCTTATCAGCGATATTTTTTGTATTTTTGTGCTCAATTAGGTGATATTGCCTAATTAAATTAAGGTGAAACAGAAAACAAAATAAAATTTAAATAAAATACTCATGAGATTTACAGTATCAAGTTCTGCATTGAGCAGCAAGCTCAACATGCTCGCAAAAGTGATTGGAAGCAAGAATTCGTTGCCAATCCTCGATTGTTTCCTTTTCCAAGTTGCTAACGGTGAAATGAGCATCACGGCTAGCGATAGTGATAATGTCATCAAGAGTACACTCGCTCTTACCGACCACGATGGAGAAGGTGAGTTTTGTGTGCCTAACCGCGTAATCCTCGATGCGTTGAAGGAACTGCCTGAGCAGCCTCTTCACTTCGATGTGGATGCTGCCGGAGAAGCCGTTGCCATCAAGATTGTTTACCAGAACGGTCTTTACAACTTCACAGGTCAGAGCGCAGAGGAATATCCTCGCACACAGAGCATGAACGATGCTTGCACCACCATTTCTTTGCCTACAGAAATGCTGATCAACAACATTTCACGCTCGCTCTTCGCTACAGCCAACGATGAGTTGCGCCCTGTCATGAACGGTATTTACTTCGACCTGACAGCAGATGCTCTCGCTATCGTAGCAAGCGATGGTCACAAGCTGGTTCGCAGCAAGAACTTCACTATCAAGAGCGAATCTCCTTCAGCATTCAACTTGCCTAAGAAGCCAGCTTCTCTGCTGAAGAACATTCTGAGCAAGGACGGCGACGACGCTATCATCAAGTTTGATGACCGAAGCGCAGAAATCCAGTTTACTGACGGCGTTATGAGATGCAGACTGATTGATGGCCGCTACCCTAACTACAACTCTGTCATTCCAAACAACCCTAACGAGGTTACAGTAGACCGCAGAGGCTTGCAGAGTGCTTTGCGCCGCGTATTGCCATTTGCAAGCGAGAGCAGCCAGCTCATCCGTTTCCACATCGAGTCAGGCCGTTTCGAGGTTTCTTCTGAGGATATTGACTTCTCAACATCTGCAAAGGAACAGTTGTCTTGCGAATACAACGGCTCTCCTATCAGCATCGGCTTCAAGGGAAGCAGTCTGATGGAAATCCTGAGCAATCTCACAAGCGACAACATCATCATCCAGCTGGCAGACCCAAGCCGTGCCGGAATCATCGTACCAGCAGAACAGCCTGAGAACGAAGATATTCTGATGCTCATCATGCCTATGCTCCTTAACGACTAAAGGAGCACGGGCTTTCTCTGAAACAACAAAAAGAAAAGTATTTCTACAAAAATGAAACTCAATTTGACAAAGCCTCTGATCGTGTTCGACCTGGAGACAACGGGTCTTGACATGATCAAGGATCGTATTATACAGATTTCTTACATCAAGGTAATGCCTGATGGAACTGAAGACCGCAAGAACCTCTTCGTAAATCCTTGCAAGGAGATTCCTGCCGAAGTAGTTGCCCTTACAGGCATCAGCAACGAAGATGTAAAAGATGCGCCAACCTTCAAGCAGCTGGCTGCCACATTAGAGAAGGAATTTACAGGTTGCGATTTCGCAGGCTACAATTCCAACCACTTCGATGTACCGATGCTCGCAGAAGAATTCCTGCGTGCTGGAATCGACTTCGATTTCAACAAGTGCCGTCTCATCGACGCGCAGACCATCTTCATGAAGATGGAACGCCGTAACCTGGCTGCTGCCTACAAGTTCTATTGCGGCAGAAAGATGGAGGAAGATTTCGAAGCTCATCGTGCAGATCAAGATACAGAGGCTACTTACCGCGTGCTCATGGGCGAGCTCGACAAGTATGCTCCAGGCGTGCAGGATGAACCTGAGCGCGTGCTCAACAACAACATGGATGAACTTGCCGATTTCTCTAAGCAGAAGGATAATGTAGATTTCGCCGGACGCATCGTTTGGGAAGAAGTAAAAGACGCCCAGGGCAACGTTGTAAACGATGAGAACGGAAATCCTTTGAAGCACGAAGTATTCAACTTCGGCAAATACAAAGGATGGGATGTGGCTGAGATTCTGACCAAAGACCCGGGTTATTTTACATGGGTCTTGGGAAGCGATTTCACCAACAATACCAAGCAGGTGCTTACCCGCATCCGCCTTCGTGAATTCAACAAGAGAATGGGAAAATAATTGTTACCGGACTTTCGCAAGCAGTTGAAGAACAAACCTTGCGAAATTCGGATTTATTTCTTAACAGTTAGAAAAATTCATGTTAAAAGGAAAGAAAATCGTATTGGGCATTACGGGCTCTATTGCAGCCTACAAGTCTTGCCTCATCATACGAGGTCTCATCAAGCGCGGAGCCGAAGTGCAGGTGGTCATTACACCTGCAGGAAAGGAGTTCATCACTCCCATCACCCTTTCGGCTCTTACGCATAAGCCTGTGGTAAGCGAATTCTTCTCGCAGCGCGATGGAACCTGGAATTCGCACGTAGACTTAGGTCTGTGGGCCGACGCCATGCTCATCGCTCCTTGCACAGCCTCTACCATGGGAAAGATGGCTCACGGAATTGCTGACAACATGCTCATCACAACCTATCTGTCGATGAAAGCGCCAGTTTTTATCGCTCCAGCCATGGACCTCGACATGTATAAGCATCCTTCTACCCAAGCCAACATGAAAACACTTCTGGGCTATGGAAATCACATCATAGAACCCGAAGTGGGATTCCTGGCAAGCGGACTGGAAGGAAAGGGACGCATGGAAGAACCTGATATTATCGTAGAATGCCTCGACAGATTCTTCGATGAACAGGCTCAGCAGAATGCAGAGACCGCTGAAGCTGCATCAGAAAACTGCAAGGAAAAAGAAAGCGATAAGCTCGATTTGAAAGGCAAGAAGATCATGATTACAGCCGGACCAACTTACGAAAAGATTGACCCGGTACGTTTCATCGGCAATTATTCTTCCGGCAAAATGGGCTTTGCCCTTGCTGAAGAGTGCTGCCGTCGTGGTGCTGAGGTTACGCTGGTTGCAGGTCCGGTTTCGCTCAGCTGTTCCGAAGCCATTCATCGCATCGATGTAGAAAGTTGCGAGGAAATGTATCAGGCAGCCACTAAAGCTTTTGCCTCTACCGATGCAGCCATTCTCTGTGCTGCTGTTGCTGATTTCAAGCCAAGCGAGATTGCTGACAGGAAAATCAAGCGCGAGAAAGATGATCTGGAACTCCGCCTCGTCCCTACTCACGATATTGCCGCAGCCCTTGGCAAAATGAAACAAAAACATCAGCGAATTGTGGCTTTCGCCCTGGAAACCAACGATGAAGAGGCTAATGCACAGAAAAAACGCAAAAAGAAAAATGCCGATTTCATCGTGCTTAACTCTACTCGCAATCCGGGAACCACATTCCGTACGGATGATAACCAGATAACGATTATTTCTGAAGAGGGTAAGAAAGAATATGAGAAGAAACCGAAAACTGAAGTGGCTCGCGACATTATCAACGAGCTGGCTCATCTCTTGTAGTCCCATCACATCAGCCGCTCAGGAGTTGCAGGCTAAGATTACCATCAACCATGCACAGATTCAGGGCACGGAAAACCGGGTATTCGATAATCTGCAGCAAACTCTTGAGCAGTTTGTGAACGACAGGCAATGGACGAATCTTCAATTCAGGAAGAACGAGCGCATCGTGTGCAACTTCAATATCACGGTAAGCAAGTATGATAAAGACCAGAATATCTTTACCTGCAAGGCGCTCATCCAGGCCAACCGTCCCGTCTACAATTCAGCCTATACGTCCACCTTATATAATAATGTGGATGAAAACTTCACGTTTAAGTTTGCCGAGTTCGACCAACTGGAGTTTACCGAAGAGCGGATTGACAACCAGCTAACGGCTCTGCTCGCCTACTATGCTTACCTCATCATCGGTTTAGATCTTGACAGTTTTGCGCCTAAAGGTGGTGAAGACATTCTGCAACGTTGCATGAACCTCACCAACAACGCCCAGAATCTTGATTTTCCGGGCTGGAAAGCGTTTAGTGACAACAGAAACCGGTTCGCCATCATTTCCGATTATCTCGACGGAGCCATGGAACCTTTCAGAATGCTGCAATACAACTATTACAGAAAAGGGCTCGATGAAATGGCGAATAATGTGGAACGTGGCAGAACTGAAATCACCAACACCCTGCTCCAGGATCTGAAGAAGGCACGTACGGACAGACCGCTCAGTCTGCTGCCACAAATCTGGACCGACTATAAGAAGGACGAGCTTGCTAACATCTATCAGAAACATGGCACTCAGAAAGAGAAAGAAAGCATTTATGAGCTGCTCTTCTCCATCAATCCTTCTCAAAACTCATATTGGGACAAAATCAAGGAATAAGGCTACATGCTTTATCATTCGGGAAAATCCAAATGATGAAATTAAAGCTGTTTTTTTAGGTTAAGTTCCTTTAAAACAATAAGATAAGAAAATATGCTCAAGCAATTATACATCAAGAATTTCACGTTGATTGACGAGTTGGACATTCCTCTTTATCCAGGATTCTCAGTCATCACGGGCGAGACGGGTGCCGGAAAGAGCATCATTCTCGGAGCCATCGGACTGCTCCTGGGCAACCGTGCAGACAGCAAGGCCATCAAGGCAGGAAGAGACCGATGCGTGATAGAAGCCCACTTCGACCTGTCAAAATACGGAATGCAGGATTTCTTCGATGCTAACGATATTGATTATGATGCAGAAGACACCATCATCCGCCGCGAACTGACAGCTGCCGGAAAGAGCCGTGCCTTCATCAACGACACGCCCGTCCCCCTGAGCAAGATGAGAGAACTGGGCGAACAGCTCGTCGATATTCATTCGCAGCATCAGAATCTCCTACTGCAGAAGGAAGACTTCCAGCTCAGCGTGGTCGACATTATTGCCCACGATGAAAAGCAGAAGAAGGCTTATCTTGCCGAATACAAGAACTATAAAAAGGCTAAGCAGCAGCTGGAAGACCTGAAAGCGGAAATCGCAAAGAACAGGGAGAGCGAGGAATTCATGCGCTTCCAGTTTAAGGAACTTGATGATGCAAACCTGCAGGAAGGCGAACTTGAGCAACTGGAACAGGAAGCAGAAACCCTGAGCCATTCTGAAGACATCAAGACTGCGCTCTATGAGGCAGATAATGCACTCTCGGGCGAAGACGGCAGCATTCTCGACAAACTGAAAAATGCAGCCCAGCAGATTGACAACATCAAGGAGGTTTATCCGGATGTGAAGGAGGTGGCTGAACGAATGCAGAGCAGCTATATAGAACTCAAGGATATTGCCCAGGAAATAAGCGGAAGCGTTGACAATGTTGAGTTTGATCCGAACCGGCTTGAAACCATCAATTCCCGTCTTGACCAGCTCTACTCGCTCCAGCAGAAATTCCATGTGGAAAATGTAGAGGAACTCATCGCCACTCGCGAGCGAATCAACGAACAGTTGCAGCACATAGATAATGGAGATGAAGACATAGAAGAGCTGGAAAAGCAAGTTGCCCTTCTGCTTGCCAAGGCTGAAAAGCTGGCTGGTGAACTGACTGCCATCCGAACGAAATCGGCAAGAAAGATAGAAGAAGAAATGAAGAAACGTCTCATTCCTCTGGGAATTCCAAACGTCCGCTTCGAAATTTCATTCTCCGCCAAGCCGCTCAGTTCTGATGGTGTTGACAAGGTCAATTTCCTGTTCAGCGCCAACAAGAGCACGCTTCTCCAGCCGGTCAGTCAGGTTGCTTCAGGTGGAGAAATCGCCCGCGTCATGCTTTCTCTGAAGGCTATGATCAGCGGCGCCGTAAAACTGCCAACCATCATCTTCGATGAAATCGACACGGGAGTAAGCGGTAAGATTGCTGAAAAGATGGCGGAAATCATGACAGAGATGGGCAACCTGAACCGTCAGGTTATTTCCATCACCCACCTGCCTCAGATTGCTTCCATGGGAACCCATCATTACAAGGTTCTGAAAGAAGAAACCGAAGAAGGAACTCTTTCTCACATGAAGGAACTCAACGAGCAGCAGCGTATAGAAGAAATCGCCCAGATGCTCAGCGGAAGCGACATTACGCCTGCTGCCCTGGCAAATGCTAAGGAGTTGCTCAATAAACACAAGCAACACAAATAAGATTATGAAAAAAATAAATATGATCATGATGGGACTGATGCTCGGAGCATCATCCCTCTATGCACAGCCGGGTTCGGTCCAGAAACTGGCTAAGAGCGTTTTCACCTTGACTACTTTCAATCAGAAAGGCGACATTATCGCCTCTACCCAAGGTGTTTTTATCGACAACAAGGGAACGGCTATCAGCACCTTCAAACCATTTGTCGGAGCTGTAAAGGCTAGCGTTGTTGACGCTTCCGGCAAATCGATTCCTGTTGAGGCCATCATGGGAGCCGACGAACTCTACGATGTGGCTAAATTCCGCATCAACGCCTCTACAGTTGCTGCCCCTATCGCAACCAAGGAATCGGCTGCTGGCGACAAGGTCTGGCTGGTTCCTTATTCTATCAAGAAGCCGGCTTACCAGCAGGAGGACATCAGCAGCGTAGAGAAGTTCAAGACTACGTACAACTATTACATCTTCTCGAATAGTGCTCCCGAAAATGCAGTAGGTTGTCCGTTTGCCAACAAGAACGGCCAGGTCATCGGTCTGATGCACAGCAATGGTCAGGTTACGGCCATCGACGCCAACTACGCCAAGCAACTGAAGGTAACCGGTCTTTCGAGTCTTGATGCAGCCCTTCTCGAAACCACCATCCGTACAGCTCTTCCTGATACAGAGAACGAAGCGATGACGATGATGACTCTGAAGAAAGGCCAGACTACAGCTGATGTGTATGCGAAATATAGCGATGAGTTTATCAGCAAATTCCCTACTTCAGCCTTCGGTTACAAGGAGAAAGCCGCTTATCTGACGGATAAGGCAGAATATGATGCAGCTGCCAAACTGATGGAAGAAGGCATTAAGAAATCGGCTGCCAAGGATGAGGCTCATTCCAACTATGCCGACCTGATTTATCAGAAGATTATTTACAAGGGCGATTCTGTTTATAAGGACTGGACGCTTGATAAGGCCATAGCTGAGGCTCAGAAGGCATACGAAATCAAGGCTCAGCCTATTTACCGCCATCAGGAAGCGCAGATTAATTTTGTAAAGGGTGAGTATCAGAAAGCTTACGATACTTTCATGGATTTGACCAATACTTCACTTCTCAGCGGCGAACTCTATTTTGAGGCTGCCCAGGCTAAGAAGAATCTCAAGGCTCCAGCCAAGGAGATTGAGGTTTTGCTCGATAGTGCGGTAAGCGTTGGAAGCAAGACCGGAATGTTTGCGAATTACTATCTGGCTCGTGCAGAATTTCTGAAGGAGCAGGGTGAATTCCGCCGCGCTATTCAGGATTATAATATGTACGATTCGATTGCCCGTCCTGTTTCGCCAGCCTTCTTCTACACCCGTTACCAATGCGAAACCAAGTTACGCATGTGGCAGCCAGCCCTGCTTGATATTGCCCGCACCTGTTACCTGGCTCCTAAAGAGCCTACATATTTTGCAGAATGGGCAAGTCTTGACTTGCGTGTAAAGCGTTATGATGAAGGAATCAGCGCAGCCACCCATTGCATAGAGTTGGCTCCTGAATATGCTGACGGCTACCTTCTCTTAGGTCTGCTCCAGAAGGAGAAAGGAAATAAGGAAGAGGCCATCAAGAACCTAAAGAAAGCCCAGGAACTTGGCGATTCCCGCGCTGGAGAATATCTCAAGAAAATGAAGTAATTATTTTAGTAATAAGTAAGAAAGTCCGTAGGCATTTTAACAGAACGCCTACGGACTTTCTTTTACATTTTAGTCATGTGGTAACCCAGCATTTTTAGCTCTACGGCTATTCCCATGAGGAACATCTGGTGAAGGGCGGCAACGACCCCCCGGAAGGCTTCCTCGCTTCCAGGCTGCAGATTCAGATGAATCAGCTTGCTGTAAGAGCGCGAAGCACATTCTGCAACCACATTCGTAACAGCCTTATGCGCTTCCTCATTCAGCAGCAGAACCTTTTCGCAGATGTAATCATCCATGTGGTCGAAATCTATTCTGTCACGAAGATATTCATAATGATTCTCTACCTTGCTGTAGAGTTCCCAATCCTCATCCCAATACTTGGCAAGCGCCATTCCTACATACATAATCCAACCCAATGAAACCGTAGGATATTTGGCAAACTCGCGAATCGCATCAGGCAGATAACTCTCGCCTACTTTCTGCCACAGCTCTTCCAAATCCGGAGCTTCCGGCAAATGAGCATCTACCTTATCAATACTCAGCAGATATTGATAAAGATCTTCCTTGAAGATCGCTTCAAAATTCTTTTTCTCTTCCATTTATCTTTTCTTTTTCTAATATTTTTTACTGAACTCTGCAAACCCTGATTCCTATCTGCACCGGATGTTTGTGCATGTAAGTATAAAGCGTCATCGGTTCATCAATCACTTTCTTGTGAATGCTACTGGCGTTGAGCAGATGCAATCCGTCTTTGTGCCAGGAAGCAATACCGATGTGGGTCGTGTCGAGACCCTTCTTGTTGGTAATGATGGCGATAATGTCACCATCGTGAATAGCGTTGCGGAAAACTGCCGTGTTGGCAATCTTACCCTTCGGAACATAACGGTAACGCTTGCCGTTCACACTCTGTTCCAGCTTTCTGATTCCCGATTTCCATTCCGGATGAGCCTTAAGCATCTTATAGCTCGAAACATGTGTACTCATCCAGTTGATGTTCACGGTCTGAACAGCCGAGAAAGGAGGATTGGGCGCAATATTCTTCACGATTCCCTCGCGCTCGTTTGCATCCATCCAAATCGTGAAATAATGCTGGCGCTTCACATAGGAAATCTCTCCGCCCACATAACGCACATTTCGGAGATGTTCACAGAAAGCCGAGAAAGAAGTCTCGTTCTTCTTGGCGCACAGGGTGAGCGCCGTAACCATCTCTACGTATGTGGTGCAGTCCAGCTCACGGGTGTTCACGATGAGCACCTCTTCCTTCGTCCGGTCCAGCGTGCCGCCCACATAAGGAATGCCCGCCATCTGCTTGCCGAACCAGAGCATCCAACTGGCAGGTTTCTTCTTCATAGCCCTTGCCTGCTGCAGCAGTCCTACAATCCGCAGACTGTCCTGCCGCTGATAAACCACATTCACCCTGGCTTCTCCCGGAACAGCCAGCACGCAAGCCAGCACGACAGCTGCCATTTTCGTAAATATTTTCATCTCTTCTCTTTTTATATGTTAATGATGACGTTTCCTGCCGAAGTTCACACCCACATAAATATTGAGTGAGCCAAACGAATTGTTGGTAGAAAACTGTTTTTTCTTATAGTTGTAGGAATGGATGATGGTGCTGGCGCCCGCGTACCAATGCGTGTTGTTCCACACAATACCGAAGCGGCCTATTCCATCCAGGTTCACATTCTTGAAACTGAAGTTGGTAATGTCCAGATGTTCCCTTTCATTATCCGATTTCGAGCTGTTGTAAGCCACACCTACCGAGAGCGAAGCGTTGAAGAGCCAGTTCTTGGCGAAAACCCAGTTGTAAGCATAGCCGCAGGTTACGTTCACATCGCTGTATTTCACCTTGCTGAACATCAGCGAACTGTCTATCTTGGCTTCCGGAGTCCCCCCGTTTGTCAGATTTTTATTCAGCTTTTCATCTACAAGATTGGTCAGTTTATCCCAGTTCACCTCCAGTTCATGCTCCGTGTAACCGATTCCCAGAAGCATGGAACCGGCACTTCTCCGCTGCACCGTACTCTGCGAATAGGCGGCAGGATAAGAGAAGCGGCGATGGTTGAAGATGTAATAAAGATTGAATCCCTTGATGCTCGATTTGAAACCGTCGAAAGGAGCCTTTCGGATAGGGTCACAATCGATGTGCTCACCCAGATTCATCCGCAGAACATGATAGTCATTTCCCGTCTGTCGCCAGAACAGGTCTATTCCCAGCAGACTGCTGTAGAGGCTCAGGTCAAACTCCTTTTTATTAGTGTGGTTATTCCTGAAATTAATGTGCTTCAGGTCGAACGTATAACCCAGAAACACCCATCGCCAGCCCAGATAAGGGCCCAGGCGGTAAGAAGGATCAGGCGAGAAGGAAATGCTCTGTCCTTCGCTGTTCCTGAGCGTATATTCCTCGTAGGTATTGGTGTTCTGCAGCATCACCGTATAATTGTAATGCTGGTCTTCGATATAAGCCGAATCCGTACTGTTGAATTCTCTGAAGAACCGGGTGAACACATCTCCCACCTGATGGAAGAAGGTTTTGCGATGGCGCTCTTTCACGAGGCTGTCCTGGGAATTAGACATGAACATCGTCTTGTTGAAGAGCGTTCCCAGCATGGTAGAATCCACGGGCTCCCCTGCCCTTGCCGAAGTGCAGGCAAGAGAACAGATAAATCCTACTATACAGAAACATCTCTTCATAACTTACGCTCTGATCCTGATGATGATTTTGTAAAAAATCAGTTCTTCCACAATACTCGGTCCAGCACCCAGTTGACAGCCGTAGCCGAAACGCTGGTGCAGTCGCATTTTCCTATTCCCTGCAGATGCTGAATCACACTCTTGATGAGCGGCAGCTGCACATAAGGCGGATTCGGAACCGTAATCAAGTTCTTTCCTTCGCTCGTAATCACTTCTATCGGCTGGTAAGTGAACACCGAGAATGAGAGCGAACCCTTCTCGCCAATCACCTCGATGCAGTCTTCCTTCGCACTCTCATGCCCCACGAAGCACCAGCTTCCGCTGCCCGGAATTCCGCTCTCAAAGAAGAAGCACGCCGAGAGCGTATCTTCAGCCTGATAAAGATGCGCTCTGTTGGCAGGATAGCCGTGCGCACGGGTAATCACACCAAACAGATTCTGGAGCAAATCTATCTGATGAGGAGCCAGGTCGTAGAAATAGCCGCCGCCCGCAATATCCGGCTGCAGTCGCCAAGGCATTTCCTTGCCGCTCTGAAAGTCGAGATCGCGCGGAGGAACCGAGAAGCGCACCTGAACATTCACCACGTTACCGATGGTTCCGCTCTCGATAATCTCCTTTACCTTCTGGAAATAAGGAAGATAACGGCGATAGTAAGCTACAAAGCAGGGAACACCCGTCTGCTCGCTGATGCGGTTGATGCGGATGCAGTCGTTGTAGCTCGCTGCCAGCGGTTTCTCTATGTAGCAGGGTTTGCCCGCACGCATTGCCATGATGGCGAAGGTGGCGTGAGAAGAAGGTGGCGTGGCGATGTAAACAGCATTCACATCGGGATCTTCTATCAATTCCGATGCATCCGTGTACCATTTGCGCACATGATGGCGCTCAGCATAGCTGCGTGCCTTGTTCTCGCTTCGGCTCATCACAGCCACCACCTGCGAACCCTCCACTTCGTTGAAAGCCGGTCCGCTTTTCTTTTCGGTTACTTCTCCGCAGCCGATAAATCCCCAATTAATCTGTTTCATTCTCTGTTGGTTTATTCTCTCCCGAAAGATTATTCTCCGGCGAGAGATTTGTTGATTTCGTCAATATAGTCGAGCACCTCGTCGCGTCCCATCTTCTTTTCACTACTGGTAATGAAATAAGGTGGAAGTGCTTCCCAGCGGTCTTCCAGCGCATGCATCCATTTCTCCGCATTCATGCGCGCCTTGACCGGACCCAACTTGTCGGCCTTGGTAAAGACGATGCAGAAAGGAACGCCGCTCTCGCCCAGCCAGTCTACAAACTCGCGGTCTATCTTCTGCTGGTCGTGGCGCACGTCGATGAGCACAAAGACATTAGCCAACTGCTGGCGCTGCAGAATATAACTGCTTATCATTTGTTCCAGCTGCTTCTGTACGGTCTTCGAACGCTTGGCGAAACCATAGCCAGGAAGGTCAACCAGATACCATTCGTTGTTGATGATGAAGTGGTTGATAAGCAGCGTTTTACCCGGTGTGGCTGAAGTCTTAGCCAAACCCTTGTGGTTGCAGAGCATATTGATGAGACTCGATTTTCCCACATTACTTCTGCCGATGAAAGCATATTCAGCCTTCGTATCTTTCGGACACATGCTCACTCGTGGAGCCGATATTGTAAATTCTGATTTCTTAATTTCCATTCTTTCTATTTTCTTTTATAAATGTTTATTATTAACGGCCGCACATCAACTAATCATAAAGTTCAATGTTCAACGCTCAAAGTTCTAAGTCTAGAGCATTTCAGCCAGTTCCAGCCATCTCATTTCCTTCTCATCAAGTTCATCCTTGATTTCAGGCAGGCGCTTGCTTTTCTCCGTCAGTTCCTCAACCGATAGATTTCCGCTGCAGAGTTCCTCTTCCAGCTTCTTCTGTTCCTCGGTCAGCGCATCTATTTCCTGGGTCAGCTGCTCATATTCGCGCTTCTCCTTGTAGCTCATCTTGCGCTTGTTCTCAAAATTGGCGTCGCGCTTTGCCGTGCCTGCTCCGTCGCTTTCTGCCGTAGCATTTCCGCTCTTTGCCGGTTTCGCCTGTTCCGCCTCGTCCTTCGCCTGCATCCGGCTCCATTCCCTGTACTGCGTATAGTTGCCTGGGAAATCCTGTATTTCGCCTTCGCCCTTGAAAACCAGCAGATGGTCTACTACCTTGTCCATGAAATAGCGGTCGTGGCTCACCACGATGACGCAACCCGCAAAATCCTGAAGATATTCTTCCAGTACCTGCAGCGTCTGGATGTCGAGGTCGTTGGTCGGCTCGTCCAGCACCAGGAAGTTCGGATTCCTCATCAGCACCGTACAGAGGTAAAGCTTGCGCTTCTCGCCGCCGCTCAGCTTGTAAACGTAGTTGTGCTGCTCTTCGGGCGTAAAGAGGAAGAATTGCAGAAACTGCGAAGCCGTCATGTGCTTGCCGCCTAGATCTATGTAATCGGCAATCTCCGTAATCACGTCAATCACCTTCTGGTCTTCACGGAATTTCAGTCCCTCCTGCGAGAAATAGCCGAAGCGAACCGTCTCGCCGATGTCAAACTTGCCGCTGTCGGGCTGAACCTCGCCCAGCAGCATCTTGATGAAGGTCGATTTTCCCGTTCCGTTATTACCCACAATGCCCATCTTCTCGAAGCGGGCAAAGTTGTAGTAGAAGTTGTCGAGAATCACCTTCTTCTGCCCCCTGTCGTCGAAAGCCTTGCTCACATACTGGCATTCAAAAATCTTCGAACCTATATAAACGGTAGAAGCCTTCAGCCTTACCTGCCTGTCTTCTATGCGCTGCTTCGCCACCTTCTCCAGCTCGTAGAAAGCATCCTCGCGGTATTTCGCCTTGTGTCCGCGAGCCTGAGGCTGGCGGCGCATCCAGTCGAGTTCCCTTCGGTAGAGATTCTTCGAGTGCTGAATTTCGGCTCTCAGATTGTCCATTCTCTCCTGCCTCTTCTCCAGATAATAGGCATAATTGCCACGATAGGTGTAGATGGTGCGGTCGTCGAGTTCCAGAATCGTATTGCACACCTTGTCCAGAAAGAATCGGTCGTGCGTAACCATGAAGATGGTCTTGTTGCCGCGGTTCAGATAACCTTCCAGCCACTCTATCATCTCCAGGTCCAGATGGTTGGTCGGCTCGTCCAGCATCAGGAAGTCGGGTTCCGTAATCAGCACATTCGCCAGCGCCACTCGCTTCTGCTGTCCGCCGCTGAGCTGTCCCATCGGCTGTTCCAGGTTGGTAATGTGCAGCTGTGTGAGAATCTGTTTCGCCTTCAGCACCTTCTCCGGATCATCCTCATGATTGAAGCACGCCTGCAGCACACTTTCCTCCGGATCAAACTGCGGCGACTGCTCCAGATAGCCCACCTTCAAGTCGCGTCGGTAGATGATGTCTCCGCTCTCGTGTCCCTCTTTATCCATCAGCACCGACATGAGCGTAGACTTTCCCGTGCCGTTTCTCGCCACGAGTCCCACTTTCTGTCCTTCAGCGATAGAGAAGGAAATATTATCAAAAAGAACCTGTGCACCAAAGCGTTTGGTGAGGTTTTGAACGTCTAAATAGGGTATTTGACTAGCCATTTTTATTTTTTTTGTGCAAAGATAGGCAAAATATTTGGCAGAAACAAATTTTTTAATTATCTTTGCACACGAATTTATCAATCAATACCGTGTTTCCATTCAGAAACGCGACATTTCAGAAAGAAAATCATTAATATACAATATATAATATATGTATAGCAAAGAAGAATTACAAGCAAAGAGTGTCGTTCAGTTGAAGGACATTGCCAAGGAACTTGGAGCCAAGGTAAAGAAGAGCGATAACAAGGGAACTATCGTCTACGCCATTCTCGACGCCCAGGCAGAACAGCCAGCTCCTGAAGCAGCCCCTAAGCGCAAGCGCACCCGCATTGCAACCAAGAAAGAAGACCGTGTTTATTCCGTACACGGCAATGAAGGAGAGAATTTCGACGTGCAGAAGAACCAGGTATTGGGTCCTAACGGCGGCGAGACTGCTCCTCAGGCTATGAGCGAAACTGCCCCAGCCCCAGCGGTTGAGGAAGAAATCCGGTTCAGCCCGGCAGAGCAGAGTTTACAATCATCTGCCCAGAAGCAGACTCTAAACCAATCAGGCGAAGACATCGAGGCTCAGGTACTTGCCAACTTCCCGAAACACCGCGGCAGAAGAAGCAAGGCTGAACTCGAAGCTATTGCAGAAGCCAGAGCAGCTGCCATCAGAAAGCATCAGGCGGTAAAAGCCGAGCTAGAAGCGCAGATGGCGAAAGATGCACAGGAGAAGGCTAACCAGCAGGCTGCTACTGAGGCAGAACAGCCGGAAGAGGCAACAGCCGATAACCAGCAGACTGCTCCTGAGCAGGCAGCACCTGAGCAAGCTGCCGTTCCTGAAGAGCAGTTCTCTGCAGGAAACGCTGAGAGCGCTGACATCAGCGGCGATTTGCAGGCGATGCTCCAGGCTAAGATGAATGCACAGAACGCAGCAGCAGCTCCAGCTTTGGCAGCAGCTCCGGCTCCAGCTGAGGAGGCAAAGGAAGAAGCTACTGAAAAAACTGCAACCGACAAGAAACAGGAGTCAGCTCCTATTCACTATACTGAAGGTATGAAGGTAGAACTCGATGCAGACGGAACCTGGAAGGGTGATCCGGGCGATGGAACCGATTTCATCCCGGTAGTCGACATTCCTATCGAAGACCAGGCTGCCATTCCTACTGTCGACATCTTCGACCGTCCTACCACTCCACAGACTTCTCACCAGCACACACCTGCTGCTGCCCCTGCAGCCAAGAACAAGCAGGAAGCACCAGCCTACGATTTCAGCAATCTCGTGAAATCCAACGGTGTGCTCGAAGTGATTTCAGAGGGCTACGGATTCCTGCGCAGCAGCGATTACAATTACCTTTCTTCACCGGACGATGTTTATGTAGCATCCAGCTTCGTCAAGAAGTTCGGTCTGAAGACTGGCGATGTCATCGAGTGCAAGGTGCGTCCACCTCACGAGGGCGAGAAATACTTCCCGCTCACCAGCATCATCAAGATCAATGGCCGTGACCCGTCAGAGGTTCGTGACCGTGTTCCTTTCGAGCACCTCACCCCACTCTTCCCTGATGAGAAGTTCAATCTCTGTGGCGACCGCCGCACCACCAATCTCAGCACCCGCATCGTAGACCTCTTCTCGCCAATCGGTAAGGGTCAGCGTGCGCTCATCGTGGCTCAGCCTAAGACCGGTAAGACCATCCTCATGAAGGATATTGCCAACGCCATCGCAGCCAACCATCCTGAGGCTTACCTCATGATGCTGCTCATCGACGAGCGTCCTGAGGAGGTTACCGACATGGCACGCACCGTTAATGCAGAGGTTATCGCCTCTACCTTCGACGAGCCAGCAGAGCGCCATGTCAAGATTGCCGGAATCGTGCTCGAGAAGGCTAAGAGAATGGTAGAATGCGGACACGATGTTGTCATCTTCCTCGATTCCATCACCCGTCTCGCCCGTGCCTACAACACCACAGCTCCTGCATCTGGTAAGGTGCTTACCGGTGGTGTAGATGCAAACGCCCTCCAGAAGCCTAAGCGTTTCTTCGGTGCTGCGCGTAACATCGAAGGCGGCGGTTCGCTCACCATCATCGCTACTGCCCTCATCGATACAGGTAGTAAGATGGATGAAGTCATCTTCGAGGAGTTCAAGGGAACCGGTAACATGGAGTTGCAGCTCGACCGCTCACTCAGCAACAAGCGCATCTTCCCTGCTGTCAACCTCATTTCTTCGTCTACCCGTCGCGACGATCTGCTGCAGGACAAGACAACGCTCGACCGCATGTGGATTCTGCGCAAGTATCTGTCAGATATGAACGCTATCGAGGCGATGAGCACCATCCACAAGAACATGCAGCATACTCGCAACAACGACGAGTTCCTGCTCTCTATGAATTCATAACCCCTCATCCGGGTTTAACCATACTAGAATATCTGGCAAAAGGCTCCGTTCATCGGCAGTCTCTTTACTAGATATAAAAGAAGAGAGATTTGAAAGAGAAGGGCAAGTTCCATTTCCGGGATTTGCCCTTCGTGCTTTTTTACTGTTTAAAATCATTAAAAAAATATTCCATTTCATTTTTTATTCGTATCTTTGCTAATCTTAAACACAGAGGGGCGCAAAGCCCCAATATAAATAATGTATAACTTAAAATCAAAAGAACCATGAGCAAATATTTTGCAGAATCAGAATTGATTATCAATGAAGACGGAAGCTGCTTCCACCTTCATCTACGCCCGGAACAAGTGGCTGATAAAGTAATCCTCGTTGGCGACCCAGGTCGCGTAGCCCTCGTAGCCTCCCATTTCGATGAGAAGGAATGCAAAGTTTCAAGTCGGGAATTCCACGCCATCACCGGCACATATAAAGGCAAGCGAATCACCGTGCAGAGCACCGGAATAGGATGCGATAATATCGATATCGTAGTCAACGAGCTCGATGCGCTGAAGAACATCGATTTCAAAACCCGCACCGAGAAACCTGAGCACACCAAGCTCACCCTCGTGCGCATCGGAACCTGCGGCGGCCTGCAGCTCAACTGCCCTGCCGGAACCTTCGTAGCCTCGCAGAAGAGCATCGGTTTCGACGGACTCATCAACTTCTATGCCCGTCGCAACGAAATCTGCGACCTCGAAACAGAGGCAGAATTCAAGCGCCAGGTAAAATGGAACGACCAGATTGGCAACCCATACTGTGTAGACAACGACCCAGAACTGCTGGAGAAGATTGCCGGCGATGATATGGTACGCGGAATCACCATAGCCTGTGGTGGTTTCTACGGACCTCAGGGCCGCGAACTCCGTGCCCCACTTGCCGACCCAGAACTTAATCAGAAGATTGAAGCATTCGAGTATAACGGTCTGCGCGTCAACAACTTCGAGATGGAGAGTTCAGCCCTCGCCGGTCTTTCCCTTCTCCTCGGTCATAAGGCATTAACCTGCTGCATGGTCATCGCCAACCGCCGTGCCCTCAGCGCCAACACCGGCTACAAGAGCACCATCGACAATCTCATCAAGGTTGTATTAGATAGAATTTAAACAATAAAAAAATGAATCAAGAAGAATGTATCTGCGCCCTGGCAACCCCAGCCGGCGGTGCTATCGGAATCATCCGACTCAGCGGCCACGACGCCATTACCCTCACCGACAAAATCTTCCAGTCTGCCAACGGCAAATCCCTGGAAGAAGCCAAGCCCTACACCCTGCATTATGGCGAAATCAAGGATAAGGATGGCAACACCATCGATGATGTACTGGTGAGCGTGTTCCGTGCACCCCACAGTTATACAGGCGAGAACTCCACCGAGATTTCCTGTCATGGCAGCCGATATATTCTTCAGCAGGTTCTCCATCGCTTTACAGAGGTAGGATGTCGCCAGGCAGAACCGGGCGAATACACCCGTCGTGCCTATCTCAACGGCAAGATGGACCTCTCCCAGGCAGAAGCCGTAGCTGATCTCATCGCCTCTACCAACAAGGCAACCCACAAGATGGCGCTCAGCCAACTGAAGGGTCATTTCAGCAACGAACTCTCCCTCCTTCGCGAAAAATTATTAAAGATGACTTCGCTCCTGGAGTTGGAGCTCGACTTCAGCGACCACGAAGAACTGGAGTTTGCCGACCGCAGCGAACTCCAGGCACTAGCCGAAGAAATCAATCACAAGATTACCACCCTCGCCCACTCCTTCGAAACCGGCAATGCCCTAAAGCAGGGAGTAGCCGTAGCCATCGTAGGCAAGACGAATGTGGGCAAGAGCACCCTGCTCAACCGTCTGCTCCACGAGGAGAAGGCAATCGTGAGCGACATTCACGGAACCACCCGAGATGTAATCGAAGACACCACCCTCATCGACGGAATCACCTTCCGCTTTATTGACACAGCCGGAATCCGCAAGACGGATGATGTGGTAGAAAACATCGGAATTGAGCGCACCTTCCAGAAGATGGAAGAAGCGAAGATAGTAATCTGGCTATTAGATGAGCAACCGTCAGCCTCAGAAATCGAGGAGATGAAACTGAAGAACCAGGGCAAGAAGCTGCTGGTGGTATTTAATAAGATGGATAAACTTGAGAATGATAAACTTGCGTTCGATAAATTCACCCATTCCTGTGGTTCAGATTCCAGTGAATCAGAAGCCCCACTCTTCATCAGTGCCCGCACAGGCGAGAACGTTTCATCCCTGGAGCAGGCATTAGTAAAAGCCGCTGATATTCCTGAGATTACCGAGAACGACGTCATCATAACGAGTGCCCGCCACTACGAGGCCCTACTCCGTGCCCATGATTCCCTCTCCCGAGTATTGGAGTCGATGGAAATGGGTATGAGCGGCGACATCATCGCCGAAGACCTGAAAATGGTATTGGAAGAATTGGGTGAAATCACTGGCGGACAGATCAGTAGCCAGGAAACGCTAAATAATATCTTCAAGCACTTTTGCATCGGAAAGTAACCCCCTGGACAGCTCTAAAACGAACATTTTTATAACTGCTTGCAAGCCACCTACTTAGGTGGCTTTTTTCGTCTTAACACATTCCATTTGTAATTTGCTGAAACCAATATTTTGGTGTATTTTTGGCTCAAATTTCATTCGTGGCCCTCAATTCTGTGAGAAAATGGAAAGGAAAAAATCTATGTTTTGGTACCTTCTGAGACAAAATGAGACAGTTTCAATCCTTCGACCATTTCTCATGTTTGGCACCTCGTGAGAAATACTGAGAATATGTGAGACAGTCTGAGACAAAATCGACGACCTCATTAACCAAAAAGAGCATGTAAAAATGAGAATAATTAAGGTGTGTGGAGTCTGTGGAAAGGAGTTTGTTGCCAGCAAAATGACCAGTAAATACTGTTCAAGACGCTGTGAACGTGTCGCTTTCCGGAAAAGAGAATCCGAAAAGAAGAAAAATGAGAAAGAAAGTGCCGAAGCTTTGCGTGAGGAAGAGAAGATAAAATCCTTGCGAGAAAAGGCATTCCTTACCCCGAAAGACGTTGGCGTTCTATTCGGTGTAAGCCGTGCTACCGTATATAGATATTTCCAAACTGGTATTGTTAAAGCTATAAAAATTAGAAATAAAACTTTTGTTAGAACATCAGACCTAGATAAGATGTTCGATGAAGCTTCACCATACAAGAAGAGAAAATATCAAATCAAGGAAGAGCAGGAGTATTATACCCTTCGTGAAATCATGGAGAAATATCACATCGGTCGCAAAGCCGTATGGGGACGTTGTGACCGTATGGGTATTCCAAAAGTTTATGAAGGTCGTAACACCTTCTTCAGCAAAAAGGCAGTTGATGCAAAGTTTGCAGACCTTCTTGAAGAAATCAATCTCGGCAACTACTATACAATGGATCAGGTGATGGACATGTATGGTATGACTCGAACTAACGCTATGAGTTTTGTAACCTATCACAAGGTACCAAGGGTAAACAGAAATGGTAAAGCCTATTACTCAAAGATACATATTGATAGTATCAAGCAAAAAGGTAATGAGGTAGATCCGGACTGGTACACTTACGAAGAGATTTCAGAAAAGTATGGCCTTACAAAGGATCAGATTAGCTACACTCTTAAAAATTATGATGTAAGGACTGAGAAGCGAGGTAAGTTCACGATGATATATAGAACCGACTTCGACAAGATTACTCAACAGCGAATGGGCAACACCAAGAAAGTTGAGAACTTGGATGGAACAGAACGTGTCATCTTCCAAGCAAAAGCACAGGAGAGAGCATGTCCTCCTACTCCAGAAGGATATTACTCAACTGAGGAAGTGGCAGAAATGTTCAAGATCACCATCAAGCATGTCGGTGTGATGACCAGAGAGAACAAAACTCCTAAAATAGCTCTTAAAAATTTCAACTTCTATGAGAAGAAGGCCATCGATATCCTGTATAATCAAAAGCATAAGTATGCGGATATAAATGACTGGATTACTCCTGAGGAGATGAGAGATACCTACAAGATGACGCATGATGCAGTACGTTCATTCATCCACCGGCATAAGATACCTTCAAAAGTTGAATATGGAGTAACCTACTATTCAAAGCAGCACATCCAGGCGCTGAAGACTGGATATTTCGAAGGAAGAGAACGCTACTATTCAGTCGAAGAAGCTATGAAGAAGTATGGAATGACAAAGGATATTGTTCATTATTACGTCAAGCATTACAAAGTCACTAAAGTAAAGAAGGGGCAATTCATGTTCTTTAGAAAAGAAGAATTCGACAGACTCATGGAAAAACGTTTCAAAAATGATGATTTGAAAACAGATTATACCGAATAGTATGATTTACTTTCTCTTTACTGTTGTCAATGTAGTATCATTTAGGAATTTTGCAACCGAATTTTATTAATACAAAAATCAGATATATTATGCAAGTATGTAAAACCGTTAAGCTCCGTATGCGTGACAGACGCAACGGAACAAAGTCACTTTTCCTGGACTTTTGGCCAGGATATAGAGACCCGGAGACGATGGAGTTGATACGCCGTCGCTCACTTGGCATGTACATTTATGCCGATCCTGCCAACAAGCAGCAGAAGCTCTACAACGACAAGATTCTCGCCAAGGCAGAAGCTATTCGTTGTAAGGTGTATATTGATGTTCTCGATGAGAAGTATGATTTCTTCAACCGTGACAGATTGAAGGAGGACTTTCTCGGATATTTCAGAAATATGGTCAATCGCAACTATGTGAAGTGTGATGCAGCCTACAAGCATTTCGAGAAGTTCAGTAAAGGCAAATGTACATTTGAGATGCTTGATGTTCTTTACTGTAACAAGTATATGGAATATCTCCTTGATACCAAAGTATCATCAAGAGGTGGACATGTTATCAAGAAGTCTATTTCCAGAAATACGGCATCAGCCTATTGGAATGTGTTCAAGCAGGTCTTGACAAAGGCATACCGTGAGCGAAGACTGACAGATGATCTTGCCAGCCTTTTGGAAAACATTTCATGTACAACGCCAGTGAAGCAAAGTCTTACATTGGAGGAAGTTAGAAGAATGTATGCCACTGAATGTTCTATTCCGGTGGTTCGAAAGGCGGCATTATTCTCCTGTCTTACAGGTCTCCGTATCAGTGACATCCTGAGATTGAAATGGGAGAATATCCGTAGCTATGCTGATGGTGGATATTATCTGGATTTCATTTGCGTGAAGACAAAATGCCAGACCCAGGTTCCAATTGGTGATGATGCGTATGCTCTAATCCATCCAAAGACCAACAGAACATATATCTTTCAAGGTTTCAAACGTGCTATGACGTATGGTGTGATGCAGAGCTGGCTGAAAGAGTGCGGTATCGAAAAGCATATCACCTTCCACTGTTTGAGTCACAGTAAATTCTTTTATTTATTGAATATCAGCGAGTTGAGTATTTTAAAG
>OOBS01000046.1_pt1 | contig 82634 bp, 82 predicted proteins | sample 1671381 | NCBI WGS metagenome assembly OOBS01 (sample SAMN06348151, study PRJEB24527) | human gut metagenome | biome: human gut; feature: ankylosing spondylitis patient; material: feces | host: Homo sapiens | place: China | collected 2015-10 | reverse complement strand
AAGATACAAAATACTATGAAACAAAAAAACATCCCCAGTACTTTTCCACTGAGCCGAAAAAAGGCATCCTCAAGAACAAGACTGCTGTAGATTACCGCAGCAGAATGTCTGGTCTGTTATCCTACATCGAAGAGGCAAATGTCCGAATCAAGTATGTGAACCAATTTGACAAGATATTAGTGGTGGATTTTTTGGACTATATTCTGCTCGACAAGGAAAGGTCGCCAAAAACTCGCAATAACTACAGGACTTGGCTGTCAACATTCGCCGCATGGCTTGTTGACAGACAGTACATCAAAGAGAACTTTGTGGAGAATATTAAGATGATTAAGGAGAACGAGAAGTTCAGAGACCCGATGACACCCGAACACCTTAGAGCACTGGGAGAGTACACGAAGGAGAATTGCCCGGAATTCCACCTTGCTTGCCTTATGGAGTACTACACATTTATCCGACCTGAAGAGCTCCGGCACATTAAAATAGGCTACATATCCATCAAGGACCAGACTGTCACCATACCAGCCGAAGTAGCCAAAAACCGACGACAGCAAACGGTTGCGCTTAACGACACCATCCTCAAGACGATGATAGAGCAGGATGTATTCAAGTACACATCACAAGACTATCTATTCGGCAAGGACCTCAAACCAGGCGGTCAGCAGATAGCAATCAACAGATTCAGACAAGAGTGGGTAAAAGTCAGGAAAGCCTTAAGCTTCCCTAACTCTTATCAGTTCTACAGCCTGAAGGACTCTGGAATCAGAGACCTTGCTAACGCAGAGGGCATTGTTGCCGCACGCGACCAGGCAAGACACAGCGACATATCAGTCACAAACAATTACCTTAAGCATACCAACGTCGTCAACGAAAAGACGAAACATTTCACGGGAGAGCTATAGAATCTCATAGAAATAGCCTGTCTTCAGACGGCTTATGCCATTATCGGAAACGTTAAGTTCCAACTTTTGACAGATGAAACGACGGTTGCGGAAGATGAATATATTGGTAGGGTCAGGTATCTCATCAGTCAAGAACTTGATGCAATAGAGGTTGTGAGAGTCGATATCGACAGTCACACCTCTATTGTGTGGAAGACTGTCAAGCGATAGCGACACAGACTCCCCCACTCCTGTAAACGCAGGATACATGCGGTAGTCTGTCAGACATATAGGATAGCGATAAAGTGGATCCTCATTGCCCATAGACGTGCGAACAATAGTAATATTGCTATTTACATTGCGCACATAATTGCCGCTGAAGAAGAGACGCATGGTCTCGTTAGCCGACTCCTCATCAGATGTAAGCTCAGAACCTTGCATAGCATCCTGCACGGAAATGTAATAATTGCCGTCGTCGTCCTTTGTCATGGCATCAAGCGATGCGTCCTTAGTGTTTGACATAGATGGCATGATGACAACAGCGTTGTCCATGCTGTCTGCGAAATGGAAAGCACTCTTGTCGGTGTAGCGTTTACGCTGCACCATAGCCACCGGAATCATCTTGAGGTCAACAACATTGTCACTCTCTTTATCACGCACAATTGGATTGAACAAACCACATAGTGTGCGCTGCTCAGAACCGCCATCATCGTTGACATACCATATATAATAAGTATTGTCAACTTTGAAGATGGTGGTACGACGCTCCTTGGCGGTCATAGATTGAGCTGCAGTAGCCATAGAGTCGACTCTGTCATAGGATTTGACCGGGAAGTTCTTGAGAACAGAAAGAGGGATGCACTCACGCCAGTCACGGCCAGTTGAATCGTCGAACTGAAACTCCACGTTAGATGTAGTAAGGTTGGCCAAGCCATCCTCATCGTACTCACTCGAGTACTCATCGAGGCAGTCATAAGAGACTGCCTCGTTGCTTGTAAGCTCGTTTGTTGCTATAATACTCACTGTCTTTGACACTTCGTCGAAGACAAAGGATGCGTTGAACAGCTTGCGGAACTCCTCAATTAAGGTATAGACAGACCAATGAGGCAAGGCATCCTTGATACTGCAGGAGCGCCGAGCTGACGCGATATAGAGCCGCGACCACGGCTCAACGTCAAAGTCGTTGCGCTTGATGTTGTAGCCCTCAGATAGCAATACACGCTCCAGAACATATAGCAGATTAGGCTGCACGGCCAACCACTGCATGTATGCCATAGTACCCTTAGGATAGACAACACCATCAACCTTAAGTTTGGACCATGTGGAGACCTGCAAGTAATTAGACACGCAATCGTTAGTCTCATCGTATATCGGATAGAACAAAGCCACACCTGGCTGACCGACTCGCACACTATTGCTGAGATCAACCATCAGCAGAGAAGGATTTTTGCTCGCATCGACATAAGACATGCTCAATTGTGCATATCGTTTGGCGTCGATGCCGCTGACTATCTGCACTGGCGGATAGTCAATCTCATCGATATAATGTGACTCAAAACGAGAATTATATTTAATCCTTGACTTACCTCCAACAATCTGCAGCTTGACAGTTGACTCAGAGACAGCGGTAACAGTACCCTTGCCACTGATGATGAGACGGTTGTCGGCATAGAGCTTACAATCCTCGTAAGCTTCGGTGCGCTTGTGCACGTCAAATCGGTTGAGATTAGCGAACACTACTTGATTGGCATGTAATGACATCGGGAAGGAAATCTCATAGGTATAAGTACCAGAATCCTCGATGAATTGATTGGCATAGGTGACCTTAATCTTATCGGCAGTGGACGGATACGCCACCTGAGCATTGATAGAGCACTGTATCATTTAAGTACGGGAATTAAGTTGATTGTAGCGGTCGAGATTCTTGGCCACACCTCGATCACCATCGATATACACATCTGCATGAATACCATCGGCAAGAATAGCCGACAGACGGCCAATGACATCGCGAGCCTCGCCGAGAGCAGCACTAAGCTCAGAGTTGTCAGTATTGACAGTAACCGAGGGAGCTGAGACCACCGTAGCGTTTGCTTGGCCAAGAGAGCGAGAAATGTCCGCAGCCGTAAGTGAAGAGACTGTATTGTTGCGCTGTGCCTCGTCGATGAGACGTAGAGCAGGAAGTACCTGGGGATTGTTGACAGCCTTGTGGTTGGCGACGAACTCACCCTCATGGACAACACCAGCTTCACGACGATAGCGAGAGCCACCTGTAAAACCACCATCGTAGTAGCCAGCCTCTTGAGCTTGCTGCTGCTTCTTGATTGTGGCAATTTGGATGGCACCCGCAGCTGCAGCAATGCCAGCAGCGATAGGTGCAAGCACCATGTTTGCAGGGTAAGGGACTCCCTTCATGGCAGAGCTGTAGGCAGCAATGGCAGATAGAGCAGTCTGAGCAATAGCCTGGGCAACCTGCATGGCAGCTTGCTTGCGAGCATATTTAGACTTTATCTTGGCGACCTCTTTCTCCTTCTGTTCCTCAAGCTTCTTGGTCTTAGCCGTGTTGTTGCCGGCAGCGTTGATAAGCTTCTCATACTTCTTCTCAGTAACGGTCACCTCGTAGTCAGACTGGGCTGAGTAGTATGAGGACATCGCGCTCATCAGCGGTGAGATGGCATCCATGGCAGCCTGAAACTTGGCGACAAGACCGTTGCACATATCAGCGGTAGCCTCGCCCATGGCAGCCATAGCTTCCTGATGAGAGACAAGACCATCCTGCTCCATAGACTTGATGTTGTCGAGAGTTGACTTGTATATGTCAACATCTGAGGTGATAAAGTCCATGACACCAGAACCTTCAGGATGATCGTTGGACCAAGACGCTTTAGCATTGTTATGAGCCGTGTTATAAGCAGAGGCAGCATTACTATTGAACTGCTCGCCCTTGGAATTACGGAGATTCTCGGCAGACTGTTGTTCGGCATAATGGAGCTTTATCTGCTGCAACATTTCCTGGTACTCCTTCTCCTTCAGCAGGCCCTTGGAGTGCAAAAGGTCGAGACCTGCGAGAGTTATGCGCTGCTGCTCGGCAATATCCTTAGCAGCCCATTGCTCCTTGTACTGGGATAGAAGCTCATCGTAATGCTGACGAAGATACAAATCATGTTCAGTTTCGCGCTGAGTCATCTCAGCACGGGTATCGAGCCACTCTTCTGAGCCTTCCTGAAGGGCAGCTACACGGTCAGCAAGCGCAGTCATATCAATCTCGTATAGACGCTCATTGAGAGCCTCTTCGTTGTGGTATATTTCAGAGCTAACATCATGATAATCATTATACGCAGCATTAATATGACGCTGACGCTCCTGCTCGATGTCGCTAAGCAGACCCTTTGAATGATCCTTGCTTCGTTGTAGTTGCTCATCAGCAATCTTCTCCTGCCACTGCCCATACTCCGTACCATATTTCTTGTAGATAGACTCAAGAGCCTCGTAGCCACGAATAGCGATGTCATGCTGGGCATCAAGGAACTCTTTGTAAGATTTCTTTTGGTCTCGATAAGCGATAATATTATACGCTTGCTCTTGGTCAGTCTTATCCTTAGCAGCCTTAATCTCAGCCTGGTATGCAGCCTTAGTTGCAGCCTTCATCTCACGCTCTTTTTTCTTGGCAGCAGCTTCACGCTTCTTTGCCACCTTGGAGTCGACATAATTGCCGACTTGGGAAGTATTAGGATTCCAGTCGGGAGAAACGGTGGAAGAGTCAGAACCACCCTTAGCGACGATAGCATTAAACTGCTTGGCCACACCTACATTCTGCTTGAGATACCTATTGATATTCTTGATACGTGCCTCCACAATGGAGGCACTCTGCTCAGACTCCTTGACAGCAGCGTTCCACTGGTCAAGCTCCTTGTGCTTGGCAATGTTAGCCTGTGTCGCCACCCTTTGCCCTGTAGGCATCATTGTGCCGAAACTTGTGTAAACAGTCTGCTGTTGAGTGCCATTGTAATAATCAGGATGGCGGTCAATCTCAGCCTGCACGGCTTTAGCAGAATGCTTATGGCGAGCAATCTCCTGGTCGAGATCAAACTTCTTGCCCTGCAGTTCCACCATTTTGTTATAGAGAGCTTGTGCCATGGCCGCATTGTTGAGGTTATCAATATATTGCTTGATAGCCTTGTTGTTGGATTCCATAAGCCCTGCCTCATTGGCCAGATTGCGATGATAACCAGGAACAAGCTTCTCAAGAGCAATCATGGCACGCTTCTTCTCGTCGTAGCTGTAGGCGTTAGAATTGACGATATTGGTAAGCTGAATAAGACGAGTCTTCTCCTCAGCTATACTCTGATTCGCCTCTTGCTGCACATCAACCATATCCTTGTGTGCTGCGCGCATCTTCTTAACTGCAAGCAGATTCTCATAAGCAGCCTTGTTATGCTGTCGAACAGCCTTAATAAGAGTATAGATGCCAGCACCGAGAGCCAGAACAACTGTCAATAAGACAGCATACGGATTTGATATCGATGCAGCTCTCATCTCGTCCATGGCAATCTTAGCTTTCTTTACTTGAAAAGTAAGAAGATAATATACAGCACTTAGTGATTTCATAATACCAATTCTTGCCAATTTTAGTTTATTACCTATACTAATAACAGAATTGGCCATACTCATAGCTGCAGCATTAATTTTTATCTGAACAGTATTTGCAGCATACACAAGAGAGACAGCAGCTATGGAAGCTGCGACTGCTGCAAGTGTACCAACATGACCTTTAGTAAAGACTATCAACTGATATAGCGTCTTCACAAGAAGAGCCGTACTACTAATAGTATATTTTACGACAGGTTGCAGTTCTTTGCCAAGCTCTATGCTTAGATCTTTAAACTTCTTCTTAGCCATATCAAGTTGAGCCTGTTCTGAAGTCATCTGAGTATTAAACTCATTGATGACAGAAGTACCCTTAGCGTAAGCGTCATTAGCAATATCCTGCGCAGTCTTGATGTCTGCAAGCTTGTCAGCCATCACAGAGAACACAGCCGCACAACGTGAGCCATCCATGCCCATTTGGTCGAACATAGGAGCAAGCGAATCAAAGCCACCACGCTGCTTCATAGCACCAAAGAACTGAAGCAGAGCCTCATTGGCATCATTTTTAATAAGAGAGGAGAACTCCTTGACGCTTTTACCGGCAAGCGCAGCGAACTTGGCAGGATCCTGGAACATCTTAGCAATGAGATTCTGCATAGCTGTAGCTGCAGCTTCATCCTGCTGCATATTCTGATCGAGGACAGAAGCAAAGCCCATAATCTGCTGTTGAGTGAGACCCGCCTGTTTGCCTACACCTGCAAGGCGAGCTGTGAAGTCGACAAGATAACCAGCCGATGCGCTGCTGCTCTGAGCCAACTCATTAACAACGGAACCAGTTGCAAGCATTGCACCACGCAAGCCCTTGGTTTTGTCGTCACCGAACATCTGAGCCAATTTGCCAATGTTCTTTACAGCATCATCGCCGAGATCGTCGCCAAGCGCCACATTAATTTTATCAGCGGCATCGACAAATTCAACTGCCATCTCCTGAGAAGTAATACCAAGACGACCTGCATCGCCAGCAAGTTGATTGAGTTTCTCACGCGATGTACGAGTTTCCATCCGTTTAAAAGTCTCATTAAGTTCCTCAACTTGAGTTTTGGTAAGACCTGTATATTTAATTACATCGACCATCTCTTCGTCCATCTTTGCGAAATCTGCAGAACACTTACGTATTGCAAAAGAGACACCAGATAACGAAGCTAATCCTTGTGTAATAGCGCCCCAATTCGTGTTGAAGAAATTGACAAACTTATTCCATTTACTATTCGAAATATCCTGCTCCTGGCTTATAGCAGCTATCTCCTTCTTCAGTAGTTTAGCCTTCTGACTAAGATTCTTGAAAGCTTCAGAATTATGGTCGGTATCTTTAAGTTGCTCGTTAACGAGCTTAAGCGAGGTCTCTAATTGACGAAGCGAAGAACCGCTGATATTATTGAGAGTGGCGTTAATAAGCTTGTTCTCCTCTTCCCAATGTTCAGTTCGTTGTTTGGCTTCCTCAATAGCTCGGTTATATTGAGACATGGTCGCATGAGCGGAGCGTTTGAGTTCGTCAAGACGAGCAGTACAATCAGCAAGATGTTTCTCAAGATTCTTATATTCCTCTTGAGACGTTACTGCCTTCATCTCGCGCCTTAAAGCACGCTGCACTCGCTCGATATCACCGATTGAAGCATTAGAGAGATCATTGAGAGTCTTTATTGTATCACTGACATTAGAGCGGTAGGCATTGACATTAGCCTCCGCTGACTTAATTTCCTTGTTAATCTCTCTAATGTCCTTGACAGTTGATTTAGAATCGCTCAAGGCATCAGCCTTTTTCTTCTTAAGATCTTCGAGAGTTTTCTGTAGAGCCGTCAACTCGTTCTTTGCCTGTTGGGCATTGAGGGTTACAACGGTCTCGAACGTTTGGGTTGTTGCCATAAAAAAATGCTACTTTTGGTTGATGAGACCAAAAGTAGCACTTTATATCATTAGTATAAAAAACAAGATAAGCGATTGAAAAACTTATTTAATTTTATTCAACCTCTCACGCTCTTCCATGAGTTTCTCAAACTTGCGTAAATACCTCTCTTGCATTTCATCGAAATCCCTTTGCAATTGCTCTTTAGACTTACTACCACGTGAAGGACCTCCACTAAAAGTTTTTGTAACGGCAATGGCAACCACAAAGACTAAATACCAGAAAATTATAAAGAATATCATATAGCAGACGATTTTAATTATTATACCGCAAAGATATAAAATTATCTGCTGATTATGAAATTTTAAATGTTAAATATAAGAGTGTCTATCGCGTCGACGATAGATGAGCCAAACAACAGTTACGATGACTGCAACAACAACGAGGATAGAAGACATTATACCGATGCGGATGAAGAACTGCTCCCACTTCTCCTGCTTGCGCTCGACGAGGACCGGAACCTCAGACTGCTTGACCTTCTGTTCGAGAAGAGCCTGGTATTGAAGACGCAGGTCGCGGATGGAGTCACGAAGAACTGACTCTCTGTCTGAGGATGTGGCAGTGTGTACTGTGCGATTGTGGTCTGTGCGTACTACACGGCCAGAGGTGTCGACTACCGTAGTGGTTGAGTCGACAACTGAGGAGACGCTGCGCTGGAAGTTACGTATGATGGACGCGATAGATCGAGAGACAGACGCTGTATCGATGGACACAGAATGCTGATTGATAGTCGAGGTGTGCTGAATAGTCGGTATAGCAGATGATGTGACGACCGACGTATGACGTGACGACGAACACGCAGAGACTAATGTCATGACAAACAGCAGGAAGAGAAAGAGGAGGAGCGCGAGGGCGCGAGAATAGAATGTTGATTTCACTTTGAACAATTATTAATTATATGTTATTAATTATTGGGCGAAGCGGTTAGCTTCCCAGATACGGCGATTAAGGAGACCTTTGAGAGGCTTGCCGTTGCTGTACTTCCATTTTTTGAACTCTGCTTGGATTTGCTTGAGAGAGGCTTTCGCAAGGATTAGACGGTACAAGGTAGATTTGCGGAAATTGGTGATGCCACAATTAAAGCAAAAATCGACGCAAGCATCGAACTTGCCTTGAGTGTCGAGCTGCTTGATGGAAGAACAGAAGGTCTCGCACGGTGCGAGATCCTGACGAAGCCAGGCTTCGGCTGTAGCCTTGTTGCAAACGGTCTTAGCGGTAACACCTTGTGTATGTCCATAGCCACAGGTTAGCTTACCTGCAGGACAGACGTAAGCGCGAGAACGGTAACTCTCGCACTGCTTGATGTAACGGATAAGAGTATCAGACGCTTTCATGTTTTGTAAAATTAAGATAATCAGACATAAACGGAATGCGCTCAACGAACTTGAACTTAAGAACGTAGTAGAGGAACGAGACAATCATATAGGGTGCAGTGTCTCGACGGAATACCTTCTTGAGATTTTTGAGGATGTTGAGCGAATAGCAATAAATCACCAACCAGGTGATGCAGCTGACACACTGGAGAGCACCATCATGCTGTTGCTTGAGGTTGCCGACCGCGTAGATAGCACAACAGAGCACGAAGAAAACTGTAGCTTCCGCTATACATCTGAACGCCTTCTTGAGATCGAAATCCTCATGATTAGCTATCATGCCAGCCATGAAACCAACGAAGAAGTTAAGAACAAAGACAATAATGAGAGAGAGCAGCTCATCTCCGATTGGGCGAAGAAAGGCAAGCAATGCTATAGCGATGCCTGCTAAGAGGTGACGAATGTGTTCAATCATTTTTTCAGTTATTAATTATTAATTACGAGGCAAAGATATATATGGATAGGCGAAAAATAAAATACGGCACGCAACTGCATGCCGTATTGAAAACATTAATAACAAATAAAATTATAGAGGCACTATGAGCCATTGTTTTGCCTTAGTTGTAGCAGCATCGGCAAACTCACAATAAGACTGCCATTCCGCCTCATAAGCATCATGGTCAGTCTGGTGATGACGCTGTAGAGCAAGCTCATCAGACACTGTATACTTGGTGCGGATGATGGCATTGGCAAGCTCATGATAATCGGTAGGGTCAGCACACTCGACGATGAAACCACCATCGACCTCCTCACCAGTGTAGACGTAAGCCTTGTATGGAGAAGGAGTAGGTTCATCAGCATTCTTCTGGGTAGGCTGATAGTTGTCAACAACATTCTCGTTAGGATAGATGATGACACGATTGGAGTCATAGCGCAGGAAGGTGCGCGGTTCAGTATAAGCAACTGTATAATACATTTTATTCATATTACGTAAATTTGAAAAATGTTTGTCCTTTTTTGCCCTCGAATTGTTTAATCACCGTAGGTGCAGGAAGATCCTCGCGAGAGAAATCCTTTTGAGCCTGATCGATAAGCACCTTAGACCCTGTATAGGCATAGTACTCTGCATCGAGCAGAGTAGGATTGCCATCGCGGTCACGAGCCTTCTCAAACACATAAGATTCTTGCATAGAACCGTCTGGAGCCTCGATGCGAATCGTATCCACTATCTTCTTGAACTTGATGGCAAGCACCTTGGATGTCACCACCTTAGTAATCTCCTGATAATTACCGGACGAGTCAGGCACCGAAACGGTGACCTTGCGCCTATCAATCTTTGAATCCTCTATTTTATAATCCTCTAACAAAATCTTTTTATTCCAGGTATCTGGTTCACCCCCCCCGTTAACATTTGTTAAGTTATCGCATATCATTGAAAAGCTGATTTTCTGGGAGCCACGCATGTTTTCGAAAGGTGACTTAATGCGGTGAGACTTGATAATCTTACCTAACGATTTTTCCATTCCTAATTTTTTAATCAAATTTATGCAGTCGGCATGCTTAGCGTAGCCGAAGCGAGACGACTGTCTAATACGTATTTCTTCTTCGCTGAGACCTTTTTTCTTGAGTTTCGCCACATGCCGCGCAAGCTCCTGCTTGTTGTGCTTGCCAAGCAATACACGGTCATGGTAAAACACATAGCCACAGATGCGGATGCCCATGTGTGTAGGTCTAATATTATAATCGCGGTTGATCTGAGCGTGATAGTCACGCGAAAGGATAGCAACCGCAAGAGTGCGCACAATGCCGAGCACAGTCTTGTCGGCATGACGAAAGATGATGTTGTCGACAAAGCGCGAGTAATGTGGCAGACCCGCTGCCACATAAGCACGGAACTTGTCTGCGAGATAAGTAGGGCCACGGCAGAGGTCGGCAAAATCGTCGGGCGTGCGAGCCGTGATGATACGCCCCTCGACATATTTGCGGGTCCAGTAAGCAAGTTTTTCGGGGTCTTGGCCAATGTCGAAGAACCGCATTGCAAGGCGGTCGAAATCGGCAAGATATAGCATACCAAAAATCTGAGATACCTTGATACCCAGGGGCGCGCCTTGAAGATAAGAATCAACTACCTTAAACAGAAGACGCTGCAATTTACCCGGCTTGACCTTGCGCAGAATCTGACGCTTGAGTATATCATGATCCATCAAAGGGAAGTAATGATGAATATCCATTGACAGATTGTAGGCAACCTCTTGCTGACTGCAGCTATACAACTCGTTGCGCAGGTGTCGCATAAGAGCGTGCTGCCCCATGTTAGGGCGAACGGCAGGACATTGCCACGCAATGTAATCATACAGAGTTGTCTCGTAGGGCAAGATGGCAGCTGCCTCAAGGACATGGTCATGAATGGGTGCGCGTGCTAACTCACGACGCTTGCGCTCCATGACCGTCTTGGGACGGTAAGGAGAAGGAAACCAAGCCTCGTCTGTAAGCTCCTGGAGAACACGCTGAAGGTTGCGCTGAAGATTGGACTCATACTCCTGAATCATCATGCGCTTATGCTTGCCATGCGAGAAATTATAAAAAGCGGCCTGAATGTTGGGAAGGTGTTCGGCTTCGCCACAATCTCGTATTCTATGCACTGCTTAAATTATTAATTATCAGTTATTAATTATATATTGCGGGATTATGGTCGGGATCTGTAAGGGAAAGGCAAGGGCCTTTCGGTGGGTAGTGGTCTGCAATTATAGACCGTCGGGTATGTCGCTCGCCTAAGGCTACGAGACTCGCCGACATCATGCGATATTTTTCTCCGATGGGAGAGGCTCACTCCTACGCAAAATTGTTGAGGAACGCGCCGTAGTTCACATTGGAAACCGTGAGACCGTTGTTAGCATTGAGCGCACAAGAGCCAGCATTGGAACCATAACTCGCATTGCAGAACGCAGCGAGACCACGAACGCCAGACGTGATAGCAGGATGATAGAAACCATCGCAATAGTAAGTAGAACCCGAGCCTCCGAACTCAAGCGGATATGCAATCATGTTGTCGAGATTCATACGCTTGCCATACAGCCAAGAACCCTCAGAAGCTGAAGTTGCCGGTATAGAACCAATCTTGGTGAACTTGCTGACACCAGTCGTGTCGACTGGAGAGGAAGTCCATTTTTTAAGCGCGTACACATCAAGAGTCTTACTTGATGTTGCTTGCACAGCACAACCGTGCATCATCATATAGATATACTGATACCAGTTCTTGAGACCGAAGAACATAGGTATGTTGTTAATGGTCTTGTTAGTGCCATCTCCTTTGGGGATAGTAACAGAGAAAACTCCTGTAGCATCGCCACGTTCTGCAAGAGCATCGATGTCGAGAGTAGCATACTGTTTACCGAAATCTTCAATGACATAATCAATTCCATTACCAAGACCGCCTTGGCGCAGACCCTCTGCAGTAAGAGCAGCCTTGTATGGAGCCTGTATATTTCGGTTGTGGAAGATAATGCGAGTGAGAGCACCAAGCGCGAATACCATCATGTACATAGACGCGCCCCAACGCGCACCATTCTTCTCGGCATACTGCTGCAGCTTGTCCTCAGCTACACTCACGACTGGCTTGCCAAACAGAGTGTTCCACTTTGCATCGTTGTCAGGATTGTTGTCACCACCACGATACTGAGCTGTGCGCTTGCAGAATGATACGAGAATGAGGTTAGTACGGTCAAGAGCAGCTGCGCCAGAACAAGACATGGATGCGACAGGAATTTTATAGTTCCAATGCCCAGCAATAGGAGCAGGAGATATAGCCTCACACTCATAGATGTCATCCTCCCAATGCGCGTAGTACCAAGGGATATTCCAACCCCACTGATAGTGTCCCATAGAGCCATCGAGAGCAGCCACCCCACCAGTTGCAAACTGCTTGTGATTGTTTGGTGAGAGCTTGCGTCGCGAATGGTCGTTGCGCACAAGATAGCCGCCCAAGCCAAGGATAGACGGAAGGTTGGCCAACATAGTAAGGTCGCCGAACGGCTCACCTTCGGATTTAGACTCAGCCTTCTTCCATCGGCAGCCACAGTAGGCTGTCTTGGAAGTGATAGCGCTGAGCGGCACAGTGCCAACCTTGTTGGACGACGGATCGTAGCCAAGAAGACGGATGGAAGAGTTCTGGTTGGAGAACTCCTCGATTTCAGAGATTTTCTTTCCCATGAGAAATATTTAATTATTAATTGGTAATTATTAATTGAATGAGGATTATAGATCCCAGCCATTGGGGTCGAGAAGAACGAAGTTGAATCCACCCTCATTGAGAGAGTCATCATCGGCTGTGAGCACGGTGAACGAGCCTTTGGACTTGGCAGCTACGCAAGCATAGACAGCCTTAGCATCGGTAGTAGTGCCGGCGATGGAGCCAGTGACTATAGGGATGTAATTATCATTAGGCACAGCCGTCACCGGGAACTTAATGGTGTATTTACCAGTCTCAACCCTTGTAACCGTGACATCATCCTTGGAAACGCCGTTGCTACTACTCCATCGAGTGAGAGTAACAGTACCAGTAGTCTTGCCTGTACGAACTGCTGTGACAGAACCCATGCAAAAGACCATTGACGGTTTAGAGAATTTATACTTATCAATAGGCACCCGATTTGTGACGACCCACCCATAGAAACGATTGGTATCGCCATAGCCAAGCAACTCCACTATCTCACGATTTATGTAGAGATCTTTATATATGCGGCCACCCTCATAGAACTGACAACCCAGAGGAGCCGTCGCCACATAATTGTCGCTACCTCTCACTCCCAACCATTCGAAGTTGGCTATAGTCAACTTACGGCCGATGCAGCTCATAGCCCAAGGAAGCTCGAGCGCAATATTCCACCCCGACGAACTCATAGGCAGCGACACGTTGTCAAACTTATCAAGAGCAGAATAAGAAGAACCGTCTGCATTGAGAACCGTGCCCTCGTAGAGGACAAACGGCTGTCGGCAGATACCTTTGAAGATGCCGTCGTTGGCATTGACTGTACCGTTGAACGTGCCAGACTCGGCATTCACCTCGCCATGGAAGAAGCCCTGCTTGCAATGCAGCTCACCAGTACGAAAATTAATCCAAAGCGACGGAACAAACCTTGTAGAATCCTCAGGATTGTCGGCATTAAACTGGGTATAAGCGGTATCCTTCTTTGAGGAATTCTCGTCGATGGTTTCGCCGTTGAGTTTTCCGAACTGTGAGAAAAGATAGTCACCAACCATAATGGCCGAACCGAATTTGCCGAAGTCAGACATAACAATCCGGGCGAACACCATGTCATCCTTGGAAACAAGTTCCCAATCATCGTTGTCCGCCGACGGCTCGATGTTGAGAATACTAATATCTCCATCAGGTCGCCAATAGAACCCTTTGTGTGAGACAACTGGAATTAAATCTTCAGTACGTGTGTAGGTGACCCCACTCTGCCACTCACCCGCAAGATAAGACATAGGACCTGGCGAGCCTTGCGCACCCCGTGGACCTTGCGCACCCTCAGGACCACGGAACTGACCGAGAGGATTCCAAGCCTTATCACCAGCCACCCAAATATCCCCATTAATGATATAGGCATCACCTACAGCAGCAGAAGAGCCACCTAATTCTTCAGGATACCACAGTGCCAGGCCACCAGCAATAACACTATCAAGAAGCCACAGACCTTTAGCTCCGGCAGGCACATCCTCTTCAGAAGCTGCATGCCCATTAGCTGTGCCCTTGACAACGAACGAAGTGCCATCCTTGCCATTGGTACCATTAGAGCCATTGCTGACATAAGGGATGGAGATGGTGGCAACCACATTGCCACTGATGATGAGACGGAAATCAACACGCGAATACTTGGCAGCGTCGCCGGCTGAAGGCGTGAGTGTGGCAGGATTGAGGACTGGAACACTCTTGACAACAGAACCTCCTGTATCATAGTAAATCATGACTGACGCGCCACCATAAGGAGACACCTTACCACCGACGACCTTGTAAGCCGTCACCTTGACCGACTTGACAGTCGGCTCACCTTCGGAATTGAAATGCACGACGGAAGGTTCTGCAACAAAATAATAGCCCACAGCAGGCTCACCATCAGCCCCGTCCTTAGGAGCTGTGATGAGATGGTCATAAGCAACTATACCACCCATAAGCTAAGATTTTTTAGCCTCGATACGGACAGCGATACCACCATACTTGCTGATGACATCGTAAGTAAGATTGCGCTCGGTAACGTCTTTGAGCACCTCGCCCTGCTCATTGGTGAAGGTAAAGGAGAAGGTAAAGCCAGTAACGACATTGCCCGTAGCACGTTCAATGACACGTGGGTTGTAGGTGACAGTAGAACCCACGGCAACAGCATTAGAAGCCTGAGAACGCCCGTGGATGATGTAGTACGGGTCATGTTCATCTGTGACCTCGGCAACGCCATAGTATTTCTTGCCCGAGTAAGTAACCTCACATCGGAAGACTTCGACACCCTCAACAGCGGCATTGTAGACCTTGAGATTGTTGCCCTCGAATTCATAAACCTTTGCTACTGCAGTAATGTCCTGCCACACATTGTTTACAATACGCTGCCACTTGTAAGTGGCGTCACTCTTAACAGGATCACCAGACCGCTGAAGAGTGGGGACCATTTTACACCAGTCGTTGTTGTTGGAGAGGACATTGTCACCCGAGCCATCCTGACCAACATAGCTGATGTTGACCTTGTATGACTCGCCAACAGCCTCCATAATCGGGATGAGCTGCTGACATGTGAACTGCTTGCCCTGCCAAGAAGACTTGTAATATATATACTTGTCCGTATGGTCAGCAGCCGTGGCGAGATTACCCTTGATTTTGAGAGCAGGGAACACCTTTTTGTTGAGTTCTATAGTAGTAACCTCGAACAGCTCTACGAATTTTTCTTTGACCTTGCCATTCTGAAGGATGCCACCCTCATCGGATATATTGCCATAGTACCATTGCTGACCCTCAGACTCTGGGACAACAATACTACCCATCTTCGAAGAATAAGGCTGCGGAAAGAGGAAGACAGGATGTTGTTTAAAATCTGTCTCAATAACTGCGTTGATGGTAGGGTTCCAGTATTGCTGCAGACCATAGCCAACATCCTCCGGTTTAACCCAAGAGACACCCATAGCCGGTGTGAGCACATCGCCATCCTCAAAGGCATAGAGGTGGTCAATCGCGGTAAATGTACTACTCATTGTGCTTAGTGATTTTTAAGTTTATTCATAATGTTCATTGCTTCGGCTTCGGTAAGCTCACGCGCTCCTTCTGCCAATGCCGACTCAACTCCCACGGCAGCCAAGTCGCCACTTGTAGCGATATAGCCGATGGTGGAATTGCCATGACGGAAATCGGTAATACCGAGACGCACGGCAAGCAGATATGGCAAGAGATAATATTTCATATATCAATATTAAATTAATTAGACACCCTCCTTGTCGGAGGTGGGGAACTGGCCACAAATGGGCGTGCCATCGGGAGACACAATGTAATCGCCGTTAGGCATGGTGATGGGGACAAAGGCAGACAGCTCACGGCAGATGTCGCCCACCTCATGATTGTCGGTCATCTGGTCACGGCTTATAACAGCCTCCGTGCCGTTGCCAAGCGACTCCCAAGCAGCTTTAGCAGACGGCCGATAATACAACTCAATATCGAAATATCTCTGAGGCTGCGAGATGATGCCCTGTCGGTTAGCGACATTGACCTCCACTTTAGCCTTGCGCAAGTCCTTGGTTATAAATCGGGCGAAGGCAAACTCAGGCTTATCCTCCCATTGTCCGTACCAACGACGCAGAGCCACAGCTTCAGACAGCTGCATATCAACTTTAGACTTAGGGTACGCCGTGACACGCAGCAGCACCTTCTGCACAAAATCGACATCAACGACAATTGTGCCAGAATCCTTGCCTTTGACATACCACACATCTGTAGCATCAACAATGTCAACCCAATTGCGGGCATCGTAGTCAAAGCGTTGCCACTTGTAGACACACTTATCAGCACTAACCGGCAGAGAGCCGTTAGTAAGAACAGCCTCGATGGGGAACTGACCGTAACGCTTGAACGGCGAGAAATACACCTTGGAAGTAGACCTAAGCTCAAGTGAGAGACTTAGCGAGGTCTCCTCAAGAGTGGTGAGAGTTTTCGACCATTTGAAATTCTGCACCTTGCCACGCGTCTTGTCAAGATAATCCGCGCTAAAATTGATTTCAACAACCTCGTTTGAAGCGACATTGCGCGAGAACGTGAGCGAGTTGTCCGAGCCAACCGTGTAGTCTGTGCCAGCCGTGAGCCTGCGTTTGACAAGCTTGTTGGCAGAGTAGACAGTCCATAGGACATTGACCATGCTGCTCGCATAGTCGCCCTTGGCAATAAGATGCTCAGGATCATCGATGATGAGCTGCGGTTTAAGCATGTAAGGCGTGAGCTGGCGGTTGGGTACGTAGGAACCGCTAACAGCATTGAACTTCTGCACGCTGCTACCTCCAAGCTCAAGCATCGTAAAACTGAATGATAGCGGCTCATGTACCACATTACCGCCTGTTGAATTGATTCTCATTTCACATCATTTATTATTAATTGGATATTGAGTACTGTGCGGCATACTGCGCGCCGTCGGGAAAGGTGACGATAACACGGAAACCAACCTTAGAACCAGACTGCCAAGTTGACGGCAGGTCGGTAGTGGAAGAGACGGTAAGAGTGAGACCTACTGAACCCGTGGGATGAGTGAGGTTCCAAGCCATATCTCCATCCTTATCATTACTCTCACGTAGCCAGGTTATAGATGCAAAATCTATCTCAGACTCACGCAGCTGCATCTCAGCATTGTAGACGGTAGCGATGAGGTCGGTGGTCCACTCCTCACCTGCCCTGAAGAAGTTCCCTGCCGAGGAAACAAGGCTAACCCACATGTTGCCCCCACCGATGATGCAGACCCAGTCGGTATTGTTGAAGCGAGGCTCAGAACCTGAGCACTCTGGCACGGCACACTCCCAATAGCAGCCACCCCACCAGACACGGTCGACATAATAGCCCTTGTTAAGCTCGTCGTAGCCCTTGATATACTTACGTGACGCAGACCATTGTCCACAGTCGCGGAACTGATAGACTGGGTTGCCGAGATAGTCAACCTGAATGAAGTCCTGCGCAAGGACACCCTTGAAATAGAGGTAAGGCTGAGACTTGGATAACACACCACGGTTGATGAGGTCGCGAGTCGCCTCGATGTCGGGAGGCAGACCGATGAATCCCGCATAGTTGGAACCATGCTCATTATCCTCAACAATAGGCTTGTTGACACCCTGCAGGAAGAGCCAGCGTCCATCGTTGGATGATACGAACCACACAGACTGGCGTGTTTCGTCGACGGTATTACCCCAACGGATGACACGAGCAGCAGACACGGGAGCCGAGTTAATGCCACCCGGACAGTCGGCACCAGGATACATGGTGCAAAGAGCAGAGTTGGAGTCGGTATCGACAGACTCCACTCGGAGCCAGAACGAGCGGTAGGTCTTGGCTCGGTCGAGGTTGTTGATCTTGCCGAGGAGGATGTCGTTAGCATGGAAAGTGACATGATCGTCGTCATATTCCTTGCGGAAGGTGAGCCTGTACTGATTGATGTCGGTATGCTCAACACTCTCGACGATGCCACGGTCGGTGAAATAGGTGTCACCCTCAAGCACATTCTGATGGTTGATAACCAGCTCATCGAATATGGCCGAACCATTGACACGGATAGAACCGCAGGTGATGGAGCCGTCAGGATTGAGCTTGATGTCGCCATTCTCGCCTATGACAGCACCCTTGAGGAGCTTGAGCAGAAAGCCGTCGGTATCCTCCATATCCTTGCGGATGAACGGAGCGTCGGCAAGATAGTCGAGCAGGGCAAGGAAAGCCGAGCCTACACGCGTAGCTGTGTTGGCATGGGTGCGACGCTCATCACGTATTGTGGTGAACATCTCACGCAGGGCTGATATTTCTTGTGCAAAAGTCATAGGGCAAATATAGAGATATGTGACGAAGATTGAAAATACAGACTACAGCTGCGAGACCGTGCGGTCGATAGTGTTGGAACCGCTGCCAAAGAGCTGATAAAGGAACGAGGAGACAAGACCATTGTAGGTAGTGCCGTAGAAGCTCGCTTCAAACTCATTAAGTCGATGTATAGAGTAGAGATACTTCTTAGAGAACCAGTCGCGAGGCTGACGGTGGTGGGGATTGGTCTTCCAGTCCTTGAGGAACTTGAGGTCGCCACCATTGCCACGGCGGTAGCCATTGCCCACGCCACGCGCCACATAGATGCCATACTCAAGGAAGTGGTGCTCGATGGTGGTGACGGGTCCGGGATGCACAATACCCTGCACAGAACTGGCGAGAGCACCAGTACGGTAGACAGGCGGAGCGAACTGCATCATGCGCTCGCGCCACATCTTGATCATGAAGTCGCTCCAGCCTTGAATCCATTTCTGATGCTCGGCATCGGTCATGCCAGGCTTAAGTCCATTCTGACTGCTCATAGCTTATATCAATAGGCTGCTCATTCTGAATCATGAAATATAGACCCGTGGCTCCGCTGTATGAATAGCGAGGCAGCTCGGTGGAATATATGTTGTTAAGGTTAAGGAAGGTGAGACGGTCGTCGCCGAGCGTGTCACGGTCGTGGAGCAATCGCGAGTGGAACTGTCGGAATATCTGTCGGCAGAGGTTAAGCTTAAGCTCACGGTCTGCCATATCGTCCTGACGGTAATGAGCCAAGATGAACACCGTGTAGACATCGCGACGGAAGAAGCCGACACCATTGCCGAAGGTCTGTTGCGAGGTAGTATCGTCGACCATGACGAAATTCTGGTACTTTCGGAAGCCCTGCATTATGCCATCGATGGATTCCGGTCCGCTGCACAGGCAGGGATGGAAGCCATTCTCCTTGGCAAGACGGTTGGACTGCGCAAGCTGCGTGAAGTAGTCGAGTGCGGGAAAGAGGGAGTTCATAATGTGGAATGTTGAATGTGGAATGTGGAGTGTTGAGTTTTAGGATTTGGGGAACTTACGGCGGAACTCTTCGGCCTCCTTGGCCTTGGCGTTGAGTTCGGTAAGGGCGCGCCAACAGTCAATCTGCTTGACTGATTGCTCCTTGGTGACATCGCCATCCGTAAGGGCGCGAAGCTGGACGTTGATGCTCTCAAGTATCGAGATATCTGACATGTCGGCATCGGCAGAAATCTTGCGGAAGAAGTGCGTAAACGCCCTGGACATGACGAACTTGATGTGCCCATACCAGGCGAGAGTGGCAAGACGCTCACCAGGCGTGAGGCTGATTTCATCCGGAACCGAGCCGTCGGGCTTGCGGTAGAGAAGAGCAGCAAGGTTGTCAATATCCTCCTCATTGCGCGACTGCATGAACCGCTGATAGCGACGCTCCATGCAAAGATAGTCGTTGAAGGTGACGATGCGATGAGTATAGACATCCTCCTGCAGTAGTTCGTGGACAGCGTGGAAACCACCGACAACCTCCAACCGATTGTCCATGGTCTCTGTGCTGTCCACAAACGATAGCTGCGAGAGGAAGGAATGAATCTGCCACGACTGTAGATAGAACACCTCGCCATCCTTGGCACACTTCCACCCAAACCGATTGCGCTTGACGACTCGGATGCCCGTAAAGCGGACGAACATGTAAGTCTTGACAACCACCATGTCGGCGAAGGTGGCGAGTAGATAGAACACATAGCGGAGCTGGTCTTGTGTAAGCTCGCGCCAAGATGTAGGTGAAGACAGATCCATTTGTCAATAATTTATATGTAATTATTAATTATGCGTTGAAGACGAAAGCGGAGGATTCCTTGGTATTGGCGAACGGCTCGACGTGAGCTGCCTTGTAGGCCTCGCTGCCATGATAGAGAGCATAGGTGGTGGAGTCGCTCTCAATCTCGCGGACGAGGCGGCGGTACTGGGGAGTAGCGAGGGCAGACTTGCCCATGGTTGACCACCGCGAGGTGAAGTCGCAGCAGAGCTGCAGGACAGACGCATAGGGAGTGAGGCGGTCGTGGTCGCTGCATCGGTAGGCATCGAGGAGGTCATCAACCTGCTCGTCGCCGAAGCGCAGACGCAGCTGCTCATCTGTATCGACTATAGCCGGCTGCATGTTCAGCCAATCCTGATAGGACAGCGAAGCCGTAGCCTGAGGATTGAAAAAGAAGTAGTGCTCTGTGAAGATGTAGCGTATGAAGTTGCGTGCTGCAGCCGTACCGCCCCACTCCGCCGAGCGCAAGAGATGGACGGTCATGGCTCTGGCACGGCAGAGAGCTGTGCGCAGCGAGCCCTCGAGGGCATCGACACGCTGCTTGCTCGCCGGGGATATAGTGTCGTTGCTGACGATGCCGAATCCTGTAGGAGTGAGCACCAGGTCGAGCTGGCGGAACACAGAGAGGAAGCCATCGATGCAGACAAGCATGTTAAAGTTACGCTTCAACTGACTATCCTCCTCAGACTCTGTAACTCGCTTAATGCCAACATCGCCGAGCAACATGCTACAGTAATTGTCGAGGGCTGTGGCGATAGCAGGAGACACAGCCTCGTATACTTCATCGTGTGCGCTGATGCCTACGGGCAGGGCAAGCTCGAAATCTTGCTTAGTCAATTTCATGAGACGTGAATGTTAAATGTTGAATGTTAAATTATTCCTCTGCTTTATTGCCGTTGGAGTCGGCAGACACAGCCTTGGCATCCTTGTGCTCATCTAGAGTGGTGAGGACTATCATGGGGACATCGACTGTGGCACGCTCATGCCAATGATTGTAATGCAGAATGACATGATAAGGCTTGCACATGACATCGTGGCAAGGCTTCTCAATAGCCTGCTTCAGGGTGAAGAGCTCGCGCTTGTCGGAGCCGCTGTTGTTCATCTGGCTCTTACCAGGTGTAGCTCCAACAAGGTTGGGATGGATGCCGAACTCAAAGCACAGAGCGTTGGAAGCCTCCGACATGTCATCGCTCCAGTTGCCACCCTCCTTCTTGCTTGCATCGTTGAGAGGCACGATGCGCACCATGCGGTTCTCCTTGCCGTTGGGATCGACGTAGTAGCCGCTGATCATCGCCTTGCCCGCATTCTCGATGCCCGTGACGAAGTCGATGATGTTGCGCTTCTCCTGATTCTTGCGCTTACGACGCTCTGTCTCATCAGTAATGCCCTCGTTGTCGCATACATTATCCCAGTAATCATCGTGCACCTCAATCTGCACACGCGGAGCAGACGTGTTCTTAATCATATAGCGTTTGCCTATGCCTATCAGACGGTAGATGTCAAACCAAGCGTCGCGGAAGATGGAGTAATAGTAAGGCACGGGATAGTACTGACAGCCCGGCGTAGCCATGCGGCTGACGATGGCAAACTTGCGGTCGGTGGTGGGCTTGCGGTTCAAGCCGGTCATGGGGTCAGGCTCCTTGCCCATGCGCACAAGCAGGTCGCCGAGAGGATTCCAATAATCAAGGAGCGGTATAGACTCTATCTTGGACTCGTCGAAAAAGCCTATGCGGAAATCGCCGTAAAACACATGCTCAATGCCTCCGCTCCGTGTGCTGGGCGCATACTCGAAACGGCAATAAGAGGCATCCTTGTTGCGCACGGTGACTATCTTCTCGCCATCACGCGAGAGGATGATGACAGTAACCGAGAAGGAGTAGAACTTGATGTCGGTTGTCTGCTCCAGGAAAACCTCCTGAAGGGAGTTGCGCAAGCAGAAGTCGAGGATATCCTTGTCCGATACGTCGCTCTTGGTCTTGCGGTCAACGAAGCGCACGCCCTGGCCGTAGCAGCTCACGATGTTGAACTGCTGGCATTGTGCCGTGACCATGTTGCCCATCAGCTCCTTGCGCACACAGTAGGGCAGCTGGTCGTCGACACCCCATTGCACATACTTGTAGGGCTTGCCCTTAACTATGATGTCGCGCACGGACTGCATGCCTGGCATGTCCTCATCGTTGAAGATGGTGCTCGAGTCTACACCATATTCGGAATTGACGGAGTTGACGGAAGACGAATCGTCGACACCTGACGGCACGATGCGGTAGCGACGGAACCCGTCTTTATCTGGAGTTGGAGACGCAGACTCCATTGAATAGCCATTATTATTGCTCATAAGTATACTTGTTGGTTGTTGATGCGGAAGATGAACACCTGTGGTACCGTGCGAAGCAGACGGTTGCCACGCGCCTTAGGATTGCGAAGGCGGACGTAACCGCCACGCCAGTTGACATGATGGACGAGCCATCCCTTGTAGTGGATGACTTCGCCCGTACCGCCCTCCCAGGCATAGATGTCGACGAGTGAGCGGTATTGATAGGCACGGTCGAGGAGACGGAGCATTTCGGTGAAATGAATAGCACCCATGGGGAATTTTGAATTTTGAGTTTTGAATTGTAACTACTCAAAAGTATTGTCGAATGTATTGTCGAAGATGCGCCCAGAGCGCAGCACGTCGACGACGTTGTGATTGCGCTGGGCATACTCAAAACTGAAGGTGAAGCGTGGAAGCTCATCATCGTCGTTGGTATACTCCGACTTGGAATCAGTTATCAGAATCTCCTTGCCAATGTTGGGGTTGCCATCGCGGAAGTTGACGACGTGGATGGACTGCGAGCGGAACAGCTCATCAACCCAGTTGGCCATGGTGAAGGAGAGGATGCCCGTGTCAGCCTTGAAGGTGCGCGTCTCGCGGATGTTGTAGTTGCGGTTGTATCGGCCAACGAATCCACTTTCGCGCTTGTAGGTTGGCGCTACCGTGTGAGTACCGGTACAGTAGAGGAGTTCCTCGACGCCAAAGCTGTTGTCGAAAACCAGGACAGGGGCGCAGTCAGGCTCGTCAAAATCGATTGAGAACCGGAACGTGCGCTCACCTGCCTGGATTACAAAACAGACTAACACATGACCATCTAAAACAAATTGGCCGGGCGACACATCGAGTGTCGTATATTTGGAGTTGCCCGCTACGGGCAACAGCTTGAACCCTTTGGTGCTGCCATCGGCATAGTGAGCGGTGGCTGTGGCCGTGTCGGTACCTATATAGTGGAGATATTCAAGGCGGTTGACTGCTGTAGTCTTCTCGCCATCGAGGGTGGTGAGGAAGTGCGACGAGATGAAGTCGGCTGCAGACGTGCCAACATCGGCAGCACAATAGATGATGTCGGCGTTGAGTGTAACCGTGGAGGTAGCAGTCGAGGAATCCTCTGCCTCTTCGCTGATGACGATGCACAATGCAACCTTAAGACTCTGTCGGGCGTAGGGAGTGAGAAGAGTGTCAAGCTCCGTGAGAGCAATCTTGCCATCGACGGGATACAGATGCTCGGAATATATCTGAGCGCCATCGACGGAAATAACTACCCCTGCACGGTAGCCAGTAATGGAGAACTCCACGTCGGGAATGCCCGACGAGAAGTATGAGCCAGAGATTGATTGTAAGACGGTAATCATTGCGCTTGTATTTAATTTTGTTACAAGTGCAAAGTTAATGGTTGATTGAATGAAATAAGAATACAAAACGAAAGCCCCGATGCTCGCAAGAACACCAGGGCAGAGAAGACGCGCCACAAGCCAGTGGCGACTAATTGTTCAATACGGAATATACCCAATCCGTGGCTTAATGTATATTGTCAGCTACTCGCCTTATACGGTCGCTAAGGTCTACGAGTGCTCCCTTGAGAATGTCCTTCTCCGAATCAGAGAATTCTATAGGCTTACGGTTGCCATCCACTCCGTCAAGCTTGTGATAGAGCCAAGAGCCAGACTTGCCGAAATATCGCTTCGCCAAGTCAGACCAAGAGATTGAGATTAGAAGGTCTTCCATCTGTGCCTTCATCGTGTCAGCTTGGTTTTGTTTTAAAGTCATTGTTGCCATAATCTTTGATTTTAGTTGATTTTATATTTGGTTTAAGCTCCCCACAATGTGGGGAGCCTCTAACGTGTCAATCCTCGTTGTCTCCTTCGAGCCATTCTACGAACAGCCGTTCAAGGTAGTATCTGAGATTCGGGTCGCCTAAAGGAAAACTCCTTTTGTAGTTTCGACCTGTCTCTATCAGGTCATACTCAAGCTCTGTAAGAGCCAACTTTTTTGTCTTTGAATTTTTCATAAAGTATATCTTTTATTGAACAATGCAAAGGTAATACTTTTATTCGTATTGACCAAATAATCTAATACTTTTATTCGTACTAATTTATATAAAAAGAAAGGCGACACCCCGAAAGATGCCGCCACGGTTTTCCTAGGACCTCAAAAAGAATTTACAATAATAATTAGACCTACGGGATTATTCGATGAATCGCATGTCGCGCCATATTTCCCATCGTAGCGTTCCATCGGCAACAGTCTTGAGACGATAGCCATGGTTGCGAAGATAGAGCACTATCAACCGCGTTGAAACCGGGTTGATAGGCTCAAGGTCATCGTAGATGTCTTCGGTGGTCTTGTACTCCGGCGTGTAGCTATCGCCGGTGATACCCTTCTTAGGCTCTGGCGAGCGACTTGCAAAGTAATTGTCGAGCAGCACAAGATTAAAGCCTTCGAGAGGGTCTTGGCGCTGTTCATTATCGAGATATTCTTCTTCCATCATAATGTATCTAATATGTTTTCGAGTTGTTTACTAAGTTCATTAAGATTGCGCATCAAGTCAAGCACATCCCTCATTTCTGTAGGGTTGTCCATTTCGGCCGTCTCAGCCAGCAGGTGGCTCATGGTGTCGTGGATAAGCTGTATCTTGACTTCGAGGTTGTCCTTGTCGGTAAGTACTCCGATAGGGTTAGTGTTGTCGATCATCGCTCACCTCCTTCCTGCTCGACATATCTGTTGTAAGAATCTGCCCACATAATACGGTCGGAATAGAATGGTGCGGCGAAGAGCTTAGGTTCTCCCACCTCTGTCTTGAGAAATGTGCCCTGGATAGGCATGAACTCGACGACGCAGACCCTCTCGAATATGTCTTTAGACTGTACAATCTCGCCGATGTCAAGATTGTTGACATGCTTCAGTCTGCCCGTACTATCTGTGCCAAGCTCGCTGTATATGGTTGACATACGGCGGTTTTTGCGCGGATTATACTTGTCTATGTGCTGTAGAGCCTGCAATATGTTGCGCTTGAGCATCTGAAAATCGTCGGTCGGGAACACAAGTCCGTGCAGACCATATTGCAGCACCTCGCAGACTTCCTTCTGGAAGTGGTTCTTGGGTGCCGGTGTAGCCTTGACCAATACAATAGAGAACGAGTCGATGTGTCGCTCTGTATAAGCCTCTATTTCCTTGTGCTGAGTATTCATTGCTTGCCTCCTTCCTCTGCTAAACGTTCCTCATCCTTAAGCCAGTTGTCCTCGTCCTCCTGGTTAAGCTTATAGATTTGGTAGCCCGCAAGGGGTACACAGGCGAAGGCAGCAAGCAGAGAGACCTGGGAGACTGCTGCGCCTACGATCATGATGAAGAAAGCGAGATTGACGCGGATGACCTCACGACGGGTGACGCAGAAACCGCTCATGTGGGTGAATAACTCGCTCTTAGCGTTGAGCCATGCCTTAATGTCGGCGATGCTAATGGTCAACGGACGCAAATGAGCTGTGCGCTGAATTGATGCAGTTGTTTGCATAATTATGAGAGTTTTAGCCTTGTGCCCGATTCCGTCGGGCGCGGTTGACGATAGGGTACGAAAAAAGCGGCTCGCACTTCCTCGTCTGCTAAAACTCTCATGTTATCCACCACAAAGGGCAAAAAAACACGTGGAAGGCGAACCGCCGTATTCTGTCTATCTGCATCTCCACACGATGTGGAATGCTCCACATAAACAAAGGGCGAACCCTCAGCTCGATGCGGTAAGGTACGGGCAAAAAAATAAGCCCACAACCTATGAAAAATATTGGTCGGGCTTGAACATATCGTCTCGCCCTTTGTTTATGTGGAATGCTCCACATGAGAATTTTAGCGATGGCAAAGGTATGCAATAAGATTGAGACGTGCAAGGATTTTGGCAAAAATTTTTGAAAAAAGTGCTCCGCAAGGAATGAAAAGGAATAAATTCCTCGCAAATTCCTCGTAAATCCGTGCAAATACCTCGCAATTCCGTGCAAATTCCTCGCAATTCGTTCGGGATGGGTAGCAACACGAAAAAGCCCCGAAGCCGAAGCCCCGGGGCAGGTGTCTGTGATAAAAAACTATCGCTATAAAGCAATGCTCATGGAGCTTAGCTTGTTCGACATATCATTGAGCGCGAAGCGAAGGGTCTTCAACTCTTCATCAGAGAACTGCGATGGTTTGCCGTTCACCATATTGCCGTTGAGCTTATGCGCAAGCCATGAGCGCGACTTCTTAAAATAAGTCTTGGCTATGTAAGCCATGGACACCATGTCTGTAATCTCGCCAAGACGCTCAGCCATGCGCATCTCCTGCACATCCTCGGCAGTCGTCTTAATAAGACCCTCTAAAGCTTCAGTGAAAGCCTGCTCATTCTCACTCCTTAAAGCGTTCATCTCAGCTGCAACAGCTGCACGCTCCTCGTCTGTTGTTGCCAAGCGGTTGCGCTCAGCAAGAGCCTTAATCTTGTTCTTATAATCTGTCATAATAATATATCTTATTAGTAATGTTTTCTGAAAAACTCCCCCTCCCATGAAAGGGAGAGGAGTCTTTTTTAGTCGTTTTTGATGTCATCTTCAAGTTGGTCGATTTCCTTTTGCGCTATCTTTTTGAATGTACTGGGGAACTTGTTCCAATACTCAAGATAGAAAAGCAAATCATCCTCTTTGTCCTTAAGTTCCTTCGATTTTCTCTTTTTACTCATAGGCGATATGTTTTTTATCACAATGCAAAGATAATAAACTTTTGTTGATTGTGCAAGAAAAAGAACAATTATTTTCAACAAATGTTTAAAAAAAGCGGCAGGAATCCTCACAGACTCCCACCGCTATATAAATGTTTTAAAATTTCGATGCTGCAAAGTTAATCATTTTCGTGGAGACACGCAAGAAAAAAAGCCCCGAGGCAGAAACCCCAGGGCAGGTGTCAAAAAAATAAGTTATTACAACTTGTCAGCCGTCATTCTCAGACGGTTTGCTATATCCACGAGCGCACCCTTGAGACGCTCGCGGTCGATGTCGCTGAAGTCGTCGGGCTTGCCGTTGTTGCGTCCGCAGAACTTATGATAAAGCCAGCTGCGCGATTTACCGAAATAGTTCTGTGCGAGATACGCCCAATTAATGTCCTCATATACATCATTGAGCACCTGGCGAACTGTTGTCTGCTGATTATTATCTACCATAACAATAAAATTTGTTTGATATGTTCTTAGAAAAAGCCCCCGATGCTCTCGCACCGAGGGCTCAACGAGTTCTTTTAATCATGAAACGTTGCGAAGTCAGAACTTGCAGCGGTCATGGTGCCGCATGGTCGGGCGGCAGTGTTGAATATATTAAACAGTGACCATTTCAAGATCCTTGGCAAGTCGGCGCAGACCCGACTTTATTTTCTCCACCTGCTGAGGGCGCGGCTTCGATATGCCGCTCGCATAGTGTGAAAGCTGCTTCTGGTTGATGCCCGTTATTGACTGAAGGGCTGCAAACGAGAATATGCCACGATAGTAGTCGAGCAACGTAGCCACATCAAAATCGTAGACGAGCCTATACTCACCGTCAAACACTTCCGGGTATACATTACCGTCTTTACGTCTGCCTTCGAGCCAGAAATCGACACTCTCCTGAACATATACCTTAAAGCCATCAAGGTCGCCATCGTAGGCAACGACCCAGCCCGGCAACAAGTCGCAGACGCAACAATAGCCGTCTTCAGTTCGAGCCGCTTTAATCACAACATTGTTCATAATATATCTTTTTATATGTTAATCTTAAAAATAGGTGGCAGCATGACCGCCACCTTACTTTGCTGAACACCAAACCACGCTTCTATTTAATGTTAAAGGTAGGGCGGAGCGTTAGCTCCACCCCGATTTGTTAGAACCTAAGCCCCGACTGCCGCTCAATACTACTGAGGAGCCATCCGCAGATAGATGTTGAAGGCTTGCCGTTGACAGTCACAACACCCTTTTTTGTAGGATGTTTGAACTCTCGGTGGTCCCCGCTGTAACGGTCTAAGTACCAGCCGTCATCAGCCAAGATTCTCAGAATCTTAGAAACTTTTACATTTTTCATAGATCGCTTGTTTAATAATTCAACACTGCAAAGGTAGTAATTTTACTACTAATAACCAAACAAAATAGTAACTATTTTACTATGAACAACAAAAAAAAGGTTGGGAGCTTCACAGCCCTCAACCTCCGAAGAAATATAAAAAAATTTGACTTATTAGAAATGACGTCCGTTAGAGACGGTCACCTAATATTATTCAAAGCAACTACTTCACAGCAGCAGACTGAATATTATACACTTCAAACCTAATAAAGATCCTTCTGAAAATTGCAATTACTTTTCCACTACAAAGGTACAAAAAAATGCTGATAAACAGCACAATAGGAGAGACAAAATCCATAAGGATTTTACCAAAACAGGGGCGGGCTGGGCGGGACATCAAACAACCACCATTTTGTTGACGTCAACAAAATGGTACTAAAAAATCCCGACCTTTGTTTAAAGGTCGGGAAATGCTTTATATCTTGCCTTCCTCCGCATAGCTGTAGTATTTTGCATCTGTAACGATAACGTGGTCTACCATATATATTCGCATTGTCTCACAAGCCTTTTTAAGTTTTAGCGTAATGTTGTCGTCGTCTCGGCTTGGTCGTGTCGTTCCGCTCGGATGGTTGTGTACAAGGGTGAGCGTGGTGGCGTTGCAGAGAAGAGCTTCGCGAAGTATAACCCTAACGTCTACGGCTGTTTCCGATAGTCCACCGCTCGAAATCCTTACGGTTTTGATGAGTTTAAAGCGGTTGTTCATCAGAAGAACGTGAGCTTCCTCGTGGTCGGCTGTGCCCAAAATGGGGCGGAAATAACGCCAAACACTATCTGCGCTGCAAAAGTCCGTGCGCTCGGCTTGCGCTTCATGCTCGATGCGCTTGGCAAGCTCCAAAGCTGCCTTGAGCGCAATAGCCTTCTTGCTGCCGATACCTTGCACGACTTCAAAATCCTCGGTTCTCCGGCTTGTCATGGCTCTAAGGCTACCGCCACACACATTAATGAGCTGCCTTGCCTGTCGTGTTGATGCGGTTGGGTCGTTGCCCTGCCCGATAATGAGCGAAAGAAGTTCCACAATGTCAAGAGATTGAAAACCGTTGTTAACTGCCTTGTAGTCGGGACGCTCCTCACGTACCATAATTGAGAAATCATTCATAATGTATAAGTTTTTAGTTGTTAGTTGTGGTTCGGGTTCTTGCGAGAAACATTGCACCTATAACGGTTGCGCCTACGGCTTCAAGCTCCTTGGCAAAGCTGTTGGCGGTCTCGCCTGTGGTTATAAGGTCATCAAACAGAATGACGGTCTTGCCTTGAAAGAAATCGGGGTCGGCTGACACGATATAACCATACGACTCGCTTACGATGTGTCGTGCGTTGGTGTGCTTAGCTTCACGCTGCCCAAAGATATTCACGTGAGCCGTGCCGTTCTGCACGCCTGTCAGCTTGCTCACTTGCTCGGCAAACCGCTTGAACCTTACTATATACTTGTAGTTGTTTGCAGACGGCACACAACACAAGACATAGTCCTCGCAACTTGCGCCATACCACTTGTTAAGGGTGTTAGCCACAAGACTGATGGCATAATCTGTAGCCTTGCGCTTGCCGTCCTTGAAAGCATAGATGAAATTACGCACACGGTTAACAATTTCGTCAGCGGTACGGATGCGCTTCGGAATGTAGGTGAAATACGCTGCTGTTCTCATAATAGTCAAATTTTAAAATATTTCTTAAAGGGGTTCTGATAATTCTCCGAGGCGAGAAAGGAGCTTTTTACACCTCCCATCTGTAGCCCGTTTGAGAGTTTTTTTTATTCACGTCGGGTCGAATTTCGCTTTTTACGCCGCAAAAAGACGACGAAAGCAAGGCTAAAAGACAAGAAAAAGAGACTGAAATTTCACGGAAAACCGAGTTTTTCAAAGGAAGCCGTAGAAAAGAAAAACCCGGAAGGCTGCCGTGAAATTTCTGGCACTTTAGCTTGCGGTTCTTGGCTGACAGCCGTTCGTCGTAAATTCGCGGAGGAAAAACGGATTTCGATGCGATGTGCTTTTTAAAAAAGGCTCTCAAGCGGATAAGCGGAAGATGTAAAAAAATCCATTCTCCCCCGGAGAATACCCCCCCCGATAGCTCGCTATCGGCAGCGCTTTTGCTTCTTTTCCGCAATGAAAAGAAGTTTACAAATCAAAAAATGTCGCGTTTTCGCGTACCTATTCCATACCTGCAAAATTTAGCCGCCTTATTTTCAATGAGTTATGTGGCTAAATTTTGCAGGGTGCAAGACTTACGTCTTTGCAGCACTACACCGCCCTACGCCGAGACGGCAATTGCCTCCCTCCGACAAAGCGGAATATGCAGAACGATGTCCCCAAGTATGTGATTTCGGCTTGCGGTCGGGCGACCTTGTGTGAGGAAAAACAGCTTGGCAATTGCCAAACCAAAAAAGCCACCTACGCATCACGCGCAAGTGGCTGACCCAAAACTAAATAAAAACTAAACTAAAAATGAAACAACGAAAAAAGCTAAAGACATAAAGCTAACCGTATGTGTTGACTGTGCCACCAGAGCCTTGGAACACGGGCTTGGTCTCGGCACCTATGCAGAGCACGTCGAAAGCGTCGGAGCCATCGGTACGCGCCTCCAGCTTGTCCTCCTCAGTCTCGGCAAGCTTCTCACCTCGCTTGTCCTTCTTACCATTGTAGACACCTGCAGAAGTGATAGAGATGAAGAGGTCGGGATTGTTGTCGCGGTTGATGAACACCTGAAGGCGGGCACGTCCGCGGAACATATTGTTGATAAGAGCATTCTTCTCGATGTGGTTCATCGGGTTGCCCAGGTATACGTCGCGCACAGCCCATCCCATTGAGCGCAGGGACTTGATGACCTCCTTGTGCGGGTCGTTGTAGTGCAAGCCCCAGTTCGTACCAACCATGGTGGAGTCGTAGTAGAATATCACCTGATGACGACGATGAAAATGATAGTAAGCGTTAAAGTCCTCGAGCAGCTCGGGAATCTTGCGCTCATACTTGACGAAGAACGACTTGAGGATGCGGAGCTTGGAGCCTTGCACCTGCCCCACCACAAGCCAGTTGATGAGGTTGTTGGAGTCGAATGCTATGAGCAGAGGAGCACGATCGTCGCGGTCGGCATCCATTCGGCAGTCGTTCGGGATGACTCCACCTTCGGCCTTGGCGAGATTGTGGAGGTTAAGCACAGACTCGTTGGGAGCCGTATAGAGGTTGACATCCTCACGCAGACCACCATAAAAGCCGTCCGCAGCAATGCCTATGCGCTGGCACATGATAGATGTGGCGAAGGTGAGTGGAGGAAGGTCACGCTTGGCGCGACGGATGAACTCCTCGCCAAGAAGTGCCAAGTTTTCGATAGATGAGTACTCCTTGTAGAGGAGACAATGAGAGCGGAAAAAATTAAGCTGTCGGTTAAGCTCCTCAAGACGCTTGCTTATAGCCTCATGCAGCTCAGGGCGCTTGGCCATCTTGGCACGCAGCTTCCAAATCTGGTAGATGATGCCCTCGATGACCTCGACAAGCTCAGGATCCTGCTTGTCCTTATAGGAGAGGAACCATGAGCCTCGCTTGGTGACTGGCATATCTGAGGTAATAGTCATGCCATGATGCAGAGGAAAATGCTTGAAGTACATCTCATTGCCACGATTGGCCTGGAACGTCTCATCCTTGAGCTGCTCGAAGTCGATGAACTTAGCCTCGTCGATGATGAGGTAGTCGAGCGACATAGAGTTAGACGTGCCCGAGCGGTCCTGCGAGATGATGTTGCAGACAGAGCCGTTGTAGAAGCTGATAGTGTTCTCCCAGTTGGCAGGTGTGAAGATGGGCGACTTCCAATGCAATTTCTTCCATGGTCGGCGACCAACAACATAATGCAGGTCACGCTTGAACCCCCAACGCTCGAGATGGATGAGCATTGAGGGAAGAATATTGGTGAGACAACGCTTGACAGAAGGAGCGACAAAACCACCCATCGAGCCGGGCATGCCCTGGAAACACGACTGCAAGCGTCGGGCCTGAATAGCACCCTTGCCGATACCACGACCTGCCACGATAACCTCATCGCGAGTGTTCATTGCAAGCGAGTAGTACTGGGCATCATTGAAGTATTGTCGGTTGGGTTGTTCTGTGTTATCAATCATCTTCATCGGGTTTAGGTTCATCCTTAATCTCCTCAAAGTCAGCGTCCTGCACCATAGTATTGGAGTAGCGCTTGTAGAGAGCGCGAATCTTGCCACGGAGGTCGGGGATGCGCTCTATGCCAAGAACCGTAGGATCGTCAGTCGGCTCAAAGTTCTGCGGCACAATCTTGTCGAACTCAAGGTCAGGTTCATCATCCTTGTCTGTGCGATTGTTAGCCACAAGCACCTTTGAGAGAGCAGCCACAGCCCGCCACTCACCAACCTTACGAGCTGCAGCAATGTCCTGCTCGACAGACTTGTTGATCTTCCACCTCATAAACTCCTTGGTGGTCTGCTGCATGTTGCCGAGCAAAACCTTGGTGAGATGCAGATCCTCATATGCAAGAGAGCGCGAAGCCTTGAACATATTAATGTCGTACTGCACAAGGTCGTTGTCGCTCTTCGAGGGAAACTGCAGCCAATAAGCATATAGCCCACGAATGCGATGCAGCCTATTGAGGACAGAATCGGAGACACGCAGGTCGCGAAGCTCAGAGTCGTCGAGAGTGACGTAGCGCGAGTATTCATCGAGGTTGACGGGAAGAGGCATTTTGAGTTTTGAATTATGAGTTTTGAATGTTGAATTGCTAACTGACAGCCGACTGTGCGATGGAGAGGAGACGCTGGCACTCCTGAACAGCATACGGAGAGCCTGCCAGAGCCGTGTCGTGGAGAGTACGGCGAAGCTCAAGGGCAGTAGCAGAAACACCTTTGAGGTAGGCAGTACGGGCAGGATGGCCGACAGTATTAATATCGTCGGACAGCTGACGCTCATCAATACCCAAAAGGGCGGATATCTCCGGAGGAGTCATCATCTCCTTGGCATGAGCCTCTATCTCGGAGAGCAAGTCGGTTGAATAGTCCATTAAGTTCCAAAGATTTATCGACGATGCCTCTGAGACCGGCAAGAAGCGAGTAATAGGCTTGAGAGTCGGTGGTGAGCATGGTACACTCTGCGCGGTCGCCATAAGTCTGATTCTGCGAGCTAATGACCGACACGGTATAGTCGGCAGTCTTGACGAGGACAATCTTGGAGTGGTTCTGCGCCAGGTGCACATGCTCGAAACAACTCTGCATAAGCCGATAGAGCTGCACAGTCTTACGAGCAGCCTTGAGGTCGGCCACCAGAGTAGCATGTGCAATCAGGTTGCGACGGCGCAGACGCAAGAAGCCAGAGAGGAAAGCGTCGGAAGTTGAGAATGTTGACACATATACGTCGGCACGCCCGGTCTGCTTCAGGATCCAACCGAGCAAACCGAGCGTGTGTAATCCAGTACCAATATAATACTGGGCAGTAGCATCACTCAGCGGACGGAAGGGACAGACCTGCCTCATTGAGTTTAGCTAAGATATCATCGCCGATAGGGGCAGCATTTTCGACGAGCACGGTAACGCGCTGCTGCACCTTGGCGAGCAAATTGTTGTAATCGGCGAGAGCCTTGGTGTTATCATCAGCAGAGAGAGAGGAGCGACGAAGCTCCACAAGGCGGTCGATATACTTAGTAATGTAAGAGCGAGCGTTGGAAATGTCCTTGGCAATGTCAACTGGCGAGGGAGCCGCGCCATCAGCGGCAACCTCCGAGCCTGAAGGAGCAATATAGTTGTCGTAGCGTTCGAGCTCACGCTTGTAGGTATACCATGTCTCCTTGAGCTGCTGCAGATACTCGTAGCGGTCGCAAGGCTGTGTGAGAGGCAGCAGGGTCATGTAGAGACGCTTGATGTTGTTCCAACGTTCCTTGTTCTGCTGCCAGATGCTGCGCACGTCGGCTGGCAGCTTGTCATGGTCGGGACGGATGCCCGACGCGCGAGGGAAGAATGACATATCAGCAGGAGCATCAGAGTCCTCCGAGTCCTCAGCAGCCACCTCATCTTTATTGTCGGTCATGAACTGCTGCTCCTCGTCGATGGCCTCCTTAACCTCAGGTGTGACCTCGGCATCGAGAGCCTTGACATCCTGCAGAGTCATGCGCTCGAGTCGCATAGGCAGGAACTTGTTAAGCTCATAGCGCACCTTTGACTCGAACTTAAGCGGACGTCGGATAATAGTCTGATACATAGACACATTGCGGTTGAGCTTAAGCACAAGTTCGGCACCATGAATGATGGACGCGCTATCGTGAGACTCGGCAGCAAGCCACGACTGCATATCTTGAGTTAACTTATCGTCGTACATAGAGTAAAGAAATTGATTGTTAAGTAAAAACGGCCAGCACAATTGCTATGCTGACCGCCCCTAACACGTTAATAAAATTAAACCTATTATGATTATAAAGAAAAGCCTATGCAGCAACAGTAAGAAGTTGGCCAGTCTCACCAGAGAAATCGCCGTCGGCAGTCTCAATCTTGCCCGGATAGAACGGAGCAGGATACTCGTCGTCGGCAGCAATCTGTATAGAGGTAGAGTTGGCATCGGTTGGAGCCTTGCCAAGATCTTGCGAGAGAGTAAGTTCAGGCGTAAAAGCCTCGGAACCGAGCATACGAGCCTTGCCGTTGCGCTGTATGAAGAGATAGACCATCTCATCGTTGTTGGCCTGTGCTATGTAGCCAGTAATCTTCTCCTCAGTACCAGGAGCCACGGCTGTACCAGTATTCTTAAAGGTCTTGGAACCGTAAGAACCCTGCGACTCCACCTTAAGCTCCGACTCGTTGGGGATAAGAGCAATCTTATGCCACTTCTTGTCGGAAGCGAGGACGAAATCGCCCGTATATTTAGCTACAGACTCAAGATCCTTAGGAGCTTCAGCCCCGATAGTCGGCCATTTGACAATGTCGCGCTTGGAAATGCCGTAAATCCAGCCACGCACACCCGGCAGAGACTTCTGCCCTGGGCAGAAATTAATGTCTGAGTAGATAGACTCAGCGCCAGTACACTTTGTCATAGTTGTAAAATTATTAAATTATTAATTGGGGAACCCCACGAGTGGTGAGGAACCCCTAATCACTATACATAACCCTGCTTAAGCCTTCTTCTTCCAGTAGCGGAGAACTTCAGGAGACACAGACTCAAACTGAGTGCCAAAGAAGTAGTTCATGATGAAGTCAACGTCGTAGTGGTTGCTAAGCGACTTCTCGACAAGGAACTTATCATCATCCGTCTTCTGGTTGAAGAGGAGATAAGCGTTGTTCTTGGGCGTGAGAAGCAGGAAGTCGTTAGGCACGCAAGGTAGCGGAACGAACTCGACATTGCTTGCGCCATCGAGCGACTTCTTGTCGTAAGCCTGGTTGTAGGGCAACGAACCGTGGTTGGTCTGATATGACTCAGTATAGAAGTGATAAGCCTGGTCGCTCATAAAGAGCTTGAGCTGCTGCGAGCGAAGCTTGGCAGCAGCTGCAGGATTGCCCACCTGATTCCAGTAGAAATCTTTAATAAGGTCCTCGGCGTTGTCGGCTGTGATGGACTCAGCACCCTCGACAAGGTTGCCAATGTCAGCAGATATGAGCACCTTGTTAGTATAATTAGTACCAGCGGCATCATTCTCAAGGATGGTCTGGAAACCGTTGAACCACTTTGAGGTGCTTGTAGTGTCTGTAGAGTCGTGCTTAGCCGTGAACGAATTCATAAACATTTTCTCACCAATCTTCTTGACGAGATAACCGCACACCTGCACAACAATCGGAACATTCTTGAGACCGTCGCCCTTGGTGACGTTGCTACCCCAAATGGACTGATAGATAGCGTTAGGGTCGATGCCCTGCACGATGTTGCCGAAGAAAGTTTCGAAGACGCGAGGGTCGATCTTCACATCGGCATCCTGATGCTTAGTCTTAGAATAGTTGCTAATCTCAGCATCGGTCGACATCTGGCTGACAGTCTCACGGTAGCGAATGCCGGTGCGGACATTTATGTGCTTCGCAAGCTGCTCCATCGCGAGGAAAGGCATGATGACGAACTCCTTGCGGTAGGTCTGGAAGGTCTTGGACAGCTCCTCGGCACCATAAGTGACATTACCTATTTTAATCGAAGCCATAACAATTACACATTTTTAACAAGGTTAAACACATCCTGAACTGTAAACGACTGCTCTGCAGAATCAGGCTTATCATCGGTAGAGTCGCCAGCCGAACCCTTGAGGGCTGCAATCTGCTCATCACGTTGCTTGACATCGTTCTGAGCCTGGGTGAGCTGATCCTTGACACGTTTGAGGGCAGTACCTGCCTCGTTGACAGCCTTGGAGTTGTCCTCCACCTGCTTCTTGAGCGAGTGAAGCTCATCATCGATAAGCTTCATCTGCTCCTGAGTAAGAGTGACATTGCCCTCGTCGTTGGTGGCGAAACCTTCAGCGACGTTGAGCAATGCCATGACAGAAGCGAAAATCTTAATCATCTTATTACTTTGAGAGAATTTTGGTGCGTGTTGGTTACGGAAGAGGGACTTGAGACCTTCACACGTCTTTTGAAGGAAGCTCTGAGTTGGATTGCCATCACCATCAACCACAGATGCCACCTTAGAGGCGACATCATCCGAGGCTTGCGGTTGAGGTAACGGCGGTATGCCTGCATCCTTAAATTGATTAGAGAAATCGTAGTTGTTGACGAACTGGGCAGAGAACTCGGCAGCAGCCTTCTCAGCCTGCTCATCCTCGCGGATGGAGTCGACAAGGCCGAAATCGAGAGCTTGCTGAGCAGTAAGCCAGTTGCCCCGCTTCATCTGAGCGAGGCATTCATCGACGGTCTTGCCCGTCTTGTCGGCATAGAGCGAGGCAAGCACCTCGTCGAAGTTCTTGAGGGAGTCGCGTTGCGCCTGAAGCTTGCGGACGAACGCATCAATCTGCTCCTTGTTGCTCTGCTCATATTTATAGATGAGAGTAGAAACATTATGTATCAAGAAGAAGCTGCCTTTGACAATGTCGATGGATTTGCATCCGAGCATAGCAATAGTAGCGATTGACGCGTTCATTCCGAAGGCGTGGGCATGGACGTTACCATGATCCTTGAAAGCCTGGTGCATCTCAAGGCCATCTTTGACGAAGCCACCGAGCGAACAGAATCCGACATGAACCTCCTTGCCCTTGTTATTGTTGAGCACATAGCGGACATAATCGGCCGAGCAACCACTCCACCAATCGCCGATAGTGCCAGATATTACGAATTTATATTCCATAGCTATGAATTTTCGGCAAAGATAGAGCTAAGATAGAGCGGATGAAAATACTGAGGCAAGTGAGACTAAGCCCCAAAATGAGCACGGAGACGGTCATCAACCATATACATTCTGAATAATATAAGGTGGAAGGTGGTCGGACTTGAAGGACACATTAATCTCTGTGAGCTGATTGTCGGTTATAGACTCCGGGCAATTCTCAGTCACAACAATCTGGGTGTAGGGACGACCATTGATACCTACAAGATATTGCCTGTCATCGGTAAGGGTGACGCGGAATACCATGTGCCGTTGGCGGATAATCTTGAGTGTTTCGGGCGTGAGCAGCTTGAGAGTGGTTGTTACTATAGTATTATTGTCCTCAGTCTTGCTCGACGAGACGAGCGAAGGATGATTGCGCACGCAGATGGGAGTCCAGACGACAGACGACGGGATGTAGACCTTGCGCGAGCCTCGCCGCTCCAAGGACTTGATGTCGGTAGTGTAAGCATACTCGACAGACTTGACAATTTTGATTGATTTCATAGGATTGAACGGTATTGAACGCATCTGAACAAAAACGGGGTTCTTGTCGGTACGAATTATAGAAAAATTAACATAATTTACTTGCTGTGGTCACGCGATGAGCGCCGCAGGTCGATGCCCGACTTGAGATAAGCGTTGCGCATCCGCTGAAAACGCATCTTGACAGTATCCTCATAATCTATGCTGATGCCATTGTTCTGACACCATGCCCGGACAGCCTTCAGGAGTGGGCAATGCAGAGTCTCAAAGCCGTTGAGGTCATGCCAAAGCTGGAGCCGGAACGTGTCCTCGATACAGTCAGCCACGGCAGCACGTGCATGAGAGCCGAGGTGGTTGTAGGTGACAACCGGCTTCTGCTTGCTGTCGGGTATACAGATAGCAATCTCTCCAGGCTGACACACAGCCGGCATGGACGTAGGCTGACGGGTAAGGAAGCGACGGATGCAAGCATTCTCGGCACTCTGGTCCGGGAAGCGGACTGGAGTGCCGTAGTGGAATGTCAGCCATTGAACGATGAAGGGCTTGAGCTTGAGATATACGACGAAGTTTGACACGACTGCTATATTATTAGTTATTATTTATTAGTTGTGGATATTTCCCTACAAAATTAGGAAAAATAGAACAAATATCCTTGTGTTTAAGGGTGTTTTTCCGTGTTTATTAGGATTTTCTTTTTGTATTTCTGAGTTTCCGCTGAGTCTGTTATGTTTTTGTACGAAAAGTTTGTGACAGAGTGAAAGTTTGTGACAACGCTGTAACTATCTGAATATCAAATGTTGCAAAATTAAGTCGGGGCTTATCACAAGTTTGTGACAGAGACCGAAGTTTGTGACACACCAAGACTGTTGAAATGTCGTTGCAAACTTTGTAAGTTTGTGACAACTTTGTGATGTAAGTTTGTGACAGTTTGTGACAAGCCGAAACCCCTTTATTTACTATGTTTTTAGACTTTTTTGGAACATCTTATACAAAATCACAAAGTTTTAAGACAAAATAAGAGAGGGGTGTCGGGGAACAGAAGAAGGCCCCGGCGGGAGTCTCAGAGAAATGCCTGTGGAAATTTGGAACACTCTGCTACAGGTTGTTGGAATATGGGACAACGAAAAAGCGGACCGCACAGGCAATAAATACCTGGCAGTCCGCCACCCATTGAAGATTAAAGCGAAATTATGATAGAAAAAAGATTAGAACGGCCGATTGTCTTCCTCGCCATCGAACTGCAGCTGTTGCTCCTTGGGAGGCTCAGCTGCTGCATCTGTAGACATGGAGCGCACATAGAGCATATCCTTGGTCTTACGCAGCTCAGGAGTGATCTGAACAGCTTTCTGGATGCGTCCGCTTGAATTACAATACTCCGGAGGGTTGATACAGTCAATCCAAGGGCAAAGCTTACCGAAGGCCTTGAGCTTCTTGGTGAAGGCTTGCATGGTGATATGCTTGACATTGGCGAACCTCTGATAATCGGTGAAGACATCGTCACGCGCGATGAACTTGTCGAGGTTGTCACCTTCGGTCGAGAAATAGCCATTGGCCCAATCCTCGAAGTTGACACCCATAGCCGCCTTCAGACGGCGACGCTCCATGTTGGACATAGGAGGCTGCGGTTTGATGCCAGAATCCTTGACAGAGAGATAGTAGCGGCAGCATTGAATCCAAAAGTTGAGGTCACAGTTCCACTCCTCCTCGCTGTAGTCGTAGGCATAGAGAGTCTTGCCGAAGTCGTCGCGGATGGAGCGAGTCTCATGATAGTCATTATCCTCAGTCTTCTGGTGATACCAATCGGAGAACACCATGTACAATGATCGAGCCTCGGATGACGGGTCGAAGTCCTGGGGCACATAGTTGGTGGTGAACGCCATCTTTGGCGACTCATCGAAGCTGATGGTGAAGGAACGGTTGTTCTTTGGGTTCACATTCATGTCGGAGGTGATATTGTCGTAGAAGAGACCGAGATTGAGATAGCGGTCGCAATCATCGACAAGCAGCATGTCTGTAAACTGGCTCACCTGGTCGAACACATGAGGGTTGTCCATCAGTTTCGGGTTACGGCCAGACAGTTTGACTGTTTTCATCAAGAAGGACAGCACCTTGAAGAAGAATGATTTGCCGGAGCGGCCATTGCATTCGTCCTCGTCGCCTATCTTATTGTCCATGGCCAACGGGGCCCAAGCCCGGACGGAGTCCTTATAGCGATGCAGCATGTAGCCGAAGGTGAATATCTTGTTAATGAGGTTACGCTTCTGTTCCTGGATCTCATAGGCAGTAAGGCCATCACCATCGATGCGGAAGGGATGAGCCTTGACATACTCCTCTGCAGACTTGCGGTCGTCCTTGAACCTGGTCTCAGTCTCAGCAAGCCAATACAGACGTGACGTGTTGATAAGATAACCGAAAAAATGGCTCTTGACATTTTTAATCTTTATATCGAGAGTAATCTGGCCATCCTCGTCCTCTGACTGTGTAATCTCAAACATATCATCCAACGCCTTGAACCGATGCGGAATGACATCCTCCTCCCACACGTAGTTATGCAAGTCGTCGGCACCAGGGTCATATTCCTTGATACAATTCGACTCGCCTACAGGCTTGCACACCTCAACCGTCTTGTTAGGAAAGAAGAAGTATTGCGAGTTGGGCGTGAAGTTGATAAAGTTAAGGTCAACCTCCTGAAGCGACTCAAGAGCTGCAGGAGAGAGTTTGGTAGTATTAAGCACCAGGTTGAGGATGTTGCGATCCTCGAACCTATCAACCACCCATCGACGGATAAACTCACGAATATCCTTGACATTAACACGCTTGACAATATTGCCCTCGACACGGACGAACTGTGTATTGGCCGAGTTCTCGTCGTGCAAGGCATAGAAGCCGTTGAGCTGGAGGAAATTGTAGAGACACGCTGTATCAATCTCAGTCTTAGGTTTGCCATCCTTGGCGAAGTATTGCACCCAAAACTTAGCCGGCATGGCTATCTTGAGCAGGTTGCGGAAGTCCTTGCGCTCGCTATGTATCTCAAGCCAGTCGCGCAAGTCCTTGCGAGGCTTACCGCGGTTATCCTTGAAGGTCTGCAGCTTGTCGGGAAGCCAAGCGGTATGGATGTCGATGAAGCGCAAGGCCAACTCACGGCCCTTGCGACGACCAGTCTCATCGATGTCTGGAATGTTATACAACACGTCGACATATTTCATTATCTCCTTGTACTCATCTACGGAGAGCTGGTAGGTCTCGGAGTTAAACCATAAAGGAGGATAGCCCATCGAGCGACAGCACAGAGAGTCACGCTCGCCAGAGCAGATGACAGCCTCAGGGAGTTTCTTTATCTTGTATGGTTTATCGTCGCCATGCTCAGCATTCCACAGTTTCTCTTCTTCATCGTTGTATCTCTTATATGCCTTAATAAGTTCCGACAGCCCATTGATGTACGACCGGGGTTTGGCACCTGCAGGAGTGTACGAGAAGCGAAAGCCCTTGTCGCAGTTGAAAGGCTCGTACACCTTGTAGAACTTCTTCTCTGGCTGTGTAGGAGTGGCTTCCTCAATGACACACTCACGCATGAAAATCGGGTAGTTATCGGTAGAGTATTTTATGGTAGTCTTACGATCCTTGACGTTGCTTATCCATTTGACCGAGTACCAATGCAGAGCTTCGACATCAGCTTGAGTGACACGCGGGCCGAGTACCTTAAGTTCCCGTTCCGTAAACTTGTCTTTAAGCTCCCATCTGCGTGTACCATCCTTTTCATCAGCCTGAGCATCACGCTGTCGAATATCCGGTTTATTGAGAGACCGATTAAGTTCATCGCGTACACCATATTCTGCAGCTATCTGTAGTATGGCCTCGTTGAAGCGTGAGCGGTCGAAACCCTTCTCACGCATATAAAGGTCGACGGCGTTCTCGCCTCGGCCATCACCACCGAAATCAGTAACCTGCCATATTCTTCCGTATTTTTTTGAGTCGTATTGCCGTAGGCAAGCCGACGGCGTGCGTTCGTTGCGAATGGCAAAGTGCTTGTTCTTCTGACCTACACAAACCTTAGCTTGCGGAAAGAGGTCGAGGATGATGTTCAAGCCACCATTTGTTTCGCTTAATATTTTTTCTACTGTTATCATTTCGCTTATTGTTTTGTTCTTCAGGGTGCAAAGTTAAAGCGTGCCACGCTCATGGGGAAAACACGCGGAGCGTGGCATGGAGTTGCAGAGTCACGTTGTCACGATTCCGTGGAGAGTTTTTCAGATTCTTCCTCGTCGACTAATCGCATAGCCTCCTTTACAGCAGCTCTAAATTTATCATTTTTCCTCATACTTTTAGCTAAAGCCATGCTAAAAACACTACATTTACCTTCCGCCCAAGTTTTTATTGGATAAGCATCCTTTGCAGATGAGCACATGAAGAATACCGTACGGTTATCCTTACGGCACATATCGAACACAGCATCAACATAGCTGAATACAACCTCATTTAGATCATAAATTGCTTGAGGGTGATTAAAAGGAGGATAAGGAACCAACTGAGGAACCTGCTGTATAGATACCCCATCCTCGCCAATGACCACACCAGGGCGCTCGCTATTAAGCGTACGGTAGGCAATACCGAACTTATCCCACAGGATATAATCAGCATTCTCCAAGGCTTCATCCTCAAACTCTTTGCTCTTGCCATCTACACCAAGGCAGCAGCCTTCAGAGTATTGTATAATATGGAAGTCCTTTGACAAGACTCCGGTCTCTTTGAGAGACTCGGTAAATTTTGTATAACTATCTATTGTTATCATAATCGCATTCTATATTTTTAAGATATTCTACATATTTTAGAAGTAAACTGCACCATCGGCCGTTAAGACAGTGGCGCATGTGAGGGCACGAGTCGCATTTCATAACTTCAACTGCGCCATGAAAGTTACACCCTCTATCCAGGAATCCATTTGAGATTTCATATTAATAATTTTTTAACCTTAGTACTCTGATAATATCGCGGCAATGCTTAACGCCACACTTCTCCTTGATTCGTCGCAGCTGCACCTTGACAGTCTGTGCGTTCTTTCCAAGCCGCTCGGCAATCTTGGTAAAGGTAAGCCCCTCAAGGTAGAGGTCAGCAATCTCACGCTCACACTTAGAGAGCTTGATCATTGACTTTGGCTTGCATATAACGCCCTCATGCTCACAGATGCCTCGCAGAGGACAGCGGACCTCCTCGAAGTGCATGACACCATTGTCGAGGTCTTGAGAGAGATAGTCATGCTCGCCGAAGTTGCAGCGTATGAAACGGTCTGCGATACGGAAGGCGTCGCGCTTGTACAACAAGGATAATGTTGAGTAGCACTCTGGCCAATACTTTTTCACTCGATTGTTAACAAAATCGATAATGTCGGTGTTGAACTTGGTCAACCGTCTTGACTCCTTGCCTGGTTCCTTGTAGTATACGGAGCCATCGGGGGTGACGTAAAATTCTAATGTCTTTAATTTTTCCATATTTCTTCGTTTTTAATAGCTTCATTGCAAGCAATACGCTCGACCGTACTAAGGAAAAACCCATCGACACCTGTCAGCTTGCGACGAATTGTACTATAGTTCATGTCGTAAGCAACAACCAGATATTTCAGGAAAAGTCCCTTATTCTTCTTTGACAGGTTACCATAGTAATCCTGCAGGTTCAATGAATCGATTTTATGTTCAATTTTCTTGTTCATGTCGGATTTAGTCACTAATTTTGACGCAAAGATATAAACTATTTGCTAATTATCCTTATGTGTCAGGATAGAATCTTCCTAATCCGTAAGGATTTTAACACTAATTAAAAATGAAGTACGAAAATAGCATGGTAACGAGCCAAAGAGTTAAGGAATTACTTTCCAAAAGCGGAATGACGTTCTCAGAGTTAAGCCGAAGACTATGGGGCCCAAAGTCTCACAACAGTATATCATATTTCGATTGTCGACCAGACCTAAAGGTTTCTACTCTAATTAAGATGGCAGAGATCTTCGGCTGTTCTTTAGATGACCTCCTTATCAAGTCGGACATTAGCTCGGACACTCCGAATATACAAGGAAACAATAATGTTGTTAACAGTAACTATGTCAACACCGATGTTACTACACTCAGAGCTGAAATAAAGGCCCTGAAAATGGTAATCTGCGAGAAAGACCAGAGGATTGAAGACTTAAAAAATACTAATAAAGAGCTTGGTCAACGCTTAGACTACGTTCTGCAAATAGGACGTGAAAAGGACCATAAATAAGAATATTGAACCCCAAAAGTGATCAATGTTATTAAGATTTCTGTCTGAAACCCGGGAATATATGGAATCGCCCATCTTGCCTCCGCAACAAAGATTAAATTTTATGGTTAATATCGCGGAGTGGAGCAGTTGGTAGCTCGCCAGGCTCATAACCTGGAGGTCGCATGTTCGAGTCCTGCCTCCGCAACTAATAACGACATAGCAAGTTGTAAAGCAACGAGTTATGTCGTTTTTTCATTTTATACTGCGACAAATCTACGACAAAGATTTTGTACTTTTGCAAATTGTATTGCAAAAGACTGAAATCATGAATCAAGGAAAGACCGTATTCGCTCAGATTATGTCGCTCATACAAAAAATGAATTCTACAAGTGCGTAAAGATCATAAAAATATAGTGTAACTTAATATAATTTCATTATAAAATGGAGTTGTGCCCACAGTTGGCATAGCTCCATTTTATTTTTGCACTGTATTTTTGATAATAAAGATATAAGCATTAATAAAATGGAAAAAATCGCACTTGAATCTTTGCGACTGATAGCAGCAGATTATGTTAGTCAGCAAGTAATCGATGAGCTTCGCTCTGAAGGAATATATTCAATAAAGAATAGCCCAAATGTACATGTTAATGTCGTGTTGGTGTCTACCGACAAAGGAGCCGATAACATTAATGAAATCTTAGAAACACATGCATGTGCAAGGAGGAATGTCGTAATAACAATGAATCCAGAACTCAGTATCAAAGAAGAATCTGACATTTTCTCTATATTGTCTTTTCAGGCAGATAGCAATCCATACTTAGAATTGAAAAAGTTTCTGCAACTATATAATATATGTATAGAGAAGCATGGTCTATTATGCTTTGATTTGTCTGATTTCTCAATACTTATAAGAGGAAGGAACGTAATATCTACCCACTCGTATGTGTATAAAAAAGACATAACAGAAGCTCTTGCGCATCTAAAGTCAATATATATAAAAGAAAATGGCAGGTATATTTTGGCTATTACCATAGCCAATGACTATACTGATGAAATGAAAAAGATAACGCTTCCTGAAAAGATGATGCTTCCTGTAGGTGACTATATGGAAACCTTTCCGGATAAGAGCCTATTATATCTTACAATCACGATAGCCACGCCGAAAACATTAACTTTATTCACATCAGTACCTTTGTAGAAATGAAAGATAATGTCAAAAATCAACAGGCACGTGCTGTCTTAAAAAGAAGAATTATTTCTTTTCCTAATGACGGTGAGTTGCGAGTGGAAAGTATAATCAGAGAGTTTGAAGATTATGCAATGATTGATTGCAAACAATATGACAAGGTTGTGCTACAGTTTATTACTGCATCAGTATATCCGTTGAAAGAGAGAGAGTTATGTCAGTTGGTCTCGTTCTTTGCAAATAAGTTTCACAAAGCAGAATATACATGGGAGACTGGAACAGATGAAAAGTTAGGCGAAAAATTGTTGGTCCAACTTTTATGCAGCAGCTTCTCTCACCTATAAGGTTGCAAATTGCAACCTTGTAGAGCGAGATTGATTATGATGGTATGGAAAAACACACACACCATAGCAATATCTTAGCAGCCGAAACGTTATCTATATAAACGACAAATATGGCACTGAATCAAACCAATAAGCTCGTATGGATTGTGGAGACCATCTATCGGGCACATAAGATTTCATTCGAGGAATTGAACCGCCGCTGGATGGATAATGTAGATTTGAGCGGTGGTGAGGAGATGTTGAAGCGCACTTTCCATAAGTGGAAGTGGAATATCTTCGACACCTTCGGATTGTCGATAGACTGCGAAAAGACCGCTCCATATAGGTATTACATCGCCAATGTGGATGATATGAAGAGTGGAAGTATTGAAAATTGGTTGCTTAGTACGCTATCGGTGAGTAATTTTCTCCTTGAAAGCAAATCTGTCAAGAACAGGATTATCCTTGAAGACGTGCCCAGTGGCAGGGAATATTTGGAGCTGATAATAGATGCGATGAAGAAGAACCGCTTCATTCATATCAACTATTTCAACTACTGGAAAGGTGACACGCGCGACCATTATGTGATGCCGCTATGCGTAAAGCTATACCGCCAACGCTGGTATTTGGTTGGGCGTAATTGGCCTGCAGGCTATGACCTCGTCTTTTGTCTCGACCGCATACATGACTTCCGCCTTTCGAGCCACACGTTTGAATATCCTGAAGAGTTCAATCCACAGGAATACTTCAATGGTTGTATAGGTGTAATTCCTGGCGATGGCACCGACATTGAGAAGGTAAAAATCAAGGTCAGTACCAGTCAGGCTAACTACCTGCGCGACCTTCCTCTGCATGAGTCGCAACAAGAGACTGAGCAAACAGATGAATACAGCATCTTTGAACTGCATGTGCGCCCGACATTCGACTTCCAACAGGAACTGTTATGGAATGGTGAAGACCTTGAAGTACTCGAGCCGCTATGGCTACGTAAGGAGATTGCAGGAAAAGTAAAGAGAATGTGGAACAAGTATAATGATGGTGAATAGATATGGCATAGAATAAAATTGTTGTAAATTAATAAATCCAACTGTAATCAATGGAGAACATGAATATTCAAGAAAAACTGAGACTATGGGCTGAAGAAGCCTATGAATTTTATTCAAAAGAGGCAAGAGTCCTTGATTTGGATTTTTACACTCAGTCAGACCTTACCCAACTTACAGACGACAAGCCCGTTGAGCTAATGGTCATTGGCATCAATCCTGGGTATGGAGGACATTATCAGAAAGACCGATTTACCAAACCCGAATATTTGCTGCATGGAAATTGTGATTTCAAGAAAGAGGGTGCCCCTCATCTCAACATCTTTGAATGGCGCATCGTAAGAAGGCTCCGTTCCATTCTTGATTATGGCTATTTTGGTGATTTAATGAAAGATGAAAGTCGTTTTGTACTCACTAATGCCACTTTCTTTTCTACGCATAAGGAAACAGGTCTTAATGGATTAAAAGTCAAAGAGGCACAGAAGGCATCAATTGAATATACAAAAATGTTGATAGACATTATTCGCCCAAAACACATTATTTGCTTGGGTGGAAAGAATTGTATGAAGTTGCTGTTGGATAGCAAAAATCCTTTACTTGGTGATGTTGTCAAACTTGATTACGGGGAAATAGACAGTATCCCTACTTATGGCATTGAACATACTTCTTCATCTTGGTCGATTGAGCAGATGGAATTGGTGTGCAAATCTTTAGGGCGTGCTTTTAAGTTGGATAATGAGCCTATTGATTACAGAGAATTTTATGCCAAATCAAAAGACATTCTTGAATCATTCACAAAGAAAAGAAATGACAGAGATGAGATAAAGCATGAAATCACCCTTCGTTGGGAGTATATTTATGCCAGTCTTTGCAATTACTGCAAATTTAATATAGGTTTAGAAGTCTATGAAAAGAAAGAGAATATAGAAAGATTATCCATAGCTGACCAGCAAGGCAATCCTGTTTTGCTTATTACTATTTCCAACCAGTCTGAAAAGCAAATTGGGGTCCGTTCTCTTAAAAACAATCATCCTAAAGACGAGTTTTTTGATGCGATATCATCTGCGTTAATGGACATCGACAAGTCTTTCAAGCCAATGATTAATAACCAAGGAAAGGTAACATGGATAGGATGTCTTAACATTGCAAGCCGACTCAAGGATACAGACGCTTTTATCAATGAGACAAAGAGCATACTTGACAAGGCAGTAGAAAGAATGCGTTTAATACTCTAATGTCTTTATTAGACCTACATTGTTTGAACCTATTTACTAAGCTAAAGAGGTTGCTAGAATGATAAAGAAAATGTAAAAAAGAAAACTTATGAGCAAGAATGTTTCACTTAAATCAATAGTTGATTTTGAAAACGACAATATCAACTTCTATATTCCCAGCTATCAGCGAGGGTATAGGTGGAAAAGCCGACAAGTCAGTCAGCTGATAGATGATATTGACTCTTTTAGTCCCACCGAATCCACTCCTTTCTATTTTCTCCAGGCATTAGCTGTTGCTAAAGATACAGAGAATAATAGAGTAAATGTAGTGGATGGACAACAGCGACTTACCACGTTAAAGCTGATACTCGGTGAGGAAAGTGGCGAATTACCAATTGACTATGCCCGTGAGGCGAACCAGGCTCTCGATAAGTATTTCATGAATATGGCCAAAGACGTTATTGAGGAAAAATTGGTTAAGATTGGACCCGAAAGAAGAACCGAATTCTGCAAAAAGATAAAAGAGTGTTGCAAATTTCTCTACTATGAAGTTGACAAAGACAAGGAATTATCAACCTTCTATGAACTTAATAGTGGCAAAATCCCTGCAAAGGATTCTGAATTGGTGAAATGCGTCATGCTGACCTTAGGAAAAGACGAGTCCTCCGATATAACCAATGCACGTGCTGGCGAATGGGATGAGATTGAGCGTAAACTCAACGATAATAGTTTCTTTTCATTTTGCACACCTAGAGATACTTGGAGAAAAGACGACAGGATGACCGTGCTGTTGCGCTATGCAGGACTGACTCCAACACCGCAAGAACAAAGAGAAGAGGTTATTCCTTTTCTTACAAGAATCCTTGACGAACTGAAGACCAAGTCGCGTATCACGATTTGGGAAATGATATATTCAGTATTTTATCGTTTATTAGAATGGTACAACGACCCTCTCATGTATCATGCTTTTGGAGCTATTGTTCATCAAAGAAATAATAAGGATATCAAGCCCAAAACAAGAAAGGAGATATTGGACGCTATAGAAAAAATGGCAGAATACAAGCCAAAAGAAGACAAGAACGATTACTCCAACTGGGGAGAAGATTTATTTAATTATCTGTTGCTCAGCAATGTCGCTTTCTGTTGGAAAAGATGGGCCTATCGCTATAGCTTTGAAATGCATCGACAAGTAGAAGCTTGGTCGATTGAGCATATATTTGCCAGAAACCAAAAAGTTTTGGATGAAAAAGAACTAGAAGAGTGGTTAGGCAATGACTATTCTAAAAGTGTGTTTGACGAGTATCAAAAAGAATGCGGAAAAGGAAAAGGAGATGATTGGCTAGCTAAAAAACTAGGCAGTAGATACCCGACAACAGAAGATAATTCTATCGGGAATCTTGCATTGTTGCCAAAAGATGCAAACTCCTCGTTAAATAACAAGTTGTTTGAAGGAAAACGGGAAGCTGTTTCTGAATGGGCACGTAATAGTTGGACTGAGTATTGGGCACCTCCTGTCACAGAAGCCGTGTTTATGAAATCACTCCCTGGATTAAAGATGACAGATCCATATTGGTCAGAAGAAGATAAAAAAGCTTATCGAAATTCTATGAGCAAGGACATCGATAGTTTTATTGACAAATTAAAGAATCCTGTAAAAATATGAAAAATAATATTTTAAAGCACTATATAGAAGTACCAGACAATTTGTTTGCACTATTGTCCAGGTATCGTGTGGTTATTCCTGGCATTCAACGCCACTATGTCCAGGGAGCCAATAATCCCAAGGCCGAAAGCGTACGTAAACAGTTTATAAAAGAAATCTTCACTGCAATAGAAAAAAAGCAGAATGAATTCAATCTGCATTTCATCTATGGCCCCATCAACACTAATGGAGAAGATTCTTTTGTACCCGTAGATGGTCAGCAACGCCTGACCACCTTATGGCTGATTGCAAGGTACGCAGTGGAAAAGGCAGAACCCTCAAATCGTAAGGAACTACTGCGCTTACTTTCTCGTTTTACCTATGAAGACAGAATCAATGCTAAACGATTCTGCCAGGCATTGACTTGTGAAGACTCGAGATGGGACATTACCCAAGACCCGAATCCTGATATTCTTTGTCAGGATTGGTTTGTGGACTATTGGAAAGAGGATGAAACTGTAGCTTCTATGATAAGAATGCTTTCCACTATTCATGAAGAATGGAATAAACACCAAGACTCCATCACAGCAGAGGATATTTTGGAGGCCATTGCCTCAAAAATCAGATTTAATCTGAAGATAGATGCCTTTGGTGATGATATCTACATGAAGATGAATGCCCGTGGATTGCAATTGACACAATGGGAGAACTTCAAAGGCAAATTCTCTGAAGACTTATGCGAAGATAAAAAAGAGTGGTGGGTTAAAGAGATGGAAGAGCTTTCCAATCGTTTTTTCACTTGTTCAGACGAACAACACGAATTGCCGGATAATGCTTTCTTCGCTTTGTATGCACGAATCATGGCCTACGAAGCGAAAAAAACTGGCGTGGATTGCGGTAATGGCATCAAGGAACTTGCAGCATACACCCACAATACCTGGAGTCAGATTGAACTTCCATTTGTTCCCTATTCTGATTTTTCAGGTATCACTAATAAAGAATCCATCGCTTCAACTGTTGCAGCCACATGTGTAAAGATGATAAAAACTGTTCTGGACCGCTACCAAAAAATAGTGCCTTACTTTGGAGACAGAACTTTATTTGAGACATTCTTTCATCCCAAAAATAAAAATGATCTCGATTTTACACTTTGTTGTTATGAATATTTTAAGAAATTTGACAATATAGAAACTAAAGATTTCTTAAAGGCTTTGCGTTTAATGTGGAACATCCTCGAAAATGTACAAGACAACAGGGTTGAACTTGTCAAAAAAATCATAGACTTAGAGGACAAAACATTGTACTCTCGCCAAATCAAGGAAATAATCGGTTCAAATCCTCCAGAGCAAGCAGAAGAGAAAGCTGAAAAGGCTATCCAAATGCAATGTAATGATCAATCCATACCAAGTGATTGGAATGAGGAAACACTTGGTAAATGGAGTAATTGGAACGATGCAATAGAGAAAGCTGAAGAATGTGCGTTCTTTCATGGTTCCATCCGTTTCCTTTACAGAAATAGTAATGGAGAAAAACCTTGGGAGAAGTTTGCGACCAAACTCTGTAATTGCATAGACCTCTTTACCAAAGATGGACTTTCAGAGGAAAAGAAGGTAAAAGCTAACCAAGTGCTTATTTCTCATTGCGAAAATTGGATAAATCTCATACGGAAACCGGTATTTGATACAGATAAAGAGAGTTGGAAACAAGTTCTAACTGACATTAATCTTTCAGAATACGTGAATGGTCTGCTTTTATCACCGAATGAGATTGCAGATAGTCATGACGATATCATACAGTTATTAATAGATAATAACATCTGGAAGAATCTTATAAACGAGAATTCTGGATATAAACTTGAATGGAAGGCCAACTCTCCATCGTTATGGTTAAACAGGTATCTATATTTAACGCTGAAATTGACGCGCAACAATCGTGAAGATATCTTAGATGCATTTATTGGCGAATCTAAAGTAACATTCGATGCACCAGAAGAAAAACGATATAGGACAATAAAAGGCAAAAATTACTATTTTGCAGTACCTATGTGTTTTGCGTATAAATACAAAGGTAAAGAATACCATTTTGCTTGGCAAACATCGGGAAACATAGATATGTATGATAATAATTGGAATAAGTTATTCGATCTATACTACAAAAAGTATGGCGAAGGATTTAATATCGCAATTGACGATCAATCAGACCATGACTCTTCATATTATATAAGAATGATTGAAGATTGTATTGAAAGGTATGTGAAATTAAAAGGCAATCATACAAGTTCTTTGCCAGTACCACATAAGTAACACTCCAGTACCACATAAGTAACACTCCAGTACCACATAAGTGAAACTCCAGTACCACCTATATGAAACTCCAGTACCAGTTGGGTGGTACTGAAAATGGTACTGGGAGCGTGCGTCAAGCTTATTGTAATCTTGTCACGTTTGCGCTCATAACGCCTGTTGTTTTTTTGTCACATATAATTTACTCAAATATGATAGAGAAAGTTTTTTACTTTGTAAATATCCTTTCGAATTGTTGAGTTGTTGCCATAAAAAATGCTACTAATGGTTGTGAAACCAAAAGTAGCATTTTTATTGTCTATTGAAAAAGACAAAACGATTTACAAATCTTAAAATAGTCAAATTGTGTAACATAAGCCGTTCATAATCAACGAATAACGACATAGCAAGTTGTAATACAACTGGTTATGTCGTTTTTTGGTTTTAGGGTGCGACAAATCTGCGACATAGTTAATAAAACAAATTGATAAACTGTTTATGTACTGGTTTCATAAAATATTGTGGGATAAAAAACAAACAAAAAAAGGACTTTACCGAAGTAAAGCCCCTTTTAATGGATTTGTTTGATTGTATGTTTTGTGATCCGCATGGGGCTCGAACCCATGACCCCAACATTAAAAGTGTTGTGCTCTACCAGCTGAGCTAGCGGATCTCCGTGTTTGCCTTATGTTTTAAAGCGAGTGCAAAGGTACGACTAATTTTTTGAATATGCAAATGTTTTATCGTTTTTTTGACAACTTTATTTAATCATTTGTATATCTCGTAAAAATACAGTAATTTTGCAGTAGCTTTTACATAGGATAACATTGTTAATTTTAAAAAGATATATGTCTTCTAATAATACAACAGCTTCTAATGCCTCTGCCTGGACCGAGGTAGAATATTCGGCTCGCTGTATGAGCCCTTACATCAGTACACCTATTTATATACCAGAGGAAACTTCTTATTATCTTTGTCGCAAGGGTGGTGTTCGCGAGCAGCACAAGCTTACGTTTGTGGTCTTTCGTGCCGAAGGTGCCGATCCTGATGATTGGGAAGATTCTCCAATGATGGGACGTCTTGATATCTGCGTACTTGGTGAGGGGGATGAGGAGGTAGAACCTGTTGAGGCTGTATACCTTGGTGTACCTACCGAGCAGTTTATAAATGTGGTACGCGAGGATGATAATGAGATAGTGTTCGACTTTACATGGAGATATGGTTCTATAAGTATCGACCGTGCCACTAAAACAGATGAGGGTTGGGTTGTAAAGAAGGACGACTTCGGTGAGGATGGTATTGCTATGTATCTAACTCCACGCAAGGGCAATGCTTTCACACTGAGATTAGTAATGCCTTATGTAGGTTTTTCGCTTACTGATGATAAAGGTAATCGTGTAAGTGGCGATATCGAGATTAAGCATGAGGACGTATCCAACTACAATTATTGTTTTGTTGGCAATCCTTCTAACGACCGATTTCAGATTTCGCTTGACGATAATAAGCTCAATTATATGTGTGTGCTTACTGAGGACAATCGCCTTTCTGTTCGCGATATGCGTGAGCGTCTTGCTCTTGTTGACGAGATTGAGACAGAAGGAACACTCGACCAGTTGCTTATGGGTGCCCATTCTATATTGGTTAAGAATAAGTCGTCGCGTTGGCGCATACAGCTTACGGGTGAGGATGTAGATGGAGCAAGCGATGTGGAGATTAACGGTGTAGCATTGGCACGTTTTGCTTTCGAGCGTTATACAGAAGATAAGGAGGTTGATGAGGACCTGCTTGCCCAACGTCTTATGCATATGGAGCAGCGTTATGCCTTTCAATGGTATTGGCTGTGTGATGACGATTGGAGCCACGAGAATCTTGAGGGGCTTATGGATATGGAAGGGTTGGATGCCGATCCTGAGAAGATGATGCGTCAGGCTCTGCTCTTCAATCGTTACGAGACATTTATGAAGCGACTTGCTGCCTTCTCGTATATATCACAACGTACCATACAAGGCGACCAGCTTCAGGCTCGCAACAACAAGCGCAAGATAGCTCGTTGTGTACGTCATCTATTGGCCCATCGCGCAGGCGAGGAGAATGTATGGGAACTAGATGAGGAAACACGTAAGGAAATACAACACTTCCATGGAACATTCCACCGCGAATTTGTTGCAGCATTGGAAGAGTAATCTAATAGCAAGACGCCCAGTAAGTGAAAAACGTTTTTTATTAACGTTCTTCCCTTACTGGGCATCTTTTTATTATCAAGAGCGTGTCTTACAATATCTGCAACACCTCTTTTATATCTTCAATCTTGCGCAGTTCGTCAATTATAACCTTTACTTCGCTGCGGTCGTGCACTCTTATCTCAATCTGTCCGTCGAATATACCCTCGTTGCTCTCAATTGTCATCTTGTGTATATTTACATCAAGTTTGTCCGAGATTACCTCTGCCACATCATGCAGCATACGCTTGCGGTCGATGCCTCGTATCTCTATTGTGGCATCGAAGAACATTACCTTGTGCATATCCCACTTTGCGTCCAGGATACGCTTGCCATAAGTGGCTTTTAGTTTGGCGGCAACCTCGCAGTCGCGTCGATGTATCTCAATGCGGTTCTTGTTGTCTATGAATCCCAAGATGTCGTCGCCTGGAATAGGGTGACAGCATGTGGGGAATACAAACTGGCTTATATTTTCCTCGTTGATAAATACAGGTTTCTTCTTGTTGAAGCCTTCGCCAACGGTGAAGAATTTCTTCTTCTTATCCTCATTATCATCTTTCTTGCCTAAGAAAGGTACAAACTTGCGCCAGCCACCACCATTGTTCGATTTCTTCTCATGCAACTCCTCAAGGTCCTTGTCACCAAGAAGTACGGTGCGCTTGCCGATAGCAAGGAATAGATCGTCTGTCTTCTGATATTCATGGAATTCGCATAACTTAGTCAGCACAGGTGTGGTCATTTCAAGACCGTTCTTGCGCAACCAGTCGTCGAGTATTTGTTCGCCCTTCTTCTGTGTCTCGCGATTATCGCGACGCAGTATTGCCAGAATCTTGCCCTTAGCTTTAGCAGTAGACACAAAGTTTATCCATGACTGCTGCACGTGTTGTGACTTGGAAGATAGTATCTCTACCTGGTCGCCACTCTGCAGTCGATGACTTAGCGGTACAAGTTTGTGGTTTACCTTTGCGCCAATACAATGGCTGCCGAGGAATGTATGAATCTGGAAGGCAAAGTCGAGAGCTGTACATCCGGCAGGCATAGTCTTGATTTCGCCCTTTGGTGTAAATACAAATATCTCGCTTGCAAAGAGGTTTAGTTTTACGGTATCAAGGAAGTCCATAGCGTCAGGCTGTGGATCGTCAAGAATCTCCTTGATTGTAGACAACCAATTGTTGAGTTCTGTATCATCGTTAAGTTCAGCCACTTCGCCATCCTTGTATTTCCAGTGGGCTGCAAAACCCTGTTCGGCTACCTCGTCCATGTGGTCGGAACGAATCTGTACCTCAATCCACTTGCCCTGGTTAGACATTAGCGTAACATGCAAAGCCTGATAGCCATTAGCCTTAGGATGGTTTACCCAATCGCGCAGACGGTCGGGGTGCGACTTGTATATTTGGTTGATAGCCACGTATATGCGGAAGCACTCGTTAATTTCATCCGAGCGAAGCTTAGGAGTGTAGATGATGCGTACGGCGAGAATGTCGTAAATCTCGTCGAATGTTACGTGCTTGTTCTGCATCTTGTTCCAAATAGAGTAGGGGCTCTTGACACGAGCCTTTATCTCATACTGTATGCCCATACGGTCGAGAGCCTCGCGTATAGGTTTTGTGAATGATGCAAAGATTTGGTCGCGTTGTGCTTGTGTGTCGGCCAATCGGGTTTTTATGTACTGATACTCTTCAGGATGCTCGTATCTGAAAGAAAGGTCTTCAAGTTCGGTCTTAATCTTATTCAGACCAAGACGGTTTGCAAGCGGAGCATATATATATAATGTCTCGCCAGCAATTTTGTATTGTTTATTGGCTGGTTGCGACTCAAGCGTACGCATATTGTGTAAGCGGTCGCATATCTTGATAAGGATGACGCGAATGTCGTCGCTCATCATCAATAGTAGCTTCTTGAAGTTCTCTGCCTGTGCCGAGGCTTGGTCGCCGAATATACCACCTGATATTTTGGTTAGTCCATCAACAATTTGTGCTATTTTCGGCCCAAATATATTCTCTATATCCTCTACCGTATAGTCGGTATCTTCCACTACATCGTGCAGCAGTGCTGCACATATGCTCGTAGATCCCAATCCCATTTCCTCAGCTGCAATGCGAGCTACGGCAATAGGGTGCATAATATACGGTTCGCCCGAAAGTCGGCGCACACCTTTGTGCGCCTGTCGAGCGAAGTTAAAGGCTTTAGTAATGATATCCACCTTTCTGCGGTGTCTTGAGGCGAGATAGATATCAAGCACTTGCTTGAAGGCTCCTTCGATGAGCTTGTCATCGGCAGCCTCCCTTTGCTGGTCTTTCAGTTTCTGGTCATCCATAGTACAAGTCTCCTATGTATAGGTATTTGGGTAAGTAGCTATTTTATGCGTAACTTCTTGCCTGCGCGTATGCTGCTACCGCTAATTTTGTTTAGTTTCTTAAGCTTGCTTACGGTAGTGCCGTTGCGTTTGGCAATGTCTGAAAGAGTGTCGCCCTGACGAATTGTTACGTTGCGTCCTCCTTTGTTCTTCTTTCCCTTCTTGCCCTTAGAGCGTGATTTGCGGCTTGACAAGCTCTTGCTTCTTGACGAGCTTGAGCTGCGTCGTGAGTACGAGGGAACATCATCGTTTACCTCAACCTCTGTGCGCTTTGCCAGCAGCACGTCTGGGCGATAAGCGTATATAGAGTCTTCGTTGTCGATAAACTTGCCAACAAGTGTGGCTGGAAGTCGCAGCGCCATTGGTCGTGTAGAGCCATTGACAATATTGCGTCTATACTGCGGGTTTAGTTGTTTGATTTGGTCGATCTCCATGCCTAACACCTGTGCCACTTGTTCGAAGTGAACGTCGCGGCTAACAACCACAGTGTCGGTCTTGCCTGGTAGGTTGGCCTGCATAGGACAGATGTTGTGGTCGCAGTAGTAGTTCATTATATAGTTTGCGGCGATAAACGCCGGAACATATCCTCTTGTTTCCTTTGGCAGGTATGGATATATCTGCCAATAGTCTGTAGCACCGTTTGAGCGGTGTATTGCCTTGTTGATATTCTCTGGTCCGCAGTTGTATGCTGCGATAACGAGATTCCAGTCTCCGAATATCTTATACAGGTCGCGCAGATAATGTGCTGCTGCATACGAGGCACGTACAGGGTCGCGACGTTCGTCTACAAGTGAGTTTATCTCAAGTCCGTATTGCTTGCCTGTAGCAAGCATAAACTGCCATAGACCTGTAGCACCTACGTGCGATACAGCATTTGGGTTGAGGGCCGACTCTATAACGGGTAGATACTTCAGCTCAAGTGGCAATCCGTACGATTCGAGAGCCTCTTCGAATGTAGGCATATAGAAGTTTTGTGCGCCAAGCATAATGCTAACCGATCGGCGCAAGCGTCCGCTGTATCGGTCGATAAACTTCTGCACCACATCGTTGTATGGCAATTCTATAACCGATGGTATGCGTGCCAGTCTTTCCTTATATACCTCCTTGCTGTACACCGGGTTTACGTCGGGCATATTGCAGTCGGTGTTAATATTAAGATATGTACGGTTGTTGTAAACCGACAGCAGCGAGTCGTACTCGTTAGTCATTGCTTCTGGCAGGTCGATAATCTCCTTCTTGCCTTCGGCATTAGTTACGGTAATTTCGGTCTCGTTGTCGTCGCTCTGCGCGAGGACTGGGGTAGAGAAGCCAATAATTGCTGCGGCTATCAATACAAATGTCTGTTTCATCAATCTTTTAAAGTTTATACTTTCTTCCTTAGAAATTCAGGCTGAAGCTCATGCCCAGGTTGTTGGCCTTTATCGGGTTGCGCTCCCGCTCATTATTTATAATAGTAGGTTCAACCCTAAGGCTGAGGTCCTTTGATATGTCAAATTCGGATAGCGACGCATCCACATATGCGTCTATAATACTTAGAGCGTATACACCTACGATGCAAAAGAAGCTAAGGTCGCGCCAGCGGCGGAATCGGTCCTTGCGGTTTTTAAACAACGTTTGGTATCGTTGTATGTTCGACTCATCTATCTTAGCTCCAAGATGCAGAAATTGGTTATAGCTCTGCGTATTGGGGTCGTCGTCCATAAGGTCCATATATGCCTGCGAGTAGTCGCGGTACATTTGGTTGTTCCAGCGCATAGCGTATGCGCATCCTACGAAACCACCGTATACAATAGGCAGTTTCCAGTATTTGCGGTTGTATATCTGTCCGGCACCGGGCAGTACGATAGCCAGCCACATGGCACGCTTGGCATTAGGTCGCCATGTACTCCAGTCGCGCTTTTTAGTCAACTTTATTGAGTCGGCAGCCATTGTGGTAAGCTTCAGTGTGTCCTGCATATTTGATATTGCTGCTATCGAGTCGGCCCTCTGTTGCGCTGCCGCAGAGGAGGGCATAAGCATCATGATAGTTGCAACAATCAATGTAGGCAGTATGTTCAGCAAAATATTCTTCACTGTAATCATTTATTATCAACCGAAAATCTATTGTCTCATTTTATCGAAAACGCTCATAATGCGTTCCAGTTCGCCTTCGTTGTCGAAGGGGATGGTTATCTTGCCCTTGCCTTTAGGCGAGCATGTCATCTGTACCTTGGTCTGCAAGAAGTCCGACAGGCTATTGCGCAGTACGTTGAATTCTTCTGGCAGTTTGGCTTTAGCCACAATCTTCTTGCGCCCGCTCTCAACGTCTTCGCCGTTTTTAAGCATCTTTGCCATTTCCTCTACTTTGCGTACAGAGTAGCCGTACTTTACCACTTCGTTGAACAGTTTAATCTGCAACGATGGCGAGTCTACAGCTAATAGAGCGCGTGCATGTCCCATATCTATCTCCTTCTTCTGCAATGCTATCTGCACTTGTGCCGGCAGACGCAGCAGTCGTAGATAGTTGGTTATGGCTGTGCGGCTCTTGCCCACGCGTTCAGACACTTTTTCCTGTGTCATTCCCTCAGCGTCAAGCAGATGTTCGTATGCAAGAGCAATCTCTATGGCATTGAGGTCTTCGCGTTGTATGTTTTCGATAAGAGCCATCTCCATGATGCTCTCGTCGTTAATGGTGCGTATATATGCAGGGATTGCATACAGCCCGGCTATCTGTGAGGCACGCCAACGTCGCTCGCCTGCAATAATCTGGTAATGGTTTTCGGCAGTCTGTCTGAGCGTTATAGGCTGAATGATGCCAATCTGCTCAATGCTTGTAGCCAGCTCTTGCAAAGCCTCTTCGTCAAAGTCTCGGCGTGGTTGGTTAGGATTAGCTTCGATTTGATCGAGTGGAATCTCGCTTATGGTCGACGAGCCTTGCGTGCGCACGCTTCCAGTGTCGATAAGCGCGTCGAGCCCCTTGCCTCCTTCTATGTCGTCGAGTCCACGTCCGAGCACGCTTCTGTTGTATTTCTTGTGTACTGCCATTTATTTGTCGTTCTTATTGATTATTTCCTTGGCCAGAGCCAAGTGGTTCTTCGAGCCAGCCGAGTCTGCGTCGTACAGTATAACTGGCAGTCCGTGGCTTGGACTTTCGCTCAATTTTACGTTACGTTGTATAACTGTCTTGAACACCAGTTCTTGGAAGTGTCTCTTCACCTCGTCGTATATTTGGTTGGCAAGGCGCAGGCGGCTGTCGTACATAGTGAGCAAGAATCCTTCTATTTCCAGACTTGGGTTCAGCTTGCTCTTGATTATCTTAATGGTGTTGAGCAGTTTTGTTATGCCCTCCAAGGCAAAGTACTCGCATTGTACTGGTATTATCACCGAGTCGGCAGCTGTAAGAGCGTTGACCGTGATAAGTCCAAGCGACGGGCTGCAGTCGATAAGGATGTAGTCGTAGTCGTCGCGTATCTTGTCGAGCATGTTCTTGATGATACGCTCGCGGTTCTTAAGGTTGAGCATTTCAATCTCTGCTCCCACGAGGTCGATATGGCTTGGAATGATGTCAAGCCCGTTTATGTCTGTGGTGTAGACGGCATCGCGCACGTCGGCTTGGTCGATAATACATTCGTAGAGTGAGCAGTCGATTTCTTGTATATCTACTCCGAGTCCGCTTGAGGCATTAGCCTGCGGGTCGGCATCTACTACGAGCACCGTCTTCTCAAAAGTAGCGAGAGATGCTGCGAGATTAATCGTTGTTGTTGTCTTGCCAACTCCACCTTTTTGGTTGGCCAATGCTATTATCTTTCCCATTTGCGTCAAAATTATTCGGCAAAGTTACATATTTTATGCGAGATACTGCCCGTTTAAACCTTTTTTCGTACATTTGCAAATGAAAATAAAGACAAATTTATGAATATTAAAAGACCATTAATACTAATTTCGAACGACGACGGCTATCATGCCAAGGGTATCAACCAGCTTATCGACATGCTTCGCGACCTTGCCGACATTGTGGTTTGCGCTCCCGAGTCGGCTCGTTCGGGTTTTGCTACAGCTTTCTCTGCCACTCTTCCCTTGCGTCTTAAGCTGCGTCGCAAGGAAGGCGACGGCTATGAGATGTGGTCGTGCAACGGCACACCGGTCGACTGTGTAAAGCTTGCCTTGCACGAATTGCTTGCCAATCGTATGCCCGACCTTATAGTTGGCGGTATTAATCACGGCGACAATGCATCTGTCAATGTACACTATAGCGGTACGATGGGTGTTACGTTGGAGGGTTGTATGAAGTACATACCGTCTATAGGTTTCTCGTTGTGCGATTTTGCTGACGATGCCAACTTTGAGCCTTTGCGCCCTTATGTGCGTCAGATTGTGCAGAAGGTATTGGCCGAAGGACTGCCTAAGGGAGTGTGCCTGAACGTCAACTTTCCTAAGCTCGACACCTTTAATGGTGTACGTGTGTGCCGCATGGCATTTGGAACATGGTATAACGAATGTGTCAAGATGCGCCATCCGCATGGTTACGACTATTTTTGGATGACTGGCTCTTACCGCAACGACGAGCCAGATGCCACCGATACCGACAACTGGGCTCTTACACACGGCTATGTAGCTATAACGCCTACACGCATAGATGTAACGGATTATGACACTCTGAAAAACTGGAAATTATGAAGTATTACCTGATAGTTGGCGAAGCATCGGGCGACTTGCACGCTTCGCATCTTATGGCGGCGCTTAAACAGGTTGACGACAACGCCGAGTTTCGCTTCTTTGGTGGCAACCTTATGTCGGCTGTAGGAGGCAAGCGTGTGCGACATTACCGCGAACTTGCCTATATGGGTTTTATTCCTGTGCTCTTGCATTTGCACACTATCTTCAAGAATATGGCCATGTGCAAGCGCGACATCGTAGAGTGGCAGCCTGATGCTCTTATTCTTGTCGACTATCCAGGCTTTAATCTCGATATTGCCAAGTATATTCATGCCAAGACCAACATACCAGTATATTACTACATATCGCCTAAGATTTGGGCCTGGAAGGAGTGGCGTATAAAGAATATAAAGCGCGATGTCGACGAGATGTTCTCTATCTTGCCGTTTGAGGTGCCTTTCTTTGAGCAGAAGCATCATTATCCTATACACTATGTGGGCAATCCTACTGCCGAGGAGGTGCGCCAGTTCCAAGACTCATACCACGAGACTACAGTTGATTTCTGCCGTCGTCACGGTTTGGCTAATAAGCCAATAATAGCCCTTTTGGCTGGCAGCCGACGTCAAGAGATAAAGGATAATCTGCCGGCAATGATTCAGGCGGCAAGCAGCTTTCCTGATTATCAGCTTGTGCTTGCTGGTGCGCCAGGAATTCTTAGCGAATACTATAAGGAGTTTATATCTGGTAGGGATGTCGCAATAGTAGACAACGATACATATTCGTTGCTTTCGCATGCTGTAGCAGCTGTTGTCACGAGTGGTACTGCTACTCTTGAGACAGCTTTATTTCGTGTTCCTCAGGTGGTATGCTACGAAACTCCACTGCCTAAGCTTATAGCTTTTCTACGCCGTCATGTGCTTAAAGTTAAGTACATATCGTTGGTTAATCTTATAGACGATAGCGAGGTGGTGCGCGAGCTTGTAGCCGACACCTTCTCTGTTGCCAATATCGCCCACGAATTATCGGCTATCCTGCCAGGCTGTTCTGCCCGCGATAGGATGCTCGAAGGTTATGATCGCATTTGGCAGAAGATAGGTGCCGACAGTCCTTCAAAGAGTGCGGCACACATTATCTACTCGCTTGTACGACAATAAAGGAGAGTGTTGTATTGGTTTACAAATTTCTCCACCTTTTTAATATATTCCTTGCGGTGGTCGCGATAGGCAAAGGCGTGGCCACTGCCTGGTGCTATCCACAACTTCTTGGGATGTGGCTTGGCCTCGTATAATGGATAAACCATCCATGTAGGCACAAAGGTGTCCTTGTCGCCGTGTATAAAGAGCATAGGTTTTGTGCATTTTGCCACTTGCTTTAGAGGCGATGCCTCCTTGAACGACCAACCATATTTTGCCTTTGTAAGCCAAGATGCTGTGTAAAGCAATGGGAATGCCGGTAACGAGTAGCGTCCGTGCAACTCGTGCTTAAACTCATCCCAGGCACTTGTGTATCCGCAATCCTCCACAAAGCAACGTACATATTTTGGTGTTTTCTCACCGCTTACGCACATTGTTGTAGCGGCTCCCATTGATATGCCGTGTACAACTATACGCATCGAGTCGGCGCTTATGCCGAATGTCTTGGGCGCCATTTCTATCCATTTTAGCACATCGATGCGGTCTTTCCATCCCATTTGTATGTCGTTGCCACCCGTAAGTCCGTGTCCGTGAAGGTCGGGCAGCACGATGTTGTAGTGCATCTCCTTATTATATATACGTGCAATGTGCAGCATGTCTATAGAGTTGTTTGTGTAGCCATGCACCACCACTGCCGTTCGGCCATTTGCCTTTGTAGAGCGTATAAGCACGGCATGTGCACGTGTGCCGTCGGGCATAATGGCAAAGGTATCGCTCCATGCGCGCTCGGCACGTATACTGTCAAGCCACGGACGCAGTTCTGGATACCATGCGAAAGCCTTTCCCCAGTTCTTTTTATGCGATTGTGGTTTGCTTGTCAAGGCATAGTCTACAAGGTAGAACGAGCCATATGTTATTACGGCAATCAGTATTGCCAGTATTACGGCAGATACTGTTGCTATCCACTTCTTTGTTGTTTTTTTCATGTATTTATTTTTTTACTAAAACTCAACCTTATACGTTTTGCCTTTCTGGGTCTTCAATACCTTGGTTTGTTCGCCATAGCGCACCTTGCATTCGCCACCCGAACCCGAGTGAATTTCTGCATATTCCAGCTTTCCATCCTTCCAGAATATGTCCACAATAAAGTTGCCACGTGCGCGCAATCCCTTAACCGAGCCACTGTTCCATGCGTCTGGCAGTGCAGGCAATAGATGTACAAAGCCCATATGACTCTGCATAAGCATCTCTGTAACGCCTGCTGTGCCGCCAAAGTTTCCGTCTATCTGGAATGGGGCATGTGTGTCCCAAAGGTTGTCCAATGTACCATTCTTCAATAGGTTGCCGTATAGCATGTATGCATGATTGCCGTCGTGCAGGCGAGCCCATTGGTTAAGTTTCCATCCCATAGACCATCCAGTAGCCCCGTCACCACGATGTTCAAGCACTATGCGTGCTGCCTTTGCAAGGTCGGGTGTCGTTACTGGCGAGATGGTATGTCCCGGATGCAGACCAAACAGATGGTTTACATGTCGGTGCTCGTCCTTAGGATCGTCAATGTCTTTCGACCATTCCATAAGCTGTCCATAACGTCCTGTCTTATAAGGTGCTATATGTTTCAGGGCGTCTTCCCATGAGCTGCGTTCCTTTGCATTACGACCTAATGTTTTGTTGGCATCAATGGCATCGAGCAAAATCTCGCGTATTACGGCATGTGCGAATGTGGCTCCCTCGTCTATCGGACCGTGCTCTGGCGATGTGGATGGTGCTGCTGTATACACTCCGTCAGGGCGATGCCATAGATAGTCAGCGGCAAAGTCGGCTGCTCCTTTTATAATGTCGTAGGCTTCGTTGGCAAGCCATTTACGGTCGCGTGTGTAGTCGTAGTGGTTCCACAGATGTGTTGCGAGCCATGGTCCGGCAAATGGCGAGAAGTTCCATGACATGTCTTCGCTGTCAAGAGGTGAGGTGAATCCGAATGGATTGCCAGATACCGATGTTGTCCATCCTCGTGTACCGAAGTAAGCCTTTGCTGTAACTTCGCCCGGCTTTATCAGTCCGCGTATGAAGTTGAACAGTGGTTGCTCGCACTCCATTAGGTTTGTTTGGCAGGCTGGCCAGTAGTTCATCTGCAGATTGATATTGTTGTGATAGTCCACGCGCCACGGTCCGTCAACGTTGTTATGCCATATTCCTTGTAGGTTTGCCGGCAAGTTGCCAGGTCTCGACGATGCTATAAGCAGGTATCTACCAAACTGATAGTACAGTTGTTCTAGATACGGGTCTTGCTTGCCACGTCTATAGTCGGCAAGTCGTTGGTTTATGGGTCGATCGTTCTTAGTGGCAGACGCGTCGTTCAGTTGCAGACTAACACGGCTGAACAACTGTGTGTAGTCGGCATAATGTTCGTCAAGCAATTGGTTGTATCCTTTTGTCGAGGCCAGTTCCATCCATTTGCCTGTGTTTGCCACTGGGTCTTCTCCCACGTATGTTTTTGGGTCGTTAAAGTCGGGATCAAAGTTTTCCTTATAGTCTGTATCGGCAGTCAGCAGTATCAATACCTCGTCTGCGTTCTTTACAATCAATCGTCCCCCGTCGTTGCTTATGCTTCCACCCTTGTTTATGGCTTTAATTCTTACGGCATATTGCATGTTGTTGTTGTCGAGTAGGGCATTCCACAGCAGTTCGTTATTGCTGTTGGCTGTCATTTTTCCCTCGGATACAGGGTTGGGTGCATATGATATCACGAGGTTCTGCTTGCCAGTCTTTGAGGCACCAAAGCGCACAGCAATGACGTTTGCAGGGAAGCTTGCAAAGTAGTCGCGTCGGTATGTTACGCCGTCCTTGGCAAATTCCACGTGTGCCAAAGCCGAGTCTAACGACAGTTCGCGTCTATATCCTGTCATGCCTATACCGTTAAGTCCGGTCTCTACATACAGTTCTCCTGCTGTTGTAAAGCTTCCAAATCGTGATGGAGTCTCGTCAGCCGAGCCGTAAGGCACCTCGCTGTTGAAGTTCTTGCATGTCAGTTCGGCAGCCTTTTTCCAGTCGTTCTCGGCAAACGCCTTTCGTATATCCTTCAGCACATGTGCCGATTGCTTGTTTACGTTCCAGTAGTAGCTGGCACCCTTTTTGGTATTAGGTCCGCCGCGCCATAGCGACTTTTCGTTGATAGTAAGACGCTCTGCCTCCACCGATCCCATAATATTGGCACCTATATAACCATTGCCTATAGGCAGCGATTGCGATTCCCATTCGGGGTCAGGATTGCGTACAGCGTCGCCAGCAGTAATAGGCTTGTTGGCGTCATTCCATTTCTCGGGATGTCCGTTATACCACACTGCGGCACCGCGCACACTTGTAGGGCGGTCGAACCAGTAGCGCAACTGTTGTGCGTTCTGTGCATTGGCTGTCTGGGATATGGCAGCAAGTAGCAAAAATGCCGAAATACTCTTCTTCATCATCTTGTAGATTGTTGCTTTGTTTAGGTTCCGCAAAGTTAGTGTTTATCTTTGTATTATCATTGGATTAAGGTAGGATTATTGAAAAAAAAAGAATTGAAGAAAAGTGAAAACCGATATCTATTGTCGGTGATTAATGTTTATTGGTAAAGAGAGGGTGCAAGCCGCGAGTGTTTGGCTGCAATTCCAGCCAAACTAATATTGTAGTATAGACAGCCAACACCCACTCTTTTGTTTTCCATTCTTAAAAATAAACCAATTCTCTACAGTTATCTTGTCTAAATAACATAAACAAGCTGTCTTTGCTTCATGTTGTCCGTAAAGAACTTTAGCCGATAGAATGCAATTTTGAACTTATGTGCGAATAGCGGTTTGTTCAATTGGCATTAATACATTTATCCTTGCGCTCGCAGTATCTCTCGCATTGCGCGCAAATGTCATAACCAAGCATAGCTCCAAGCATGAAGTCTTCCTCGGGAGTGAGCAGGTTAAGCGGACGTGTTACAATCATGCGTATAGCGTTAAGGCACTCTTCTCTGCCGAAATACAAATTAAGTCGGTCGTTGCCAACAGGCTGTATAACATATTTGATGTTTTGGCTTTCCAGTCTGCGGATAGCAAAGTCCTCGTATTTCTTGTTGAAAGTGAAGAGTACCATACGGCGCACTCCCTTCTTGTATTCGTAGATGTGGTTCATCAGAACCTTCATGTCTACAGGTAATGCTGTGGATTGCTGCATGATTGATAACTTGTTTTTACTATTTAATAAGAACTTGTGTGTATACTAAAGGTTTGGCTTTATTTCAGCCACCCAGGCGTCTATGCGCTCGTCGGTCTTGCCGTCCTCGTTCACTTCATCCAAGGCCAGTCCAACAAACTTGTCGTCAACAACCGATTCTGACTCGTCAAACGTATAGCCGTCAGTTGCGACAGCTCCAATAACATTAGCGCCAGCCTTCTTCACGGCATTGTATATCTCGGCCATTCCGCCCACAAATGTGTCAGGATAAGATTCTGAGTCGCCACAGCCGAAAAGCGCTACAGTCTTGCCGCTAAGGTCGGCATTTTTGATAACCTTAATGCCATCATACCAGTCGTCCTGCACTTCGCCGGCTCCCCAAGTAGATGTACCAAGGATAAGGTTATCGTTGTCGGCAATCACACTATCGTCCATATCGGTAACATTGATAATGTTGTCCACGCCCAACTTTGCTCCAATTCTGCCAGCAAGATCTTCACAAGTACCAGTGCTTGTGCCATAGATGATAACTGTCTTTTTCATAATTTTAATTGTTTTTATTTATATATATGTGTATGGTTAAAGCCTTTGGTTTTACCAGTTGCAAAGTTAGTTTGGTTTCAACTTATACACAATACCTAAATACTATGATTTACTGTCTCTGCTGTTGTCATGTCCATGGTAATAGGAACGTGATGTGCCAAGGAAATGCAACGTGAATGTTAGTGGAAAATAATCATGTTAGTTGTTTGTGCTCATCCACATTCTTGTTGCGTCTGCCACGCGCTGTCGCTTGGCTATATCGGTAGTTACGAAGCATGCATCATAGTATTGCTTGGCGGCTTTTAGGCGGCGTGTCCACCAATGGTCTGTGCCAACATTGCCTTGCTCTTGCCATACATCGCAACCGTTAGGATTTATTATGGCAGTTAGGTCGCCCATGAGCACAATGCCATTGTCGCGTGCTATGGTGTGTACTCTACATAATTGGGTGTGCAGAATGTACTGAACATAGTAGTAGAAAGCCAACTTCTTGTATGCCTTTGTGCGCGGGTTTTGCAATTGTCCACGCTCTGCCTCGGTCCATTCGTTGTGGTTAGGCCATATACGGAAGTTTGGTTGGTTGTAAGCCTCACGCAGATAACTGTATTGTGCATAGGGTACAAGCCAATATTCGTTAGCCGCAAACCATTGCTTGAAAGCAGCCGAGTGCATAATGTGGTCGCCTTCCTGTACGAATGCAATATGCATGTAGTCGAGTTTTGCCTCCAATGTGGCAAGATAGTCGTTGTAGGGCAGGGCATTGAGCTGATGGCGCAATGCCTCCATGCGTTGCTGTTCGCATGCATCTTCAATCGTAGGCAACTGTCTTACGTCGCACAGAAGTGGATGCAAGGCATATACGCTTATGATAGAGTGCGGGCTGGCATCGGCTGCTGTGTTGGTCGACTGTGTATCATTTGTAGGAGTTATGCGCACTACACTTGCCGATGCCTTGCGTGCAACATTGCTAACAAAGGATGCCAAATCGCCAAAGTCGCCCACGCCGAAACTGTCAGCGCAGCGCAAGTTGGCTATTGATGCATATATTATGTTCGGCTCTGGGCAAGGAATGTCTACATCTGCTTCGGGTAGTTCGAACACTACCATATCGCCCATTTGCATATGTGGCATGTCAATGATGCGGTTGGCACCGTTCTCGTTGGTCATAGTTCCATCCTTGTCAACGGCAAAGAAGCGAAACTCAGCCTCGTGTCCAATATGTATGGCATTGATGTCAGCCTGCCATTCTCCGGTGTTATGTTCGGTCATGGCAATGGCGTTCTCTATATTCCATTCGCCGAAAGCCTTGCCTTTGCCTGTAATAAACAGACGTTCGCCAGAACGCAGCTTGGGCGCTCTTACTATAAGGCGCAATGTCTTTGTATATAGGCATCGCGACGGTGTGGATATAGGGCGTGGTTCCTTGCATTCGGTATACGCATACGAGTAGAACAGTACGTTTTCGGGCGTGTTGTGCCACACGTTGTGAATGTTAAGATTCTCGCAACGTGTAATGTTGAGGTCAAGTCGGTGTGTAATGCCAGTCCATTCGCGCATGCGTTCGTGTCCAGCGAATGTTGTTGAGAAAAAATAATCTATGCGGCTTTGGTTTTGCCTGTCAATGTTGTTCAACTTGTATGTCCAATGCTGACCATCAGAGGTGCGCATATCAAGTGCTACCGCCCGTGTGTTTCCTTCGTCATCATTGACAAGCACATTGAGCAGTACCTCTTCGCCGTAAGGGGCATCGTGGCTTATGTTGAACTGTATCGTCATAGATTTCAAAAAAAAAAGAGGCAAACATCAATGATGTTCACCTCTCATTTGTTGGGATACTCGGACTCGAACCAAGAATGACAGGACCAGAATCTGTAGTGTTACCATTACACCATATCCCAATTTTGCTAATGAGTTAGTTTTGACACATTTCAACATGTACCCTCATTAGGTAGGTTGTTTATGGTTGGGATACTCGGACTCGAACCAAGAATGACAGGACCAGAATCTGTAGTGTTACCATTACACCATATCCCAATTTTAATGTGTCGCAACTTGTTGCCTCATTGCGTCTGCAAAGGTACGAATAATTTTTTAACCGCCAAGTGTTTTCGCCGATTTTTTTGTAAATGTATGCGTTTTTCATTAAAAAAATGCAATAAACTGGCGATTTCCACCTATTTTAGTCGTTATTCGGATATTTAGCCGTAACTTTGTAGAGTCTAAGCGCCAGTTGGGCAAGGGCTTTTAACAAGCTTTGTGGCGAGGCGTTTACACATTATATAATATATATATGTCGGTGTGCGCTGCAAGTGCAGGCCGTGTATATAAAAAGCGGTATTTAATAAATTTAAAATCAGAAATCAGAAGAATTTGAATGGAAACTAAAGACAAATTGGTTGACGCTATCGTAAAGGGTATTCAAGAGAAAAAAGGGCAGAACATAACCATAGCCGATCTTCGTGGTTTGGATGGTTCGATAGCAAACTACTTCGTTATATGCCAGGGCAATTCGCCCTCGCAAGTTGAGGCTATTGCCGACTCTGTTAGCGAGATTGCACGTGTTGAGGCAGGCGAGAAGCCAGTACATGTTCAGGGTTTGCCACAGGCTTACTGGGTAGCAATGGACTATGTAGACGTATTGGTGCACGTGTTTATTCCAGAGGCACGCGACTTTTATAATCTGGAGAATCTTTGGCAGGATGCTGTCATTACAGAGATTCCAAACATCGATTAGTAATTTAAACAATGGACAACAATAGAAATCAGTTAGGCGACAACCAGCCCAAGATGCCAAAGTTCAATATGAACTGGATTTACACCATCGTCATCGTGTTGCTGGCTGTGCTGATCTTTTCGGATGGTGGCGACATGCTTTTGGGTGGTCCGTCGGCCACGCAGAATGCCACATACACTAAGTTCAAGATGTACGTGCAGAAGGGTTATGCCCGCAGCGTGGTTGTCAATAAGGACAAGGGTACGTTGCGTATGTATGTCAAGCCCGAGAAGATGCGCGATGTCTTTGGTAAGTCGGCTCAGCAACTGGGACAAAATCCATTTGTAAGCGTGACTTATGGTTCGGCCGAGGCTCTCGACAATTATCTTGCAACCGCACAGCAGCAGAACAAGATAATGGACTATAGCTACGAGAAGGACACAAGCTCGGGTCTGACAACCATATTCTATACCTTCGGACCTATAATCTTCTTCGTCATACTCTGGGTGTTTATGATGCGCCGTATGGGCGGTGGCGGCGGCGGTGGCGGCGTATTTAGCGTCGGCAAGTCGAAAGCACAGATGTACGAGAAGGGTAATGACCTTGGCATAACATTTAAGGATGTGGCTGGACAGGCTGGTGCCAAGCAAGAGGTGCAAGAGATAGTTGACTTCCTTAAGGAGCCTCAGAAGTATACCGACTTAGGTGGAAAGATTCCTAAGGGTGCATTACTTGTAGGTCCTCCGGGTACAGGTAAGACCTTGCTTGCTAAAGCTGTAGCTGGCGAGGCTGGTGTGCCATTCTTCTCGATGAGCGGTTCCGACTTCGTTGAGATGTTTGTTGGTGTAGGTGCAAGTCGTGTGCGCGACCTATTCCGTCAAGCTAAGGAGAAGGCTCCATGTATTATATTTATCGACGAGATTGATGCTGTAGGACGTGCCCGCAGCAAGAACCCTGCAATGGGAGGCAATGACGAGCGCGAGAATACGCTTAATGCGTTGCTTACAGAGATGGATGGATTTGGCACAAACAGCGGTGTCATAATACTTGCAGCTACCAACCGTGCCGATATGCTTGATAAGGCGTTGCTGCGTGCCGGACGTTTCGACCGTCAGATTAGCGTAGACTTGCCTGACCTTACTGAGCGTAAGGAGATATTCCAGGTGCACCTGCGCAAGGTAAAGATAGATGACACGGTTGATATCGATTTCCTCTCGCGTCAGACTCCTGGCTTCTCGGGTGCAGATATTGCAAATGTATGTAATGAGGCTGCTCTTATCGCGGCACGTCATAACAATAAGACTGTAGGCAAGCAAGACTTCCTCAACGCTGTAGACCGTATCATTGGCGGATTGGAGAAGAAGACCAAGGTTATGACCAATGATGAGAAACGCACCATTGCATTGCATGAGGCAGGTCATGCCACTGTATCATGGTTCTGCGAGCATGCCAATCCTCTTGTCAAGGTTAGCATTGTGCCGCGTGGACGTGCCCTTGGCGCGGCTTGGTATTTGCCTGAGGAACGTCAGATTACAACTAAGGAGCAGATGCTCGACGAGATGTGTGCCTTGCTTGGCGGACGTGCTGCCGAAGAGCTGTTCACTGGACATATATCTACGGGTGCTATGAACGACCTTGAGCGTGCCACTAAGTCGGCTTATGGTATGATTGCATATGCCGGTATGAGCGAACGCTTGCCAAACATCTGCTACTATAACAATCAGGAGTATCAGTTCCAGCGCCCTTACTCGGAGACAACAGCCAAGATTATGGACGATGAGGTGCTCAAGATGATAAACGATGAGTATGCACGCGCCAAGCAGATATTAAAGGAGCACAGCGAGGGCCACAACAAGCTTGCCGAATTGCTGATGACTCGTGAGGTGATATTTGCTGAGGATGTGGAGCAAATCTTTGGAAAGCGTCCTTGGGTTAGTCGTTCTGAAGAGATAATGGAGGATAACACTCCCAAGCTTGAGGACATGCCTGATGAGGTAAAAGAGGCGCAAGCCGAGCATGAGGCTGCTAAAAAGGCTAACTTAAATACTAATGACGATGAGTGATAAAATGAAGAATCTCATAACACGCTCGATAACTGGCGTCATATTCGTGACAGCCATAGTAGTGTGCTTTATGCGTCCAGAGGCAATGATACTGTTGTTTGCACTCGTAACCGGACTCACCGTATGGGAGTATACAGGCATTGTCAACGGGATAGAGAATGTATGCGTAAACCGCTTTCTTGCAACAGTGGCAGCCGTATACTTCTTCCTTGGCATGGCAGGTTTCTGTGCAGGCATTGTACCTTCGGCAGTGTTCATACCCTATCTGCTTACTGTGGTGTACATGTTCATTGCCGAGCTCTATACCAAGGCGCCTAACCCCATAAACAACTGGGCTTACACCATGTTGTCGCAGATGTACATCGCGTTGCCGTTTGCTATGGTCAATGTGTTGGCATTCCGTGGTGTGGGCAATGGAGTTGTATACAACTACTTGGCACCGTTAAGTATCTTTGTGTTTCTTTGGACCAATGATACGGGTGCTTATCTTAGCGGCTCGCTCTTTGGAAAGCATAAGCTATTTCCACGTGTGTCGCCAGGCAAGAGTTGGGAAGGAAGCATCGGTGGCGGACTTCTTGTACTCTTGGTTGCAGCCCTTGTTGGCATGTATCAGAATTCGGATATGCACGAGACAGCTACCGAGCTAATACTTACCGTACCACAATGGATGGGCTTAGGATTGGTTGTTGTGCTCTTCGGAACATGGGGCGATCTTGTTGAGTCTCTCTTTAAGCGTACTATCGGCATAAAGGATTCGGGCAACATTCTGCCTGGACATGGAGGAATGCTCGACCGTTTCGATTCTTCGCTTATGGCATTTCCTGCTGCCGTAATATATCTGTATACACTCACATTGTTTGTGTAAATATATTTACAGCGCTGTATAAAATAGCAAAAAGGCGTGTTGGCTTATTGCCAGCACGCCTTTTTGCTATTTTTATATAATTAGGTGTATTTTAGTCGTTTGTAGGATACACCATATTTTCTTCCTTGATGCAGTCGAGCACCTCGTCGCAATACTTGCGTGCCTCCCAGCGAGCCATTGGCAAGTCGTGCAGCAGCCAGTTGCCGCAATCCTTAGGTGCTGCTCCTGGTATATCGCCTTCAAAATCGGCTACAAAGCGGAATGTACGGCGCATAAGGTCTACTATATCCTTAGGTTGCAAGTCACCCTTCATCAAAAGATAGTTGCCCGTAAGACATCCCATCGGGCCCCAATACACAATACTGTCCTTCCATTCAGGGTCGTTGCGCAGATATGTTGCAGCAAGATGCTCAATTGTATGAAGAGCACCAGGATGCAAAGCCGGCTCGCGATTAGGCTCTTTCATACGTATATCAAATGTGGTGACGGTGTCGCCACCGATAGTGTCCTTGCGCGAAACATATATGCCACGCAACAATAGGTTGTGGTTTATTGTAAAACTTGGTATCTTGTCCATAATATTATTGTTGTTTTAACAGTTAGATTTTCTCAAGGAACGCACGTGTAACCTCAAACGAACCCTCAGCCATACGCTCCCAGAAGTCGAAGTACATCTGTGCCTTATGGTCCTTAAGTGGTATGTCGCTGATGATGCGGAACGAGATGAACGGTGTGTTGTAGATATGGCATGTCTGTGCAATAGAGCAGCTCTCCATATCCACGGCAGTAGCGTCAGGGAATTGGTCTACAATCGACTGCATCTTCTCTCGTGAGTTTACAAACCAGTCGCCAGTAACAATTAGTCCGCTGCGTACATGTGTTTCACAATCAAGTAATGTGGCTTTTTCCACCAAATCCTTTGGACAGCCAAATCTTTCGGGCATACCGAGTACCTGACCTGGTTTGCACTCGTCGCCGCAATATACATCATGATAGCAACACTCCGAGCTTACAACAACGTTGGTTACCTCAAGCGATGTGTCAACACCACCAGCTACACCAGTAGAGACAACAAGGTCGGGATGATAGATAGCTATCATCTCGGCTGCACCAACAGCCGAGTTTACTTTACCAATGCCACATTGCTGCATCACAACCTCGTTGTGTGCAATACGTCCTGTAACGAACTTGCGTTGGCCATGCATTTCTTCTTTCATGTCGGTGGCAAGGGTCGTGAGCTGAGCAAACTCCTTGTCCATAGCCACAATTATTCCTATCTTCATTATATATATTATTGTTATTTGCTTTGATTAAGCTTTGGTTTAATCTTATAAAGCTTTGTCTTAGGCTCTGATAATTCGTTGGCTTGCCTTGATAAGGCATTGTTTAAGCCTTGAAGTTTTGGCTTGCCTAAATGTAAGCTTTATTACGTTTGGCAAAGTTACAAAAAAAAGCGGGACCTTTACGAGATCCCGCCGTTATAATTTGCTTTCTCACGAAAACAATTATTAATCAACAACAAAATTCATTCATTTACGAATTCTACCTCTGTAGAAACTCTTGATAATTGTTCTTAATAACATTGCTTAATGTGTATGAAACGTAACCTGATGTATGTATGTGTACTTAATGATGTTTTATGAACTCTTTTTATATAACTCTCTAACTATCTTGACTGTTTATTTATTATATTGATTGTTCATTTTACGTTTGCAAAGATAGGTGTTGTGGTGCGAACGTACAAATTTATTCAATAAACACCCCGTTTTTCTCCACGAAAATCGTAGCGTTTATGCAATACTTTGCGTAACTTTGCAAACGGAAAATATAAACGTTTATATATATCATAATAATGAAGACATTGAAACGATTCCTGCCAGATATTTTGGTAGTGTTGTTGTTTGCGGTAATAGCATTTGCCTACTTCTTCCCGGCAGACACAGAGGGCCGCATCCTTTATCGTCATGACTCTTCTGCCGGACGCGGTGCCGGACAAGAGCTTACGGAGTATTATCAACGTACAGGAGAGCGTACACGTTGGACAAACTCTCTGTTTAGCGGTATGCCTACTTATCAGATGGCACCTTCGTACGACAGTCAGCAGGTGTTAAACGAGGTGGGCAAGTTCTATCATCTGTGGTTGCCCGAGAATGTGTGGTATGTATTTGCCTATTTGTTGGGCTTCTACATATTGCTGCGTGCTTTCGACTTCCGTCGCGAACTGGCCGTTCTTGGCTCTATAATATGGGCTTTCAGCAGTTATTTCTTCATCATTATTGCCGCTGGACACATCTGGAAGGTTGTGGCTCTTGCTTATTTGCCACCGATGATAGCCGGTGTTGTTCTTGCTTATAGGGGCAAGTATGTATGGGGATTTGTTGTAACAGCTCTGTTTACAGCTCTTGAGATTCAGGCCAACCATGTGCAGATGACGTATTATTATATGTTCATCATCTTCTTCATGGTGTTGGCTTATCTGTGGCAGGCTGTACGCGACAAGAAGCTTGCGCAGTTTGCCAAAGCTACCGGCGTATGTCTTGTTGCTGCTGTATTAGGAGTTGTTGTCAATCTTAGCAACCTTTACCATACATGGCAGTACACACAAGAGTCGATGCGTGGAAAGAGCGAGCTTGTCAAGAAGAACTCAGCTAATCAGACCAACAGCGGACTCGATCGCGACTATATCACACAGTGGAGTTATGGCATCGACGAAACATGGACATTGCTCGTACCTAATGCTAAGGGTGGAGCTTCTGTTCCGATCGCCAGCAACGAGAAGGCTATGGAGAAAGCCGACCCTCAATTCTATCAGGTATACCAGCAGATGGGACAGTATTGGGGCAATCAGCCAGGTACAAGCGGTCCGGTATATGTAGGTGCATTCGTATTTATGCTCTTTATACTCGGATTGTTCATCGTTAAGGGACCTATAAAGTGGGCACTCTTTGCAGCAACAGTATTGTCTGTACTGCTGTCGTGGGGTAGAAACTTCATGTGGTTTACCGACCTCTTCCTCGACTATATGCCAATGTATGCCAAGTTCAGAACCGTGGCTTCCATACTCGTAATAGCCGAGTTTACGATACCTTTGCTTGCTATGCTTGCCCTAAAGGAATTGTTGCAGAATCCAAAATCGCTTGACGAGAAGGTTACTGTGCGTGAGCGCGTCATCAATTTCATCTTCTTTACACCGCTCGGTGCTGTGGCAACCAAGCGCCGCGACTACCTTTGGATAAGCTTCGCACTTTCGGCAGGATGTGCATTCCTGTTCGCTATCATGCCTTCGGTATTCTTCCCCGACTTTATCTCTTTATCAGAGATGGAGGCGCTTAAGCAGATACCAAGCGAGTATCTTGGTCCGCTTATCGCCAATCTGCGTGAGATACGTATATCTATCTTTACCGCCGATTGCTGGCGTTCGTTCTTCATCATTGTCTTGGGTACTGTGATATTGCTGCTTGCTCTCAAGAAGAAGTTGCAGACCAAGTATGCTGTTGGAGCCATCATAGTGCTTTGTCTTGTCGATATGTGGCAAGTAAACAAGCGTTATCTCTACGATGATATGTTTGTAGAGCGTAGTGTGCGCGACACTCCTCAGCAAGAGACAGCCACCGACCGTCAGATTCTGCAAGACCATGGCAAGGATTATCGTGTATTGAACTTGGCATCCAACACGTTCAACGAGAACGAGACATCTTATTATCATAAGTCTATCGGTGGATATCATGCAGCCAAGTTGCGTCGTTATCAGGAGCTTATCGACTACTACATCTCACCTGAGATGCAGCGTCTTATGCCTGCAGTAGCCGATGCTCAGGGTGATATGACACGTGTGCCGGGCGATTCTATCTATCCGGTGCTCAATATGCTCAACACACGCTACTTTATCATTCCGCTTCAGGGCGGACAGACTGTGCCTTTGCAGAACCCTTATGCTTATGGCAATGCTTGGTTTGTAGACAACATCAAGTATGTTGACAATGCCAACCAGGAAATTGATGCAGTAGGAACTATCAACTTGCGCCATGAGGCAGTTGCAGATAAGAAGTTTGCCGATGTTCTTGGAACTGCTCAGAAGCAAGGCAACACATCTTTGGTAACGCTGAAGAAATACGACGCCAACGAACTTACATACACCGTTCAGTCGCAGAAGGGTGGCATTGTAGTATTCTCCGAGGTATACTATCCTGGATGGACTGCCACAGTAGATGGCGTTAGTGTGCCCGTAGGACGTGTCAACTACATCTTGCGTGCTATCAACGTTAAGCCAGGACAGCACACAGTGGTACTTACATTCAAGCCGCAATCGGTAAAGAATACAGAGACAGCCGCATATGTGGCTTATCTGCTCCTTGTGCTTGCCATTGTTGCTGGTGTGTTGTTGGAGGTAAAGAAGGTAAGGAGTAAAGAAGTTAACTCCTTAACTTAAATAAATAATCTGTTATGCAATTTAGCACACCTGTAAATATACCGCTCGCAGGGTTCAGTATCGAACCTTGCGAGCGTATGTTGTTTGTAGGTTCTTGTTTTGCCGACAATATTGGTCAGCGTTTCGTGGCCGATAAGTTTCGTGCCGTGGTCAATCCTGATGGTGTAATGTACAATCCGGCAAGCATCCTGCATACAGTAGACCGATATGTCGACAGGCTTGAGGCTGAAAATGCCAAGGCTCCAAGGACAGCTGTCTTTACGCTTGGCACCAATCATGTGTATATACTAAACGAGACAGGAGAGATAGTGGACAATTGCCGCAAGCGCCCTCAACGTCTGTTTACCGAGCGTGAGCTTACGGTAGACGAGTGTGCCGAATACTTGTGTCGTGCCATTGGCAGGCTGCGTAGTGTCAATCCTGATGTGCGTGTGGTGCTTACGGTTAGTCCGATAAGATACGCCAAGTATGGCTTTCATGGCAGTCAGCTGTCAAAAGCCGTGCTTCTGCTTGCTGCCGACAAGGTGGTGCGAGGGCATGACATGGTGGAGTATTTTCCAGCCTATGAGATAGTGAACGACGAGTTGCGCGACTATCGATTCTATCGTGAGGACATGCTTCATCCGTCCGACCAGGCTGTAGAATATATATGGCAACGGTTTGGCGATACATATTTCAGTGAGCATACACGCAGCTTTCTTGAAGAATGGCGCCCGGTTAAAGCCGCGTTGGGTCATCGTCCGTTCAATGCAGATAGCGAAGAACACAAGGAGTTCTTGCGCAAGACAATGGAGAAAGCTGATGCACTGAAGGCGAAGTACAAGGGATTTGAAATGCCGTAGCAAAGGTGCCTTGCAAAGTATATTATATTAAATGGGCAAGTATATTATATTAAATGGGCAAGTATATTATATTAAATCGCCATTTAATATAATATGAATACAATCACAATACAGGTTGTTGAAGACCGTAATGTAATGTCAGGGCTTAAAAAGCTATTATCGAATATAACTAACACAGGCTCTCATAGTGATGTATTCTGAATCTCCGCCAAATATAAAATTTAAGACTTAGTTTTGATTCGGTGTAAGAAATCTTTCTTATGCCGAATTTTTTTCTTTTATAATAATGTGTATTTCTTGTTTTTGGCTTAATATTCCGTTTTTTTCTTGTTTTTAATGTTTCTAAATGTTAAGAGTCTAAAAATGTGCTAATTTTTAAGGGGGGGGGGAAGAAATTTTGTTGTATATTTGAAAAAGAAAGAAACAACTAAATCTGTGACTTTTTTTATTGGCTATAATTATGCCCTTAAATGAAAGAGGCAAGAGGACTGACTACACTAAACTGATTAAATACCTAAAATACAATATATAACTCTTATGAAACTACTGATTAATCTTGCAATATTATTCTTATGCTGTATAGGTGTGTCAGGTCAGACCTATCGCAAGGAGATATGTGTTGGTTTCCGTGTAAGCTCAAGCGAGATAGATCTTGACTACGGTGACAACGCTTCCAATCTCGCCGAGATTGTAGGTTTGCTGACCGACGTTCAGCGCAATCCCAATATGGAAATTACGGGCGTATCGTTCTGCGGCTCGGCCTCGCCAGAAGGCAGGTCTCTGCTGAACAAGCAGCTTGTGGCAGACAGATGCGCAAGCCTTGAGCATTACATTAGGCAAAGGGTAGACTTGCCAGACAGCGTAGTGTTCAAGTGCGACAAGACAGACGTGTGGCAGAAGCTCGCCATATATGTCGAACGATCGGACATGCCACACAAAGACGATGTGCTCTACCAGATAAGGCAGACCCCGGAATACACCTACAACGCCAAAGGTACTCTTGTTGACAGTCGCAAGAAACGACTGATGGATATGAATTTCGGACGCACATGGAATTATATGCTGCGAGAGTTCTTCCCCTCAATACGCAATGCGAGCATACTGATGGTATACATTAAGCAAAAGCAAAAAGAAACTAAACAAACAGAAATACCCCAAGAGGTAAAAACACCCATTCAATCTGTTGACACAATACCCCAAGAAATATCATCCGAGGAAACTCAGCCTATGCCAGCCGCGAAGAGCAGCCGCTATTTCGCCCTAAAGACGAATATGCTCTACGACGCCCTTGCTATTCCGAATATCGGTGTTGAGGCGTCGCTTGGCCGACGATGGTCTTTAGCAGCCGACTGGATGTACGCATGGTGGAGCAACAACAACAAGCATCGCTACTGGAGAGTGTATGGCGGAGGACTGTCGGCAAGAAAGTGGTTTGGACATGCTTCTGAGCAGAAACCCTTGCAAGGCCACCACATCGGAATCAACGCCCAAATCCTGACCTACGACATTGAGTTTGGAGGCAAGGGATATATGGCAGGCGAACCTGAAGGGTCGCTGTGGAACCGACTAAACTATGCCTTTGGTGCCGAATATGGCTACTCAATGCCAATAGCCAAGCGACTGAACATCGATTTCAGCCTTGTGGCTGGATATATGGGCGGACGCTACTACGAATACATTCCAATTGACGGACACTACGTGTGGCAGGCCACCAACAACCGACACTGGTGGGGACCTACAAAGATTGAGGTGACGCTGGTGTGGCTCTTAGGCAATAACAATTATAATGTGAAGAAAGGAGGCAACAAATGATTAACGTGATGAATAAAGGCAGAGTAGCTGCCTGGGCTGCATCGCTCGTCGTTGCTACCATGACTTCGTTGTCTTCATGCGACCATAAGGAGCTGTGCTTCGACCACAACGCCCATGCGTCAAGATTTCAGTTGAATGTGAGTGCCAATTATCAGCAGGAATGGGAGGTAGGAAAGGATGGGTCGACCCACTGGATTGACTTTCCCACATGGCTCGAAACCTACGGTATGCAATACGACGACCTGCGACCGCTGATTCCTGCCGGATTGCGAATGCACGACTTCCCTAAGGAGGGACAGAGCGACATGATAAACATGGCGGCTATGGGCGAAACCGTTGGTCTGCGTCCTGGAGAGCATCAGCTGTTGTTCTACAACAACGACACCGAATATATCGTTTTCGACGAAATGTATTCGTATGCCTCTGCTAAGGCCACTACACGCACCCGCACCCGATCAACCTATTTGGGTAATCCCTTCAACAGCCAAACCGGAGCGAAGGAGAACACCGTGAACATGCCCGACATGCTCTACGGCAACTACAACAAGAGCTATACTTCGGAGAGAACCTCGGAGCCCCCGCTTATGGAGGTGACCATGCACCCGTTGGTGTTCAAGTATCTTGTGCGCTATGAGTTTAGCAAGGGATTGGAGTATGTCAAGCTGACACGCGGAGCCTTATCGGGCATGGCAGCCTCGGTTTATCTGAATAGTGGCTACACATCGAAGGAGACGGCAACGCTACTCTACGACTGCACTATGGAGCCGTGGGGAGCACAGGCTATAATAACCTCGTTCGGTGTGCCTGATTATCCCAATGGGTTCTACTCCCAAACACGTGCCCCGCACAGCAATGCCTTGAATCTTGAGGTGCGACTGAAAAACGGCATCATCAAGACCTTTAACTTCGATGTTACCGAACAAATCAACAACCAACCGCAAGGTGGAGTGATTGTGGTAAGCGGTATAGAGATTTCGGACGAGGATGGAAAGCAAGGCAGCTCTGGATTTGATGTCGGAGTAGATGGATGGGGCGAGTTTGAAGATGTCGTTATTCCTCTAAAATAATAGAGACAAAAATAACTTTTACTTAAAAATAATAATTAACAATTTAAAACCTATCATTATGAAAAATCTATTTTTAATTGGTATGGCTGCGGCTAGTATGATGCTCGCTTCTTGTAGCAGCGACGAGAATGTAGAGATGGCTAACAACAAGAATGCTATCGAGTTTAAAACTTTTGTGAACAATAGTACACGTGCTACAGACTTAACAACAGGATCCCTCATGAAATTCAAATTGTGGGGTAGAATGGAGAAGGAAGATGGAACCAATAAGGGTGGTAAGCCGTTTGATGGAACTGACTTCAACAGAACTGGTTCTTCATGGAATTATACTGGTACAGTTTACTGGGAGAAGGGCTATAAATATAGTTTCCAGGCTCTTGCTCCGCACGATGCTTATACGTTCAATGCTCCAGTCAATTACGACGAATGGGGTTCACTTACCTTTGATAATAAAACTGGTGAAACGGACCTTATTTATGCTGCCAAAAAAGCAGATGTATATACAGGTGGATCGTGCCCAGCACCAGTAAGTCTTAACTTTAATCACCTTCTTTCACGTGTTCGTTTCCAGTTTAAGAATAGTATGGACGACGGTTCTGTAGTTACTGTTTCAAACGTTAAGATAACAAATGCTTACTCTAAGGGCACAGCAACTCTTGGTGAGAATTTGGCAAATGTTGTTTGGACTCCAAGTGAGCCTGCAGAACTCGTGTTTGGAGATATGACAGGAAAGGTAGACCAATTTACTGGCATATCTGACCATAAGTACATGATTCCTGCAGCTGCAACAGATTATAATATCACATTCGAGGTAGAACGTAAACACCATGGTGTAACAGATAGATATAATCATAGTGCAAAGATTTCTGGTTTGGTATTGGAGAAGAACAAGAGCTATCAGCTGGCAGCTACTCTCGATGCAACCAACATCAATCCTGAGAATCCTGATCTTTGTAAGATTGAGTTTGATGTTACAGTAAATGATTTTGAAAACTTTACAGACAAGGGTATGACAGTACCTGGCAACTAATTCTTTTCGGAGGGTGTGTCAAAACTCCCTGATTCTTAAAAAAATCACAAAGCCCTGACTTTCA
>OOBS01000045.1_pt1 | contig 85456 bp, 90 predicted proteins | sample 1671381 | NCBI WGS metagenome assembly OOBS01 (sample SAMN06348151, study PRJEB24527) | human gut metagenome | biome: human gut; feature: ankylosing spondylitis patient; material: feces | host: Homo sapiens | place: China | collected 2015-10 | reverse complement strand
TCAAAACAAAAGCTCAAATCTGCTATTTTTTGCTTTTTTAGTCATTCTTTTTCCGGAAAAATATTTGGTAATTTCAAATTTTCGCCTTATCTTTGCACCCAATATCAGAAAAATCTCGGGGTTGACTGGATTTGACGGCGAGATGAAATGGTACGTAAGCATGCGGAGGCTCGTTGGCTACCTCCTAAATCCTAGTGAACAAAAAATTAATTGGCGAAAATAACTACGCTCTCGCTGCCTAGTCGAAGTATAGTAAACTAGCTTTATTCCAGCACAGGGTGCTGGAACGAGACATCGCTCAACGGATGTTGTTCCGAATCTTGTTGATCAAGCGGTGCAGGTAAATCGGAAATAGTTCATGTACGCCTCGTTGCATGGATGAAATTTTAGAGGATAAGGGTATGATTGGTGGTCCAGGTCCTGTCATGCCTCGAAAACCGAAGGCTGGAATAAGCATGTAGAAAGCGTATGGTTTCCTTGTGCGGACGAGGGTTCGAATCCCTCCAGCTCCACAATCAACATTGATAATCAATGAGTTACAAATCGTGTACACGAAAATGAAGAGAAATCGACCGGAATTTAACACTTTTCCGGTCGATTTTTTTGTTATGCCGGAAACCGCCGAGTGGTTACTCGTAAAAACGAAAATGCCCCGACAAACGCCGGGGCATCGTAATAAACATTGACCCCGGCGCAACTCCGGGTATCGCAACAATGTTTGAACTGGGTGCAAAGATACAACAAATTTTCCGAATAACATCAGAAAAACGAAAATATCTTGCGAAAAACCTTCAAAGTTGGAGAACGTATCAAGAAAAGAACGATACCAATCAGCACAAAGCCGGTGGCGTACCAATACCAAGGGATGGTTGTCTCGCTTGTCTTGACTGCATCATCCTTGTTTTCTGTATCGTTTTTGTTCTTGACTGCCGCCTTCTTGCCGGTCTTCGTTGAATCATTCACTTCGGTTTTTCCTTTTTGTTCGTTTTTTATACCGATTTGAACTTGTTTCCAACTCTTAATCGCACCATGTTTGGAAGGTGGCTTCTTTTCTTCATTTGATGCAATTGCATCGTCAAAAGAATGCAATTGCATCGTTTTCGGAATGCAATTGCATTTCTCACCGATTTCGGGCACATTCCCGGAAGGCGGAAAAAACTCGATTTGCGTGATTGTATATGTAAAATCATTTGATTTCGTTGTATCAATCACAATCGCGTTTCCGGATGCCTTCGTCTCTTCGACAACGGATGAAGTCTCCGTTTTGGCGGATTCCTGCCTTGTTGTCTTCTTAGATGATGCACACGCCGAAAGAATCAGCGCGAGCAAAATGAAAATGAAATGTTTCATAGGCTACAAACTTCTTATTGACTTTAATCTATTCAACCACCCGGCAAGAAAACGTTGTTTGGTGTACTTCTTGCGTTCGGCGATTGTTGACTTGCGACCGATTTTCTTTTCATACGCCTTGATGCTCTGTGCAACGACGTTCTTCAAGAACTTGATTCGGGCATTGTAGAGAACTTCAAAGAATTGGTCGGGGTCGGCAAAATTGACGGCATTCAAGGTTTTTGCGCCAACAATGCCATCAGCGGTTACACCAAGAAGGCGTTGCGGAATGACAATACCATGTTTTCCGCTAGACCAAACCCAATCGACAAGGATGTTCGCCACCTTCTGAGAATGGATGTCATCGGCGTGCCATCTGTCCCAAAAATGCGGCTTCAACACGCGGTCAAGAACATCTTTGTCTGTCAACAACTTCAAATCCTTCACGTCAATGTCTCCGTCTCCGTCCTTGTCATAACCGCATTGTTTCCATGTTGCAATGGTCACACCCTTGTTGGTTGCACCGCCGGAATCTGCCGGATCATTGGCGAAACCGCCTTCCCATCTGAGGATGAACGGTAACAAAACACTAACCTTCGCCATCTGCTTCTTCTGTTTTTGGTTTATTGTCCTTCGGTGGGCATTTGCTTGTTTCGCAAGCTGCACCACCGCCGGAATCATCATCCTTCAATTCATGCAAGTCAATGTCAAAATGTCTTTCGGTCTTGTCAACCATGATTCGTTGCGCTATCTTCGCCCACTTTGCATTGTTGCACGATGATTCGTTTTCAAGCATCGACCAAACTTGCCAAAAACAGACCGCACCGGCAACGATGTTCGCCAAACGGAAGGAAATGTCGGGCAAGATGTAGGTGTCAATCAAGTGAACCAGTACAATGAGCGAAAAGACTTTAATCAAGGTCAACAAGACCCTGCCGAAATCATGTGACTTGAACTTGCCGTTGCTCTTTCCTGGAAACATCTTTTTCACTCTTCGAGATAACAACCAAGCGGTGAAACAATCCATGAACACCGCAATGGTGCAAATGATGATGAAGGGGATTGTCGGCTTGATAATCGCAATCAACGCACCGCACATCATCATAACATTACGCCCAATCATTGAAATTGATTCATTCATAACTTATCTTTTTATGTGAAGTGAAACATTTTGCCAACTTTTGTGATTGTCGTGTCGAACACGATGAAGTCTTTCGGCGCAAGGTTTCGTGATGTTCGCCAGTTCTTGAAGTCAAGTTGTGCTTTCTGCAACTCTTCCATCAGATTGTCCGAACCGGTGAAGACTGAACGCCGCGTTCCGATACACAATCCATTTTCGCCCTTGACAAAGAAGTCACCTTCTTCATCCGGCTCATCGTTGAACTTGGCATCGGGGATCACTTGCATCTGCATTCGCATTCCGGATGCGTTCTTTCCCGGAAACTTGGTCGGTTGAATCTTGATTTTCTCGACAACGATTCGTTTGTCGAATAAGTCATCAAGGTCGATTCCCTTACCAATGATGGCATCCGTTTCAATGTTTGAATCACAAAATCGTGGCATAACTTACTTAATAATTAATTGGATTGTTCGACAAATCATTTACCAACATGGCATCAACGTCTTCGGTAAACTGCAAATATTCGGTGTAATCTGCAATCGCCTTCGAGTCCTTCTTGATGCCCATCAAATCCTTGTTGTAAGAGTTCACAAGGTCAAATTCGGCGGTCTCGTCAATTACTGAACGGATAATCGCCTTCTTCAATACAGCCTTGGTTGGATGCTCCCACACGCGGATTTCACAACATGAAAAGCCAACTTGCTTTTCCTCTTCCTCACCTTCCGGAATCTTCATTTCCGGCTTGATGTTATAACGATACAAGAAAGAACCGTCATTGTCCTTCTCGATTACCTTTGGTTGTCCGTGCTCATTGTCATAATGAGCGTTAGGAACGATTAAATTTAATTTCATACGGAAACTGTTTTGAAAGTTTATTAATCAAATTTACTGAATCGCAATACTTACACCAACCCCACCAAGAACAAATTTGTTGCTTGTACCTTGTTTTGGTCGGCTTCCGCTTGCGCTTGTTTAACTTCGCAACCCGGCGGCAAAGTTTTTTCTTTATAGTCTTGCGCAACAACGTATGCGTATGGAAAAACACATAACCCAAATAATCAATTCCGCGGGCATCGACCGGGAAAACTTGGTAATTGTGTTTGACCTTCAATTGCAACGCCGTGAAGTATTCCCGGATGTCATGCAACAAGGCATGAAGTTCTTCTTTCGTTGGCGCAAGAATGACAATATCATCGGCATACCGCCAATAATACTTGACCCGCTTCTTCTCCTTCAACCAATGGTCGAAGTAAGCAAGAAACAAGTTCGCAAAATATTGGGAAAGATAGTTGCCGATTGGAACGCCGTTCAATGAAGTCGCAACCAGTTCCCCGGTTGTCGGGTCTGTCACATAGTTTCGGATCGGAACATCCGTGTTGACATTTGAATCAATGATTTCATCAAGCAACGCCAAAAGGCGACTATCTTTTATTTTTCTTCGCACAATACCCTTCAACACCTCATGGTTGATTGAAGGATAAAACTTGCGGACATCTATCTTCAAGCAATATTTCGTCCCTTCTCTGTCTCGCTTCAATGCTGCCTTCAAACTCTTCGCGCAAGCATGGATTCCCCTTTCCTTGATACACGAATATGTGTCCTTTGTGAAGGTTGAAACCCATATTGATTCAAGAATGTTCATCAACGCATGATGCAAGATTCGGTCGGGGAAATATGGCAATTGGAAAATCTGCCTTTCCTTCGGCTCGAAAATTGTAAAAACATGATATTTGGACGTTCTGAACGTCCCATTCTTCAAACTCTCATGCAACGCCAAGATGTTCTCTTCCCGGTGTTTGTCGTGAAGCTGCACGCCATACGTGCCCAATTTCCCCTTGCGTGCCTTTTCATCGGCAAGCCTTAAATTGTCAAGGGAAATGACCTTCTCGAAAAGATTTCCAATTCGTTTCATGTTTGTTTGCTTGTTTATTTGGATTCTTCGGGCTTACGCCATACCAAAACCGTTAGACATATTTTATTTTTTGCCGCCGGGCTTCTTTTCCCGGCTCATTCAACACACAATGTGAAGTTTTTGTGGCAAGGTCTCCGTTTAGCAACTATATTTTTTACAAGCATAGCTGAGAACCGATATTCGCATTCGCATTCGAAGCCGTATTATTCGTATTCGCATAGACGAACCCCGCATTCGCACCATTATTCGCATTACCGCCGAACAAAACGCCCCGACAACGGACAACCTAATTTCTTCATGTTTTTAACTTACCATTTTTCGAGTGCCCCCGATTTGGGCGCGCTTCGATTTAGCCTTGCGGGATGTAGCAAAGCCGAGAACCGACAGACGCATACGCATACGAAGCCGTATTATACGTAATCGCATAGACGAACCCCGCATACGCACCATTATTCGCATAACCGCCGAACAAAACGCCCCTTTCTGCCGTTCCGCTTGTAGGGATGTTTGTATAGTAGTAATCGCAGAAATACGTTGTAGAACCGCCACCGACTGATAACGGCATCATTTCGCCATTCTCTCCGAGCAAGATTTCCTTCACATAGCCTTCCTTTCGTGGAAGGTTGCCGCGGTAATCATAGCCATCAACTCCACCTTCCTTGAAGGCGTTGACATCATCGGCAACATAGAACTTTGAAAGACCGCCGTCCGTGTCTGACTGGATCATACATTTGAATCCGTCCGTCCACTTCCAAACATGACCGAAAGGCAACTCGACACCGCGGTATCTGTTTACTTGAACCTTCTTGGTTGTCGCATCATATTCCGCCGGCATGGTGTATTCAATATATCCGGAATAGTTTCCGAGACTATTTGTGAAGCCACAAGGAACGAATGGGTTGTTTCCGTTGAATGTACTCCATTTTCCCCAATCAAGCGTTGTGACACCATCACCAAGACCACCTTGATGATAACCTTCAGTTGTCAACGCTGCATTGTAGGCTTCTTGCGAATTGAATGTGCAATACTCAATCGCGAACAACCACCACAACTTGCGGTGTACTGAATAAGTGTTGCAGTTCCAAGCCTTCGCGCCGCGGTTTCTCGCATAGGTTCGGAAGGCGTTCAAGCTGATATTTGTTGCCGGGCGACCAATCAACGTGTTTGATTTGCCATCATAGGCGGTCGTATTGTTTCCGCCGCGATAATCGGCGGTTGCATTAACAACAGAACAAAGTTTGTTCGCCGAACGCTGAACCGATGCTTCAAACATCGAAATATAGTCTTTCTTCCAAAGGATGAATCCCGGAAGTTCTTGCGGCGACATCAACGCGCGACATTTGTTTCCATCTCGTTCAAAACGGATGTAAACATCCGGCAACTCAACCATGACTTGACCATCTGCACCGGAAAGGTTCGCATTCGCGCCGTTGTCACGCTTGGTTGAATCATTCGCGTAAAGATAATAGTTAACCGAACCGTCATCCTTCAACAGACAACCACGCATCATGTTCTGCAATGGCAATTCCTTGTGAAGTTCCTTCTTGCCGATTCTTTTTGGATGTGGATTTGATACCGTAACATCCCATTCAATGCCATACCAATAATCGTATGCACTTTGTGGTCGTGAATCACCGACCCCGATTAAAAGTCCCATATTAGTAACCCCATTTTAAATTAATACCCGACAACGATGTTGCCTTGATTTCTCTCACGATTTCCGGATTCCAACCAACGTTGAAGGTGGTCTCGATAAATTCCCCCTGCTCCATCCTTGCAAGACGCACTTGCAATGTTACCGGTTGGATTCCGTCATTTTTGATTTGGAAGTTGTAACCATCCGGCAATGCGAAGTTGCCTTCGGACAAACCTTCCACCTTGCCCATTCTTGCGATTTGGGCGGAAACGTTTTCACCCGCTCTTGTTTTATCCATATTTTCAATGTTTTAAAAACTGACTGCAAAAATACAAAAAATGCATTATAATAATACACAATGTTGAAAACCCTTGCAAAACTTTCCCGGTTTTTGCCGTTTTTCGGGCTTAACAACGCCGTTTTTCCCGGTTTAAGGTGTCGCCATTGCTTCCCGGACATGACAACACCTTATTATATATATTACACATCATTCCAATGTACGCCGGAATCAGTCGATTTTTTGATTCCTTCTTTCGTAATTTTAAGATGATAACTTCCGAAGTTGACAATAAATCCTGCATTCGTCATCATCATCACACCATCCTTCCAACATGACATCAATCCATCATTTGCAATGACAGTTCTTTCGTAAGAACCACGCGTGAAATCGAAGTCAACTGTAATTACACCTTGCGTTTTGCCAATTACGGAAGTTGCAGAAGCATAAACGTCAAGTGGCTGCATGGCAATTTCCAATTCATAATCACCTTCATTTTCCTTGTCAATGATGAACGTCTTTGCCCATTTCATTTGCATGCTGAAAGTTTGTCCGTTCATCTTTGAACCGCCGTAATACGCGCTTGTTTGCGCGACTGAAACACCATTGCAACGTAATGTGCAAATTACAGAAGGCGCGGTATTGAAGCGCATTCCAACCGATGTGCCTTGCACATTAGAGTCTGGGACGGTTTTCCGTACTTCTATTTCGTTAATTGTCAACACCGTGCCCGCTCCGAAATATCCGAAATGAATCTTCGCCGCTTCCGGTTTTGCGAACTTTGGAATCCATGTTTTTGCCGCAAAGATATAACCACCTGGAACGTTGAAATACAACCATTCTTTGCCCGTATGTTTCTGAGCAACAAGATATTTGCTATATTCGCCAATCTGACAATTCGACACACGCAACTTCTCATAATCGTTCGATATAAGCGACAATCCCAGTTTGTCAAGGACGATGTTTTCACCAATGAGGATTTTTCCATTGATAGAATCAAGCTGAATCGCCGGAATCTTGACCTTCGCCTTTTCGTCAATGTTTGCCTTCGACTTGATGATTCCATCCGAAAGAATCCATTTACCGATGTTTCCGATGATAGAATTGATTTCACCTTCAACAACTGCATCCTTCATGTAAACCTTGCCGTTCTGCTGCACTCTGAAAGGTGCAATGGAACGATTCTCGAAGGTTGTTCCCGCCCAAAAACGGATTGAATCTCCACTTGATCCTTTTCCGGTAATACCCGCAAGGATGTATTTTGCATCGCCCGCGACTTGTATTGTTCCGGATGTGACGATTCCGCCATCAATGGTTGTCTTGGTATTGTCGTAATATACTGCAATTGCCCAATCTGTCGCAACATAAGTTCCGGAAGACCTTGCGGTAACACAACGGCGCAATTCCTTTCCGTCAACCCACAAGTCGCCGATTTGATAAGGTGGCTTTGGCTCTGCAACAAAAACGGTTCTCTTTCCGTCTGCCGTGTCTTGCGCCTTGCTTGCGGCTTCGTAGGCTTCGACCGCTTTACTATCTTCAACCTTTGTCCAAACATACTTTTGAACTAGATGACCATTGCTTATGTAACTTTTAAATTCCCAGTAATACAAATCCTTTGTCTCCGGATTGTACCACATATCGCCAACGTGCTTTGCATTGTCTGTTGATGTCCAACTTGAAGCCGGGTCGGTGGTTTGAAACCACGTTTCAATCTTGCCGTCAATTTGTGTTGTCAGTGTATCAATTGCATTTGTATATGCTCCATTGATAAAGTTATTCAACGCCGTATTGTCGGTGTACTTTGATGCCTTTTCCCAGTCGGATGCGGTGTAATTACCAGTTTCCCTTGATGCCTTGCAACGCATGATGTCGCCCGTTTCGCCTTGAACCCAAAGGTCGCCAATTGAATATGGCGGAATTGGTTGTGATGTAAACACACGGTTCTTGGTTTTTCCAAGTTCCAACGCTTCATTCGCAATAGCAATGGCTTGTGCCAACTCCGAATCTTGCAGTTCTTTCCAACAATAAAACGTCCCCGGCACATATCCGGGATGTGGTCGCCATTGTATCTTGACATATCGCCATACCTTGCCGGATATTGTATTATAGTACAAATCGCCAAGGTGTTTTTCTTTGTCGCCACTTGTTGCCCATTCACTATTTGGCAATGCTGCATCAGCACTTGGCGATGTTGATAACGGCGAAGGGTCTATTTCGTAGAAGAATTGTTCTATTTGACCATCCAATTGTTGTTGTATGTTGTCAAGCAATCCCGGAAGTGTGTTGTTGATGAAATCCTTGCTTTCAAGGCTTTCGTTCGCAATCTCTTCCAATGTCTTCTTTTGCCCATTCTTTGTGAAGCATATCTTTCCGCCAATTTCCGAATTGTCAAGGTCAAAATATGTTGTGCCATCTGCTGATTCAATACGTCCGGTCTTGATGAAACGACCATTGATCATCGTGAAACCATAGGTCAACGCGAGTGAACGCGCCTTCAATTCAGAATCAACAGAATTGAGAACACCAATGAAGAAGTGATAATAATTAGCATCACCATCTGTTTTTTTTTGGACATGGCTGAATATAATGCTTCCGGAATTATCCTTCTTACTGCATTTCGCGTAAATATAATACGCTTGTTTCTCATTAGTCAATTCTATATCACCATCAGATAAAATCCACGAAACGGCGGCATCCTCTTTAATGGTGTAATGTGTTAACACACCACCATTGTACACGATGCGATTTGCGTTGCCAAGGTAGTTCGGTTGAAACACGGTGTTCTGTAATCCGAATTGCATTGCCTTCGCGCCAACAGACAACGCCATCGTGTCAATTGATGCCGGCTTGATTTTATCCGTGTAATAATCGCCGTCCGGATCAAACACCATATTCAACACCTCGCGTGATGAACGCCAATTCGCCCTTGCTCTCGCCGGGTCTAATAACTGATTGATGGTAATCGCCTTGTCATGCTCAATCAATTCGGAAATCACGCGGTTCGTGATGCTAGATGTTATCGACATGTCCGAAATTGTCAATGTGTATGAATAATCTTTCATCAAGTCACGTTTGAATGACTTGACGCGAACCGACTTGTCAACATCGACATCCAAATCCTTTACCGGGATGTAATCTCCGACCCATATCACGTTTCCGTTCGTCTCATTGCTCAACATGGAAGCCAAGAAGGAATCCGTAACACTCAAACCATACTGAACCTTTGGTTGTGAATTTTGGTTGTAATAGGTTTGCCCCTGCTTCGCAAGTTCGCTTTCCGCTTCATCAATATATGATTGCGGCAAGGCAATGTCAATCAACTTGTATTCGTCTTTCTCGCCGAACCGGAAAGCCGGTGTACTTTCGGAAGGGAAAACGTTTCCGCGTTCGTCTGTCTGCTTCTTCAACGTGAAGGTATGTGTCGCATGATCATACGAATGAACCTCAAATTCATATCCGGCAAGATTTCCGGTATTGAAACGAACCTTTGCGGAAGTTTCCGCAAGAAGGTATTTCGTATTTCCGGATTCATCTTTCTCGTTCAAGTCGAACATGGTTGAATCAACAAACTTCAAGACTGAATCGGAAACAATCTTTTCCACCTTTCCGGTTCGGCTTGGCTTGATGTAATCGAAGTACTTTCGTGCTTCCCATATTCCATATTTGCGGACTGCCGCCGCATCCTCTATGTAAGAATCACGCTTTGAACGATTCGGAAGGCAAAGACGTTGCGCGCGATATTTGTTTGTGATATTCTCCGTACTGCCATAAACCTTCAGTCGGGTGACGATGTTTGAAGTTGAAACGTTTTCACGCGTCAACTGATACAAGCCATTATTCTTGCCGAACTCGAACTTGTAAGGGAACGTCTTGCCAATCTTCTTGAAGTTTATTGTGTATTTCCTGGAATATCCGGAATATAAAACTTCAAATTCCGTCTCGAACTCTTTGCAAAGGTTCTGAATGACCGAAAGACAATTTTCCGATTCGCTGAACGTCAACGTCTTGTCTTCGGCGGTGTCCGGGCATTCTCCAAGTTCCCACATGTTTTTGAACACACGATTCAGATTCGAGACCATGACCGTTGCGAAACGGCGAAGATTTCCGGTCAAAGAATCCCCGGAAACATCTGCAAGCTGATTGGATGTCGTGTCGATGGTCAAATCGTAGGTGACGCGCATCATGTCATATTGCGCGCCCTCAAACTCCAGTTCGTACTCAAATTCGTACATTCCGTTTTTCTTGACCTTCGGAAGGCGGTTCAACTTGTATATGTTGCCATACACGAATGTCGTGTCGCCAATCAAGAAATCCAACTTGAACGGCGAAACAACAACGATGTTCAATGTATCATCGCCCAAGAGTGCAACATTTTGCGTTGCACTCTTGATTGATGTTGCGGTTTTCTTTGATGCTAACGGAATCAAAGTATTGCCGCGTTTGATTATAATTTGTTCCATACGATGATTGCATTAGTTGCGAAATCTGTTATCTCATCGACACAACCGGCGATAATGATGAAATAATCTCCATTATCCTTGTATGTGTGCGAAACAGTCTTCTTTGTTCCGCTTACGTCAAGGTCTGATTCTCCATCACCCCAGTAAATGTTGACATTCTTGTTGGATGTCAAGGTGATTGTGCAATCCTTTGTCGCATCCGAAACGCGAATGTGCTTCAACACTCTCTTCACCGGTTCGGGTTCTGTCAACTTCAAGTCGAACGTTCCGACCATCAAGCGTTCATTCCATGTCTTCTTGACCGCGATTTCGTTCTTGTTGTATATCTCATAAACAAGCGGTTTAATCGGGTGAACTGAAATCATAAGGCGTTGCGTTCCCGGCTTGTCGAAAAGCTGCTCGAACTCAACAAGGCGCGTGATGAAGTCATTCTTTGATGATGCCTTCAAGAAGCAAGACAATGTGATTTCTCGCGGCTCGTAGAACTTGTGATATAAGTCAACCACCTCGCCGTGATAATTGTCCCAAGACATCGAAGTCGGTGTCTTCAACTTCGGCTTTGAAATCACGCCTTCCGAATTTGACACACACACACCGAACGCATTCTTGATGTTCACGCCGTCAATGGTGTATTCGATTGTTGAACCTTCGTTCTGTTCGGTCATCAACTCATCTTGCGACAACTCGACATCGTAAATCTTGAAGTCATCAAGACATCCGAGACCATCTTCGCCGCCGTAGGCATCTTGATTCAACGAAATACCGCGCAATCTGCCGGAAGAACGCACAACGTTCTTCACAAGTGATCCGTTGGCATAGAACTTGTAAGAATTGCCCTTCTTAGTGACCGCAAGCGAAATCCACAAATCCGGGGAAACGTCAATTGGAACTTCAAGGGTATCATCAACGCCGCCGAAGTTCAACACCCAAACCATCTGTTTAGGCGAACCGGTCTCGATAGACAATCCCTTCGCAAGTGTTGAAATCGTCCATTCTCCATTGATGTTTCCAAGAACGTTTTTCGCGACCTCGCAAGTTCCGGAATCATGGAAGGAAATTGCGTTTCCATTCTTGCCCGGAACGAATGTCGCGCCATCAACTGCACCATCGGCGCGGTTGGCTGAATAATCATAAGCGACCTTTGAACCATTCGATTCATCGAAAGGAAGGTTCAATTTAATGTTGTTATTGTCCATTTTGATGTGTATTTAAATTTAAAATTTAACCAAGACCTTGCGACCTTAAAGAACCGCTTTCTTGGCTCTTTTCTAGCAAAGAAACGATTCTGTCAAGTTTGGCAAGATGGAAATTGAAAGAAGTATTCTGTGCAATCGTATTCAGAACCACAAGGTGTTGACGCAAGATTTCCGTTGCTTCCATCTGATTGATGCGAATCGCGTTCATCTGTCCGCTGACCTTCGATGCGGTTTCTTCCGATACGCCCTTTATTGAACCAGTCAATGACGTGTCATCCTCTGATTTCGCATTCGGGTTCTCGAATTGCTCATTTATCTTGTTGGCGGCATTGACCGCGCCTTCAACGATGGAATTGCGCAAGGTATCAAGCGCGTCTTGCTCTGTCTTCGTGATTTTTGAACCACCTTCACCTTCCGGATCAAGGGCTTTCGCCCACATTTTATACCAGTTTTGCAATTGTTCCTTGTATTGCGCCTTGAACATTTCTTGAATCAATGCCTTGCGCATGTATTCGGACATCTTTTGCGCAACCGATTTGGTCGATACGTCCCAATCTGACAACATATCCATGAAGTCATCATTCAATGTCGTGAAGCTGACACCGGTCAACGATTCATTCAGTTTGTCCGCCATGTCTTCCGTTTGCTCTTGACAATCAATGATTTGTTGAAGGTACGTTTGCGTCTCTTCTGAAAGATTCGCCCAAAATACCGCGGCATGTTCCTTCAAATATTCAAGTTGGTCGGAAGCAAGGTCGAACAATCCGGTCATTCTGCCATTGGCGATTGCGGTGTATTCGTTGATGGAAATGATGTTTTGTTCATAAAGACTTCGCAACTGATTCCATCCTTCCCCGGAAATGTTCTTTCTTTGGTCTACACCATGTGAAGACTTTGAACCGATACCAAACACGCCTTTCTTCGCGCCGGCGTTCAAATACTGCTTTCCCAGTTCACGCGCCGCATCCGATTGTTCCTTGATAAGGCTCAATGCGTATTTATACGATTTCTTTGCATTCTCTCCAGAAATTGAAGCCATCAATTCTTTCTGTTTGTTGATGACATCATCAAGAACCGAAATATATTGTTTATAGACTTCTTCCGCGCGTTTGTAATCGGCTTCACCACCATCACCAAACAAGTTTGAAATCTTAGTCGCAAGTTGATAAGCTGCCGAAACGATTGAAAGAATAACGCTTGCCTTTTCCATTGTTGACATGGCATTTGCGGTTGCCGTTGTCACAGACTTGAAGGAATCAATCGTTGTCATCACGAACGAACCGATGTCACCAATCAAGGAAATGATCTCGCCGGCTTCACCACCGATGGTTGTTCCGACATTGGAAAGTTCCTTGCACAACTTGTTGACTTGTGAAGTGACTTCCTTTTCCGACTGACGAACCTTGTTGTTCTTCTTGATGTAGTTGTCCTTTGCCTTGTTGACCTTCGCGATTGCAGCGGTTTCCGCGGTCGTTCCCGCGCCACCGTTTTCCCGAATCTGCTTCAACTCCTTTTCTGCCGCCTTCAACTCGTTTGATGCGGTTTTCAATTCCTCATATCCGGTTTTTAGGGCTTCAAAAGGATTTCGCGAGTTCAATTCATCGGACATCTTCATCATCGTGTCGGTGAAGGTCTTCAAATCTTCCGGTTGAAGGTTTTCCGCGGCTGATTCCTTCACTTCATCGAAACGTTTAAGAAGGCTTTGGATGGTTTCGGTCGAAACGTTCTTCAAATCCTCGAAGGCGGAAACATATTCCGGGGATGCTTTGAGTTCATCGAAGGAATTTTGCAATTGCGCCTTGGCTTCCTCGATGTTCAATTGCTTCACCAGTTCCTCGTTGTTATGAAGTCGGGCGATTCTTCGCTTTTCATCATAGTCATCGCTGATTTGGATTCGCTTTTGCTCGAATGACTTGAAGGCGGCAATCATGTTGTCATAGTCTTCATCGCCGGATGACTTGGAATCCTGCTTGTACTTGGCGCGGCGGTTCTCCATCGCCCCGGAAATGGTTTTCTTCTCTTCCGGCGTTGTTGCCTTGTCAAGTTTCTTTTGAAGAAGCAACATGTCGTTAACATACTGCTTTTCCATTTGAAGACGTTTGTCCGTATATGAGGCGTATTCTTGAAGCAATTCGGACGTTCTTTCCTTCTGCTTCTCAACGATGTCATCTTCGGCACCATCCAACACGCTTTTCTTCTCGTTGTCAAGTTGCGTTCCATCGTTGGCAAGTTCCTTGCGCTTTTCCTCGATGATGTTCAACATGTCGATGATGGATTGCGCATTGCTCAATTGTGACGAAAGTTCCTTGTTGAAGGCTTGAAGGACGGTGTTCTTGGATTCTTCGGCGATTTCATCATTCAGCTTGCGCAACTTGTCGTTCTGTGCCTTGGTTCTGTCTGAAACGCTGATTTTTTCGATTTCAGCGCGTTGATTCTGTAAATATTCAAGATAGTTCGCACCTTGCGACAAAAGCCCGGAAAACTCATTATTTGCGGCTTCTTGAAGGATTTTATCGCCGGAATTGCACCACTTGTAATATTCTTCATACCCCTTCTTTGCTTGCGCAAGAAGTTTTTCCAGTTTCTCCAAATCCGTTTCCACGTTTTCGGTTTTAAGCGGTGTTGTCTTTCCGCCGCCACCCTTCACATCTTCGGAAGCTGCCGCCACAACATCGGTGGTGAGTTTCTCATCCTTGATCAATGCCATGATGTCGCGTTTGTCATCCGCAACCTTCTTGGCATCCTTCTTCGCTGCTTCCATGTCCTTCTTGGCTTCCGAATAAGCCAATCGCGCCTTTGATGCTTCAACTTGTGATTCTTGATATGCTTCACCACGGAAGGACGTTGCATCACGAACCGCAATGTTTTCGTTTCCCCTTGTCTTGTTGGTGGCATCGTTGGCGTTGACATGGGTGTTGCCCCATTCGTTCGCATCCATTGTCCGTTGCGCCTTCATCTGCTTCAACTTTGCTTGAACTTCCTTGGTTGAAAGGGCTTCAAGTTCCTTTTGCGCCGCCTTTGCCATTGCTTGGCGGTCAAGGGCGTTGATGTAGTCATCAATCGCGGCGGTATTGTCTCGCGTCAACTTTCCTTCCGTATCAAGAAGGGCGTTGTATGAAGGTATGATTCTCTTCAATTCGTTCAATGCCTTGCGGCGGTCTCCAATGGCAACGGAATTGTCGTGAAGGATGTCATTCAGTAGAATGACTTTTCCGCGCTCTTCCGCAACTTGCTTGATTGTTTCAGCATGAACGCGTTCGGTTGCGGACATTTCTTCCTGCAAATCCTTTTGGGCATCCTTATTCTTCTTGATTGCTTCGGTGTTCTCATCCTCTGAATCAGTGAACAACGTGACCGCCGCCACCAATGCCGAGATTCCGGCAACAATCCATCCGAACACCGGTATTGACTTGATAGCCGAAGCGACCGCCCGGAATGATGCTGCCAAAGACCAGTTGGCAACCGTACCCGTTCCGGCTGCAACGGCGTTCGCCCCAGTTGCAACGGTGTTCGCCCCAGTTGCAACGGTTGAACCGGTTGCCGCTGCTGCCCTTGCGCTCTGTGAAGCTGCATTCGCGGTGTTGGCGGCGGTATTTGCGGTTGTTGCGGTTGTTTCCGCGGTTTCCTCGACAACTGATTGTCCGGTGAGTTTGTTCCACCATTCTTTCAACGTGTTCAAGGTAACAAGCATAAACGCGGAATCTTTGTTCAAGGTTGCCGAAACTTGCTGCAATCCCATCGTGATTGACATCAAGGACTGAACCTTCAACATAATCTTCTGCAAGTTTTCATTTTCCCCGGCAAACAAGGCAATTGCACCTTGCGCCGCCGTGAAGCCACCAACCAAGCCATTCAAGCCGGAAAGAACACCGGCGAAACGATTCTCATCATTCGACAAGATGCTTCCTTGCGCGTTGATGTCGCCTTGAATATCTTGCAGATTTCCGAGTTCCGCCGCCATTTTCTTATATTGTTCTGTTTGGTCTCCGAACTGCATTCGGTAATCTGCCATTTCTGCCTTCAATGCCTTGATGCGTTGGCGAAGGGAAACATGGGCGTTGGCGTTTTCCTCGACCGCTTGGCGTTCTCGTTCGATTCTTTCCGCCGATTCTTCAAGGGCGTTCGATTGTTCGCGCAATTCTGTCAAAAGCTGCTTGCGGACATGAATTTCACCCTTCACCGCTTCCGCGCGTTTAACCAACGCTTTGTATTCGGCATCATTACCGGACATCGCCGCGTCATTCAACTCGCTCTTCAACTTTTCATATTCCTCTGCAAGGCGCGCAATGGCATTCTCATTTTCTTCACATGCCGCGCCTACTGTCCCCAAGGTCTCGCGGATTGTGGCAAACGAGTTCGCCGCGCCTTCGTTCGCTGCTTGAAGTTCCGAAAGTTGGTATGTCAAATCGGTCAAACCCTTTCGTTCGCCTTCAAGTTCGCTTCGGACGGCGTTTGCTTGTTGTATCAATACATCTTGCGCCGTTCCCGGCTCAACTGAATTGATTTTGTTGTTAAGGTCGGCATAAGAAGTTTCCAAATCTTGAATGACCTTCTTTTGGATGTTGATTTGTTCAATCACTTCGGCGGTTGACGAATCAATTGAATCACCAACCGCGACCGCTCCATCCGAAAGCCCCTGCAATCTCCGAAGTGTTTCTTCGACCGCCTTGTTAAGTTGGAGATTGTCCAACGTTGAAGTGAAGGACAATCCACCACCGTTTATTTCTGCCATGTGATGTTACATTAAACTATTAACATAATTCATAATATCATTCGCGTTCTCCTTTTCCAAGTTGACGATTTCAGTTTCACCGCTCGATTCAGAATCATAGGATGGCGCATCCATCATCATTTTTTGGACTAACGCCCACGAAATGCCTTCGGTCAAGTATCTGTATGTCCACCCCATGTGCGCGCATATCGCGCCACGGCGACCATGTGGACTGCTTAAACCGCGGCTTCTTCCTCTATCCGAATCGGCGTTGTTGTTCGGTCGGTTGACATTAATCGAATAGAGTTGCAAAAATCCCCAAGATTGCACATTGTGTCAATGATAGAAACAAGGTGGTGAAGGGTTGAAGGCTTGATTCTTCGCGAGAACAAGCGCGTCAAATCCCCCAGTCTCTTTGCATCTTCGACATACCGGATTGATCCGTTGCTTCCTGGAATCGCTATTTCGTAATCAGAACCAAGAACCGCCAATGCAATGACCCTTGCGCAACGTAATGAATGCGCGGTTGCCAAGGCGCGTGCGGCTCTCATACCTTCCGTTGACTTCAATTTCTCTTCATCAATTGCCATTTCCACCCATTCACGCGACATTCTGTCAAGTGTTCCAAGTGTCGGTTCTTTGATGGTGAACTTGCGCTTGTAAGTCTCCGGAATGCGCTTTTTCCATAAGCCGAAGAAACGCTTCTCAACCTTGAAACGGACATCATCAACCTCGAAGGTGACACCCTTCCCGATTAATCGGTCAAGTTCGGCGCGTTCTTGCTCCAGTTTCTTTTTTTCCAAATCTTCCATGTGATGATAAATTAAAAGCCCCAAACCATAAGAATATGATTCGGGGCTTTGGTTCGTTTGTAAAGGTTTTCCCCGCCGCGATTATTTCTTAGGAACTGCCGAAATTGCCTTTCCCGATGTAACCGCACAAGGTGTAACCGTGAAGTCAACAAGGAAAATGCCCTTGGCGGACATGTCGGCGTTGATGACTGCTTCAACATCAGCGTTCGGGATGCAGAAGTCAAGACCCTGCTCCGATTCAATCTTGATTGCGATATTTGATGTAATCTCATCGCCGTTGAATCCCCATCCGGTTGTGTTGACCTTCTCGCCGCCAATATACTTGACAAGTGCATCCGGGTCGCAATCCATAAGCGAGAAAGTTACCTTTGGAACTTTCTTCGTCTTCTTGCGGACTTCCGGTGCTGACTTGCCTTCCTCAAAGTGTTCTGTCACTTCGGCGGCATCCTGCGCGATTTTGCAAGTATCTTTGTAAACCTTGCCAATCTTTGTGAGTTCGGTAGGCATCGTGCCGTTTGGTGCTGCCGTACCAACTGCGATTCTTGCCAAACCGATTGTAATTACAGATGTCTGTGCCATAATTTAAAATTTAATCAATTTGTATGTTCCACGATATACGGATGTTCACATAATGTTGCTTGATTGATTCTTCCCGAAGGACGTTTTGCGCTTCGATAACGAATTTCAAGCCCGGAACAACCGCGTTTCTTAATACTGCCACCACCTTTCCGGCAATGGCTTTCAATTTGTCACGACACGCCACAAACTGACATTTGCCATCAATTTGAAATGGCTTGTCGGGGACATAGATGTTCACATTCGTTGTTGCGACTTGCGGAAGGTAGTCTTGCGTCAAGTCGATTGAGTTGACAACGACATCTTCCTTTGAGGAATCTTCCGGGCGACCATCCCCAAGGTAGATGCCACCACTTATTTCATCGGTGATGGTTTTGACGTTCAACAACTTGAACATGATTTCGTCTAAATCGAAAGTTTGCTTCATTCAGTTGCCGCTTTAATGTCTGAAACTAGTTCCGAAAGCATTCTTGGCAATTCCCTTTGCGCCAAGTGTTCGGCGGAAGAAATGACGTTGTAACCTTTCGATTCAACATATACGGCGTATTTCTCGCCGGCAACGACAACAAGGGAAATCCCTTCCGTTTCCTTGCCGACCTTCCCGGCAAGTGATTGTCCCTTCTTGATGCCTTGTGCCGCCGCGGTGCTATCCGCGCCGCTAGCTGCTTCAAACGCCGTATGAATCGCAACACCATCCTTGAATACCGAATAACCGCTTGATGATAACAATGCGCCGGTCTGCATGGTGTAACCCTTGTTAAGGCGCATTTCTGTGACGCATTTTTCACCAAGTTCTTGCATCATTTCGATTTGCAGTTTCTCAACTTCTTGAAGAAAAGCATCGAACCGGTGTTGAACAATGTCACGATTGAACGATGATGTTATACCCATAATCTTGAATGAAATTGCGAAGGATCATATCTCAAACACACGCCTTTGATGCGGACATCATTGCATTCGTCATCATTCGATACGATGACCGGCGTTCCAAGCGCGATTGTCGGTTTTCCTTTGGGAATCTGAATCAATGATGTGACCTTGTGGAACGTACCACCGGAAACGGCGATTTCCGTTCCTCGTCCATCAACTTCTTCACGACATCTTGAATGAAACTTGATTTTGACTTCACCTTCAACCCAGTTTCCGGATTCATCCTGCACGGCATTCGCCGCACCTTCGACCACAAAAAGATAATGTGGGTATTGCTCAACATTTGCCATGTTACCAGTAATTTGAACGGTTGCGCACCTTAGAACGACCAACAAGAACGTTTTCAACCCCCAGTTCTTCACAAAGGGATTTATAAAACATCTTCACGGCATCCATGTTCCATGATACGGAATATCCGCCTTCTGTCACATTCTGCATTGAACCACCAAGAACAACAGAAAAACGTTTGTAAATTGCCATGTCGCAATCCCGAACGCTTGCATCCGCATCGGCATCAATACCACTTTTAAGGATGATAAGGTCGATGTCATCTTCCGAAAGGTTCAACGCGCGCGTTGCCGTAACCAAATAATCTTTGTTCGTCTTTATTGCCATTGTGCTTTCGTTTTAGGTCGGGCATCCAAACGAATGGATGCCCTTCCGGTTAATTCTTAGACCAAGAAGTTGAATTGATCTGCATCAGTACCGAACGACCGGAAAGATTCCAAGCCGGGAACAAGTTTGCAGTTCCGATTGTAACTTCCTTCACCGGCTCTTCCTCGCTAAATTTCTTAATGAGGGTGTGACCGTGCATTACCTTTTCGGCTACATCGCCCGCCTTCTTTTTGGCATCAATAGGCTTCTTCCAAAAAGTATTGCCAAGAACCTTTGATTCAGAGAACAAGATAACGTCATCCTCGAAAGGATTCTTTGTTATCTGTGAACCATCCGCAAGTTCAAGGGTGATGTCTTGGTCGATGAGGATGATTTGGAGACCCTTGTATGTCTCATTCTTCTTCTTCAAGTAAGCGTTGACCGCGGTCAAATCCGGCGCATCATTGGTGTCGGTGATGTTCTGAATGAGGGTCGCACAACGCTTGTACACCTCGGTCTGTTCTGCAACCTTCGCGAAGGTGTCAACGTTCATAAACGCGAACTTGTAAGTCGCGCCATACAACTTCTTACCCAGTTTCAACGCGGTTGGAACGTCCTTGGTGAAGAACTTGCCATCCGTGCCGGATGTGTAAGATGTAGTAACGCCGATTTTCTGTGCTGCCGGAATCTGATAGTCAACATCGTATTCGGTGACAACGGCTGCGTTGTTTGAGTTGGTGAACTTCACACGACCAAGGGAAATTTGCTGCAACGCAATCCATTCGGCGCGCGCTGCAACGCCATCCCAACAGAACTTGGTGTCTTCTGCCCAAAACTCAACAATCGCGGTCAAATCCGGATTGTTGGATGCCATCGCAATCATAACGTCATAGTCCGTCAACTCGTCTTCCAACTTTTCGCGGGAAATTGAAATCTTCGGAATATCACCTTGGATGCGCGAAATGGCTTCACGTGTCTTGCGTGGAATGGTTGAACCGCGTGAAACGATGTCGGCGGCAATCTTCAATCCTGCCTGCGCTTCAAGCAACTTCCAGTCAAGGCGGTTTGTTTCCTTCAATGGAAAAAGGGTTGGGTAATAATAAGCCTTCAAGTCATAGTTGTGGATAACCGCGCCCATGTCTTTCTCATTAAGACCAACCATCAATGTTTTTTGCATATCCGATATAATTTAATGATGTTTTAAATGTAGGCAACGTTTTTCAACGCGCCTTCAATAGCTTTGTTCACGATTGGCGCATTGCTCTTACGAACAACACCCATTACCCAAGCATCAACGAAAAGGTTCTCGCCCTGCTCAACGGACATGTTAGAACCTACGATTGCACCCGGAACAACCTTCAAGGTCTTATTCTCGCCGGATGATTCAAAGGCGCAAGTGTTTGGGTTCACTACCGCACCAAGGGTCGCGGAAAGAGTGATGACATCCTTTGCAGGATTTGATTTGTCGATGTTTGTGATTTTCTGACCATTGCAAGCATCGGTCGCGAAGCGGTCGCCAACCTTGAAGTGATGACCCTTTGCAACCTCGTATTGGGTTGCAGTTGCTTCCGCCTTGGTGATAATCTGTGCGGTCTTGCACACGACAAACAATCCGTTCGCACCAACGCCGATTGGCGTTCCTTCAAACAGATCATTGCCGCCTAAATTCGCAACCGACACCGTGACACCACCGGGGATGTCTGCAATTCGGTGGACAATACATTTTACAACGCGGTTGTCCTTTGCTCTTTTGATGTGAAGCATAATACTTTAAGTTTTAAATGTTTTACAAATCCTTTCCGGCAAACTGATTGCCTTCCGGGTTCATACTTTTAATGTAGGACTGAACGGCGGAAGAAACTCCGTCATCGCCCTTCTGTGCGAACATCGGTGTGCCTTGACTTGACAAACCATTATTCGCGACATTCTGATTTGCATTTGCAACATCCGCTTCTGTATCTGTCAAGTAATCAGCGAACGCCGCATCGTCATCAAAGGACATCCGGGCAAAATCCTTCAATACACGCTCCTTGAAAGCTGCATTCTTGCAATCCTTCAACTTCTCGTTCAACTGCTGAAGCCTTGATTCTTTCAGATTCTTGGCGTTGAAATCCGTCATTGTCTTTGTGATAGGCTCTAAAGCCTTTGCAACGGCGGCGGCAATCATTGCTTCGGTCGTTCCTTTGGTTGGGTCATCACCATCACCTCCGGGATTAGGCTCGGTTTTCTTCGCAACCAAATCGAACTTCTTCTTCAAGTTGTTCTCAAACGTCTTGTTTCCATCAGAAACTTCTTTGTCAACATCGGCGCGAAACTCCTTCACGAATCCCTTGACTTGCGCTTCATCAAGTTTATCGACAATCGCCTTCGCGTCATCTTCTGTCGCACATTGTAACGCAATCATGCGCGCCAACTGCTTCAATCCATCACTTCGCACGCCTTTGAACTTTGCCGAAAGTAGCGCGATAATAGCTTCTAAATTCATGTTTTCAAAATTTTTAAATGTTATACAAACTTAAATCGCCGGCAAAGATACTATGTATTATAGTAATACGCAATTTTTGGAATCCGTACTTTTGCAATAGTTTTCAACATTTTCAAGTCTTCATGTGCTAAATAAGATTAAAAAACGAAAGTTTTTCGCCAAAAACGCTTGTTATATTAAATAAATTCCGTATCTTTGCGGTGTATTAAAGTAATACACGCAACATTGTTTAATTAATAGCATAAAGTTATGGCAACAGATAAGATTTTAAAGAAAGCAATCAAGAACGTTCTTGATGCCGAATATGTGGGCAAGGAAATCCAGTTCACCGAAACATGGGGTTTCAAGGTTGAATCATACAACATTCGCACACGTTCAAGATTCATTCCTAAGAAAGAACGCGAAGATTACGGATGTGATGCGGAAGCAAACAAATTCTTCATCGTTGAGTTCAACAACGCCAAGAAGGAAGAAGATGCAACGGATTCCGCCGCCATCTGTTTAACCCTTAACCCAAAGGGTGAAGTTGGAACAACAACAATCCCATGTGATTACGAAATCGAATATCCTTATTCAGATTTTGATACCAACTTTTTTGATAAGGTTATCACTTATATCGCAAACAATTTATAAACGTTTAATATATCGCAACAATGAAATTGATTACACCCAAGCAAAAGGAACTCATCGCAAAGTTGAAGTCACTTTGCGACAACAAGGAATCCGGAAACCCGATTGATAAGGTCAATTTGGATTCGTTCACCATCGCCGATGCAAGCACATTGATCAAAGGGCTTCTCGGATTGCAGAAATGCAACAAGCTAGCTTTCCGCGGCGTTGTCGTTTCTAATTCATACGCATTTGAAAGCGCGCTCGATGATGTGTATGATACATTGGAGAAATATCAGAAGTAATAAACCCGCCGGGGAACATCATCCCCGGCATAAAACATCGCAACAATGAACATCGCAATTGTAGGTTCACGCAACGCGGGCAACATCAATCTTGCCCAAGAACTTGAAAAGCGCATCAACATCATGGAAGGTGATGCCATCGTTTCCGGCGGCGCAAGGGGAATTGATACCCTTGCGGCTAGTTATGCCAAGGAAAGAAATCTCAAACTCATTGAACTTCGCCCCGATTACACCAAATATGGAAGGGGTGCAACGTTCATCCGGAATCGTGCCATCGTTGAAGCCGCCGACATGGTGGTTGCCTTTTGGGATGGAGAATCCCGCGGCACAAAGTATTCAATTGATTACGCCAACAAGATTGGTCGCACAACTTTAATCGTTAGTATATGACAACAAAGAATATTCCTATTTCTCAAATTGAGAACAACACCGGGCAAGTGGAAGGCTTGCCCGGAAATCCGCGCATAACGAATCCGGTGAAACTTGACAAGTTGGTTGAATCCATCAAACAAGACCCGGAAATGCTGCAATTACGCGGCTTGTTGGTTTATCCCTTCGCGGATGATAAATATATCACCATTGGTGGAAACATGCGCTTGCAAGCCCTAAAGCGACTTAATTACACCGAATGTCCCTGCATTGTTATCCCGAAGGACACGCCGGTTGCAAAACTTCGCAACTACATCGTGAAGGACAACGGCGACTTCGGCGATTGGGATTACAAAGCATTGCTTGCCGAATGGGATGCGGCGGAACTTGAATCATGGGCGATTGACGTTCAACCCTTCGAGGATGAAGAGACCAAGGAAAAGAAGCGCGCCGGATGGAACTCCGGGGAAAACGCCCAAGAAAGCGTTTGCGACATGGTTGACAACATCGCATGGCATCCAAAGCGCGACTTCTCCTTCATATCATGTTTCAAGAAGAGTGAAGAAGGCTATCCGCTTTCGCTCATCAAGTCGGATTTCGACAATGTGGCAAAGTTCGCGCAAGCTGCAATGAATGTGATCCATCGCGTTGTTGGCTTGAAGAACAAAGAAGGATGGGCAATCGTGACAACACCGAAACGCCGGCACAAGGAACACAACTTCGCCGAATCTGTCTGCATCGAACTTTCCGGAAAGTTGGGAATCCCATTTTATCAAGAAGCCATCACCGCCAAGAACCGCCAACGCATCAACCCAGTTTTCACCCTGCACGCCGACATCAAGGAACAAAACATCATTGTCTTCGATGACATCTTGACCACCGGCGCAACGTTGGACGCGGTGAACAACCTTCTTTCCGACAAGAATTGCTTCTTTGTCGTTGGTATTGACAACAATTAAATATAAAGTTATATGGAAAAGGATTTAAACATGTTGGCGGCTAAATATCGCCTACCAGTTGACTTCGTAAAGAAGTTCTATAATACGATTACCGACAAACGAAACATCGAACTTGGATTGAAAATGTTTGTTGACGGAACGTTGTCCTTCTTCGTTGCTTCCGGTGACACGCCTTTTTGCGTCAAGGACATCTTGCATGAAGTTTCGGACAATTACAGAAAGGCAAACAAGAAGAGACTTGAAGCAATCGCCCGAATGGATAAGGCGAACGAATATTTGAAGTCTTGCGAATGCGTTTGTTATCCACTAGGTGAAAAAGAAACGAACGCGCAAGAATGCGTTTACATCAAGGATGGTGTTGTTGTCGCCTTTGCTCATTACGAGCCGAAACAAGGCGGTTTTTATGCGTTCAACAATGAAGGGCAAGGGATGCTTGATTGGAGACCGCAAGTGCATCTTGCCAACTTGCGCCGTTTGAGTTATCCATATTTCAATGAGATAAAGAAGGCGGCGTTCAAGTCGCCGGAAGAATGGTTTGAATAATAAAGAAAAGTAAACATGGAAAAGTTATATCATATATCGGACACCCTTCAAAAACTGATTGATTGGGATTCCATTTACAAGATGGAACGTGAAGTTGGCGGACACGATGAACAAATGAAGGGATTGTTCAAGGGTGCGGAAGTAATCGCGCATTGGAATGAAGGTTCTTATCAAGGCATGGTTGCAACGTGCGTGAAACTTCCGGATGGTCAATTCGTTGCTTATAATGATTACTACGGATCATGTTCCGGATGTGATGATTGGGTTGACGCAACGGATGAAGAAGTTCATGCAATGTGTATCAATCTAGCAAACGGCGCATACATCTTCAAGTCATTGAATGATGTGATGTCATTCCTTTCGCAAGATTCTTATGATTCATATTCATGGGATAATGATTGCGCAAAGCAATTGTTGGGAATGATAAACGTTTATCTGTTCTTCAAGCAATTGAAACTCATGGGATTCGTGGAAACAGAAACAAACCATGCAACAATTGAGTGGTTCGGCTTCAAGGTTAGGGTCTTTTATAGCGACAACCAAAAGGCAACCGTTGAACTTGTAGGAAAGAACGCGCATGATGGTTCGGAATGCGGAATGCGTTCAATCGTTGACGTTCCGGATTGTTCAAAAGTAACTGGCGAAGAATTAATCGCATATCTTAACGCGAAGGCGTTCAAGCCTTCTTTTGATATGTTAGATAAGAAGTTTGCCGAATTACTAAGCAACAACCAATTCAATAATATGTTAAATAATGACGTATGAATGGAAAGACAATATATCACGTTTCATTTGGAGATGATGAAAACTATTATTTCGGGTCATTGGCGGCGATTTATGACCGCTTTACGCCTTCCGAAATGGGCGTATCGCTTGCCCGTCTCTACGATGTTGCAATCACGCCGGAAAAGCCATATAGAAACAAAAAGTGCATCATCCGGAAAGGGTTCTTGCAACGAAAGAAAACCAATCGGAAAGTACCAAGAATGCAATGATGTTGATTATTACTGGATTGAAGTGAACGAAAAAACACGTTCATTTCCTCATAATAACATGGAAAAGTTCATCGAACACCGATTATCCGGCGACTACTGGATTAAAGAAATGGGCGGTGGGCGTATTTCGTAAATGAAGTAACTTTGCAAATAACAAAAGATATGGATTTTGATAAAATGACAGACAAACAGATTGCCGATTATGTAATGAATTGTGACAATCTAGACACAATTTCAAGTTTTCGATGGGTTACGGAATATCGAGACAGATATGACAATCCCCCGAAATTGAAAGACGTTTATCGCTTGGTACGAAAAGCATTGAAGGAAGGCAAAACTTTCAAATGCGCTTATGATGATGGCGAATCATGCGCCGGATCAAGACAATCCTGCTTTGAAATGTGGGTTGAATAATGAAAGGATGGTGTCTATTCATCGGACACCATCCTTTTTTCATTTCATCTTCTTCATCAACTTGCACAATTCAAGATACAAGTCGGGGCAAATTTCCTGGAATAAGTCATTGCCACCCCAATAACATTCCGATGCGTGCGCAATAAGTTCAATCAAACCATTGTTTCCCTTCCAATAAGACGTTCGATGACCATACACCCACACATAGCGGTGTCCACTCACAAGTGCTTGAATGGAATCAGATAGCTTGCCCAACATTTCCGAATTGTCATCTTGCCAAGGTGCAACAAGTTTTAAATCATTAGCCTTCTTTTTTATCGCTGCTTCAATTGCCGCACCATTATCTTTTCGGATTTCCTTTTTAAACTTGCCAAACAAATCTTTCCATTCCTTGCTTTCGTTCCATTTTCCTTTTGGTAAAAGAATATCCCTTGCATGCCCAAATTCATGATAGAACAAAGATTTCCGGTGATATGGTGAAGCCAAGAAACGATTCTTTGTATCTGTATTATTTATCGGAATACGCACAAACTTGAACGCCGGGGAGAAATACGCTCCTTCGTTACTTGTGCCTTTGATAGACAACGGAACGAACTCTTCAAGGCTATCGAAGAACGCCTTTTTCGGCATATTCTTCGCAACGTCATATCCGAGTTTCTTTGCAATGTCAAACACGCCGCAAGGCATCTTAGGCGAAATCTTACCCAATCCGAAGGCAATTGCAGCCTTGTTTGTAGAAAGGCGATATATATTGTATGCGCCTTCTATTTCCCGGTACATGGAAATATAACCATCCTTTGAAATGTCCGCACCCTCAATCTTCTTGATGTAGCCGTTGAATATGGTTCGCCACTTCATCGGAATCTTGTCAAGGTCTGCTGCCTTTGCCAGTTCGCCAAGGTGGGCGATTGCGTCAAGATGTTCGCCTATACCACCACCAATGTATTTGTTCACGCTTTGGATGATATGTTTATCAAGTTGCAACGGAACACCCTTATACAAGGAATAATTCGCCTTGATGTTCTGCCACCATCCTTTATATCCCGGTTGGCAATTCTCGTTGCTTCCATATAGCGCATCCAACGCATCGAAGAAATTCTTTGCACGTTCGACAAACGTTTTACTTTTATCGTCTTGCGTGTATGTCACCGATGGCGTTTTTGGCATAACGATTGCAACATTGCCGACATTCAAATCTTCTTCGACATCATCCGGTGGTGTTGGAATGCCGCCGTTCAACATCTTTGATATTTTTCCCATCAATCCATTCAATCTTTGCTTGATGTTTGCTTTTCCCATCAACCATGAACGGATGTCGGATGCCACGATGTCAACATCTGACTGAACGTCTGACGCATCAATCTTGTGCGAATTGGCTTCCTTGATTGCTTTCCGGGCATCTGAAATGTATGTGTTGTAATCTCGTTCCGCATTGAGATAACGCGTTTCAAGTTCCGCTTGTGCCTTCAATATCAAGCTAGAATCATGCGCGTTCATTGCTTGGTCAAGAATATACGTATTCAATCCCCATTTATCGCATTTCGCGCGGATTTCCTTGTCTGCTTGCTCCATCATCAACGCCTTCTGTTCGATTGTCGCGATTCTCGACTTGATTTTCGGAACATCCTTCGCGGCAACGCATTGTTCAAGCATTGACGATTGAACCGTCAATCCCCATTTGCTTGCAAGCTGCCTTGCATTGTTGATTTGTGGCATGATACCCGCCAATGGGTCAACATTTGCTTCCGGAACAATCGGCATCTTGATTTTCAAGCCTTCTTTCAATGAGCCGTGCAAGAAGTTGTCCTTGATGAAATAAGGCGTGGAAGACCAGTTCTTTTGCGCTTCAACGTGGGCATCCACCCAGTTATTGAAGCCTTCCGGCATCTTGTCGATTGTTTCCGGGGAAATGTACTTCTTTGCTTCCGTTCCCTTCAAAGCTGCCTTCAATCGGTTCACGCGGTCATTCTTGCGACCTTCTGAAAAGTAATCTTCAATGATAGGGATTGCAAAACACATACATTGTGGATGCCAACCAACGAACTTGAATGTCTTCGGGTATCGACCAACCAACTTTTCACATGTTGAACACTTGCAAAGTGGTTCATGGTTGGAACGCATAATCTCGAAGCCAACAACGAAATCAAGGTTTTGCCAACGTTGATAATCGCTTTCGCGGTATGCCATGTTGATTTCCGACCTTGTAAGGCGCATCGCGTTCTTGTATGAAGAACGATAAACGCCGCGCCCTGGATGGAACGCCTTTGCTGCCTTCGACAACACAAGATTTCCCCTTTTGTCCCTTACGCGGCGGAACAATCGGTTCGGATCATTCAGATTTTGACGCACATCCCTTGAAAGTTCTTGCGCCGAACGTCCTTCACCCAAACCGACATCAAGCGCGTGTTCAATCTGTTCGCGGAATTGGTCGGTGTACTTCCATACGCGTTGAGAAAGGTTCATTCCGGCAACCTTGCGCGCTTGGAAGGCGGAAAGCGCATCAAGACATTTGTCGGTCATCTGCTTCAATTCCGACTTCTTCAACTTCGATGTGTCGAAGATTGACTTGATGAAGGCATCATTCTTCTTGCAGGAAAACAACCATTGTTTCCTTGAACCGGTTTCGATGACCGATTGCACCTTGCTTGTAAGGCTTGCAACGGTCTTCTGCATCTGTGCCTTCACCTTCGGGTAATCATCAAAAGAAAATGGCTTGTCGGGGTCAAAATCCGCCTTTGAAGCTGCATTCGTGATTTCGTTCGTGGCAATGACAAACAACTTGTCAACCGCCTTCGTGTAACTATCGGTCGTGCGATAATGTGCCATGTCGAAATCCTTGATGGAAAACCGGTTTGTCTTCAATCTCTTCTTGCCCATGATGGTTTATTGTCTTAATGAGAAATGTTCATCACAAGCCGGATCAGAAAGGAAAATGCACCATTTTCCGCCTTCCGCCTTGTGCGGGCATCGGCACAATATCGGCTCGCCTTTGAGTGATAACGAATGCCAATCATACGAATTGGCGCAATCACGGCAATGATATTGTGTCGATGCGCTGATACCAGTTGTTTTTCTTCTTGCCATTACTCTTCATCAAGTTGCGGTTCACCAATGACAAAAGAATTGTCCCTTGCTGATTCCTCGTTTATCTTCTTCATTGTGACCTTCGGGTTTTTGGAAAGATGGACTTTCTCGATGGATTCCTCTTGTGAAATCACCGGTTTGTTGCCGTTGGCGGTCAACCAGTAGTTCAATTCATTCAACTCATCAACAAGCATGTAAGGCGTGATTTCCGGGTCAATCTCCAAGTTGTCTGCATCAGCTTCCAGTTTGGTGTTGAACTTTCCGATGTATGCCTTGATGACGTTTGCGCGGCGTGGAAGGTAGTCATCGAAGATTTCCTTCTTGTCTTGCACCTTCAAATGGGCATCCATGAACAACAACTTTAAGGCGATTCCGGAAATTGCTCCCAATCCTTTGACCGAATCAAATGAAATGTCCGGTGTCTGTGAAATGGTGTAAATCAGTTTGAGCAACGTTTCGATTTCCAGTTTCACCGATTCCGGCGCATTCTGCCATGCAAGGTATTTCGCATCTGCATCACCTTCACCTTCGATGATTGCACCGGCTTCACCCTTCTTGCTGAATCCCTTCAATTCACCCTTGACGAATATCTTTGGCGAAGCATGATAATCGTTCGTATCTGAAAAATTGGAAAGAAGTTTTTCCAATCTGTCAATGAGACTGTCAACATCTTCTGTCTCGAACTCGTCTTGATGACCGAATATCACCGGAATCTTGCCAATGACAACCGGCTTCGGATAACCTTCCACAACTTCCATGCCCTTTGCGGTTGTTGTCCACAACCAATGTTCTTCATCGGTGTATGTCTCGAAGTAATTGAAGATGATGCCCTTTGAATCCTTGCGACTGAATGAGCGCGAGAATGCAATCATATCACCGGATTCATCAAAGTAAGGATAAAGCGTATCGCCGTTCTTTGGCGAAAGGATGGTGCAACGCAATTTGTACTTGCAGGGGAATCCGTATTTCGTATGTTCTGCAACTTCCACCGGAAACCACAATTCCGCGGCTTCCTTGTATGAAAAGATAGCGCGCGCAATCTTGCGGTTCAATGAGTTGACCTTGGCATCCTTCAAAATCTTGTTGAACGCCTTCATCACCAGTTCTTGATTTTCGTTTGCCGGCGTACTCTGCCAATCGACCGGATTTCCGAAACAGAAGGAAACGGCGCGCTTGATTATCAGCTTTTGCAGGGCGACCGCATTTCTCGCAACCTTTTCGGTTCGGGTGTTCGTTGTCTCTCCATCGACTTCAATCACTTTTTGCGCTGATTCGCCGTTGTCCTCATCGTCAACATCAATCTTCACCTTTTTGTCCGGGCGAAGAATCGGATTGTTGATGTCGTGCAACTTTGGATCAAGTGCCTTCACCGCATGTTCGATGTCCGGTTGCGGAATATAACGACATCCCTTCATTTCCTCGACCACATCACCGGCATTCTCCATTGATATGTTCTTTCTTGCTGCAATTTCTTCAATTTTCATGTTATGTTTTATTTTAATGTTTACAAATTATTGTACTACGCAAAAAGATAGGATAAATTCGTCTTTCCGCGCTTATTCCTTTTCTCAACTGTTCCGGTCAACGCATCCGGCGCATCATCATGTTCGTTCTTTCCGGCTTTCAGATAGCCCATTATTGCCTTGTTGAACTCCGGGAACAACCTTTCCCATCCTTCCGGCATGTATGTCAAGTTCTGAACCGCCGCCGAATTACTGAAAATACGGACATCCTTGTTGTCCGTCTGTGTGAACCAATGAAACTTTGTCTTGGCGTTGCCCATCATGCGGCATTGCTTTTCCACGGCGCGTTGGAATCCTCGACCACCATTGTTCGATTCAACGTTGCATTCGGCGACCAAATGACGTGTAAGCATCCGGGCGGTTGCAACTTCGGTGAACTCCATCGGCTTTTGGGTGTAAAGAACATCCAACAAGAAGTTTCCGATTTCCGTTTCATCATAGACGATGGCGCAAAGATAATCTTCACCGGTGTCGGCGGTATCAATGTACGCCTTTCTAGTGCAATGAAGCGTTGCAGGGCGGATTGTGTATGTTTGGAAGCCAAACGAATACATCAAGCCTTCGGATGGCTTCGGGTCTTGCTGATAAAGCGATTCAAACACTTGCGGGTTTCGCTTTCTGATAAGTTCCAACTTATGCTTGGAATGTCGTTCTTCCCACAATGGTTCACCTTCTTGTCGTGGGTCGTAATCAGTTGGCGCACCTTCCTTGATAGCCTTATAAACGCAAACAACCCATCCGTCCGGATTCTCTTTTGCATCATATACGCCTTGCGTGCGAAGCAATTGTCCGGCAAGATCATCTTCGTGCCAACGCGTGAAGACCATCAATTGTTGGCTTTCGTTGTGCAATCGCGTTTCGGCTACGGTGTCATACCAGTCGGAAACAGATTCGCGCACCACCGGCGACCATGCGGTTTTTGCATCCTTGTAGATGTCATCCATGATAAGCACATCAACCGGTTCACCAGTCAACGCACCACCAACGCCCACGGTCTTCACGCTTCCGCGGTGGTCAACAATCTCAAATTCTTCGGTTGTACGGATGTAGCCCTTGCCGGAATCCTCACCGAATTGGGACATTCCAAGACGCGTGTCCGGAAAAATCTCGTTGTACTCTTCCGAATCAATGATTCGTTGAATCTCGCGGTTGAACTTCTTCGCCTTCGTTGCAGAATAAGAAACCACCGCAAGACGCGTGTCCGGATTCATGCCTTCGATAAACGCCGGAAGTCGGCGGGTTGAACCTTCCGACTTTCCATGTTGTGGCGGCATGAACACCATCAGTTTCTTGATTTCCTTGTGTGCGAACCGCGAAAGAATATCGTAATATCGCCGGTGGAAATCAGCAGGACGGAAGGTTGGCATCGTTGCAAGGGTGAAACGAAAAAGGTTGGAACGACTTTCGCGCACAAGTCTTTCTCGCATTGCCTTCAGCAATAGAACCTTGTTTTCTCGTTCCTTGCTCTTCGTTCTCGATGTTGCCATTACTCCAACTTTCTTTTTAATTCCTCGATGTCCTTGTCAAGTTCATCATCCGACTTGTCGGCGAACAAATCCTTTCCATCCTTGCCGGTCATTTCGGTCGTTTGCTTGTTCTTCCAATGTTCCGGGTCGCCGTTGGTTAGGGTGAAGATGATTGCCGCCGTGTCCGGTTGAAAATGCTTCTTGTTGGTCTTCTGTTCCTTGATTTTAGGCTTTCCATCCTTTCCTGGAATGGTTGTCACCGATGTCTCGGTCACTTCATAGCCGCGAATCTTCTTCAACAAGGATTTCTTCGCTTCGATGACGAACATTTGCATCCTCTCTTCCTTGGCGGCGTTAACCGCTTCGGCAAATTCCGGATGGTCGTTCATCCATTGATGGTATGTCTTTTGCGTTATTTCCACTTGGCGGCATACTTCGGAGATGGTGTACGTGTCCGACTTGATCAGTTCAAGGATTGCATCAATTGTTTTCTTGTTATATTTTGCCATGTTATGCCTTTTTAGTTCCTTTTTTGTTACATTGATAACTATTCTTTCAACTCACAGATGAAGCCGCGGTCTTGCAACTCCGAATAAAGAAGGGACAATTGGGAAACGTTGGCGCATTGCACAACCAGTTTGGTTGACAACTCCTTCTTCACGTCTTCCTTCTCTTCCTCTTCTTCCGGTTGCGCAAGGTCGATGCCCCAGTCTTCCGGCTTGATGTCGTTCCATCTTGCGGTGATATTCTCGATTGCGTTCTCATCCCATTGAAGGTTTGCGTCCGATGTGGCGTTGTCTGCCAATGCCATTTCACGCCCCTTCTCCGAATCAAGGTCGATGTCCTTGCGTTTCACGGCGACAATCTGATTTCCGTCCGTCTCGACCACAATCACGTTGTCAAGCCCGATGTTTGCGGCGTTCTCGATTGTCTTGTTTCCGGCGATGATGCGGTTGTTTCGGTCAATGAGGATGGACCGTCCTGCACCGAACTTGCGCAACGAGTTTTCTATAAGGTGTTGTCCGTATTCCGTGCCCTTGTTGGCGTTCAAATCATCCGGCACAAGGTTTTCAATCTTTGTTTCGATTATCATTGCTGCCATGCCTACATGAATAAGAAGTTCAACAGAAGGACAAAAGGAATCGCGAATGCCGCGCCAATGACCGAAAAGAAGAAGTCAAGGAACTCAATCTTTCCGTGTCCCTTGGATTCCCACCACTCTTGAAAAGCTGCCGCCAACATTCCGGAAAAGAATCCCACCGCCGGATGAAACCACATGCCAAGGACGATTGACATGATGAATCCGCACATGAAGTTCGTTCGCTTCTTCTCATCGTTGATGTTGTTCCACACCATCTTGATTGCGGTTGCGATATAATGAACCACAACGCCAAGATACGCGATGATGCTTGCAGTTACCGACAATCGGTTGAAAGGGCTTTCCCCGGTAACAAACACCGGCGGTTGCGTTCCACCACCTTTGACCCCAAGGTACACTTTGCCACCGAAAAGGATTCTCACTCTTTCCCAAACAGAAGGTTTCCAACAAGAAACGCATTGTTTTCCGTCACTCCACACATGAAGTGATGCGCATTCGGCATCCGTCATTGTCGATGGTTTCTGCAACACTTTGGTTGCTTCTTTGAAATTTATTGGTTTCATATCTTTGCAATTTTAAATTAAAAACTCAAATTCGACTGCAAAGATAAAGCGATGTATTATAATAATACACCGCTTTTCAAAAAAGATATTATTTATTTTTCAACATTTCACCGGTTTAACCCTAATCGGCAACCCGGAAAACACCCATGCAAGAAGGGCGGCATCCCTTGATTCTTGGTTTGTTCGCCCCTTGATCGGCATGAAACACTTGATTTCCTCATCCGTAATCTTGCGGTCTTTTCCCTTCCAACACTTGACCAATGGAAGGTGTTCCACCACCTTCAAACCAAAGGAACGCGCCATCTCGCAAATCAAGATTCCGGTTTGGTGGTTCTGCCCTACCGAATACCCCTTTGCGGCGATGACATTCTTTGAATCTCTCATGCAAAGATGCCAATTGTTCTTGCCTTTTATCCATGATGCTTCGACAACCACCGTGATTTCAACGTCCCGGCAATTCTGTTCATACGACAAAGCGCGAAACCTTTCAACGACTTCGTGAAAAGATTTCGCGGTTGTCTCCACTTCCCTTGTGTTCACTTTAAGAACACAATACCCCGACTTTTCAATGTCGGGGTCAATGCCAATGATGATTTTCTCCATGCGCTAGAAAGGTAAACCATTATTGTTTCCAGTTCCGGCGGCGGTCGTAGCGGCGGTCGTAGCGGCGGTCGTTCCGGCGTTCTCGTTGCTCTTCATGCCGCAAAGGTTCACTTCGTTGGCATACATGCTCAAACCGACTTGCGGCGTTCCGTTCTTGTCGGTGTAAGCCTTTGGCACAAGGCGACCGCGGACGAATATCTTGCATCCACGTTTGAGATATTGGGTCAAGCTGCCGCCGTCACCATACCACAGAACCGACACCCATGTCGTTGTTTCGACATTCACGCCGTTTGCGTCCTTGTGCTTCTCTGAATGTGCCACGTTGAAAGAAACATATTTCTTTCCGCTTAACTCCTTGATTTCGGCATCATTGCCGATGTTTCCGATAACTTCAATCTGTAACATGATCAATATGAATTTAAGTATTAATAATCTTTGTTGTGAAGGTATGGTCTTGTCTCATTGTACTTCATCTTTTCCTCGATGAAGAAGAAGATGTCGATGCCCAACGACTTTGACCATCCGATGATGTAATGAACCGCGAATGCGATGCGCTTCTCAATCGCGATTGTTTCCTTGCACAAGCCCTTGCACAAGCCGAAGGCGTTGTCGGTGAACTTGAACTTCTCAAACGCTCTGTAATAGCGACAAGGGCGCATCACCGTGAAGTTGATACCCAGTTTCCCGGCGATGTCGAAAAGATAGATGGCAACGTCCGCAAGTTCGTCTTCGACCGAATCCTTGATGAAACGGCGGAATGCGCGTTCCTTCTCCTTTGCGTCTCTAAATTCAGAAAGGCGCGCGTGCTTCTTGTCTCTGTCTGCTTCGACCGCTTCCGCAATCTCTGCAATCACCAACATCAAATGGTGTTGGTTGTTTCTCTCCTTTTCCCACCATCCATGTTTGACGGCGTTTTCATGTGCTTGCGTTGCAAGACTGTTTAAATCTACAATTCTCATTTCTTTGTTCTTTTTATATTGTTTATATTTGCCCGGTTACAATTTATCGTCAATCTCGAAGTTTATTGCGGCTACGTTCTTTTGAAGGATTCGCAACGCTGCTTCGATATGTTCATTCTTATCAATTACATCATTTCCGCAATACGCATCCATACATGCTTGCAGCTTCAAGATTAAAGGATTCTGAATGCTCTTCGTCTTCTTCTGAATCTTGGTTGCAATCAAGGCATCCATGCGCTTGTTGTGTTCCGCGATGAACTTGCACATCAATATTGAAATGTAGGCATCCGTTCGCATTTCGGCGTATGGATCATCCGGAAACTGCTTGCGGTATTGGTTTTTCACGCAATACCACAAGATGGTGAAGTCATTTTGATGAAGTTTGCAGAACTCTTCCGTCTGCACTTGGATGCGGCGAATGTGAAGCACATCCAAATCCTTCTTCAACAATGAGTTGTATTCCTCGCGAATCTGCTTCACAACGCGTGACAACTTCTTTGTCTCGGAAATGTGAAGGTCGGCGCATTGCTTCATCACCTTGTCGGCATACATCCATGCGATGTGTTCAATTACAAGCGGGACGAATGCAATCATCATGTTCTCTTCCCATGTGAAGGTATTGAGCATCTTTCGCGTTGATTCGCGGACATCCTGCTTGAATTGCTCTTCCGTATTGTACGCAAGTGACGCGCGTTTCTTCGCCTTTGCCATTTCAGAAGGAACGATTTGTTCCGCCTTCTTCAACACATCGTAATCAATGCCGTTCTCCATTGCAAGTTTCATCAACTCCGGATCAATTGGATTTTCCACCTTTTCCGGCTTCTTTTGAGGAACTTCCGGGGTGGCGTGTTCAATATTTCGGGCGTGTTCAATATCATTGAACATGGGCGTTTCATTGAACACGGATTCCCCTTTCGAGAAATCAAGAACCTCTTTCGGTGTCTTGTCTTCTTCCTTGCCCTTGAAGAAAGGGCAAGTACTTGTTTCGTGCGCTGCATGGAAACTTCTCTCGTTGATTTCCATGATTCCGGCGGCTTGATGCTCGATGTCGCGTTGTACGGCACACTTATAATTTGGGTATCTGTCAAGTTTGGCGTTGTACCACACCGCCTTTTGACAACGGCAACAATTTCTTTCTTGCCACATCATCAAACCCGAACCATTCTTGAAGCATGGCTCACTTGTAACTTTCATTGTCATTTGCTAGATGTATTTAATAAAACTATTATTTTTTTTAGAATGCAATATTGAAATCCTTACCTTTCAAGGTAGGACGTTTCATCAAGATGAAGTTTATCAACTCTTCATAGTTGATTGGGAAAAGCGGACAATACTCAAATGCAAGGGTGCAAATGAAACGTCCGTTCAACATGACATCGAAGACAAATTCCTTGAATCCTGCTTTCGTTCTCTTCTTCATTTCAACAATCCTTTCTTTTTGAAGGCTTCACCGCCGCACCAGTCGTGGCTTTCCTTCTTCTCATTATAGAAACAACACTTTCCGACAAATTCTCCTTTGAAGTTGATGCAACGTTCACACGACTTCGCATTTCTCAAAGTTGCATCCGCGATGGAAACGTTTGCCTTCGGATCAATTGCCTTGTTCTTTCGGATTGTTGCTCTTCTGTAAAGCGCGGCGAATCGGTTGAAAGCCTTGCTTTCCTTGATGTCATACTCAGAATCGAAATAACGTGAATCAGTTGCGTCCGTCCACGTCTTGATGATTTTGTTTGCTAATCTGATTTTCATTGTTGCGATATTTAATGTTATTTGAACTTAATCACGATAAACTCCACCCCTGCCCATTCATCCGGGCACAAGCCTTTCTTTGCTTCCCCAATGGTGATGTTCTCGATTTCCTTCTCGATGCTCTGTCGTGTCTTGGAATAACCCTTGAAGAATCGAACATGCGTGAAGTGAATGAACCTTGCGGTTTTCTTTTCAAGCAATTCTTTTAACTTGGCATTGCTTATAAAGATGTCAAACTCCTGGGAAACTCTAACTTTTCGGTATTCTTCACTATCTTCGGATTTCGCTTCGACAAGACGGTTTATCCAATACGCCTTTATTACCCGGTATTCTTCGTTTTTCTCGCCGGATGCAATCATGTCATACCATTTGTTGGAGACAACGAGATTCAAGACCTTCTTTTCCATAAGCTATTTTTTTATGTCTTATATTTATTAGAATAAACTTGGCTGAATAGGACGGTTCAAAACTTTGTCTTGCGCCGCCTTGAAAAAGTCCTTTTTGATTTCAAATCCGTATGCGCGCCGCCCAAGTTCCTTTGCTGCATAAAGCGTTGAACCACTTCCGGCACACGGGTCAATGACTACATCGCCGGGGTCGGTGAATATGCGAATAAGGTATTCCAACAATGGAACGGGCTTTTGTGTCGGGTGAACCTTTGGCGTTTTCGTGTCACGTACCCAATCAATGCAATTGAACACCATTCCACCACCAACGGCATTATTGTTGAACTTTGGCAACTTATCGCGATATAGCAACACACCATATTCACAATTTCCAACGACTCGCATATTGGCTTTCAATACTTGTGCGGAAAAGTTCTTTCGGAACACAAGGTTGATGTAATGGTTGAACCCATATTGCTTGCCAAGTTCAATGTATTTGAATTGTTGTTCAAACTCGCAAAACACAATCATGCAAGGTGCTTTCCCGGATTCCTTTGGCTCTTTTATAAGCATTTGCGAACAAAAGTGCATAAATTCCGCCGGGCGAAAATCTTTGTCGGTGTCGAAAAATTCCTTTCCGGCTTTGTCGGATTCCCCATTCTTATTGTCACCGTCAATATACCACGATGGATTACTTGCGTATGCGTTCTTTCCAAGGTTATATGGCGGGTCGGCGATAATCAATTGCGCCTTTGGGATGCCATACACCTTGAAATTTTGAAAATGATCATTGAATAATTCAACTTTGTTCATAATATTCTATTAATCTAATTTGATATGAAAATAATCTTCCAAGAAGCGTTTGTGAAAGCCTTCTTCGTCCTCAAAGAATCCGTTCTTGCTTTCATTCCATTTGGTGTTGGATTCAAAGAATATCTCGCGGCATACCCATTCATACACATTCTTGAACACTTGACTTGTCTTGCATCCCGGATGTGAATCAAGGTACATTTGGGCGTTCCTTACGTATTGACGCAACATCTTAGGGTGCTGCATGAAGGATTCGATTCTTCTTCGCTTCGACATCAGCGGACAACACATACACCCAAGGCGGCGTGAAATGTCGATTGTTCCATCCTCGCGGTAATATAGCGGGTGCAACTTGATTCCGCGTTCCTTGATGAACTCCAGTTCTTCGGCATCCGTCCAATCCAGTATCGGAAGGATTTGTTGTTCCCGGATGTCCTTTGTCTTATTAAACACCCTGCAAACAACCGGTTCTTTGTAGCGTTCGGCGCGCTTTCGGGATTCCGCGGTTCTCACACCGATGACAACGTTGTAAAGAACCGGGTATTCCTTCAATGTCGAGCAACAGAAACGATAATACCGGTTCGGGATGCCCTTGTCACGCATCATCTTGAAGAATGATTCCTTCGGTCTCATTATCTCCACGCCGTTTTCCTCGCAATGCTTGATTGTTCCCGGCGGGTCGATGGTCGTGCATTTATAGATGGCGCGGTATTCAACACCGGACATTCTGACAAGTTCGAGAATCACATCCGAATCCTTGCCGCCGGAATATGCAACTTCAATCGGCTGCCCCCCCTACAATCTTCACCGACTGAATCAACCGGACGGCGCGTTCAACTTTCTTCTGCAAAATTGGATTCATTTTCGTATCTTTATTGTTTAACACTTAATTATTAATCTTCGGGATCACTTCTTCCTTGTCTCCGAATCCGCAATGAATTTCCTTGAAGGCAAGGTGAAGAACATCATACATTCTTCCGGTCACATACAAGACGGCAAAGTTGAAGGAACTGTCCGTTCCGTCAATTGTCAATGTAGGAAACGGCGTTGCCGCCGAATCAATCATCGACATGATGTCGGTGTCACACCTTTCGGTGAAGGTTTCCTTGATGGCTTCCATCAGTTCGGAAAACAATTCTTCGCCAATGGCATTCTTAATCTTGGTTTGGTTTCTTAATGCAAATCTCATTTTCCTTCTCCTTGATTATTTGGGCGCACTTGTTGGCAAGTTCGCCAAATTCCCTATTATAGACAATCTCATCGTTGTACTTCTTCAAGTAGTGCAACATTGTTGTATGGTCGCGGTGAACATACCTTGATATTGCCACCAAGCGCATCTTGAACTTGCGGCAATGGTAAACAAACAACATCCTTGCATAACATCTTTCACGACACCGGCTCTTCTCGGAAAACTCCTCGATTGTCAATCCGGTGACTTGCGAGACCGCATCTTCAACAAGTTCGGCGATTTTGCGGTTTGCGTTGTCCGAAACGATGTCTTGGTACATTACCGGCTTTCCCAGTTTCCGGGCGATTGTGCGTTCAATATCCGCCTTCTTTGACTGTCTCCAGTTGTCGAGCATGAGAACGCCATCACACCCGGCAAGCGTTTCAACCTCTTGCCCCAACCTCTGTGCGAACGTTCCGGATTCCGGATCATCCGTGAAGGATGGAACAACCGGTTCAAGGTTCAAGGATTCAAGAAGGCTTGCAGCGTTCAAGAATTTCTCTCTGACATCTTGCGGTTTCAAACCGATTTGTTTTCCAATTATAAATATCTTCATGTCAAGTTTAAGTTTGTTATTTGTCTGTTTGCCTTGAAGGTGGTTACACCATGTTCGTGTTCCACATCTTGCGGCGGTCACGACCCTTTATTTCAAGGTTATTGCACATCTGATTCAATCTACTCGCCACGCGGTCGCCGTATCTCTGAATCAGCTTTTCGCCGCCCATCTTCAAGTTTGTCGTGATGAAGGTTAGTTCGTCCGAACAATCGCCGCGGTATTCCACAAGCTGCCTTATTACGTCAAGGCGGTTTCCCATGTATAGGGATTCCGCCGGCTCTTGCCCGAAATCTTGTATTCCCAACATCGGCATCTTCTTGAACCCAATGATTGAACCGGTTTCAACATACTTGTCGCAAATGTCATCGGCGCGGGCAATGCTCCACACCATGGGACGCGGACGTTCATCATCCGCAAAGGAAATCCCGAATCTGCATGCCATTGAATATGCAAGCATGATTTCAAGACACCACGATTTCCCGCTTCCGGTGTTTCCGGCAAGATAGATTCCCTTTCGCAAGTCGCCTGGCATCGGTTGATGCGTGAAGGGATTGATGCACATGAACTTTTCATCACCATGACACCATCTTATAAAGTTCTCGTATGCAAAGCGGTTCTCGGAATCAATCACGAATCCCGGATTCCTTGCCTTTCCGATGGCTTCAACAAGTTTCAAGGAACTCTCGATGTCGTAATCTTCTTCCATGTAGCGGTAACGCGTGAAGTCATTGAACAATCCGCGTTGTTTCGCGGCATTGATGATTTTTGAAATATCCGGCATTTCGTCCTTCACTTGCTTCTCAATGCCATTTTCTGTTATTGTCTTTTTCAGTTCCATTCGTCATTGCAATTCTTATTGATTAAACTTTGTTGTGCGGGCGTTGCTGACCTTCCGCCGGAATATCCGGATTGTTTGCGCTGCCATGTCGCGACCGCCGCTCTCCATTTCTGCATTTTGTTCTTGCCAATCATCCATCCCTTGGATTCATAGAAGGCAACGAATTGTTCTGCATCAACCGAATACCCCTTTTCCTTGACGTATGCGGCAACCTCTTCAACCGTTGGCGGCTTGAAATACGTTCGTTTCTTCTGTTCTTCCGGCTTCGGAACATCTTCCGGAATATCCGGTTTCTGCTCTTCCGGTTGTGGGAACAAACTCAATTCCTCTTTTGCCGGTGGATGGCTTGCGGTTTTCCGGGATTCCGGATTTTCCGGTTTCTCCTGCTTCCTGCTCCATCTTTGCCTTGACGCGGCTTTCCGGGCATCCGACACCTTCTTCGTGTTATCAATCGTTTGCCGAATGCGAACCGACCAAAACACATTTCCGTCATTCTCAAACAAATCGAAATCCTTGATAACACTTTCGACAACCTTGAAGTCGGTGAAATAGGCAACCGAAATGTTTCTAGTAATATCCAAAGGCAACTCACCGCCGTTTTGGTATAACATTTCAACGATTATCCAATAAACGCCGATTCCAACCGCACCATGCTTGGTGATTACGCTCTGCAACTTCATGTCGTTGCGTGCGTTATAATCATGTCGAAAATACGATTTCTTCATTGCTTTTAAATGTTGATGGAATCCCCGGAAAGAACAGAATGAGATTATTATTATTTTATGATTCCGGGGATTCCAGTTGTTAACGATTACTACTCTTCAAGGATGGCGATGTTTGGCGCAATCTCCTTGATCTCTTCCAACTCTTCGTCAATCGCCTTGTCGCGGATTGCTTCAAGGCTCTCGTTTGCACCCGGTGAAAGAAGGACGAAATGCACCTCGCGTCCGTTCACTTGCGCGAATGTCTCTATCTCCAAATCTTCCGCCGGATGTCCCTTGAAGATAGGGATGCGAATCTTGAATGATGGCGGAAGGTTGGATTCCACGACTTGCGAGAACGAATTTGTGCGGCTTCCGTTGGCATCAACACCTTGGTTCGCCTGCTGATTGATGGTTGCTTCATAGTGCATCAGCTTAGAAACCAAAAGCAAGTTCTCGTTCTTGTCAACAAAGAAGGCGCGGTTCATCTTCAAGAACAAACCCAACTGTTCCGGTGTCCAAACCTTGCTTCCTTCATTGATGCCGAACTCCAGGAACTTAGGGTTCACGGACAACTTCGACATGACCGTGCCGCGTGTGTATTCATCATCCTCGTTGATGACAAGTTTGATTGTAATCTTGTCGCGGTTCACGATGATGTATGAACGTTCCTGCTCAAACTGACCGGTGTTGATGCGCTTCTTCAAATATTCCTGCACAACGCCAATCACGCCGGTGATGTCTGTCTTGACCGGTGCTTTCGGTTCAAGCTGCTTCACCGCTGCACCCTCACGAATAATCAACTCCGCCTTGTTAGTTCCTTCGGCGAAATTCAACACTAACTTTTCATTTTCCATTGTTACTTTGTATTATGATATTACACAATTATCTTTTAACTCTATTACTTGCCTTCTGTTCCGGTGGCTTCCAAATGTGTTCCGCCAACGGCGCGCATGTCACTTTGCGGGAACAAATACGCTTGAAGTTCATCCGCGGTTGCTTGTCTTGTCTCGACCAAATCACCATCGTCATTGTAGAATGACGTTGTTCGGGTGTCGGCATCGGTGAACATGTAGCAATCTTCGGTCACAAGTTTCGCCTTGCTTCGGATGTTGCCAATCATTTCCTTGCGCTTGCTCTGCAAAGGATCAATCTCCAGTTTGAACTCCTTGATGGTGCTCTTCTTCTTGTCTTCAAGCGCGTCAATCTTGTCGCACACCTCAACAAGTTTTTCCTTGTACTGCTGCAACTCTGCCGGGGTGAAGTTCTTTGAATAAGACTTCTCAATCACCTTGTCGCAATTGTCCTTCAAGAAGGCGATGCGTTCCAACTTATTCTTGCACCCCTTCATCACTTCCTTCATGTCCATAACTTATATACTTTAATCGTTCAACAAAAAGACCTCATTGTACAAATCCGCATACTTCTTTCCGAACGCTTCGGCGCGCGATTCCGATTTGAAGCAAAGCCGAGAACCGATATACGCAGACGCAGCCGAAGCCGCAGCAGCCGTAAACGCAAAGACGAACCCCGCAGCTTTAGTGCTATATTTAAACCACGGAAAATATTTCCATTGGTCTTTGTCCGAGAAATCCGGTACGAAACCATCCTCTTTGTTCCACTTTTCGGCGATGGTGAACAACTTATTGAGTGCAATCAACGCCTTTAAGTGTCGCGGATTGGCGTTTCTGATAAGTTGCGCCAACAGATCGAAGTGATTCGCGGCTTCATCCGATGTCACCTTGAACGAATCCAGTTCCTCGCGGGCATCCTCGAAATCCTTCTCGATGCCGTTGTCTTCCTTCTTATCCTCAACCTCGACAACATCCATCGTGAAATCGAACGGCGACAAGCCTTCCTCTTCGGTCAAATTGTATGTGTCGTTGTATTTGTCAATCTCCTCGTTCATGGCTTCGATGGCATCAACCTTTGCATCGAAAAGGTTTTCAAACTTTATCTTGTCTGAATCCTTGCAAACTAACTTATATTTCTTCATATTCTTAAACTTTAAAATGGTTCTTTATTAAATTCTATATTCATGCCCTTGGCGGCGATGATGACGTTCTTCCCGGTAACTTCCCCGATTGCCTTCTTGAACTCGCTTGCGTTGCTATTATTCGCCGAAAGGTGAATCAGAAGAATGTTGTTCACACCGCTCAAATCATTCGCCTTCAATGTCTCGATACATGTATCAAGGGACATGTGGCTTTTTACGGTTCTGTTTCTCAACTTTTCCGGAACAACGCCGCTTGCGATGTTGGCATCAAGGATGTTGATGTCGTAATTGCATTCTAGCATGATGTTACTCAACCCCATGAAGGTTTGCTCCAAGTAATACGTGTCGGTGGCAAACAAGACCGTGCCGGTTTCCGGATGATTAATCAGATAACCGAAAGGTTCGGCGGCATCATGTTTCACCTTGAACGGCATCACCTTGAAGTTACCGAAGGAAAACGCCTTCAATGCTTCCACGCGCTTCACAAGATGGTTGTCGGGCAACTTCAAGGCATCCGCCGTTCCCTTCGACATGGCAACCGGGATGCAATACTTCAACGCTTCCGGAATGCCCTTCGAGTGATCACCATGTTCGTGACTGACGATGCAACCGGCAATCCTGCCCACATCGAAGTTCATTCCTTCAAGTACCTTGCGGAAGGAAACGCCGCATTCAATCATCAACGTTTCCTTTCCGTTGTCTAGAAGATAGCAATTGCCGGCGGAACTGCTTCCGAGAATCTTCAATTCCATGTCGTTCACGCCTTAGAATCCCGGATTGTCTTCCTTATTCTCGCCCGCCGGCTGATTTCCGGCGGCGGCATCCTCACCAGTACCGGCGGCATTCCCGGCATTCTTGATTTCTCCGGTTTCGGTGTCAACGACCATTTCTCCCGGATTGCTGCCTTCCGGCGCACCTTGGTCGAAACCGATTGCGGTTTTATTGGCGTTGGCATCCTTTTCTTGTCTCAATTCATCGGTAACATCGGTATAGTCAATGTTCTCGCGCAACTCATGGATTTCTTGATTCTCTTCCACGGTACGCATGCCCATAGAAATTTCCGGTGCATAAACGGATGTCCACCAAGACGCGGCGCGGTACATCAACATCTGCTTCGGCATTGTCTGCCATTTTGAACCGCTCTTCATGTACCAACCTTCTTGAATTGCCATTCTGATTGAAATCGGCGATGATTCAAGAACATCATCCGACCCCTTCTTCTTGGTGAATGCAACGCACACCAAATCTTCAACGTTCGTTCCGTCAAACTCCTTCTTCTGTGCTTCCTTGCGATGTGCTGCCGAGTTCCAAACGTAATCGGTATATTCAACCTTTCCCAAGTTGCCGTTCTTGATGAACTTGAACTGCAAAGGCTCGAATCTGCCGCAAGTGTTCACGGTGGCAATGAGGAACTTTGCCGACCATGAAGGGCGACCATAGATGACAACAAGGTTCTGCATCACCATCAAAGGGCTTGCACCGATGCGGTTTGCCACTTCAAGGGCAATCATGCAATTGGCAATCGCCTTGTTCTGTGCGGCGGCGTTATCCTGCTGAATCGCTGCAATCTGTCCTTCGTTAGCCCCTGCCGGAATCATCTTCAACACCGGCTTGTAAGAATCCGGCACAAGGTCACTTGAAGCGAACATCTTAGAAACTCGCTGCATTGTCTCAAACTGAACCGGGTCGAAAAAGTTGAATGCGACCGGCATGACATTTTGGTTGGATGTCTGAACCACACTTTTGTTCTGTTCCATTGTTACGATGTTTATTATTTAACTACTATCTCTTTGTCGTGCGAAACGACAAGGTTTATTATCTGACTATCTGTCGGGATCAAGGTGTTCACCGATTCGCGTGAATCAATGAAAATCGGCGCGCTCACGTTGTAGAATCGGCAAAGGGCGTTGATGATGTCAAGACCGGCGTTGATTCTTCCGGCGGTGTTGGCTACAAAGAACGGAATGCCGTTCACAAGCGGAACGCATGTTTCAACCGCGTTTCCTTCAAGGGTGTAATCATACAACTTGAAGGTGACGTGCGTGAACAATCCGTTGATGCGGTTCTCGCATTCGTTGATTTTCGCCTTGGTGAAACCTTCCATGATGAACTCTTCCTTCTCGTATTCCGCAATCTGAGCCGCAAGTTTCTTTCCGGATTCTTCCAGTTCCCCGATTGCCTTGTTGCCCTTCTCGATGGTGTCCTTGGTTGCAAGTTCCGCGCGCTTGTTGTCGCGTTCCTCAACTAACTTGCGCTTTTCCTCGTTCAAGGCGGTGTTGTCAACGTTTGGCGAAGTTCCTTCCTTGGCAATTGTCTTGTGGATCTCTTCGTACTCGTTCTTTAACTTCACCCATTCCTCGATGGATTCCGGATTCACCTCTTCCGGCTCAACTGCCGCACCGAGACCGTTCAACTTGGCAACGGCGTTGTCTGATTCCGCCTTGGCATCATCCAATGCCTTCTGTGCATCGGCAATGGCTTTCTTGGTTTCGGTGATGCTCACATCCACCTTGGCAACGAATCCCTTGTATTCCTGCCCCTTGGCGGTGATGCGGTTCTTCTCTTTCTGAACCTCTTCCTTGAAACTCTGTTCGGCGGTGGCAATCATGTGTTCCGGCAATGGCTGACCGCAATGAGGACAAATCGTTTGTCCGGTGTATGTGCGTGCGTTCTCCTTATGCCACATATTGCGCAAATCTTCCATCTTTTCCACGTATTCGGCGCGCTTGCCTTCATGCTGCTTCAACTCTTCTTTGAGCAATGCAACCTTGCGTTCTGCTGACGTGATGGCGGTTTTCGCTTCATCAACCTTCTGTTCTGCTTCGCGGCGTTCTGCATTCTTCTTGAATGCGGCTTCCTTGGCGGCTTGCTTGGCATTGAACAAAACGTTGCTCTGCTTGGCAAGGATGGAATTGCACTCATCCTTCTTCTTGCGCTCTGCTTCATACACCTTGCGTTCGGCTTCCGCCTTGTCTTGAAGTTGGGTGTCAATATCAAGAATCTTGGCATCCAGTTCACCGATTTTCTTCTCGATGTCTTCCCAAACAAGAACCGGCGGCATCAACTTCTGTGTCTGATCAATGCGCGGCTGAATCTGTTCCAACTCATCCTTCGCCAATTTCTTCTTGGCGACAACCTCTTTCTTGTAGCCTTCCATGTCCTTACCGACAAGTTTTGCAAGAAGGGCGGTGTATGCTTCGTTACCTTCTGCAATCTCCGAATCGCTGATTGTCCCGGCAAGGGCGAAAAGCTGCTCGCGCTGCTTCTGCCATGGCATGGATGCGAAATACAAGGGATTCGTGATAATCTTGAAAAGACCATCATCCACGATTCCGTTCACGTATGCCTTGTATTTGGTAACCGGCATCGGAACATCATTCACGGCGCATTCGGTATGGTTGCCCTTGAATATCTGCTCCATCTGTCCGCGCGGCTTCACCCAATCCTCAACAAGGGCGCGGCGCAACTTGATGACCTCACCATCAACAACCAGTACTCCGGTGACTTCTGCATTTACATGCTGCAATGGCTTACCATCAACGATTGTCTTGATTTCGTAATCCTTGCGCTCCATGACATCCTTTCCGAAAAGAAGCCACATGAAGGCATCGAAATGTCTTGACTTGCCAAGACCATTGTCACCCATGATGGAAGTTTCCTTCGCATCAAATTCCGTTGTTCTGTTCTGTTCACCCCTAAAATTCACAAGGGACAAACTCTTAAGAATGATTTTTTTCATATCTTTTGTAAGTTATATTAAATAGATTCATTACTTTTCACTAGCGACAAAGCCAAATCCGCATCAACGGTTATCATCCTGCCGTATTGCGATATTGCCTTGTTGATAACTCCACTTTTCTTTATCCGGTTTGCCGTTGTAGTGCTGCAATTGAACAATTGCGCTATTCCGGCGATTCCATAGACAAAGCGTTTCTTCGTTTCCTCTTCCTTGCTTTCCTTCTTCCGGGCATCACCTTCCGGGGATGATGATGTTTCGGCGATGGATTGTTTGAGCAAGGCAAGAAATTCACCCGCCGTTAACTGAAACAATGGCTTCTGCAAATCTAGTTCGTTCATTGTAGGATGGCTTTAAATGTTATTCTTCATCCGGGACGTGGATTTCACTTGCCATCTTCACGGCAACCGCGAGATTCGCGGCGGTTAGAAGGAACAACAAGAACGATGCTTCACATGCTGCCAACGCTGCAAAGAAGGACAACACAACGTAAGCCACCGACAAACGTTCCTTGACTGACAACTTCATCAATCCACTCTCGACCCAAAAAATTCTCTTGATTTCTTTCATTGTTGCGAAATTTTAAATTGTTAGTTACTAAAAACCGAATGTTGCGGTGTCCGGCTCGTTCTTTCTCGACCTTCGCGCCCTGTTGCAAACCCTTGTCGTGCGAACCCTTGCGTTTGACATCTGAACTTGGTGTTCAATTCCGATGATTTCCGGAATCAGCAACGCAAGAAGGATGATCGCCATCAACTTTCGTTTAAGCGGTGAAAGGCTGAATGGAATGTGAAAGGACGTGCAAAACCACCATGCGGACAATTCGGTTGCCTTCGTTACACCTACCTTCTCGAAGATGTTTCGGCAATGATTCTCAACGGTTCTTTCGGAAATGAAGCATCGTGCGGCGATTTCACACTTGCTTGCACCCCACGCCAATAATTCGGCGATTTCCGCTTCCCGCTTGGTTAGTTTCACATCTGTGTTCATATTACACTACGCCCCAAACTTCCTTGATTCCATACTTGGCGAATGTCTCTTCAATGGCTTTTGCTTCTGAAACCTTGGGTTCAACATTGCCCTTTACTCTGTTATGGAATGCCATTCGTGAAGACAATCCCAACTTCTGCATAAGTTCTTTCTTGACCTTCTGAATGTCGCGGTTCTTAACCTGCGACCATCCCAACTGAAATGCAAATTGTTCTCTGCTCATTGTATTCTTGATTTTGTGGGCGACCCGATGCCGCCCGGATTCAACATTCTTCTGTTACTCGCAATTGAGGAAGCGAACGGAATCATTCTTCGTTTTCTCGTTCTGTGCCATCCAACCCATGTCGTATGACCAACCATCATCGTTGCGATTGTACCGAAACCATTTGTCATAGATTCCGTTTTTGCAATCTTCCATGCCCTTCACGTAATCATGTCGAAGTTGCTTCATGGTTTCCTTCTGTCGCTCTTCGACTTCATTTACCAATTCTTCTAGTTTCATATTGTTGCGACTTTTAATGTTAATAATTCAAATTTAATTTTGCGTATTCGGATAAATGACGTATTTTTGCTATTTGATAGCATTGAAAAAATGCTTATCTTTGCAGTACAATAGTATTGTTTCCGTTTACGGGTGCAAAGATACGAAAGATTTCCGGAAATTGTTCATATTTTCCGGAATATTTTCGCTTTAATTGTGTTAAATATTGTATAAAAATAGATAATATATTGATTATGAGCGATTTAGATATTAAACAACTTCGGGCAGATTTCGGCTTAACACAAGCCGAATTAGCGAAACTTGTTGCAGTTGACCCGAAAACCATTCAAAATTGGGAAAATGGGAAAACTATCCCGGAAGGTCGACACGCACAAATTCGAGAAATATTTCGTTCACTTAAACCTTCACAATTCAAGAAGGTCGATGTTCGCGCGGTTCGCGAAAAGCTAAACTTGAAGCAAGAAGAACTTGCAACAATGTTGGGCGTTCATCTGCGAACAATTCAGAATTGGGAATCCGGAACAAAGATTCCGGAAGCCAAGGCGACATTGATTCGTGAACTTGAAGGGAAATCAAAAAACGCCCCTTCTCTGAAACCGCACAAGTACTTTGGCGGCGAATCCTGCGAGCAACTGGAATCCGCGACCATTGTTCCGTTGATTCCAATATCAGCGCAAGGCGGGTCGTTGAACGACTTCACGGCATCGGTGATGGAATACGACTGCGAGAAAGTCTTGTCGCCAATCCGTGAAGTTGATTTCGCGATGACGGTCTCCGGGGATTCCATGTCGCCGGAATACCCTTCCGGATGCCAAGTGCTAGTGAAGCGAATCAACGAACGCGCCTTCATTGACTGGGGAAAGGTTTTCGTGCTTGACACCATCAACGGAACAATCATCAAGAAACTCATGCCGGTGGAAGGTGATCCGGAAAAGGTGACTTGCGTTTCCATCAATCCGGAATATCCATCGTTTGAAGTCGGATTCGAGCACATCCGGGGTGTTTATCGCGTGTTGATGTGCATGTCTTTGAAATAGTGAAAAAGGGGTCGAAAAAGGGTCGATGATGCAATTGCATACAAAAAACGATGCAATTGCATACTTTTTTCGATGCAATTGCATTTTTCCTAATATAATAAGGTGGAAAATGATGCAATTGCATACTTTTTTCGATGCAATTGCATTCACTTGCAATTTTTGAAAGAAAGAACGAAAAAAAGAAAAGAAAAATTTCCCCCAAACCCCTTTATAAAGAAAATAAATAAAAGAAAGAAAAAAAGCTCTCTCAAAACGCGTGCGCGAGAAATCGAAATTTTCACCGTAAAAATCAAAAATTCAACGTAAAAACATGGAAGAAAAGAAAAAAGAAAAGAAAGTTGAAATGAAAGAAATCCGCGTTTCCGACTACTACGGAAACACAAAGTACTACAACGTCATGCCATCGGCGATTTTCGATGCGCTTGAACTTGCATACTTGAAGGGCGAAGAAACTTGCAAGGTAGCCGCAAGCGACTTCGACAAGATGGAAAGTGACTACCGACAAGTTTAAAAAATGCTGCAAGAATGAAGAAAGTCATCACGCATGAATTGTTGTCCATCCAACGCCGTTTCTTCGATGTGCTTGACATCCTGCTTTCGTCCGGGGAAATCAAAGGCGGCTTGAAAGGCTTCTGCGAACTCGCCGGATTGAACCGCGTGAAGTACTCGCACATACGTTCGGCGTTGGATGCGCCATTGGAAGAACGCCCGAATGGTCAAAGTTACCGGGTCATCGACATCGAAGCCCTTTCGTTCCTCTGCCGTGAATACCGGGTATCTTCCGACTGGCTTCTTCTTGGGCGCGGTTCGATGTTCGTTCAACCAACCACCCGAAGAAGAAAGAAGAAGCCGGAAAATTGAGAAATTGAATAATAAACATAAAACGCAACAATGCACATCAAAAGAAGCATCCGTTTCATCCTGCACAACCGCAAGGCGGCATCCGGCAATGAAGGCGGCAAGGAAAAGCCGCTTGCCATCCGCCTTCGCGTTTCATACAACAACAACACGCTAGATGTCGCAACCGGTACGTTTTGCCTTCCCTCTGACTGGAACGGCGAAACATACCGGGTGAATGCCACCGACACCGAAGCGGAATCCAAGAACCGCGTGATTGACGATTACGCGCACACGATGGAAGACATCTTCATCCGGTATGAACTGATTGAAAAGCGAATCCCCGCCACCGGCGAACTGAAAGACCTATTCCGTGACATGATGGGGAAACCGCGCATCAAAGTTCCAACGCCCGAAGATGATCTCTTTGAAGTCTTCGACAAGTTCACGGAAAGTTGCGGGCGCAAGAACCAATGGACGAAAGCCACCTTTGCCAAGTTTGAAGCGGTGAAGGCGCGCTTGAAGGATTTCGATGCCAATCTTGCCTTCAATGCCATTGACGATGACAAGATGAACGAATATCTTGAATATCTCAACCGGAAGAAGATGCGGAACACCACCATTGCGAAGAACATTTCGTTCGTGAAGTGGTTTTTGCGTTGGGCTGAAATGTACGGTTACTACTCCGGACACGCCCACAAGTCATTTAAACCGCGCTTGAAGGGCGTAAATGGTGACGGACATGAAATTATATACCTAGACCAAAAAGAACTCCGTACGCTTCAAAATTACGCGCCTACGGCAAACAAACAATACCTTGGGCGCGTCCGCGATGTGTTTCTTTTCTGCTGCTTCACCGGTTTGCGGTATTCTGACGTTGCCAAACTCACCCATGCAGACGTGAAGGAAGGCTTCATCGACATCGTGACAAAGAAGACCGTTGACGGCATCCGGATTGAACTCAACAAGCATTCACAAGCCATCCTCGACAAATACAAGGGCAAGGAATACAAGGGCGACAAGGTTTTCCCGGTCATATCGAATCAGCGCATGAATGAGTATTTGAAGGAACTTTGCGAAGTCTGCGGCATTGACACGCCGACCAAGGTTGTTTATTTCCTGGGCAACGAGCGCATTGAAGAGACCTATCCGAAGTTTGCGTTGGTGTCCACCCATTGCGGAAGGCGCACATTCGTTGTCAACGCGCTTCGCCTTGGCATCCCTGCCGAAGTGATCATCCGTTGGACTGGGCACGCCGACTACAAGTCGATGAAGCCCTACATCAAGATAGTTGATGAATTGAAGAAGTCGGAAATGTCGAAGTTCGATGATTTCTAGTTTTTTCATTTCATGTACGTACACGAAATGTACACGATTTTAAGCGTCCTTTTTGGCATTTCGTGGCATTCCGCCGAATGCCCGAAAACGCAAGATACTAGTAAATAGGCGGTTTTGGGTTTTTATGATACGGCGTGAAACCAATGGTTCTAGTTCCTCCAGCTCCACCCTATTTGATAGAAACAAAAAACTCGCAGATTCTTTCTTTAGAATTTGCGAGTTTTTATTTTGCTGTTATTGTTTTCTCAAACTTTCACGATACTTCAGAGGTGACATGTGAAGATGCTCTCTTACATATTTACCGAAGAATGAGGTATTGGAGAAGCCCAGTATACCTGAAATCTCCTTGATTGTTTTCGTTGTAGAACGGAGATAATAGGTGATATCAGCAAGCGTATACTCCGTAATCCACTCGATGGCTGTCTTGCCGGAATGGCGCTTGCAGATGATGGAGAGATATTTTGGCGTGATGCAAAGCTGCTGCGCAAAATATTCTACAGGCTGATGCTTGATTTCGCTCTGCTGCAACATCTCCAGGAACTTATCAAAGAAATCGCTGGCACTGGTTCCCAACGTTTCTTTCGGGAGATCTGTCAGCAAAAGATTGCTCACAGCAAGGAGAGCACTCTTCAAGAGCGTTTCCACAATCTCACGGCGATATGGTTTCCACGAACTGCGGTCGTTGAACTTCGGATCCAGACAGAGGCGCACCAAGTCGGTAAACTTAGAATAGAATACCATATCCACCTCGTTCATCTTCAACACCGAAACCTTGCTCACATACATGGCACGGTTCCATACCGAGATATGAGAACGAAGAATACCAAGCAAGCCGTGATTGCTGACACACATGGCTGTGCATGCAAAATCTTCCGACACCTCTTTGATGTCGAGAATAGAGTTAGGCGGACTGATAAATATATCGCCCTTCTCCACGGTGAGTTCCCGCCCGTTGAGTTCAGCTCTCAGGCTGCCTCTCTGACAGGATGCAATCATGTTCATCTGGAATCTCATAGGGTCGGGGTTCTGCAACACCTTGACATTATCTATAATCAAGATGTCCTCATCCAGATAGCTCGCACTGATTTCTGCGCTCTGTGCAAACTCACCTTCTTCGATACGCTGCCTGACGTCCTTCTGTTCTTTCATTAATATGTCTTTTAAATTTCTTCACTCTTCGTTCTTCACTCTTCCCTATCAAAAAGCCTCTCTGTATTTATTTTCGTCCTTATCCTCCAACATTGAGAGATAACTCTGATATCGGCTAGCTGCAATATAATGTTCCTCAACCGCCTTGATTACCGCGCACCCCGGTTCGTGGGTATGGGTACAGTCAGAGAACTTACAATCCTGAGAGAACTTGAAGATTTCCTTAAAATAGCTGGTCAGCTCTTCCTTTTCGATATCAAAGGTACCAAAACCCTTGATGCCCGGAGTATCAATGAGATAACCACCTTCCGGCAGTTCCAGCATCTCACTGAAAGTTGTGGTATGCATTCCGCTATTATGCGCCTCGCTGATTTCGGCGGTACGCTGCTCTGCATCAGGAATGAGCTGGTTGATGAGGGTTGACTTTCCTACCCCGCTGTTGCCGCTCAACAAAGATTTCTTATCCTTGATAAGAGGCCGCAACAGTTCAACTCCTTCGCCTGTAGCTGCCGACAATTCGATACATTTATATCCGATGGTCTCATAGAGCGTGCACATCATCTTCTCGTAATGCAATTCTTCTTCTGAAAGTATGTCACTTTTATTGAAGATGATGATAACAGGCACTCTGTAGGCCTCAGCGCCAGCCAGGAATCGGTCGATGAAGGTAGTAGAAGTCTGCGGATAATTCACCGTTACCACAAGCAGCGCCTGGTCTACATTAGCTGCCAGAATATGACTCTGCTTACTGAGGTTAGGTGATTTACGAATGATATAGTTTTGGCGGTCTTCGATAGAAGAGATAAATGCCGTACCCTCCTGGTTGGTAATAAGCTGCACATAATCACCTACAGCCACAGGATTGGTGCTGCGGATGCCCTTCAATCTGAAATTGCCCTTGATTTTACTTTCAATCAGCTGGCCATCGTCTGTCTTGACGGTGTACCAGCTGCCTGTATTTTTAATAACGAGTCCTCTCATTATCACTTATTAAATAATGTAAGTCCAGAATGATTTAGACTGTCATGATTTCCTTCTCCTTCTCGTCCATCAGGTTTTCGAGCTGCTTGATGTACTTGTCGTGGAGTTTCTGCAAATTGTTCTCAGCATCCTTTTCCAAGTCTTCAGAAAGTCCATCCTTGATAGCTTTCTTCAACTTCTCCTTGATTTCCTGGCGCACGTTGCGCACCTCAATCTTAGCACGCTCAGCAATCTTGTTACACTGCTTTACGAGTTCCTTACGGCGCTCACCTGTTGGCTGAGGAATACCCAGACGTACGATTTCGCCATTGTTCTCAGGAGTGATACCTACACCACTATCCATAATAGCCTTTTCGATATCCTTGATAGCCTTTTTGTCCCAAGGGCGGATAGCGATAGTACGGGCATCAGGGGTTGTAACTGTAGCTACCTGGTTCAGAGGAACCATACTGCCATAACTATTTACACGCACACCATCGAGGATGGCTACATTAGCACGACCAGCACGAACATGAGAGAGTTCCTCTGCGAGATACATTGCTGCCATCTCCATACGCTCTGCTGCAGAATTCAAAGTTTCTTTAACGTCTATCATAATTATATGTTTTTATTTTATTAATTCTAATCTTTTCAATTCTTCGCCCACATAGTTGGTGAGTTCTACAAACTGCTGGATAGTGAGCTGTTCAGGACGCTTGGTCATGATGTCGGTGGTGTAGAAATCCTCGCGTGGTGTTACACCCGGGAACATCTGCTTGAGGCTTACACGGAGCATCTTGCGACGCTGGTTGAAGACTGTCTTAACCAGACGCTTAAACAGTTTTTCATCACAGCCAAGGTCAGTCACCTTGTTACGAGTCATACGGATTACCGCACTCTTTACCTTTGGTGGTGGGTTAAACACATTCTCATCTACCGTAAAGAGATATTCCACATCATACCATGCCTGGATGAGCACACTGAGGATACCATAGGCTTTGTTACCTGGTTCTGATGCCATGCGCAATGCCACCTCGCGCTGAATCATTCCGGTACAGCAAGGAATGAGATCCTTGTAATCGAGCATCTTGAAGAATATCTGCGATGAGATATCGTATGGATAATTACCTGTCAGTACAAACTGCTTTCCATCGAATATCTGGTTCAAATCCATTCTCAGGAAGTCTTCACCGATGATATTATCCTTGAGTGTCGGGAAATTCTCATGAAGATACTCCACCGACTCCGAGTCGATTTCCACTGCCTTGACGGGTCTTGGTTTCTCTACGAGATATTGGGTAAGAACGCCCATACCTGGTCCGATTTCGAGAACAGGTATATCCGGGCAGGCATCCACCGTATCGGCGATGCGCTTTGCTATATTGAGGTCGGTCAAGAAGTGCTGACCGAGATTCTTCTTAGGCTTTACAGCTTTCATATCTTATCTTTATATTATATATTTTGCAAAAATACGATTATTTTTTGAGAATCCACACGAAGTATGCGATTTTTTTTATCTTTTTGGGTAAAAAAGGGAAAGAGCCACTTGTTTCTTAAAAAAAAGGCTATACTTTTAGCCATAAATGGCGCCCAAGCGTTTATTTATGCTAAAAATATGCAGATTCGAACGATATTGTCAATAAAAGTATTATCTTTGCATCTAATTATGGATATAAAGAAGATAGCAAACAACATATGGAAGGTGGCTTTGTCGCTCATTCTGGGTGGCGCCATCCTTTATTGGATGTATCGCGGATTCGACTTCAAGCAAGTAGAAGATGTTCTGCTTCACAAGATGAGTTGGACCTGGATGCTGCTGTCGTTCCCTTTTGGCATCTCTGCCCAGGTGTTCAGAGGATGGAGATGGAAACAGTCGCTGGAACCATTAGGCGAGAAGGCCCGCTCCAGTATCAGCATCTACTCCATCTTCCTGTCCTATGCTCTGAGTCTTGTAATTCCTCGTGCGGGCGAGTTTGCCAGATGCGGCGTATTGAAGAAATGGGATGATGTTTCGTTTCCGAAAGCCTTGGGTACCGTCGTTACAGAAAGAGCCATCGATTCACTCCTCGTGCTGCTAATTACGGCGCTGGTCTTTGTGATGCAGATTCCGGTATTCCTCAATTTCTTTGAGAAAACAGGTACGAGCATGGACAGTTTACTCTGCCAGTTTACAGCCACAGGTTACATAGTGACTGCTATCTGTGGCATAGCAGTACTAATCCTTGCTCACTATCTGCTCAAGCGACTCGCTATATATAATAAGGTGAAAGCAACACTGGGAGGACTCTGGCAAGGTATCATCTCGCTGAAAGGTGTCAGAAATGTACCGCTCTACATCGCCCTTACACTGGGCATCTGGTTGAGCTATTTCTTCCACTACTATCTCACCTTCCAATGCTTCGAGGCAACCTCCCATCTCAATCTGATGTGCGGTCTGGTAACATTCATCGTGGGCAGCATAGCGGTCATCGTACCAACTCCTAACGGAGCCGGACCTTGGCATTTTGCTGTCAAGACAATGCTCATACTCTATGGCATTCAGGCAAACGATGCCCTCTTCTTCGTTCTCATCGTACACTCCGTGCAAACCCTGCTTGTAGTCCTTTTGGGAATCTATGCCTGGATAGCACTGGCGTTTACCGGGAAAGTGAAGAGTGAGGAGTGAAGAGTGAAGAATCCTCTTGCTTTAGGGCGTATGCCCAACTTAACATTGAACATTTAACATTAAAATAAAAATATTATGGCTGACATTAAGAATTTGAACCCAGTTGAAATCTGGCGCAACTTTGACAAGTTAACACAAGTTCCACGTCCATCAGGACATTTGGAAAAGATTCAGGCTTATTTGCTCGATTGGGCAAAAGAAGCAGGTGTAGAGGCTTTCCAAGACCCAGCAGGCAACATCGTGATGCGCAAACCTGCTACTCCAGGTATGGAGAACCGCAAAGGCGTTATTATGCAGGCGCACATGGACATGGTTCCTCAGAAAGCACCAGACAGCAAGCATAATTTCGAAACTGACCCTATCGAAACCATCATCGATGGCGACTGGGTACGTGCTAATCATACAACACTCGGTAGCGACGACGGACTTGGCGTAGCTACAATCATGGCGGTAATGGAATCAAAAGATTTGCAGCATGGTCCTATCGAGGGCTTGATTACCGCCGACGAAGAGACAGGCATGTATGGTGCCAACGATCTCCCAGCAGGCGAACTGAACGGCGACATTCTCTTGAACTTCGATACCGAGGTTTGGGGTGAGTTCGTTATCGGTAGCGCTGGCGGTATCGACATCACAGCAACTCTCGACTATAAAGAGGTAGAAACCGACAAGGAAGATGCTGCCGTTAAGGTAACCCTCAAGGGATTGAAGGGCGGTCACTCCGGTATCGAGATCAACGAAGGCAGAGCGAATGCCAACAAGTGCATGGTTCGTTTCGTGCGTGAAGCTATTTCAGAACTCGATGCCCGTCTAGCTTCATGGCAGGGCGGCAACATGCGTAATGCCATCCCATTCCAGGCTGAGGTTGTTCTGACTCTGCCTAAGGAGAACATTGAAGCTTTGAATGACCTGGTAGCAGACTGGAAGGACGAAATCTGTGATGAGTTCGAAGGCATTGAGACAACCGAGAACATCGAGTTCTTCGCCGAGAATGTAGAGACTCCTAAGATGCAGGTTCCTGCCGAAATCCAGGATAATCTTGTAGATGCAATCTACGCTTGCCACGATGGCGTATTGCGTATGGCTCCATCTATGCCTGAAATCGTAGAGACCTCTTCAAACCTCGCAATCGTTGAGATTGGTGACGGCAAGGCTGCCATCAAGATTCTGGCCCGTTCCAGCCACGAATACTACAAGATGTATCTTGCCACAATGATAGAAAGCTGTTTCAACATGGCAGGCATGAAGGTTGAATTCAGCGGCAGCTATATGGGATGGAACCCTAACCCAAAGAGCGACATTCTGGAACACGTATTGAAGGTTTACAAAGAGCAGAACGGCACAGACGGTAAGGTACAGGCTGTTCACGCAGGTCTGGAGTGCTCTATCATCCTGAGCAAGTATCCTAACCTCGATGTCGTATCATTCGGTCCTACCCTTCTTAGCCCTCACACAGCCAATGAGCGTTGCCAGATCAGTTGCGTAGCTCCTTTCTGGAACCTCGTCAAGCAGCTCCTGACTGAGATTCCTGCAAAGTAAAAAATGGGGAACGAAATTACAAAAAGATAAAAAAAAAAGCCGAGAGTGAAAATTCTCGGCTTTTTTGTTCCAGTTTTCAAAAGAAATCATTACCTTTGCAGTCGATTTCGCAAGTCTTGTAAAATCTCTGTAGCAGATCATACAAATTCACTTGCATAAGTTTCATTAAAATAACACCAAAATGGACGATTATCACGCGGAAAACAATAATGAATTGTAAGGCGTGGAGATTCAGCAACGATGAAGCCTTTCAGTAGGCCGTACCCAAGCGCTAGTCTCCATACCCCAAACTTTTATTATGTGGAGATTAGCAAACTATGAAGACTTATTGGAATATAGACAAGAATCTGACTGTACTCAATGAGTGGCAGCCAAACTGCTGGATACAAGTAACATGTCCAACTGATGAAGACCAGCGCTTGCTGGAAGAAGAATTCAAGATCCCTGATTATTTCCTCTCGGATATCAGCGATACCGATGAGCGTGCCCGCTATGAATATGACGATGGCTGGATGCTCATCATCCTCCGTATCCCTTATGTCAAGGAAATACGCAGCCGTACCCCATACACCACCGTGCCTCTGGGTATCATCCATAAGCGCGATGTTACCATCACCGTATGCTATTATGAAACCAATATGATGATTGATTTCGTAAGCTACCAGCAGAAGCGCAGCGAGGGGTTCACCGACTATGTAGACATGACCTTCCGTCTCTTCCTGTCATCAGCGGTTTGGTATCTGAAGCGATTGAAACAGATCAATTCGCTCATAGAAAAGGCAAAACGAAACCTCGATCATGGTGTGAACAATGAGAGCCTGATTGGCCTGAGCCGCCTGCAGGACTCCCTTACCTACTTCATCACCTCTATCCGAGGCAACGAAAATCTCCTGTCTAAGTTGAAGTTCAAGCTGCAGGTGGACGAACTTGATGCCGACCTCATCGAAGACGTAAACATCGAGATGACACAGGCACGCGAAACTACAAGCATCTACTCCGACATTCTGGAGTCGACGATGGATACCTATTCGAGCATCATCAACAACAACATGAATACCACGATGCGTACCTTGACCAGTATCAGTATCGTCATGATGTTGCCTACGCTGATTTCCTCATTGTTCGGTATGAACTTAATCAACGGTATGGAAGACAGCCATTACGGATTTGCCATTGCCCTGGTTATCTCCGTGCTCGTTTCTGCACTTTCATGGGGCTTCCTCAGATACAAGCGCCTGCTCTAAGCATATACTACTCTGATATGCATTAAGTAGCCCGAAAGAGCACATAAAACGATGATTAGCAAGAAAAAGGCAATTATAAATACAAAAAAAATTAAAAAATCGAATATCATGGCAAGATATTCGATTTTTTTTTTTAAGTTTGCAACTTATTAATAATATAATTTTGTATGGGGTCGAATTGCGGATAAGCGACTACCGGCCCAAGAAACTCGAATCATAAACTAAACAAAGTGACATGATGGACTCTCAAGAAAAAGCTCTGTTGCAGCAGAGCACCCTGGAAGACCCTGCCAAGAAGGCTTATGCCACCAAGCAGGAAGTGCTCGAAAGAGTAAAGGAAATCGCTCATAGCAGCGAAAATCCAAACAAGGAGGAACTCGACCTACTCAAGACTACTTTCTACAAGATTCATCTCGCAGAAAGAGACGCACAGATGAAAGAGTATCTCGCAAAAGGCGGTGACCCAGAGAAGTATATCCTTCTACCGGATGACACCGAAGAAGCCTTCAAGGCTGAGATGCAACTCATCAAGGAGAAAAGAGCCAAGATCTTCCTGGCACAAGAAGAAGAAAAACAAGATAATCTCCGCAAAAAAGAGGAAATTATCGAAAAGATAAAGGCCATGACCACCTCACCGGAAGAGGCCAACAAATCATATCAGGACTTCAAGGCCTTGCAGCAGGAATGGAAGGAAATCAAGAACATCCCTGCAGACAAGGCAAACGAGGTATGGAAGAACTACCAGCTCTATGTAGAGCAGTTCTACGACATGCTCAAATTGAACAGCGAAGCCCGCGAATATGACTTCAAGAAGAATCTTGAAGCCAAGACCAAACTCTGCGAGGCTGCAGAGAAGCTCAATGAGGAAGAGGATGTTATTTCTGCCTTCCACCAGCTTCAGGACCTCCACCAGCAATATCGTGAGATTGGTCCTGTTGCCAAGGAGTTGAGAGAACAGATTTGGGAGCGTTTCAAGGCTGCCAGCACTGTTATCAACAAGAAGCACCAGCAGCACTTCGAAGACCTGCGTGCCAAGGAAGAGGAAAACCTCGCCAAGAAAACTGCCCTCTGCGAAAAGGTAGAGGCTGCCAACCAAGGAGAATACAAGACTGCTAAGGACTGGGAAAAGATTACCCAGGAAATCATAGAGATTCAGAAAGAGTGGCGCACTATCGGTTTTGCCCCTCAGAAAATGAACGTCAAGATTTTTGAGCGTTTCCGCATCGCCAACGATGAATTCTTCAACAAGAAGGCAGAATTCTTCAAAGGATTGAAAGATACCTACTCTGCCAATCTCGAAAAGAAACAGCAACTCGTAAACAAGGCAAAGGAACTGGCTGACAGTACAGACTGGAAGAAGACTGGCGACAAGTTCATCGCTCTTCAGAAAGAATGGAAGAAGGTGGGTACCGTACCTCATAAACAAGGCGAATTGCTCTGGAAGGAATTTCTGGATACCTGCAACAAGTTCTTCGAAGCCCGCAACAAGCAGAATGCCGGTTCACGCAGCGAGGAACATGCCAATCTGGACAAGAAGCGCAACATTATTGCCCAGCTCAAGGAACTTGTAGTTGCAGAGATTTCAGACAACGATTTCCAAAAGAAGCTCAAAGATCTTGCCAAGCAATATAGTGCAATCGGACACGTCCCTTTCAAAGAGAAAGACAAGGTCTATAAAGAGTATCATGAGGCTATCGATGCAGCCTACGAGAAACTTCACGCCACCAACGCAAAGCGCCACTTCGACAACTTCAAGAACAACTTGAAGAATGTTGCCAAGGAAGGCGGCAATGCACTCGGCAATGAGCGTGGTAAACTCTTGCGCCGCTACGACCAGTTGCGCAGCGAGATTACTACCTACGAGAACAACCTCGGTTTCTTCAATACGGCCAGCAAGAAGGGCAACAGCCTGGTAGAAGAAATGAACCGTAAGATTGAGAAACTCAAGGCTGACCTCGAAATGGTAAAGCAGAAAATCAAGGCTATTGATGCCGAGAAGAAATAAATACAATAAACCCCAGAGCGAAAGCTCTGGGGTTTATTGTTATGAATACTCCATAAAACAGAATTTCTATAAACAAAAAAAACACCTTTCATTACTGAAAGATGCCTTACCGTATGAGTTGGGATACCCGGACTCGAACCAGGAATGACAGGACCAGAATCTGTAGTGTTACCATTACACCATATCCCAAACTTAAAATAGAACTTTTTGATTGTTGGGATACCCGGACTCGAACCAGGAATGACAGGACCAGAATCTGTAGTGTTACCATTACACCATATCCCAATATCAGCAAAAGAGATGTTCATTTCTCAATTGCGAGTGCAAAGGTACTAGTTTTTTTTGAACCTACAAAATTTTTCGGCACTTTTTTCTAAAAAAAGCGCAATTTCTTTAATTTTCCACATTTTTTTTGCCTTTTAAGTCGATTTTCCATTATAATAATGTATCTTTGCAGAAAAATAGAGAATATAAATTAAGTAAGAAAGAAAAGATAAATGAACACAGTTAAACAACTCGTAGAGACTATTAAAGAAGGTATACAAGAAAAGAAAGGTCAAGACATCGTTATCGCCGACCTGACAGAAATCGATGGAAGCATTGCCAAGTACTTCATCATCTGCCAGGGAGGAAGCCCTACTCAGGTTGAAGCTATCGCAGGTTCTGTGGGAGACATCGTGCGCAAGAATCTGAAAGAAAAACCTGTAAATGTAGCAGGTCTCGGCAACGACCAGTGGGTGGCAATGGACTTTGTTGACGTATTAGTACACATCTTCCTTCCGGAAGTACGTGCTTATTACGACCTCGAACATTTATGGGAGGATGCAAAGCTTACCCATATACCTAATCTCGACTAGTCAGTCTCTCCCATCCTACATGATGGTTCAGACATTGTTTTTCGACTAAAAGTTATACATATAAAATAAAATGGAACAAAGCAATAATATGAAGCCTCGTGGCAATGGCGGACCAAAGATGCCACGATTTAATATGACCTGGCTTTTCACCATCTGCCTCATCACCATGATCATCCTCTTCTTTACAGGAGGAGGCGATGCGATTGGAGGCAGCGCTGCCAAGGAAGCCACATACACCCAGTTCAAACAGTATGTAGACAAGGGTTATGTGCTCAGTGTTGTGGCCAATAAAACAGAAAGCACCCTCAAAATATACATCAACCCGAAATATACGCGCGATGTATACAATATGCCGGCAAAGTCTGTAGGTCCTAACCCATACGTAAAAGTACAGTTCGGCTCGGTTGACGAAGTGGAACGCTATGCCAACCAGATGTTGAAGGAAAAGAAGATACGCTCCTTCAGCTACGACAACCAGAAGGATAACGACTTCTTAAGCACGCTCTTCAATCTGGCACCTCTGCTCTTCTTCGTATTCTTCATCCTTTGGATGTCTGGAAGATTCAGCGGCGGTATGGGCAGCGGCGGTATGGGCGGCGGCATCTTCAGCGTGGGCAAAAGCAAAGCTAAGATGTACGAAAAGGGAAATGCCATCGGCATCACCTTTAAGGATGTGGCCGGACAGGAAGGTGCCAAGCAGGAAGTGAAGGAAATTGTAGACTTTCTGAAAAACCCACAAAAATATACCGACTTGGGTGGTAAAATTCCAAAGGGAGCCCTTCTCGTAGGCCCTCCGGGAACTGGTAAGACCCTCTTGGCTAAGGCTGTTGCCGGCGAAGCTGGCGTACCTTTCTTCTCCATGAGCGGTTCCGACTTCGTTGAAATGTTCGTAGGTGTAGGTGCCTCACGTGTACGCGACCTGTTCCGCCAGGCTAAAGAGAAATCACCTTGTATCATCTTTATCGATGAGATTGATGCTGTAGGCCGTGCCCGCAGCAAGAACCCAGCCATGGGTGGTAATGATGAGCGCGAGAACACCTTGAACGCTCTCCTTACAGAGATGGATGGTTTCGGTACCAACAGTGGTGTCATCATCCTTGCAGCTACCAACCGTGTAGACATGCTCGACAGCGCCTTGCTCCGTGCCGGACGTTTCGACCGCGAAATTCACGTAGATCTCCCTGGTTTGAACGAACGTAAGGCTATCTTCCTGGTTCATCTCAAGCCTATCAAGATAGACGAAACAGTAGATGTTGATCTACTGGCACGCCAGACTCCAGGTTTCTCGGGTGCAGATATTGCCAACGTTTGTAACGAGGCAGCCCTCATTGCTGCACGCCACGACAAGAAGGCTGTTTGCAAACAGGATTTCCTCGATGCAGTAGACCGTATTGTAGGCGGTCTGGAGAAGAAGACTAAGGTGATGACTGCCGACGAGAAGCGTAGCATCGCTCTCCACGAAGCAGGCCACGCAACCATCTCATGGTTCTGCCAGTATGCCAACCCTCTCATCAAGGTTACCATCGTGCCTCGTGGTCAGGCTCTCGGTGCAGCATGGTATCTGCCAGAAGAGCGCCAGATAACCACCAAGGAACAGATGCTCGACGAGATGTGTTCATTAATGGGTGGACGTGCCGCAGAAGAACTCTTCACCGGTCATATTTCGTCAGGAGCCATGAACGACCTGGAGCGCGCCACAAAGAGTGCTTATGGTATGGTAGCTTATCTCGGTATGAGCAAGACGTTGCCAAACATCTGCTTTTACAACCGGAACGAATATTCATTCCAGCGTCCGTACTCTGAGTCTACAGCCCGCGAGATAGACCAGGAAGTTCTGAAGATTGTCAACGAACAGTATACCCGTGCCAAGAACATTCTGATGGAGCACAAGGAAGGCCACAATGCCCTAGCAGAGCTCCTGATCAAGAAAGAAGTGATTATGGCAGAAGACGTAGAACATATCTTTGGCAAGCGCCCTTGGTTGAGCCGTTCGCAGGAAATCATGGAAGACGAACAGCCTAAGATAGACGATGACGCCGTAAAGGAACTTCCTGAAGTTCAGGCTGCCATCAAGGAGCATGAAGAGAACCAGAAGAAGAATGCAGATTCTGATGAGACTTCCAAGAAGGATGAAGGTTCGGAAGAAAACAAGAACGAATAAAACAAACCGATATGACTGACAAACAGAAGAATCTAGTGATAAGATCCATCACAGGCGTATTTTTCGTGGTGTGTATGGTATCTTGCTTTCTCAATCCCAGGGCAATGGTTATCCTGTTCGCCCTCATTACAGGATTGAGCATCTGGGAGTATTGCGGATTAGTTAACCAGAAGGAGAATGTTACGGTAAACCGTTTCATCAGTACCGTAGCGGGTGTTTACTTCTTCCTTGCCGTGGCTGGTTTCCGCATGGGCATTGTGGGCAATTTCGTGGTTTTCGTACCTTATCTGCTCACCATCCTCTATCTCTTCATCAGCGAACTGTATACAGGCAACAAGGATGCCATCAACGATTGGGCTTATACTATGCTCTCTCAGTTGTACATCGCCTTGCCTTTCTCAATGATCAATGTATTGAGTTTCGAGACATCAGCTTTCGATGGCCAGATACATTACGACATGCTGTTGCCTTTGAGCATTTTCATTTTCCTCTGGACCAATGATACCGGTGCCTATTGCAGCGGTTCGCTTTTCGGCAAGCATAAGCTCTTTCCTCGCATCAGTCCAGCCAAGAGTTGGGAAGGTAGCATAGGCGGAGGCATATTCGTACTGATAGCAGCAGGTATCATCGGCTATATTGCCAACGATGGCGAAGCCCACCGTCTCAGCATTCTCGGTTGGGAAGGTTTAGGTCTGGTTGTGGTATTCTTCGGCACATGGGGCGATTTGGTAGAAAGCCTCTTCAAGCGTACCCTCGGAGTAAAGGATAGCGGCAACATCCTGCCAGGACATGGAGGCATGCTCGACCGCTTCGACTCTTCGCTCATGGCGATACCGGCAGCAGTAATCTACCTATACACCATCCAGTTGTTTGGATAATACATCTTTTATGAGATAAAGGCCAAACCTGCAGTTTGGCCAAGCACAAAGAAAGGCAGAGATTCCTCAAAGAACCCCTGCCTTTTTTCATATCACCATAAAAAACACAAGTAGCTTCGTTGGCTCACGAAAGTACTTGCGATAAACTATGCTGTTATCTGTTATATTTCTTCAGTGCCTGCTTCACCATCTTGCCCCATGGCTTGATGAGATCATCTGTAATCTTTATGGGTGGCTGCATAGAAATGAAGGGTATACATCACATTCTCCACACCCTCGATAGGGCTCTTTGCCACGATATCAATATCCTGGTCCCAATGCGGACAGCCCATCAGGATGATATTATCCGGATCATACTTTCTGATTTCCGTAATGATGGTTTTAGCGTATACCTTCAAATCTGCCTTAGTCAGCAGTTCTGCAGCGGATTGATATCCGCCACAGAACTGAAAGAGATTGCTTTTTATTAAAACATTTCACCTTTTTCCTGTTCTTCTTCAAAGCGTTCACCCTTCTGGGCTTCCTGCGCCTCATACTGTGCCTGGGCTGCACGCTGCTGAGCCTCACGTGCTTTAGCCTCAGCCGCCAGTCGGGCTTTTTCTGCTCTTATTTTTGCCAGTTCAGCCTCTTCTTCTGCTCGCTTCTGCGCCGCCAAAGCTTCCTCTTCGGCACGTTTCTTAGCAGCCTCGGCTTCAGCTATCGCCTTCTGTCGCGCACGTTCTGCAGCCTCAGCTGCAGCTTTGGCTTCAGCTTCAGCACGCTCACGAGCCATACGGAGAAGCATTTCCCTACGCTTAACCAGAAGATCAAACATGATGCCCGCAGCCTCATCCGGCGCAACCTTATCGCCTAACTGAGTTCGAACTTCCTGATATTCTGCCAACATCTTATCCCTGCCAGGTTCTCCCGGAAGAATCTGATAAAGTTCGTTGGCAATACCATCAACCGTAAAGCGGTCGGCAAGCATCTCCGGCACAATCTCCTTATTGGCGATAAGATTCACCAGCGAGATAAACTTCACCTTGATGATATGCTTGAAACCGAAACGGATGAGATGAGGTACAGGCGTTTCATAACATACCACCTGAGGCACATCGAAAAGAGCCGTCTCTAAAGTTGCAGTACCACTGGTAACAAGAGCTGCCGTAGCATGCGACAAGAGCGGATAAGTCTTGTTACGCACCAGTTTGACAGGTGTACCTTTGATAAACTTCTCATAGTAAGCATCGTCTATCGAAGGAGCACCGGCAAGCACCATCTGATAATCTTCAAAACGCTCAGCCACCTCAATCATCGCCGGCAGATTGTCTTTGATTTCCTGCAGACGGCTTCCTGCCAGCAAAGCGATAACAGGACGATAGGTGTCAAGATTATTCTCCTGACAGAATTCCGTAAAACTCTGATGATATCCCGACCTGAACTCCCCTACTTCCTGAGCCGTAGGATTACCTACATAGTGAATAGGATAACGGTGCTTCTTTTCGAAGAACGGCACCTCGAATGGCAAGATTGAGAAGAGTTCAGCAATATCACGTTTGATGCTGCGGATCCGCCACTCCTTCCATGCCCATATCTTAGGAGAAATGTAATAATAGGCAGGGATATTGGTGTTCTTTTTCAAGAACTTAGCTATCTTGAGATTAAATCCCGGATAATCTACCAGTATCACTACATCCGGCTTCCATTTCACAATATCTTCCTTGCATCTCTTCATGTTCGAAAAGATGGTACCCAAATGTAGCAGTACAGGCACAAATCCCATATAAGCCAACTCCTTAAAATGCTTGACGCGAGTGCCACCTTCAGCAGCCATCAAATCACCGCCAAAGAAACGGAATTCAGCAAACTCGTCTATTTTTTTCAACGAGCGTATCAATCTGCTGGCATGCAAATCTCCACTAGCCTCGCCTACTATCAGGTAATACTTCATAATTCAAAATTCTTTAACCAATCATAATCCGTTACATCAATCTTAGTTGGGGTAATAGCGATGTAACCATGATTCACAGCCCATTGGTCGGTATCCGTTGCCTCCGGTTCGTCATTACGGTATTCACCCACCATCCAATAATAATCATATCCATGCGGATGAGTGCGATGATCCACCTCATTGATCCAGGAGCCATGAGTCATCCGGCAACCCTTGAAACCCTTGAACGGAGGCAAAGCCGGGAAGTTGACATTCAGACAGGTATATTCTGGCAATCCCTTCTCCAGCACCATCTTAACAACCTTCAGCACCCCATCGCGCAAAGGAGTGAGATCTGCATTTTCATCATAATTGCAACTGCTGAAGGCTATGCTTGGAATATGCTGCATACAACCCTCCTTAGCTACACCCATAGTTCCCGAATAATGATTATTCACGCTCGAATTGTCACCATGATTGATACCGCCGATAATCAGATCAGGCTTGCGATCTGCAAGAAACTGATCCAACGCCAGTTTCACACAGTCAACCGGTGTGCCGCTACATGACCAAACCTCCACATCATTCCCCATATTGTGGCGACGCTTCAGGCGCAAGGGAGTAGTAGCCGAGAAGGCACAGGCGAATCCCGAACGGGCACTTTCCGGTGCTACAACCAGCAGGTCGCACCAGTCTTTCAGAAAGTTCACCAGGGTCTTGATTCCATTGGCATGATAGCCATCATCATTCGAAATTAATACTAACGGTTTCTTATTTTCCATAAAAATATCTTTCTTTTTGGTGCAAAAGTACGAAAAAACCTTTAAAGATAGCGACTTTCTCACAATATTTTTGTATCTTTGCCGAAAATTTACTAAGAAAATGGGAAAAATCATCGCATTAGCTAACCAAAAAGGCGGTGTAGGAAAGACTACTACCACCATTAACTTGGCAGCATCGCTTGCCACGCTAGAGAAAACTGTACTCGTAGTGGACGCCGACCCACAGGCAAACGCTTCCAGTGGATTGGGCGTGGACATCAGCGAGGTAGACTGCTCGCTCTACGAATGCATCATCGACCATGCAGACGTGCGCGATGCCATCTACACCACCGACATTGATGGACTCGACATCATTCCTAGTCATATCGACCTGGTAGGTGCCGAGATAGAGATGCTGAATCTCAAAAATCGCGAAAAGGTGATTAAGACATTACTGCAGCCTATCCGTGACGAATACGACTACATCCTGATAGACTGTTCGCCTTCGCTCGGCCTCATCACCGTCAATTCGTTGACGGCAGCCGACAGTGTCATCATCCCAGTCCAATGTGAATATTTCGCCCTTGAAGGTATCAGCAAATTGCTCAATACCATCAAGATCATCAAGAGCAAGCTGAATCCGAAACTCGAGATAGAAGGTTTCCTGCTCACCATGTATGATAGTCGTCTACGCCTTGCCAACCAGATATACGACGAGGTGAAACGCCACTTCCAGGAATTGGTATTCAAGACCGTTATCCAGCGCAACGTGAAGCTGAGCGAGAGTCCGAGCCATGGTCTCCCAGTTATCCTTTACGACGCAGAAAGCAATGGAGCCAAGAACCATCTGGCCTTGGCAAAGGAGATTATCAACAAGAATAGTTAAGATTTGGAAATTGAACCCTTTTAGAAAGTTCAATGTTCAAAATTAAAAGTAAAAAAATGGCAGTACACAAGAAATACAACAACGGTACAAAGAGCAACGCTTTAGGACGCGGACTCGATGCCCTCATCTCTACCGAGGGAGTGCGCACCCAGGGCAGCAGTACCATCAATGAAATTCCTCTCGACCAGATTGAGGCGAATCCCAATCAGCCACGCCGGGAGTTTGACGACGAAGCCCTACATGAGCTCGCCGAAAGCATCAAGGCCATAGGCATCATCCAGCCTATCACCTTAAGACAGGTTTCAGAAAACAGATTCCAGATTATCGCCGGTGAACGCCGCTGGCGTGCTTCACAACTTGCGGGGCTGACAGCTATCCCTGCATACATCCGCACCATCAGCGATGAGAACGTAATGGAAATGGCGCTCGTAGAGAATATCCAGCGCCAAGACCTCAACGCCATAGAAATAGCACTCGCCTACGAACACCTTCTGGAAAACGAGGGTATGACACAGGAGAAAATTTCAGAACGTGTGGGCAAGAGCCGTGCAGCTATCGCCAACTATCTGCGACTGCTCAAACTTCCTGCCCAGGTGCAGATGGCACTACAGAAGAAAGAAATCGACATGGGTCATTGCCGTGCCCTACTGGCCCTCGACTCACCTTCGCTGCAAATCAAGTTGTTCAAGGAGATACAGAAGAACGGCTACTCAGTAAGAAAAGTTGAAGAGATGGTACAGCGACTCAAGAGCGGAGAAGACATCGAGAGCGGTAAGAAAACCATCACGGCTAAGGCTCAGATGCCTGAGGAATTTACACAACTCAAAAACCGCCTGTCACAGTTTCTCAATACCAAAGTGCAATTCACCTGCTCTGCTAAGGGCAAGGGAAAAATCAGCATTCCATTCGCCAACGAAGAGGAGCTGGAGCACATCATGAATGTTTTCGATCAGTTAAAGCAAGAATAAAAAGTGAAACTCAGTATATCACAAATCTGTTTGGCAACCCTTCTGCTCTTGGCACCAATGGGCGCACAGGCACAGAAGTCGAAACAAAAAAAACAAGTGACCGATGTGCCAACCATCGCATCAGCCGACTCGGCAAAAATAGCCATCGACTCGATGCTTACTGCACAAGACAGCAGCAAACTGGCAAGCCTCACCCAACCAGCAAAGCCTGTACGCAAAAAGCGCAACTGGGCAACTTGGCGACCTGATACCAAGCGTGCCATGTGGTTGGCACTTGTATTACCTGGTGCCGGACAGATATACAATCGCAAATATTGGAAACTGCCCTTCATCTATGGCGGTTTCGTAGGCTGTACATACGCCATCACCTGGAACAACCAGATGTATCACGACTATTCGCAAGCCTACATGGATATTATGGACGATGACCCCAACACCCAGAGCTACAATCAGTTTCTGCACTTGGGCGCCCAGATCAACGAATCGAACATAGAACGCTATAAGGAAATCTTCCGCAAGCGAAAAGATAAATATCGCCGTTGGAGAGACTTGGGAACCTTCGTCATGATAGGCATCTATGCCTTCTCTGTGATTGATGCCTACGTAGATGCATCGCTCTCGGAATTTGACATCTCCGATGATCTCTCGCTCAGAATAGAGCCTACCATGCTGAATAACGGCAACAAGACTGCCAATCCGCTGCGGTCTGGAAGCCTCGGCGTAAGTTGCTCACTCACATTTTAATGCGTGAGGAGGTAGAATACACCTATATATATATTATAACGCAAAATAGAAATTAGAAACATAGACGAGATAAAACATCAATATGAAGAAAATACTAGTCATGGCAGCAGCGATGCTGTTCAGCTTACAAGGCATTCATGCCCAAACCGACGTTACAGAAGAAACAGATAACGATGATATCATCACCGTTACCGACAAAGACGGAAAGCAGGAGGAAATCGAAGTACCTGAGGGAATGGAAGATAACCTCGACAGCCTGCTCCACCTTTACAATGCACAGACTTACATGATGGCAGATACAACCTGCAAATACCGCGATGTAAACCCTGTCTTCGAGAAGGAAGTGTATATCGACCGTCTGAAGAGAATGCCTACCATCATCGAAATGCCATACAATGAGGTAGTACAGAAATTCATAGACCGATACAGCGGCAAACTACGCCGTTCGGTAAGTTTTATGTTGGGAGCAAGTAACTTCTACATGCCTATCTTCGAAGAGGCATTAGAGGCTTACAACCTGCCACTGGAATTGAAATATCTGCCAGTTATCGAATCGGCACTCAACCCTAAAGCAGTATCACGCGTTGGTGCCACAGGTTTATGGCAGTTTATGCTGCCTACCGGCAAGCGATATGGACTGGAAGTAAACTCACTCATCGATGAACGCCGCGACCCGGTAAAAGCATCCTATGCAGCCGCTCACTATCTGAGCGACCTGTACAAAATATTCGACGATTGGAGTCTCGTGATTGCAGCTTACAACTGCGGTCCAACCAATATCAACAAGGCCATCCATCGTGCAAAAGGCAACGCCGACTACTGGAACATCTATCCATATCTGCCAAAGGAAACACGTGGATATGTACCAGCTTTCATCGCTGCCAACTACATCATGAACTACTACTGCGATCATAACATCTGCCCTATGGTAAGCGAACTGCCAGTAAAGACAGACACTATCGTAGTATCAAAAGATATCCATCTGGAGCAGATTTCCAAAGTGCTGAACATCAACATCGAGCACCTGCGCAATCTGAATCCACAGTATCGTCATGATATCATCAACGGATTGAACCATCCGATGGTATTGCGTCTTCCATCTACCCTCATCGGTAGTTTCATCGACCAGCAGGACAGCATCTGTGCTTACAGAGCCGATGAACTCTTCCTGAAGCGCGCTACAGTAGATGTCAACGATGCACAGCCTACCTATAGCCGCCCACGAAGCAGCTACAGTCGCCACAGCGCTTCTTCACGCAGCAAGAAGAGCAGTAAGCGAGGCAGAAACAGAAAACAAGGCAGCAAGAGTGTAACCATCAAGAATGGTGATACCCTTTCTGAAATAGCAGCACGCCACGGAACAACCGTTAAGAAACTGCGCAAACTGAACGGCATCAAGGGTAACAGTATCCGTGCCGGAAAGAAAATCAAAGTGAAATAAAAGAACTACGTACGCTGTAGTTTTTTCAGTCTAATTAAGAACATTATTTATTGGAGGGACCCACTATGGATGACCAGAACTTGAAAGACCTCGAAAGAGAGCAGGCTGATAACCAGTTGATTGGCGATGCCTTTCAACACCTGCTTGACACCTACCTGAGTTCGCGACACCGCAAGAAGGTAGATATAGTAACCAAGGCATTCAACTTCGCCCGACAGGCGCACAAAGGTGTGCGCCGCCTCTCAGGCGAACCATATATCATGCACCCTATCGCCGTGGCTCAGATAGCCTGCGAGGAGATGGGGCTCGGCTCAACGAGCATCTGTGCCGCACTGCTTCATGATGTGGTAGAAGATACCGACTACACCGTAGAAGATATCTCAAACATCTTTGGAGCCAAGGTGGCACAAATCGTTGATGGACTCACCAAGATCAGTGGTGGAATCTTCGGCGATAAGGCATCAGCACAGGCAGAAAACTTCAAAAAGCTATTGCTCACTATGAGCGATGACATCCGTGTTATCCTTATCAAGATTTGCGACCGCCTGCACAACATGCGCACGCTGGAATCGCAACCGGCCAACAAACAATACAAGATTGCGGGCGAAACCTTGTATATTTATGCACCTCTCGCCAACCGATTGGGCTTGAACAAAATCAAGACCGAACTCGAAGACCTCAGCTTCCGCTACGACCATCCACAGGAGTATGCCAATATTGAGCATAAACTTGCCGATACCGAATCGCAGCGCGATACCCTCTTCGAGAGTTTTACTGCACCTATCCGCGAAGAACTCGACAAGTTAGGCGTAGAATACAAGATTAAAGCACGCGTGAAGAGCCCTTATTCTATTTGGAACAAGATGCAGAACAAGCACGTTACCTTCGATGAGATTTACGACATTCTTGCTGTGCGCATCATCTTTACGCCAAAGGTGAGAGCAAACGAAGTAAACGAATGTTTCAATATCTACGTAGCCATCAGCAAAATCTACAAGAGTCATCCTGACCGTCTGCGCGACTGGTTGAACCATCCGAAAGCAAACGGTTATCAGGCACTCCACGTTACCCTGATGAGTAAGCAGGGAAGATGGATAGAAGTGCAGATCCGTTCCGACCGTATGGACGAGGTAGCAGAAAAGGGGTTTGCTGCCCACTGGAAATACAAAGAAGGAAACGAGGGTGAATATACAGAAGATGAGAACGAGCTGAACGACTGGCTCAGCACCATCAAGGAGATTCTGGACGATCCGCAGCCGGATGCCATGGACTTCCTCGATGCCATCAAGCTGAACCTCTATGCTTCAGAAATCTTCGTCTTCACTCCAAAGGGAGAAATCAAGACGATGCCGGCAGGCTGTACTGCCCTCGACTTCGCCTTCCAGATTCATACCTTCCTGGGCAGCCACTGCATTGGAGCCAAGGTAAACCATAAGCTGGTTCCGCTGAGCCATAAGCTGCAAAGTGGCGACCAGGTTGAGATTCTTACTTCCAAGAGCCAGCATGTACAGGAAGAATGGGTCAACTTCGTCAGTTCAGCCAAGGCAAAGAGCAAGATTCTGGCCATCCTGCGCCGCGATTCACGAGAGGGTCAGAAGAAGGGAGAAAACATACTCACCGAATGGCTCAAGAAGAACAGCATCGAGATGAGTGCGTCGGTGGTAGACCGCCTATGCGATTTTCATAATATCCAGAAGCCTGAAACCCTCTTCCAGTCATTGGGAGACCATCAGATTATCCTAGGCGATAAAGATTTCGATGAGTTGCAGGGCAAGCCTAAGAAACAGCAGGCCAGCAGCTGGCGCAATTATATCCCATTCCTGGGCAAGAGTAAGGAGAAGGCTCCAGAAAAAGGCATCGTGAAACCTCAGGATCTTTTCGTGGTAGGTAAGGACTTCAACAAGAAGAAGCCACTCATCCTAACCGAGGAGAACATCAACCAGTTTATCTTCCCTAGCTGCTGCCATGCGATTCCTGGCGATGACGTTATGGGCTTTATCGACAACAAGAACCGCATCGAAATACATAAGCGCTCTTGCAGCATAGCAGCCAAACTGAAGTCCAGTTTCGGCAACCGCATCGTAGATGCCAAATGGGATATGCACAAGCAGATACTCTTCGATGCTACCATCGAAATCAAGGGTATCGACCGTAAGGGCATGCTGCTGGATGTAAGTAAGGTGATTAGTGACCAGTTAGGCATCAATATCCACAAGATAACAATCAGTAGTGATAACGGCATCTTCGATGGAACCATCGAACTCCGTGTTCACGACCGCGAAGAAGTTAAGACCATTATGAACCAACTCCGAAATATTGATGATCTGCAGGAAGTACAGAGAATCCTGTAACTTAGGAGTTTATAATAATAAAGAAAAGATAAATAATAGAGAATCGCCGGATTTTAAACCAGGCGACTCTCTATGAAATCATACAGATTTCAACATCTTATAAAAACAGATTCAAAACAACAAGCTTAAAAACAATATGAAAAAATTATTATTATCATTTTTAATGATGTTGACCCTGTTGCCTCTGGCAGCAGCCAACAAGTATGACAACCCCGACACGATTGTAGTATCCCGTGATGGTACCGGCGAATTCCGCACCATCGACGAAGCCATCGAAGTATGTCGTGCTTTCATGGATTACAGCAAGGTAATCTACGTAAAGAAAGGCGTGTACAAGGAGAAACTCATCCTCCCTTCATGGCTCACCAACATCACCATCTGTGGTGAAGACCGTGATAACACCATCATCACATGGGACGATCATGCCAACATCAAGATGCCTGTAGGTGGACTCGATTCAGAAGCTGCTGTAAAGGGTAAACCGATGGGCACATTCCGCACTTATACCCTGAAGGTACAGGGCAGTTACATCACCCTGAAGAACATCACCATCGAGAACAATGCTGCCAAACTGGGACAAGCAGTCTCCCTGCATCTTGAAGGCGATCATATCCTGGTTCAGAACTGCCGTCTGCTGGGCAATCAGGATACCGTTTATACAGGTATAGCCAACAACCGTTCAGCCTTCTATGATTGCTACATCGAAGGAACCACCGATTTCATCTTTGGTCCGGGAAGAGCATGGTTTGAGAATTGTGAGATTCGCAGCAAGGCCAACAGCTACATCACAGCTGCATCCAGTCCTGCCGGTCAGGAATATGGCTATGTATTCAACAAGTGCAAACTTACCGCCGAGCCAGGTGTAGACAAGGTTTATCTGGGCCGTCCATGGCGCCCATATGCAGCTACCCTCTTCATGAATTGCGAAATGGGCAGCCACATCCGTCCAGAAGGATGGCACAACTGGGGCAAGCAGAGCAACGAACAGACAGCCCGCTACAGCGAATATAACAACCACGGTGCAGGTGCTGCAACCAAGGCACGCGTAGCCTGGAGCCGTCAGCTCACCAAGAAAGAAGCTGCTAAAGTTACCATCAAGAATGTCTTCGGCGAAGAAGCGTGGTAACCCTAGCTAATCATAAAGTTCAAAGTTCAATATTCAAAGTTCAAAGTACAAAGTACTAAACCAGTCCATCGAGCTGCTTTTTGAGTTCTTTGAGCTGGTCTCTTACAGAAATAAGGGTGTCGAGAACTTCAGAAGATTTTTCGGCACCCGTTCTGTTTTGGTTCAGATACTTGCGGGCAGCCGCAATCTTCAATCCCTTCACCTTGATAAGGTTGTAGATGAGCCTTACCTGCTCAATATCCTTATCGGTATACTGGCGCACTTTGTTGCCAGCAACCTTCGGTTTGAGAAAAGGAAACTCCTTTTCCCAATATCTCAACGTAGAGTCGTTTAGACCAAACATTTCACCTACTTCCTTGATAGAATAGTACAATTTCGTTGTTTTATCTGGAATTATTGCCATTTTTTCCGTCTTTAATTTCAAAAATAATTAATTTAGTTGCAAAATTAAACAATTCTTCTTATCTTTGCAAAGATTTTCGGAAGAAAATGCCCTAAAGGGCAAAAATATTTTCTGAGAGGACTCTCAATCCCCTCTCCAAAACAGGAAAAAGAAATTAAAGATAAATATAAAAAAGATATGATGACAGCTAATGAAGTGCGCGAATCCTTCAAGAAATTCTTCGAAGGTAAAGGCCACAAGATTGTTCCATCAGCACCTATGGTTATCAAGGATGACCCAACGCTGATGTTTACAAACGCTGGTATGAACCAGTGGAAAGACATCATCCTCGGTACGAAAGACCCAGGCAAGGATGTTCGTCGTGTTGATACTCAGAAATGTCTCCGTGTAAGCGGTAAGCACAATGACCTCGAAGAGGTGGGTCACGATACTTACCACCACACCATGTTCGAGATGCTCGGTAACTGGAGCTTCGGCGACTACTTTAAGGAGGGTGCCATTGATTTGGCATGGGAGTATCTTACTGAAGTTTTGAAACTCAACCCTGCCGATCTCTACGTTACCGTATTCGAGGGTAGCAAGGAGGAAGGTCTGGAACGCGACAACGAGGCTGCAGGTTACTGGGCTAAGCACGTGCCAGCCGACCACATCATCAATGGTAACAAGCACGATAACTTCTGGGAGATGGGCGAAACAGGTCCTTGCGGTCCTTGCTCAGAGATTCACGTGGATTCTCGTACTCCAGAGGAGAAGGCTCAGGTGCCAGGCCGTGAGTTGGTAAACAAGGATAACCCACAGGTCATCGAAATCTGGAACATCGTGTTCATGCAGTACAACCGCAAGGCTGACGGTTCTCTCGAACCTCTCCCAATGCACGTTATCGATACAGGTATGGGCTTCGAACGCTTGGTTCGCATGTTGCAGGACAAGCACTCTAACTATGATACAGATATCTTCCAGCCAATCATCAAGGAAATCGAGGCTATCTCTGGCAAGAAGTATGGCTTCACTACTCCTACAGGTGAGAATGGTGAGGGCAAGGATGAGCAGGAGAAGATTGACATCGCTATGCGTGTTTGTGCCGACCACCTCCGTGCCGTAGCCTTCTCTATCGCCGACGGCCAGTTGCCAAGCAATGCCAAGGCTGGTTACGTAATCCGCCGTATCTTGCGCCGTGCCGTACGTTACGCTTACACATTCCTCGGCCAGAAGCAGGCATTCATGTACAAGCTCGTCAATGTATTGGTAGAGCAGATGGGTGCAGCCTTCCCAGAGTTGCCAGCTCAGCAGGAGCTCATCACCCGCGTGATGAAAGAGGAAGAGGATTCATTCCTCCGCACATTGGAGAAGGGTATCAACCTCCTCAATGGCGATATGGACGAGCTCAAGGCTCATGGCGAGACTCAGCTTGATGGCGTAAGCGCATTCCGCCTCTTCGATACATACGGTTTCCCTCTCGACCTGACAGAGCTCATCTGCCGTGAGAATGGTTACACCGTAGATGCTGCAGGCTTCGACGAGGAGATGAAGAAGCAGAAGGAACGTGCCCGCAATGCTGCTGCTGTAGAGAACGGCGACTGGGAGGTTTTGAAGGAAGGTGACCAGAACTTCGTAGGTTACGACTATACAGAATATGAGTGCCACATCCTGCGCTACCGCAAGGTGACTCAGAAGAAGAACTCTTTCTATGAGTTGGTACTCGACAACACTCCATTCTATGGTGAGATGGGTGGACAGGTTGGCGACAAGGGTGTGCTCGTTAGCGAGGATGAGACCATCCAGGTTATCGACACCAAGCGCGAGAACAACCAGAGCATCCACATCGTAAAGGAGTTGCCAAAGGATGTAAACGCTGATTTCATGGCTTGCGTAGATATCGAGAACCGCGAGGGAAGCGCAGCCAACCATACAGCTACCCACTTGCTCGACTACTGCCTGAAGCAGGTTTTGGGTGACCACGTAGAGCAGAAGGGTTCTTATGTAGACAAGGACACCTTGCGTTTCGACTTCTCTCACTTCCAGAAGGTAACTGATGAGGAGCTCCGCAAGGTAGAGCACATGGTAAACGAGATGATCCGTGCCGACTATCCATTGGATGAGCACCGCGATACTCCTATCGAGGAGGCTAAGGAACTTGGTGCTATCGCCCTCTTCGGCGAGAAGTATGGCGACAAGGTTCGTGTAGTTCGCTTCGGTCCATCAGCCGAGTTCTGTGGTGGTATTCATGCCAAGAGCACAGGTAAGATTGGTTTCTTCAAGATTATCTCTGAGAGCAGCGTAGCAGCCGGCATCCGCCGTATCGAGGCTTTGACAGGCAAGGCTTGCGAGGAGGCTATCTACGGTTTGCAGGATACCATCGTAGCCTTGAAGGGCTTGTTCAACAACGCCAAGGATCTCGAAGGTGTCATCAGAAAGTACATCGACGAGCACGATGCCTTGAAGAAGGATGTTGAGAAGTTCCAGGCTCAGGCTGTAGAGCGTGCCAAGGATAAGCTTGTAGAGAATGCAAAAGAAATCAATGGTGTGAAGGTTGTTACAGCCGTATTGCCAATGGAGCCAGCAGCTGCCAAGGATTTGGTATTCAAGGTTCGTGAGGCATTGCCAGAGAACATGATCTGCGTGGTAGGTTCTGTTTATAACGACAAGCCTATGCTCAGCGTAATGTTCAGCGATGATATGGTAAAGGATCACGGCTTGAACGCTGGTAAGATGATTCGCGAAGCTGCCAAGTTGATTCAGGGCGGCGGTGGCGGTCAGCCTCACTATGCTCAGGCTGGCGGTAAGAACAAGGACGGCTTGAGCGCTGCAGTAGATAAGGTTGTAGAGTTGGCTCAGCTGTAATATTACATATAATACAAGGTATAAAGACAAAGTAGCAAAATATAATGTGCTACTTTGTCTTTCATTTTAAGAACCCAAAATATTAACAACAAAATGAAATTTTTCAAAAGTTCAGCCTTCCGATTAGGCTTAATACTAGCATTTCTAAGTGGAACAACTAATGCCAACGCTCAATTTTTCAAAAAGTTAGGCAAAGCAATTCAAAAAGCTGCAAATACCATTGAAGAAATTACTCAACCAACTAACGAGCCTACAACTCGTACAATGAAAATATACAAACAGCCGGATTCTATCCAAGCAGACTCTACAAGCAATAAAAAAGAAATTACGGAAGGAGCTTTAAATAGATGGAACAATGCAGCCCAAACTGCCTCTCAAATAAATAGTAAATCTGGCAACACTATCACAAGCTCTAGCAAACTAGGCGGCAAGTTATTACCAGGACAAAGAATAGCACTAGCCGTTCAACAGAGAGCAGAATACGAGAAACAATTCTACATCAATGATACCATCTATAAAAAGGAACAATTAGGTGAATATAAGACATTTGAACAAATGAAAAAAATATATGCTTTAACTGATAATTCAAAACAAGCATATGCTTTCTTAGTAGAACCTATTCGAATTTTTGCTCCTTGGGGAGGTAAAGATGGATTAGTTAAGATTGCTAATTCGCCAACACTTTACACAACACTCCAAAAGCTACTTGCCAAATATAAAGAATGGCAAAAAACAGCAATCAGCAATAATGTTGGAGCATTTGAGAAAGAAATAGACATTGAAATTCCTATAGAAACTATGACTTTTTATAGGGGTAAAGAAATACATGCAGGAAAATGGGATAATAAAAAGTTCACATTTATATATAAAAATGCGCCAAAACCTCCTGTTCTAACATGCACCGGAACTTGGAAAGGCATGAATGATGATACTGCTCAATTAACTATTGCATTTAAAAATGAGCAAGAACTCTGTGATTTCATTGCGTTTTTTAATCCAAAAGAATTGAAAAAAATGATAGACTTCCAAAAACAAGGAGGATTATTCCATTAAAGACTAATTTTAAAAAACATCAACTTTCTACATAATGAAGTTGATGTTTTTTGTAGATACAATTACAAAAAGTTGCCGGGAAAGACTAGTAAAAGAACTATCTCTATTATTTCTAAGAAAAAATAATAATCTAAATTATTTTTTATATCATTGCCAACCCTACAATTGCAGTAAGGGAAGCAAAAAATGACAATTGCTCAAGAAATTCAATGGGCAATGCAAAAAAACAAAATGGGGAGACCGCAGTCTCCCCTTAAATAATTATATTTGCATTGCTATGTACAAACAAATTAGTCGAGTAAGTAGAGGGACTTTCACCCTCCCTTCTCACAGAACCGTGCTTGACTGTTTCCCATCACACGGCTCTTCGCACTTAACCCTTTAGTTTGTTGTTAGAATTCATTTATTTCTAACCTAGACGTGGATAAGGGACAAATCCTCTCATCCAATGTGAGAATTCCATTCTGTTATACTCTGCATACTTAACAAGCCAGTCATACGCTTTCTTCAGCGCGAATTCAACAAGCAAGTGCAAAATTACGTAATGTTTTTTGTAAAAGCACTCCTTTGTTGTTGAGGAATTCAATTTCTTTCTTGGTCTCCCATTAATTTTTGCCATAAACTTTGTTATTTTCTGCTGACTGAAGTTTGAAAACGCAGCAGACTTAGGAATGTACTGCCTAACGAGTCCGTTTGCATTCTCAATAGCACCCTTTTGCCATGAGGAATACGGATCAGCAAAATACACTGGTACACCCAGAGATTTGCTGATTATCTCATGTGCAGCAAATTCCATCCCATTGTCTGTTGTTATGGACTTTATTTTTCCCTTGAATGGCATAAGTAGCTACTTTACAGTCTCAGCCAATTTCTTTGCATTCTTTCCGTGCTTAAATTTTCTCATAAACAGCATATCTGTTTGCTTTTCAACCAATGTAACAATTGCTCCACAATTACCCTTTCCAGCGATTGTATCCATCTCAAAATCACCAAATCGCACTCTATCAACCTCCTTGGGTCTTTCGCTGATACTCACACGATTAGGTATGACAATGCGTTTGCCACCTACAAGTCTTGCACGATGCTTCAATCTGTGACGGCAATTCTTATAAAAAGAACCTCCTTCTTTTTTGTCTTTCCTGAAAGCCCCAGCTTTCAGCCATGCTTACAGGAAATCCCTACTTCGACATTTACCCTTATCAAACAGAAGAGAAACTGTTTTCATTACTGGATAAGCTGCTATCATAAAAGCAGTTAATTTCAAGCTTTTATCCACAATAAAGATAAAATTCCGTATTTCATTATCATTTTATGATAATCACTTTATGATAATCGGAATAAAAGTTGTATCTTTGCAGCCGTAAAATATATAATAAGGTATAGATATGGTAATGAAGAATCCTTTTGTCACAAATGGTTACGCCGGTCCGGAATACTTCTGCGACCGTATGGAAGAAACCCAGCATATCACAGAGATGCTGACCAATGAGAATAACATGGCTCTGATTTCCCCTCGACGCATCGGAAAGACAGAGCTGATTCACCATTGCTTTGCCCAGCCAGTCATCCAAAAAGATTATTATACTTTTATCATAGACATCTATTCAACCAACTCCGTCAGCGATCTGGTCAATATGTTCGGCAAAGCCATCATTGACGAACTTCGTCCTAAAGGCAGAAGCGCTTGGGAGAAATTCCTGATGGCACTCTCTTCTCTCCGTTCAGAAATCTCTTTCGATATCAACGGGGCTCCAGTTTGGGGAATAGGCATCGGCAACATGGTGAATCCAGAAATTACGCTTGATGAGATATTCACTTATCTCAACCAAGCCGACAAGCCATGTCTTGTTGCCATCGACGAGTTTCAGCAAATCACCAACTATGCCGATAATCGCATAGAGGCATTGCTCCGTACCTATATCCAGCGATGCACCAATGCCCACTTTATCTTCTCGGGCTCTCATCGCCATCTGATGGCAGAGATGTTCACATCCCCTGCCCGCCCATTCTATCAGAGCGTAACACTGATGAACCTGAAGCCGCTGGATATTGAGAAATACAAAGAGTTTGCCACAACCAAGTTCGAGGAGCGCAACAAACACCTAGATACTGCCATTATCAAAGAACTCTTCGCCCGTTTCGGTGGTGTCACTTCATACATCCAGCGAGTAATGAATGTTCTCTTCCTCAAGACTCCCGAACAGGGTACCTGCACTCTGGATATGGTAGATGATGCCATCAACTACAATCTCAACATGGCATCAGACACCTACGAGACACTTCTGCGCCAGATGCCAGAAAAGCAGCGCAACGTCTTCATCGCCATCTCTGCAGAGGGCAAAGCCAGAAGCGTAAAGAGCGGAGCCTTCGCCAAGAAATATCATCTCCCGTCACCAAGCTCAGTGAATTCAGCTCTGAAGGGATTGCTGGAGAAGGATTTCATCACCCAGCAGGATGATGCCTACGTGGTATATGACAAGTTCTTCGATTTGTGGCTGAAGAAGTATCTGAAATAGTATAAGGTGATTCCAATATTTTTTGTTACCTTTGCACCCAAATTTTAATATATATTCAATATGGCTATTATAAAGACAGTAGAGGGAAAGACTCCTCAATGGGGAAAGAATTGTTTTATCGCTGAGAACGCCGTACTGACCGGCGACTGTATCCTTGGTGATGACTGCAGCATCTGGTATAGTGCGGTATTACGCTCTGACGTGGATGCCATCAGATGTGGAAACAGAGTGAATGTACAGGATTGCGCCTGCATTCATCAGACTGGTACGATGCCTTGCATTCTGGAGGATGATGTATCTGTGGGACATGGTGCCATCGTTCATGGAGCTATCGTTAGAAAAGGTGCTCTCATCGGTATGAATGCCACCGTGCTAGATAAGGCTGATATTGGCGAAGGAGCTATCATTGCTGCAGGTGCTGTAGTTCCCCATGGCACCAAGGTTCCTGCACATGAGATTTGGGCGGGTATTCCAGCCAGGAAAGTAAAGGTCTGCGCTCCTGGACAAGCCGAGGAGTTTGCCAAACATTATTCCGGATACATCAAAGACTGGTATCTGAAGGAAGATAAATAATCACTTTATGATTATCATAAAATGAGAATAAAACGCCATTTTTTATCTTTTATAGAAGATAAAAGCAAAATATTTAGGATTTTCATCCATTATAAAAGATAAAAAATCGTATATTTGCAGAAAATTTCTTTTATAAGTGATAAAAATATGGCAACTATTATTCGTCAATCATATATCGACAAGATAGAAAAGTATCTTGGAAAGGAGACAGTCATCGTATTAGTAGATCAACGTGGTGTAGGTAAAGAATGTTCCTAGAACCTGAATCCAAAGAACATTCTTACTCGCCATTTGTTTCTTTTCACCTGCAGGTGATCCTCATCTCCAGCTACAGAGAAATTATAAACCGCAGTGGCACCGGCAAACTTATTGCGCCAGGAATAGACGGCCGCTCCCCGACCCGTAATGATCGCAGATGGGTAATGATATTTCATGCTGTTACGAACGATTGGAACCTCAGTATCACTACTCCCCTCTTCAGCTTCTACTCTCATCTTGGTATAGTCATGAGAATATACCGTGATGGTTGGCAAGGCTGACAGATGGAACAGCAAATGAGAGGATGGAACAAGATTATATCCATAGCCTGCACCGATCGCCAACTCGTTAAGGCGGATAGTCATTCCCTTCACCTTCGTCTTGGAGCCGTCAAAACTGGCGCCTATCATCCAACTTCCGGCGCTTCGTTTCTGTATATAGCTCTGGCTGAAGGCAGCCGGAAAGGAGAACTTACGATAATTGAAAGCATAATAGAAATTGAGATTCAGAGCCTTCTGCAATATATCACCCTTATGGACATCAATCTCGTTGGAACCCACTTCCTGGTGACCATGGAATGTCTTGGACGAGAGATAGACCACATCGAAGCCATAGCGGTTGCTGTAGGAGTTGAGATTGAACTCGTAGTCCTGGTTCTTGCCAGCCAGCTTGGCAGGATTTACAGCCAATCCAAGTCCCAATCCCCGATATGCCACGGCCATGGAGAAAGTTCCACGGCAGTCTGCCATCACTTTGGTATGCGTTTCCATTCCATCCGTCTTCGCCGTAGTTTCCAAATCTGCTCCCGAAAGATTACCTCTCAGTTTGATGGTCCATCGGGCATTGGGACGGGAGATGTAGTTAGTATCATACTTTATCTTGTAATAATTGGCTGACAACAGGGAATCTCCTCTGTACAATAGGCGGTCGTAGAGGCTCAATCGTCTTTGAATCTTGGCATAATGCTTCATGAACCTTTGCTTTTTCTTCTCACTCATCTTACTTTTACCCAATTCTGCCATGAGAAGAGAGTCGCCCCATTGGAGCATACATCCCCTATCGGCAGATTGCCGCAACTGGAGTCGCAGGCTATCTGCTATCATCAGCAGTTCCTTCAGCTTCTTTCGAGGCTTCCTGTTCTGTTTGTTTTGGGCGATGACAGGAGCAATCACTCCCATAGAAAATACCATCACAAGAAGTGATGCTTTCAACATCATCAGCGAACCATTTTTCATTTTTCGTCTATTCATCTTACTTATCTTTTTTCCTATTCCGGTACAAAAGTACTATAAAACTCCGAAATAGGAAAGAGAAAAGCAACAAAAATAAGAATTGAAGGCTTTTATGAGTTCCAAGATAGACGGCATTCTGTCTTATTCGCCACAAACCGTATACAACTACCGTTCCATACTCAAGAACAATGCGCAATGCCAACATTGGCTACACCTTCTGACTGTTAGGGCGTGTGGAGCTTACTTGCGAAAGTTCAGTCATTGAAATAACACCATCTACAAGTTATAAAAACTAAAAACAGATAAGTTTTATCACTTATAAGTATTTGCTTAGCAACTTCCTTCACGTCGTCCTTTGCATCCCAATTCAATTGCGCACACAGTGTATTCGCATTTTGAACCCCCAAAAATCCTTAATGACCGAAAATGACCGTGACCTTAATGACCGGAATTCTCGGTAGAACGAAAAAGACCGCTCTCCTCGTATTGAGGTGAGCGGTCGATTTATTTATGGATGAGTCTGCTTATTATAATAAGGTAGACTCCATGTTCTTTATCACATGCAGCTCGTTACTCCGAGCGTAGTAGCGATAGCGGTCAGAATGCTGATGGCTATCTGCAGAATTGTTTTCCAGGTGTTCGTTTTCATTTTTTTGAATGTTGAATGTTGAGTGTTGAATGTTGAATTTTTTGTGGGCGGATA
>OOBS01000044.1_pt1 | contig 85713 bp, 64 predicted proteins | sample 1671381 | NCBI WGS metagenome assembly OOBS01 (sample SAMN06348151, study PRJEB24527) | human gut metagenome | biome: human gut; feature: ankylosing spondylitis patient; material: feces | host: Homo sapiens | place: China | collected 2015-10 | reverse complement strand
TTGTTGCTCAGGAACTTATAAATAAAGTTAAATTATAGTGTTGCGGAATTAAGGTATATACAATATTAAATATTTGATTACTGAACTTTTGATAGTTCATTTAGATTATTTCTAAGAAATGATTACTCCCAAGGAATATTACTCTTCGCGGATGGATTCGCTTGCTGCACGCATAGCAATACACCGTCGTCGCAACCGACTGTTTGTGGGTGGCGAGATAGCGTCGTTTGCCCTTTTCATTGCTTTCATATTTGCCTACGCTCAGTTGGAGTGGGGCAGTATGGGCGTGTGGGCTGCTGTGTTGTCGATAATAATATATGTTGTGATACGCCGCCTGGACGAGCAAAACGAGGCACGGACAGAGTGGCTTGAGGCTTTGCGCGAGGTTTGCAGCAGAGAGTTGGCCTATCTCGATGGCGACTATTCTGCCTTTGACGATGGCGAACGCTATGCCGACCCGCAGCATCCTTTCACTATGGACATGGATGTCTTTGGCAATAAGTCGCTCTTTCAGCGCATCGACCGCAGTGTGACAACGGGTGGCAGCGACCGACTTGCCGCCTTGCTTTCGGCTGAACCTATAGGCAAGGATGGCGTAGTGGCTGACTTTGCCGATGTTTTTGACGCTGAGCTTTCGCCCGTAGAGCGCATTCGTCAGCGTGGCGATGCCATTGACATTCTTGCGCATTGCCCTGATTGGCGCACCGAGTTCTGTGCTGTGGGCATTGCCGAAAAGATAAACACCGATGCCGTGGCTCGTGCCATGCGCGATGTAAGTGATGTTAAGGTGAGCAAATGGGTTATGTCGCCTCTGGCTATGGCTGTGGCTATGTTCATGGGTATAGGATTGATAGCCACCATTGTGCTTGCTGCCATGACCGATGTGCCTTCTAATGTGGCTGTGGTGTGGGCGTTGGCCCAATTGGGCATTGTGCTCGGATTGTGTCATGCAAAACTTATGGAGATAAGCCGCACTGTGGGCAAACTGCATGGACAGATGGCTGCCTACGTGAAGTTGGTGAGGATCATAAGCGAGGACAGAGGGTTAAACGAAGAAGGAAGAGGTTTAAACGAAGAGGGAAGAGCGAAGAGTGAAGAATCCGTATGTAGAGTGGACAAGGGACTTATAGGCAGGCTTGTTGGTGCTACGGGAGGAGCTATAGGCTCGTTTCGCGAGATAGAGAAGATTCTTGCAGGGCTTGACCGCCGTGGAAACATACTTGGACTGATATTCGCGGACATATTCACACTCAGCGACTTCCGTCTGCTGCGCCGTTTTGCCTTGTGGCAGCGTCACTATACAATGCAGATGAGCCGTTGGATAGCGGCTGTGAACGAGATGGATGCTCTTGTGTCGATGGCTACGTTCCGCCATAACGAGCCTCAGGGAGTAAGGGCTGAGGTGGTGAATGGCAATGATGTGGTCTGCGAGGCTCGCGGATTGTATCATCCCTTCATTGGCTCTCACGCTGTGCGCAACGACTTCAACATTGCCGAACGCAACTATTACATCATTACCGGAGCTAATATGGCCGGCAAGAGCACTTTCCTTCGCTCGCTCGGGGTGAACTGGATTCTTGCCATGAACGGTCTGCCTGTGTTTGCCGACCAGTTGCGCATCTCTGTCTTCCCGCTATTTACAAGTATGCGCACCACCGACGACTTGACGCGTGGCATAAGCTATTTCAATGCCGAACTGTTGCGCCTGAAGAGTCTGATAGCTTTCTGTGCCTCGCACGACAACACGCTCATCATTCTCGACGAGATACTCAAAGGCACCAACTCTGCCGACAAACTCGGAGGTTCGCGCCTTTTCCTCGAATACATGTCCAATAGGCGTGTCACTGGTGTCATAGCCACCCACGACCTTGAACTCTCACGTCTTGCCGATGAGCAACCAGAACGTTTCCACAACTATTGTTTTGAGATAGAACTTGGCACTGATGTGACCTACACATACAAAATAACGCAGGGCGTGGCACGCAACCAGAATGCCACGTTCTTGCTGAAAGAACTGCTGAAATAGACAAAAAAGCATTCACTTATTCTTTTTATGTAATTAAAAGATGTAATTTTGCACGTATGAAACAAAATAAAGTATCCTTGAGCAGCAAGCAATATGCTGTGCCGTTCGTACTCATCACCTCACTGTTCTTTATGTGGGGTTTTGCACGCGCCATACTTGACGTGCTCAACAAGCATTTCCAGAACGAGCTCGACATAACCATAACCCAGTCGTCGCTCATTCAGGTAACAACCTACCTTGGCTATTTTCTTATGGCTATCCCAGCCGGACTCTTTATCAACCGCCGAGGCTATAGAAGTGGAGTTGTGCTTGGACTCTTGCTCTTTGGGCTTGGTTCGCTTGCCTTCATACCTTGTTCGGCAGCCGGAACCTTTTATGCCTATCTTATAGCCTTGTTTGTTATAGGCTGTGGACTGGTTTTCCTTGAGACATCCGCCAATCCTTATGTAACCGAACTTGGACCCAAGGAGACGGCAACAGCACGTCTCAACTTCTCGCAGTCGTTTAATGGTGTAGGCTCTATGTTTGCCACATTGGTAGTGGGCAGTTTCCTATTCCAAGACAGCGGAACAGGTGATTTGGGCAGTGGCTCAGGCGGCAATGCCGTAGTGCCATATGCCATTATGGGTGCCGTGGTGATGGTTATTGCCATTATCTTTGCCCGTGTCAATCTGCCAGAGATACATCATGATGACGATAACGACACACAAGAGGGAGGATACAATCTCTCGCGTCTGTTCCGCAACTCTTGGTTTGTCTTCGGACTCCTTGCACTTCTTGCCTACGAGGTAGCCGAGATATCAATCAATTCATACTTTATCAACTTCGTAACCGGTCAGGACTGGATGTCAGCAGCAACCGGCTCTACTATCCTTACCGTGGCGCTTGGTCTATTTATGCTTGCCCGTTTTGTGGGTGCGGCTATTATGAGCAATATGGCTGCAGAGAAGTATCTGCTTATCTGTGCTGTAGGTTCGGTAGTGTGCATAGCTGTAATGCTGCTTGATTTAGGTAAGACAATATCTGTAGGCGCATTGCTTTGCAACTATATGTTTGAGGCTATAATGTTCCCTACAATCTTCTCGCTTACGCTGCGTGGACTGGGTGGATTGACCAAGAGTGCCTCGTCTATATTGATGATGACACCAGTAGGTGGTTGCGGTTTCTTGCTTATGGGCTTGGTTGCCGATAATACAGGCAACATGGTTGTGCCTTTCTTTATTCCGCTCATAGGCTTTGCCTTTGTCATGGCTTACGCATACAAGTGTGTTAAGCGAGGATAAAAATAATAGTCTGTTTATAGCTGATATTTGCAAAAAAATAAGTATCTTTGGTGCCAATATACAAAAATAGGCCAATGATGAAAAAATCAACGCTAACAACGTTATTTATATGTGTCATTGTCGCTATGCAAACTGCTATATCATGCTCGCCGGCAGCCGATAACGGAGCTCAACTGCGACGTGAGCGTCTACGAAACCTTGACGACTCTATTACAGTTCTTGCCCCGTCTGTGCTCGACAGTATAAACAGTGCTATTGACAATACACAACAGATGCTTGCCAAAAAGCAAGCCAACAATACTATAACCACATCCGATAGTCTTGCATTGCAGGAGTATCGGATGTGCTTGGCACGCTACTATTGGCTTTCCGACCATCCCGAGAAAGCCGATACTATCGTGCAAGACATTATTAACTTTGCATATCGTCAGGATGGCGGCTACTACGATAAACACAAGGTGTGCCGCTCTGAAAGACTTAACTCCTTATTGGCTAACGCCTTTCAATTGAAGGCAGCACGCAACCACAATTTTCATCGCGAACCTAAACAAACGCTACAGCTTTATACCGAGTCGTACAGACTTTTGTTTCGGAGCGACAACAAGGAAGCATTGCCAAAGGCATGTGCCAATCTTGCCGATGCTTATATTCAGGTGAACGATATTCCAGGTGCCGCCAAATGGTACCGCAGAGCGCTGTTTCTTGTCGACTCGCTGGAACTTCCAAAGAAGGAGAACATAACACTCTATATGGGGCTTGCACAGATATACCTTTCTTTGCATGACTTCCGTACGGCACAAATATATTATAACGAAACCGAACGTTATTTTGATTTGATGTCGCCACAGATGCAGGCTTATCATGTCAACAACCTAGGCAACTTCTATTATTATACCAAGAACTATCCAAAGGCGCTTGATACATTCAAGCGAATGGAGCGTTTGCTTATAAAAAGAGGTATGACCAATAAGTTCGACATGTATCTGTGTCGTATAAATCTTGCCGATGTGTATCTTAATCTTGGACAGATAGACGAAGCACGTCATTGTCTTGAGTTGTGCGAACCTTACTTTCATAAGAATGGAGATGCTACGGCTCTGTATTATTGCAACACCATACATATTGGCATAGCAGCACGTCAGGGCAATGCGGCAGAGGTGGAGCGTGTGCTTCGTAGTGAGCACCTTGCGCACGAGATGCCATATACTATGGTCAACATACGCAATCAGTATATGCGCCAATATTATGAACAGAAGGGAAACTACCGTCAGGCATACGTCAATCTGCAAGCCAATATCAACTATGATGACTCGCTCGAGCACAACCGCTCGAATATGCGTTCGGCCGAGATTATGTCTCGATTTACTGCCGATACGCTAAAACTGCATCACGACCTTGCGCTTGAGCACAAGAACGCTATGATACAAACAGCAAATATGAAGACCACGGTGGCTGTATCTGTAGCCATCATGCTGTTGATGTTGCTCGTTTTGTGGATGATGTATATGCGCAAGAAGCAGTTGCAAAATCAGGTTAGTATCATGAACTTAAAGCTAAACAATGTGCGCAACCGCATATCGCCACACTTTATGTTTAATGTGCTGAACAACAAGATAGTGAACTCTGGCAAGGAGGAGGCTTCAGAACTAATGGAGCTTGCACGACTGATACGCACCAATCTCGACATGTCGAGTCAGCCATATATGTACCTGAACCGCGAGCTTGAGTTTGTAGAGCAATATATTAAGGTGGAGCGTTATTTGTTAGGCGACGATTTCGACTTTAGTATCGATATTGCTCCCGATGTAGACACAGCCAAGATTAGAATACCGGCTATGTTCCTGCAGATACTAACCGAGAATGCCATAGTGCACGGTCTGAAAGGTTTGGAAGGACACAAGCAACTGCACATATGCATACGTAGGGATAAAGACATAACCATAATAAGTGTCAGGGACAACGGTCCTGGCTTCAACGCACGCCGTGCACTGAAGAAAGGCACCGGACTTGGCATTATATCGCAGACTATTGCCGTGACCAATGAGCACAACAAGCATAAGATGCGATTCGAGATAACAAACCGTGAGGACAAAGAGGGCAACGTAGTGGGATGCGAGGCAACACTGAAGATGCCTGACAACATAACATTTAAATAAAAACAGACTTATTATGAATATAGTGATTGTTGACGACGAGAAGAGCTGTGTTAAGGCGCTCGCCGATAAATTGAATGAATATGACGACACCAATCTTGTGGGTGTGGCATACAATGGTATGGACGGTCTTAAGCTTATGAGCGAGCAGAACCCCGACCTTATGTTTCTTGACATCGAACTGCCAGACATATCGGGTATAGAGTTTCTGGAGCGTATAGAGAGCATAAGCGACGGACGTTGCCGTGTGGTTATGTATACAGCGCATGGCAGATATATGCTTCCGGCATTTCGCAACAAGGCGTTCGACTATCTAATGAAACCTATAGATGATGCCGAACTGCGCACAATATTGCGCCGAGCTTGTATCGACCGACGTCCTAATGTGCCACAATTGGCATCAGTTAAAATGCAGGACGATACAAACCCGGCGCTCGAGGCACTCAACAGTGACGGTATTGCAAAGCGCAACGACGGAAAATTCCTTATATATACCAATTCTGTAGACTTCCTGCTTGTTGACATTCGCGACATAGGTGTGTTTACCTATAATCATGAGTTGCGTACATGGGAAGTAACAGTATCAGGTCGTAAGGACCCAATTCGCCTAAAGCGCAATGTTAACAGCGACATGATAATGGAACTCGACGACACCTTGGTGCGTGTGAGCCAAAAACACATCATAAATCTGGGCTATCTTATAGAAGTAGCAGATAATACCTGCCATTTCTATCCGCCATTCGAAAAACTCGATGACGTTAAGGTAGGGCGCTTCTTTAGAAAGAAACTAATCGATCGGTTCAGCAGCTTTTAGTCATTGGTATTTATGGTACAGCGTTATGGTTAAGGCGTGGCCTTAAGCCAAGAGCATTGCTCGGCGCAGGCTGCTTATACTGTTGTTGATAAATTTCTTAAGCTGGATAAACAACTTTTGTTTGGTTCTGGTTTCTACTGCGTAATTTTGTGATGTCATAAATTTCTTGTTTTTGAGTTGTTAATTACTTTTGTTGCTTTATTTAATGATAACTTTGCAAAGATAGGCTTTTTTGTTGAGAAATGATGTCGTAAAAATGTTAAAAAGCAGATAAATGTGGAATTAACTGCAAAAAAATGGATTAAATGAAATATATAAATGACAATGTGTTGCAAAAAGTAAGAGGGTGTGTATATACACACCCTCTTGTTATTTAAGTTTTATTCCAAAGTTGCCAACTTCTATCAGACGGCGTTTGTACAACTCGCCTACTGCACGCTTGAACACCTTTTTGCTCACTTGGAATTGGCGTTTTATGTCCTCTGCATCGCTCTTGTCGCCAAGGTAGCAAGTGCCACCATTGTCTTTAAGATATTGTAGAAGAGTTTCCGAGAAGTCGAGTGTCTGCTGGCGTCCTGTAGGTTGCAGCGTAACATCAATCTTACCGTCTGGTCTTACAGTATTGATGTAACCCTTTACGCGGTTGCCCGTATGCAGATAGCGAAATACCTGATCCTCGTAAACCAGACCAGGATAACAGTTGTCTATAATAACCTTAAATCCCATCTCTGTCTTCTGCCATACCAGCAGGTCAACCTCTTGGCCGTGGTTGTAGAATGGGTGACGCTCGCTGAAGTATCGCTCTATCTTTGCCGATGCCATAATACGATACGACTCCTCATCAATATGCACGTGTACTATGTAGCTTTCGCCTTTCTGCATGCGCTTCTTTTGTTCGCGGAAAGGACAGAAAAGGTCTTTCATCAGCCCCCAATTGAGAAAAGCACCGTATTCGTTGACCCATGAAACCTCAAGGTAAGCAAAGTCGCCCACCTTGCAAAGTGGATGCTCTGTGGTAGCTACTGGACGTTCGTCCTGGTCTAGATAAATAAACACTTCCAGTTCGTCGCCAGGCTTAGTACCTTCAGGTACGTAGCGTTTGGGCAGCAATATTTCTCCCTCGTTGCCACCATCGAGATATAGTCCGAAGTCAACTTCCTTGACAACGGTCATCTTGTTGTAATCACCAAGTTTTATCATATATTCTGTTTTGTTCTTAGTTGTTATAACGAATAGTTCCCACAGAACTCACAGAATACACAGAAGCCTACGGAGTTAAGCTTTTAGAATCCACAGAGCGTATAGACGCTACGCGTCATACGACAGAAGGCACAGAATTGATTGCTTATGTACAAAGTTACGTATGTAATACATAACTATATACCACGACGCTTCGCAAGCAATCATTTCTGTGAGTTCTTGCCTCGCGAAGCGTAGGCAATTCTGTGAATTCGAAAAGCTTAGGTCCGTTAGGCTTCTGTGTCTTCTGTGAGTTCTGTGGGAGGTACATTTGTGGAAGGTGTATGTATTGGAGGTACATCCCCAATCTTTCCGTCCTCAATATGAATAGTGCGGTCGGTTATCGACGCCAAGTGCTCGTCGTGTGTCACTATAACGAAGGTCTGACCAAACTTATCTCTTAAGTCGAAGAACAGTTGGTGCAGCTCGGCTTTGTTTTTAGAGTCGAGCGAACCAGAAGGTTCGTCTGCCAACACCACAGCAGGATTGTTGACAAGAGCGCGGGCAACAGCTACACGTTGCTTTTCTCCTCCCGACAGTTCGGCAGGTTTGTGCGATGCACGTTCTGAAAGATTCATAAATTCAAGCAATTCCATAGCACGTTGGCGAGCCTCTTTGTTGCTCTTGCCAGCAATGAAGGCTGGAATCATAATATTTTCAAGAGCAGTGAATTCTGGCAGAAGCTGATGAAACTGAAATACAAAACCTATATGCTGGTTGCGGAAGTCGCTCAGTTTTTTTGTGTTTAAGGTTCCAACGTCAACGCCGTCTATTACTACCGAACCACTGTCTGCACGGTCGAGTGTACCCATTATCTGCAGCAGTGTGGTTTTGCCTGCGCCACTCGGACCTACGATGCTCACCACCTCGCCCTTGTTTATATGCAGGTCGATGCCTTTAAGCACCTGCAGCGAGCCGAAACTCTTGGTTATACCTTTGATGTCTATCATATTATATATATTTACTTCCTAATCAAATTCTTTTTAATCCACTTGTTAAGTGTCTCGTAAGCACTTTGGTCCTCAGTATGCTGCGGTTGTGCAAATGTCATTTCTTCCATTGCATCGCCGTGCTGGTCGGGGAATATTATCATAATGTTCTTGCCAGAGAAGTGGCGTTGAATCTCGTCGGGCAATCGTTCAAGTGCATTCTTGAACGACACAGTGCCCTTGCGTGCTGTAACGATGATGAATAACTGGTCGTTGGAAATGCTGGCGGCAATGTTGGGCATTTCGGCCCAATGTACCATTGTTGTGAACGAAACCCTCATCTGTTGATGCTTATTGTGTACATATTGCTCAATCAGTGGCAGCACGTCTTCGCGTCCGTAGAACTCGGTATGGCACTCCATATTTACTGCCATACGGCACAATCGTTCCAACCAGCGGTAGAAGCCTGGCTCAAATTGGGCTCTTGACGGAACTGCAACCTTAATGCGACGTATGGTGGATAGAGGCTGGTTTAGTCGAGCCATTATTATCTGTGAGTTAAGTCCATTGAACAAACTCTGGTGGAAAGCGCCCCAAAACTTCTGTGAAACCTCAGGGTGCATGTGCATGCCTATAAGCACGTCAGTGGCACGAAACTCCTTAAAGGCATGTCTGATGCCGTTGGCAATATTGGCAGCCACGCGCACCTGAGTTTGCATAGACATGTCGGCGGCAGCAGCATACTTGGTCATACGGTCAAGCAACTGTTGTCCTTGTTCCTGGTTGCGTCGCATGTCTTCGTCGTCGTACACCACGTTGAGGCCCACAAGAGTTGTGGTGTTCTTAGGATTACGCATCATCATCGCCACGTTTACAAGACGCTGGGCATATTCTGGATACTTCATAGGTATCAGTATCTTCTCGTCTGTGTTTGCCTTCTGGTCGTTGTCGTCGGGCATTTCTTTGTCGCGTAGTGTTATCTGCTGAGCCGACCGCTCTGTCATCATAGAAGAAATGATGCACGTGAAAAGAATCATTACAACCACAGCGTTAAGCATGTCGTCGGTTATAAGAGGCACGCCAGGTTCAACCTCAATCCTCATTCCTATCATAAGCATGGCTATGGCACCGGCAGCATGAGCGGATGTCAAGCCAAACATCATGTTGCCAGATGATACGGGTAGCTTGAATATAAATGCCGCAACGTATGCTGCTATAGCCTTGCCCAATGTTCCGAGACCGGCAATGCATAGTACCACCATTATGATGTCGCCGCCCTCGAACAACACGCGTACATTAATAAGCATGCCAACACCTATAAGGAAGTAGGGTATGAAGAGAGCATTGCCTATAAACTCTATTCGGTTCATTAGCGGTGATACGTGCGGTATGAATCTGTTTAGAATTAAGCCGGATAGAAAGGCTCCGATGATGCCCTCAAGTCCAAGTGCCTCGCCAAAGGCAGCACTCATGAAGAGCATAGACATGACAAAGATAAACTGCATCACAGCATCGCTGTAACGACGCAGAAACCAGCGTGCCAAGCGTGGAATGATGAAGGCAAGCACCAGGCAATATGCCACAAACTTGCCTACAAACATAAGCCAGAACAATACACCGGCATTGCCTTTATACGATTCTACTATGGCAGCCAGTATAACAAGTGCCATGAGCAGGGCAAGCATTGACGAACCCACACTTAGCGTTACGCTTGGCTTTTTCTGCAGGCCGTAGCGTCCTACAATAGGATAAGCAATGAGTGTGTTGGATGCCATGATGCATCCAAGCAGCAAGGAGGCAAACTGCGAATAGTGAAGCAGACTGATGCATCCGACATATGTAAGCAAGAAAGGCAAGCCACAAGTAAGCACGCCAAAGATGCCGAACCGTCTTGAGTTGCGTTTAACACCCTCCATGTCCATCTCAAGCGATGCCAAGAACATTATGTAGTAGAGGCCCACTTTGCCGAATAACTCAAACGAGTCGTCGCGTACCAATATGTTGAAGCCATACTTGCCCACTGCCACACCAGCCAATACCATTCCGATGATGTGCGGAATGCGAAGCTTGCCCATTATGATAGGGGCAAAGAGGATGATGAGCATAACCACGAAGAATATCAGGGTGGGGTCGGTTATGGGGAAGTAACTGGCAATGTTGGTCATAAGATGTCGGTTTGAATATGTTGAATGTATGGGTGCTTGTTTTACTGACTGCAAAGGTACTGAAAATTTAATCAAAGATGCGGTGCTTTCTCCCATTTATTTTGTATTTTTGCAAGTGCTATATGCATCTAACGTAGACAAATACAACAATAAAATATGAAGATACTTACAGGAGCCCAGATTAGAGAACTCGACCAATACACTATTGACCACGAGCCAATAGCTTCTATCGACCTTATGGAGCGTGCCTCACGCGCCATAACACAGGCAATTACCACACGCTTCGAATCTACTACACCAGTTGTGGTGTTTGCAGGTCCAGGCAACAACGGAGGCGATGCGCTTGCTGTATCGCGCATGCTGTCGGAGAAGGGATATATTGTAGACGCTTATCTGTTTAATATACACGGCACATTGTCGGATAATTGCGAGAAAAACCGCGATCGTCTAAAGAGTGAGGGACTTGTTCACTCGTACACAGAAATAACATCCAACTTTGACCCTACAAAACTAACGCAACAGACATTGGTTATTGACGGTCTTTTTGGCTCGGGTCTTAACAAGCCACTTACAGGTGGATTTGCCTCGCTTGTTAAATACATCAATCAGTCTACGGCACGTATAGTAAGTATAGATATGCCGTCTGGACTTATGGCCGAGGATAATTCTGCCAACAACTCGGCTGCCATCATACGTGCAGACCTTACGTTGACACTTCAGTTTAAGAAACTCTCCATGTATTATGCCGACTGCCAGCAGTATCTTGGCAAGGTGCAGGTGCTCGACATCCGTCTGTCAAAGGAGTATGTAAAGAGCATTCCTTCGCCATTCTCTACGGTTGATGCCGAATACATACGTAAAAATATGCTGACACGTGACGACTTTGCACATAAGGGCACTATGGGCAACGCCTTGCTTATTGCTGGTACTGAGGGCATGGCTGGTGCGGCTGTATTGGCCTCGAAGGCGTGCTTGCGCAGTGGTGTTGGCAAGCTTACAGCATTAACTCCTCGATGCAACACTACCGTTATGCAGATATCAGTGCCAGAGGCTGTGCTTGCTATCGATCAAGAGAACTATTACTCTGAGGCAGTGGCTGCCGATGAGTTTGATGCTGTAGGTATAGGTCCAGGCTTGGGCAAGCAAGAAGGTTCGGCATTAGCTTTGATGTCGCAATTGCAGCAGACTCAATGTCCGGTAGTGCTTGATGCCGATGCCTTGAATATGCTTGGCTCGCACGGCACATGGATTAGTCAGTTGCCTGACAATATGATATTGACACCGCATCCACGCGAACTTGACCGTCTGGCTTCAACCACATGCCATAGCGACAGCGAGCGTCTTGCTGTAGCACGTGATATGGCTGAAAGCTTGCGTGCGTATATAGTGCTAAAGGGACATTATACGGCTTTGTGCTTGCCTGATGGCAATGTTGTGTTTAACACTACCGGAAATTCGGGTATGGCAACAGCTGGTAGCGGCGACGTGCTTACTGGTATCATTACGGGTTTGTTGGCACGTGGCTACTCTCGCAAGAATGCTTGTCTTACAGGTATATATCTACACGGACTTGCAGGAGATATTGCTGCAGCGCGTGTAGGCAAGGAATGTATGATGGCAAGCGATATTATTGCCGCGCTGCCTGAGGCATTTAAGGCAATGTACTAAGCAGGCACGTAGCATAGGGCTTGAGCTTTGTTGCTTGTATAATTGAGCTAACCTATATAATAACAAGAATAAATAAAATGAAGAAGTTACTAACATCAATATTCCTCACAACCGTTGCCGCCACTACAGCAATGGCTGGAGGCGAGAAGAAGGTAGACGGATTGGACTACTATCTGCCTAAGACTGCGGTGCGCATGCAGGTGCTTGTGGAGAAAACATCAATTATGCCTGGGCAGTTGGCCGACTATTCGGAACTCTATTTCAAAAAGAATGCCTCTACAACTCCACAGACTACCTATCGCATTGTGGGTGTAAACTTTACATCGGAGGGTCAGCCAGACACCGACAAGAAGTTTACTGTGGCTGTAGACAAGAAGCACAGTGTGTTCACCATCGACTGTGCTCCAAACGGTGTGCTACGTGCCATCAATACAAAGGGTAAGGCTTTGCCACGTCCAAAGGTATTTCGTGCAGCACAAAAGGCTGCTCCGCTCAATCCGCGCGACTATATGAGTCAGGACATTCTTGCTGCCGCCAACTTGCCTAAGATGGCTCAGCTTGTGGCACAGGAGGTATATGATATTCGCGACTCACGCAACCAATTGTCGCGTGGCGAGGCCGACAATATGCCTAAAGATGGCGAACAACTACGTCTTATGTACCGCCAACTCGACACTCAGGAGCGTGCACTTATGCAGCTGTTTACAGGCACTGTATCTACCGATACTACAGAGACAGTGATGACTTTTGTACCGCAGCCTACCGACCTACGTCGTGTGCTCTTCCGTTTCTCTAAGCGATTTGGACTGACAACAGCCGATGATTTCTCTGGAGAACCTTTCTATCTTAACGTAGAGAATGAGGGAATTATTGCCGACGTGCCAGCAGATGCCTCGAAGGCAGACAAGGAGAAGGACGACTTTAGTCTTGGTGTTAATCTGCCAGGAAAGATTCGCCTTACAATAACTAAGGCAGACGGCACTCCTGTTGCATCGTATGAGACTGATGCGGCCCAGTTTGGTAGAGTGGTGATGCTTAACGGTGCCCTCTTCGGAAAGAAGTTTACATCCGACATTGTGCTCGATCCTACAACGGGTGCTGTGGTTGAACTTAAGACACAGCCGTTGGATTAATAAATAAAATATAACGTTATGGCAAATCACACGATAAAGTCGTGCGACGATAACGGCTTATATCCTTGGCATCCCTAATAAGGAAGTGAGGCAGGCACTTACATTATATGCTCATCCGGAATATGGAGTGATAGATTTGTAATTTGCAGTGAGGGGGTGTCAAAAGTCGCAAGTGGTACACCCTACCTGTAAGGGCAAAAGCATTCATTATCAACGCTTTTGCCCTTACAGGGCGTATTATTTATAACGTCCGTTTACCCAGGGCGTTCTTGCTTAGGCAAGCGGCAGAGCCGAGCGGCCCTGGGCTAGGCGAAATTTGGGCTTTCAGCCCGCATTGATCTCCACACTGGCACCACCTTTATTACTAATCCTTTATGTTCGATGGTGTGTTGTTGGTTGAAGGTAACGATCGTGCAGTTCTTACACCCAGTATATTCGGCTGCCGCCACGATGCCCTCAACCTCACGGCTTAGGTTGTTGTCGTCAAGTTGCCAGCAAACCTGGATGAGTTGGTCTACATGGTCGGCCCTCACAACGACGAAGTCGCACTCAACAGTCTCGTTGAAATAGAACACCTGGTCGTCTTCCGCAAGTTCTCTCTCCAACTTAGTATACACAATATTCTCAAGCGCCTTACCCTCGTCGTCGCTTTGTGGCAACAGTATAGCGTTGCGCATGGCAAAGTCGGCAATGTAGTATTTGGCAGGCGAGAGGTTCTGCTTAACTATCGATTGTGTATACTTAGGCACCTTACGCAGCAAGAAAATATTGCAAGCATAGTCGAGCCATAGATACAACGAGTCTTTAGAGACGCGCATGCCTTGCGACTTAAGCTCATTGTATATGTTGTTCACGCTTGTAGGCTTTGTTATATTGTTCATCACGCGCTTCAAGAAGTAGCGCACCACCGAAGGCGAAGCCGATATGCCGTAATGTTCTATCATATCGCGGAACAACATAGTGTTGAAGTACGACTGCAGAATCTTTATCTTTTCGGTTGCCACATCGGTTAGCACCACTTGTGGGAAACCGCCCTCCTTACAGTAATTCTTAAACTCGCTTGCCAATACGGCTGCCCCTTCCTCCGTGTATTTGTTGGCCTTTACCTCCTTAAAGTCAAGGTATTCGTCAAAGCTTAGAGGATACTCGCGATATTCGTCAGGCCATCCACGTAGCGCCGACGCCATTTCGCCAGACAGCATCTTTGCCGTGCTGCCTGTTACATAGATGTGCTTGCAGTAGTTCTTGAATATGCGCAGCACAAAGAGTTCCCATCCTTCTATCAGCTGTATCTCGTCAAAGAACATATATACGTCCTTTAACGATTGGGTTGGATACATCTCGCGGTAGGCTTGTAGAATCTCGTCGAAGTTGGATGTCTGCATTGATGCAAAACGCTCGTCGTCGAATCCGATATACAATATCTGCTCGGGCTTGACGCCGTTTTGGAGCAAGCGGTTGATGGTAAGACCAAGGAGCGACGACTTGCCACAACGACGTATACCCGTAACAGTAACGATGCTGTCCTTGTTGACAGGCAGTTGCTGCTTGCGTTCTTTTAAACTTAACGGCAACTCTTCCTGATGAAGAGCTATAACCGACTGAAATATACTGCGTAGTTCCATATTGCTCGTTGTTTTGTTCAACTGCAAAGATAGTGTATTTCCTTCTGAAAAGGAAAGAAATGAGTAAAAGTTTCCTTCTCAGAAGGAAAGAAATGGGTAAAAGTTTCCTTTTCAGAAGGAAAGGGAGGGGTAATGAAGTGATATATGTGTAAATTGTGTTTGTCGGTGAAAAGTACGTATCACTCCAAGCTTATTATGATTTTTTTAGTTTGCCCCAAAAGTTGCAAATGTGTCAGTATTCCTGTATTTTTGTTGTGGTGTAGTTTAGTATTGAAGTTGTAAGGTGTCAGTAGAGTAGATAAAAATAGTAAGGGTGTGTCAAAACGTAATAATTGCGTTTTGATACACCCTTATATGTTGTAATTCTGTTTAAATAGCTTAGAGAGCGTCTATAACCGAGCAGATGTCGCCGAAGATGCGGTCGAGCTCGCCGAGGCCATTGATGTGGTGGTGGATACCCTCGCCCTTGTACCACTCGATAAGCGGAGCGGTCTGGTTGTGGTAAACGTCGAGGCGCTTCTTGATTGTCTCTGCATTGTCGTCAGAACGACCGCTCTGCTGACCACGCTTGATAAGACGTGTCATAAGCTCTTCCTCAGGAACGTCAAGCTCTATCATAGCTGCTACCTTATGACCACGCTCTGCAAGCATCTGCTTAAGAGCCTCTGCTTGTGGGATAGTGCGGGGGAATCCGTCGAAGATAACACCCTTGTGTTCCTTGCCAAAGCTGTCGTAAACGCTAGCGAGGATGTTTACCATAAGGTCATCAGGTATGAGCTGACCATTGTCTATAAAGCCCTTGGCTGTCTTGCCAAGTTCTGTTCCGTTCTTGATTTCGTTGCGTAGAACGTCACCTGTTGAGATGTGGTTGAAGCCATACTTCTCAATCATAAGGTCGCTCTGTGTGCCCTTGCCTGAACCTGGGGCACCGAAAATAACGATGTTCTTCATCTTTTTACTTAAGAAATATAATTATTGTAATGATTTATTTGTTGCGTTATGTTGCTTTTAAAGTCTTGTTTGAGAGGCTTTATTCCTCCACCACGGTGTATATGTCTCTGAGGTTGCGACCCTGCTGGTCGTAGTCGAGACCATAGCCGAGGATGAAGTCGTTAGGTATCTCAATTGCCACGTACTTGATGTCGAGCGGAACCTTGACACATTCGGGTTTTAACAGCAGAGTGCATATTTGTATATCGGCAGGTTCCTGTTCGTGTAGAGTGTCGAGGAGTGCCTTCATTGTGAGTCCCGACTCAACGATGTCTTCCACAATAATTACGGTACGTCCCTTAATGTCCTCGTTTAGTCCGAGCAACTGCTTTACTTTGCCCGTAGACGATGTGCCCTCGTACGAAGCCATCTTTACGAATGATATCTCGCATGGGATATTAATCATACGCATTAGGTCGGCTGCAAATACGAAGGAACCGTTCAGCATGGCAAGCAATAATGGATTCTTGTCTGCCATGTCGGTATTTATGCGGTCGGCTACTGCCTTGACACGTTCTAAAATCTGTGCCTCTGGGATAGAAGTCTTGAATGTCTTGTCCTTGATTTTTATAATGCTCATAAGTAACAGGCTTTTAAATTAGTTGCAAAGTTACTCAATCTTGTAAAATGTCGCAAAAATAAAGAGATAAAAATAGTATGCAGTGGCAAATTAAGGTGCTTTAAGCATCATAATGCCCACATCGCTCACTCCTGGCAATATCTCTCGTTTCATGTCGTGGCGTATGCGTACATGTATGGAGTCGCCTTGCTGTAATTGTATCGGACTCATGTCAAAGATATATTGGTGGTAGCTTATGCCCTTTCCTGCAGCGTTGCCACGTCGGTCGGTAAGGGGGCAGTTGAGTGTGTCGAGCCTAACCTCATTGCGTGGATATATATGGCGTTCCACTATCAGGGTGATTGAGACAAATGGATAGTCGTCGACTACACGAAGTTCAAGTCTTGACTGATAAGTAGATGCTTGGCTCACCGGAGGTACCTCAAACAGTAAAGTGTCGTTCTTCTCCCATCCGGCAACAGGTGTATGCATAAATTTGTCGTACACTAAGTGCCGATTGCAGGCAGCGAGCACCAGTAGTGTCGCTGCCGCTATGATTATGGCAAGAGATTTTCTCATTGCTGTTGTAGTTCGGCGTTATTCGTTTTTTTGTTAGCAACAGCTTGTGGCTTGGGTTGGCGCTGTGGACGGTTGTCTTTGCGCTGTTGAGGTTTACCCTCTTTTGGCTGCGGCTGCTGTTGTTGCTTACCTTCTTTAGTTTGCTGCTGTGGCTTGCCATCCTTTGGCTGTTGTTGCTGCTGCTTGGCATCCTTAGGTTGCTGTGGTTTCTTGCCTTGTGGCTTCTTCTTTTTCTTCTTAGTCTTGTCGAATCGGCTTATGTCTGCGTCGGCAAGTAGGTCGGCAGGACGTTTAGTTTCCTTTGTCTTACCATCTTCGGTGAGCGATTCAGGTTTCTCGCCACGTTTGTTCATCTCGATGATGGCACGTGCGCGTTCGGCTGTAATTGTCTCAAGATTTGCGGCAACACCCTTACCTGTAGAGTAGGTGACGAGTCCAGCAAGTATATCCGATTTGAAGAGATAGTAATCGCTGTCGATGGTCTGCAACACTACGTCGCGTGAAGGCATCTTTCGACCAGCCTCTACATAGTCGTCAACCTCGTAGTTGAGGCAGCACTTAAGTTTGGCGCACATACCGGCAAGCTTCTGTGGATTGAGTGATATGTCCTGTATACGTGCAGCGTTGGTGCTTACGCTTACAAAGTTCTTCATCCATGTGGCACAGCAAAGTTCGCGCCCGCAAGGTCCGGTTCCTCCTATGCGTCCTGCTTCTTGGCGTGCGCCTATCTGTTTCATTTCTATTCGTACATGGAATGTGTCGGCAAGCACCTTGATGAGTTGGCGGAAATCGACACGTTCGTCAGCTATGTAATAGAATATAGCCTTGTTTCCGTCGCCCTGATATTCCACATCGCCAATTTTCATCTGTAGTCCAAGGTCCTTGGCTATCTGTCGGCTCTGAATCATAGTGCCATGTTCGCGGCTCTTGGCCTCATGGTATTTGTCCATGTCCACGGGTTTGGCTATGCGGTATACGCGTTTGATGTCGTCGGCCGACTTGAGGTTTGCCTTTTTTACTTGCAGCTTGACAAGGCGTCCGGTAAGTGTTACAGTGCCTATGTCGTGACCAGGACTTGCCTCTACTGCCACGATGTCGCCTTTGCGTAGGTCTAGGTGATTGACGTTATGATAGTATCCCTTGCGTGTGTTTTTGAACTGCACCTCAACGAGGTCGGTGTCCTCCTCGTTGCCAGGTACATCATACAGCCAGTCGTATGTGTTGAGCTGCATGTTCTGGCGTCCACAACCATTGTGGTTTAAACCACGGTCGCAGCCACGGGATATTTTGAATTGCATGTCTTTGAAATCTTTCATTTCTTTCTCGTGATTAATATGATGGTCTGCATGGCAATATCGAAGAACACCATCTTAGAGTTGGCGTTTTGCGATATGTCGCGCAGTGCGTGTTCAAACATTTCTGTCATTTCGATGACGTTGTACTCGTTTATGAATGGGGCGAAGCGTTTGGCGAAGTTTTCTTCGTCGTGCGTCATATAGCTCAGTTCGGGGCAGTGGAAGTTGTACATAAAACTTTCGCGCACCATTCGGTTGCAATATACTATCATTCGTTTTTGCTTCTCTCTGCCGAAGGCTGCAATACTTTCACTCCATTTTTTTAGTTCCTTAACACGCTTGCTGTATGCAAGTCGCATAAGCATGGTGAATAGGTCGAAGAACATATGGTTCTCGTTGCCAGCGCTAAGTGTGTCGAGTGCTTGTGTCCATGAGCCTGCGGATATGCGTGCTATACGTTGGGCAGTGTCGTCATCAAGTCCGCGTTGTTGGATAAGAGCAGTGCGGATGTCTTCTTCGGATATGCGTTTAAAGTCGAAGCGTTGTGTACGGCTGCGTATGGTTTCAAGTAGTCGGCCAGGATCTTCGCTTACCATGATGAAGACCGTTTGCTCTGGTGGCTCCTCAAGAAGCTTTAACAGTTTGTTAGCGCTAGCAAGGTTCATGCGTTCGGGCAACCAAATGATGCAAATCTTATATCCCCCCTGACTCGACTTTATGGCTAATCGGCGCGATAGACGGTCGCTTTCGGCAGCAGTGATTATCGCTTGCTGGTTTTCAGCATCCATCTGTGTCATCCATTGTTCAAGGGTGAAGTAGGGACCTTGCATTAGAAGGTCGTGCCACTCAGAAGCGTAGTCGTCACTTGTGGGTTGATGTTCAGCCCCCATGTTAGGTTTCTTTATGGTGGGGAAGGAGAAGTGTAGGTCGGGATGCCCCCATTGGCGTAACAATCGACTGTGTCCTAACAGTTCTGATGCAAACGCAAGTGCAAGCGCCATCTTGCCGCAGCCCGCAGGACCGCAGAAGAGCATGGCGTGGGGTACGCGTCCCTCTGTGATGAGTTGGCGTAGCTGGTGTTTGGCGTTTTGCTGACCTATTACTTCTTCAAATTGCATTACTTTTTTGTTTATTTTTTGTTTAGAGCAGTCGTTTTGCCACTTCACGCACAGAATCGACAGCCGATACTGTATAGAAGTGAATGTTGCTTACGCCTGCTGCATATAGTTGACGACACTGTTCGGTTGTCCATTCAATGCCCAATTGACGAGCGTCGTCATCTGTCTTGCACTTTAATACCTCCTGAGCCAATTCTTGTGGGAGGTCGCAGTGGAATGTCTTTGGCACAACGGTGAGTTGCGACAGTTTGGCAAATGGCTTAATGCCTGGAACTATAGGAATTGTAATACCCATCTGGCGAGCTTTAGCCACAAAGTCGAAATACTTCTGGTTGTCGTAGAACAGTTGTGTAACTGCATATCCGGCACCAAGGTCTTGCTTTTGCTTGAGATATTCCATGTCCATCTCGATGTTTGGAGCCTCCTCGTGCTTCTCTGGGTAACAAGCTACGCCAAAGGCAAATTTCTTTCCGGGTTTCTTGATAGGTGTGCCGTCATAGAAGAATCCATCGTTGAAGCGGTTTACCTGCTCTATAAGTTCGGTGGTGTGGGTATGGCCACCCTCAACAGGAATGAAGCGACTGTCTTCCTTAGACTTGTCTCCACGAAGCAACAGCAGATTCTCTATGCCGAGAAACTGTAGGTCTATTAGTTCGTATTCAATGTCTTCGGCGCTTGCTCCGCTGCATATTACGTGCGGAATGACAGGAACGCCAAACTCCTGTTGTATTGCTGACGCCACAGCCACTGTTCCAGGACGGCGACGCACACGCAACCTTTCAAACTTGCCGTCTTCTATTTCTCGGTAGACAAATTCGCTGTGATGCGTGGTGATGTTGATGTAAGCAGGATCGAAGTCCTTAAACTTTTCTATAGTTGAAAACAATCTTTCTGTGCCTGTGCCTTTAAGCGGTGGCAGAACCTCAAACGAGAAGTGCTTCTTCCCGTCGCCGGCGGTAAGTATTTCGGCTATGTTCATCTTTTGGTACATTTATATAATGTATGCAAAGATACTGAAAATCTTGCACAAAATACAAAAAGGACAACAAGATTTTCTTGTTGTCCTTCATTATTAGTTTGTCTATCAAGACTTTCGTACAATTTAAAACTCAGCCGACTTAGGTGTACGTGGGAACGGAATGACGTCGCGGATGTTCTGCATACCAGTTACGAAGAGGATAAGACGCTCGAAACCGAGACCGAAACCAGCATGTGGGCATGAACCATATTTGCGGGTGTCGAGGTACCAGCTCATATCCTTCATAGGAATGTTACGCTCTTCTATCTCGTTCATAAGTTTGTCGTAGCTTTCCTCACGAACAGAACCGCCAATGATTTCGCCAATCTGTGGGAACAATACGTCGGTGCCTTGAACGGTTGCGCCACTCTTGCCTCCAAATCCAGATTCCTCAGCATCTATCTTCATATAGAAGGCCTTGATAGCCTTAGGATAGTTGGTCATGATTACTGGCTTCTTGAAGTATTCCTCAACAAGGAAGCGCTCGTGTTCTGAGGCGAGATCGTCGCCCCACTCGCATGGGAACTCAAACTTCTTGCCTTTCTTTATAGCTTCCTGGAGTATGCGTATGCCCTCGGTATAAGGCAGATGCACGAACTCAGAGTTGAGCACACCTTTAAGACGCTCAATAAGACCCTTGTCAATCATCTTATTGAGGAATTCGAGATCGTCCTTGCAGTGCTCCAAAGCCCAACGGATGCAGTACTTGATGAAGTCTTCTTCTAGTTCCATAAGACCAGCAAGGTCGAGGAAAGCAACTTCAGGTTCTACCATCCAGAACTCTGCCAAGTGACGTGGAGTGTTAGAGTTCTCTGCACGGAATGTAGGACCGAAGGTATATATTGCGCCAAGAGCTGTGGCACCCAACTCGCCTTCAAGCTGACCTGATACTGTTAGTGAAGTCTGCTTTCCAAAGAAGTCGTCAGAGTAGTCTATCTTGCCATCCTCTGTCTTCTTGAGGTTGTAGAGGTTTTTTGTTGTAACCTGGAACATCTGTCCTGCACCCTCGCAGTCGCTTGCAGTGATAAGCGGAGTATTGAAGTAGAAGTAGCCGTGCTCGTGGAAATAAGTGTGGATGGCCATAGCCATATTGTGACGTATGCGCATAACGGCACCGAAGGTATTGGTGCGAAGACGCAAGTGGGCATACTGACGCATATACTCAAAGGTCTGACCTTTCTTCTGCATAGGATAGTCGTTGCCACACAGACCATAGATTTCAATGCTGTCGCACTGAATCTCAGATGTCTGTCCATTGCCCTGGCTCTCTACAAGAGTACCAACAGCGCTTATGCAAGCGCCTGTGGTGATTTGCTTGAGCATATCAGCGTCAAACTTTGTAGGGTCAACAACAATCTGTATGTTCTTTATTGTCGAGCCGTCGTTGAGTGCAATGAAGTCGACAGCCTTAGAGCTGCGATGGGTACGAACCCATCCCTTCACATTGATTTTGCTTCCGAAGTCGGTGCTACTAAGAGCATCTACAACTTTGGTTCTCTTAAGTGTTTCCATTATAAATTAAACATTACACTATTATATATTATTCGAAGGCGCCCATACGCAGCATCTCAACTTCCTTCTCTGTGAGGAAGCGCCAGTCGCCACGACGGAGGTTCTTCTTTGTGAGTCCTGCAAACTGAACGCGATCGAGTTTAACGACACGATAACCGAGGTGCTCAAATATTCGGCGCACGATGCGGTTCTTGCCGCTGTGGATCTCAATGCCTACTTGGCTCTTGTCTGTATCGCTTGCATACTCGATAGCATCAGCATGTATCTCGCCGTCCTCAAGCTCAATGCCTTCTGCAATCTGCTGCATATCGTGAGCTGTAACATTCTTGTCGAGATATACGTGATAAACCTTCTTCTTAAGGAATTTCGGGTGTGTGAGCTTAGAGGCCAAGTCACCGTCGTTGGTAAGGAGAAGTACACCAGTAGTGTTGCGGTCGAGACGTCCTACAGGGTAGATGCGCTCAGGACATACGTTTTTAACGAGGTCCATAACAGTTTTGCGTTGCTGTGGGTCATCGCTTGTTGTAACACAATCCTTTGGCTTATTTAGCAGTACGTATACCTTCTTCTCAAGGTTTACAGGCTGGTCGTGGAACTTAATCTCATCGGTGCGCTTGATCTTTGTACCGAGTTCGGTAACAACCTCACCGTTTACTGATACAACACCTGCCTGGATAAATTCGTCAGCCTCGCGACGTGAGCAAATACCTGCGTTAGCAAGGAACTTGTTCAGACGAATTGGTTCGTTTGGATCGAAATTCTCTTCCTTATACTCGATACGCTTTTTCAAGCTATATTTTGCATTGGGATCGTAGCCAGGAGTGTGCTGACGGTTGTATCCGCCTTGTTGTCCGTATCCGCCACGGTTGTATCCACCACGCTGCTGTCCATAACCGCCACGCTGCTGTCCATAACCGCCACGCTGCTGATAGCCACCACGCTGCTGTCCATAACCGCTACGGTTGTATCCGCCTTGCTGTCCGTATCCACTCTGCTGACGTGGCTGATAGCTACCTTGCTGCTGTCCGAAGCTATTCTGCTGTTGGTCGTCGTCACTCTGCTGGTTATAGCGAGGACGATAACCGTTCTGCGGACGTTGCTGATAGCCTCCGCGCTGTTGGTAGCCGTTACGATTATAGCTGCTACGCTGCTGATAGCCACTCTGTTGGTCGTCACCCTGTTGTTGATTGTAGCGAGGACGATAGCCTTGCTGACGTGGCTGGTATCCGCCCTGCTGGCTGTCTCCCTGCTGGTTGTAGCGAGAACGATAGCCTTGTTGACGTGGCTGATAGCCGTTGTTGCCGTTACCTTGCAAACCTGCACCGAATCCCTCGGGGCGGAATCCATTGTCGTCGCTGCTTGTTGAGGCAGAACGGTCGGCATTGTAAGGACGCTGAGTGTGGATGCGTGGACGACGTCCGGTCACACTGCGATACTCTCTCTGATAGTTACCTGCGGGACGGCCATAGCTCTCGCTATTGCCTGTAGTTTGATCCGCTGCTTTCTGTTCCTGGTTCTTTTCCAATTCTGAATCCATAGTTTTTACTTTTTTCGCCTCACGGCAAGTGACACCCATTCCGTTATTCTGCGTTGAAAAGTGAACGGATAGATGCACTTCTGTTCTTACTTAAATTATTACTTACTATTAATTATATATAGATTGCTATAATCTCTTAATTGATTTTTAAATCGCTTAATATTTATATAGACTGCTATAATGTTTTGCTGTTGTTGTGCTTGTTTTAGATGCCAGTGTAGTTAAGCGGCGTGATGGCCATAAGCTCAGCCTTAACGGCGTCGCTAACGTTTAGGGTCTTTACAAACTCGTGTATTGTCTCCTCGGACATCTTTTTGTTGGTGCGTGTGAGAGCCTTTAGTGCCTCGTATGGATGAGGATAGGCTTCGCGGCGCAATATGGTTTGAATGGCTTCTGCTACAACTGCCCAAGTGTTGTTGAGGTCTTCCTCAATTTTCTCTTCGTGGAGAATAAGTTTGCGCAGACCTTTAAGTGTGCTTGCTATGGCTATCATACCATGACCGAAAGGTACGCCTACGTTACGAAGTACGGTAGAGTCGGTAAGGTCGCGTTGCAGACGGCTTACTGGCAACTTCATAGCAAGGAATTGCAGTATGGCATTGGCTATGCCAAGATTGCCCTCTGAATTTTCAAAGTCAATTGGATTTACCTTATGCGGCATAGCTGACGATCCTACCTCGCCTGCCTTAATCTTTTGCTTGAAGTAGTCCATAGAAATGTACATCCAAAAGTCGCGGTCTAGGTCTATGATGATGGTGTTAATGCGACGCATTGCATCGAATACACTACCAAGGCAGTCGTAATTGCTAATCTGTGTTGTGTATTGCTCGCGTTCCAAGCCAAGCTTTTCGCTGACAAAACGGTTGCCAAAAGCCTTCCAATCATATTCGGGATAAGCTACATGGTGAGCGTTATAGTTGCCTGTTGCTCCACCAAATTTGGCTGTCATCTTGCATGCCTTAAGTTGTGAAAGCTGTTCGTTAAGTCGGTAAACGTATACCATGACCTCCTTGCCTAAACGTGTAGGAGATGCTGGCTGACCGTGAGTCTTGGCAAGCATGGGCACGTCCTTCCATTCGTCGGCATACTGTTGGAGTTGTGCGATGAGTTCTTCAACAAGAGGATAATAAGCTTCCTCAAGTGCCTCCTTGATAGAGAGCGGTACACTTGTGTTGTTTATGTCCTGAGATGTCAAACCAAAATGTATGAATTCTTTGTAGGCATCCAGTCCGCCAATCTTGTCAAACTCCTCCTTTATGAAATACTCCACAGCCTTGACATCATGGTTGGTCACTTTCTCGATATCTTTAACGCGTTGTGCATTGTCTTCGTTAAAGTTCTTGTAGATACCACGTAAACGCTCAAACAGCGAGTGGTCAAAGTCCTTTAGCTGCGGAAGGGGCAGTTCGCAGAGAGTGATGAAATACTCTATTTCTACACGCACTCTATATCGTATGAGTGCATACTCTGAAAAATAGTCGGCAAGTTTCTCTGTCTTGCTTCTGTAGCGACCGTCAATGGGCGAGATGGCTGTCAGCAAATCAAGTTTCATAAACGTATTTTCTATATTATATATAATGTGTGTTTATATATTGTGCTGCAAAATTACGAATTTAATCTGAGACTTGATGTTGTATATCGTTTTTTTTTGCTTGGTTAAGTAAAATAAAGCTTTATAAAAACAAAAAACCGAAAAGAATTAACTTCTTTTCGGCTTCTTTGTAGCGGGACCCAGGATTGAACTGGGGACCTCATGATTATGAATCATGCGCTCTAACCAGCTGAGCTATCCCGCCATCGTTCTTGATTGCGGGTGCAAAGGTAGCGATTTTTTATTAACTGCCAAAACTTTTTGAAGAAAAATTTACTTCATCATCAAAAAAAATGTATCTTTGCATCAATTAAACTGCAAATCTCATCCGTTTTTGGGATGAGGATTGATTAATATCAAGAATAATGAGTATAAAGAAAATAGAAATAGAGCATCAGCTGAAGTCTACGTCACGCAATATTGTATGGCAACTTATTGGTACTGCTGATGGACTTCAGAAGTGGATTGCCGATAAAGTGACGCTCGAAGGCAACATCCTTACCTTTGTGTGGGGTGATGTTTGGCGGCATCATGAGATGCGTCAGGCTATATTGTTGTATGCCGACTGTCTAAGTCGTATTAGATGGAGTTGGGACGACGAGGATGGTGACGCTTATGTAGAGATAAGTATGTCGTGCAGTCCGGTGTCTGGGGAGATAACATTGCACGTCACAGATTTTACCATAGAGGATGATGCCGAATGGTTGTACTCAACCTGGCAACACAACTTTGACCGTCTTCGTCTTAAAAGCGGTGTGTAATAGTTTACAAAAAACATTAAAATTAATTGTTTGTGGAATTTTTATACTAATTTTGCAAACATGTATCCCTATGCGCATGTGCACATTGTTTATAATGATAAAGTACACATTATATATAATAGGGGTGTTGGAGCAAATAGCATAAAAATATGTTTCGAATAAAGAAGTTAGATATATTCATAGCCAAGCAGTTTGGTCTTCTATTCATAGGTACTTTCTTCATCTGCCAGTTCGTACTGATGATGCAGTTCCTGTGGCGCTATATCGACGAGCTTATAGGTAAGGGTTTGTCGATGGAGGTTCTTGCCGAATTTTTCTGGCACATGGGCTTAATGCTTGTTCCGCAGGCATTGCCACTTGCCATATTGCTTTCATCTCTTATAACCTTTGGTAATATGGGCGAAAGCTCCGAACTTACAGCTATAAAGGCTGCTGGTATATCGCTTATGCAGGCGTTTCGTTCGCTGATATTCATATCTGTGCTCATATGTTTTACCTCGCTTTATTTCCAAAATACCGTCGGTCCTAATGCCAACAAGCAGTTAGGCTTGATGCTTATGTCGATGAAACAAAAGAGTCCGGAGCTTGAGATTCCAGAGGGAATATTCTATGATGGTATACCAAACTCTAACCTTTATGTGCAGAAGAAGGATCTTAATACAGGCAAGCTCTATGGTATAATGATATACAGAATGACCGGATCGTATGAAGATCAGGCCATTATCCTTGCCGACTCTGGTATGCTGCAGTCTACTGCTGAGAAGAAACATCTGTTGCTTTCTTTGTGGAGCGGCGAGTGGTTTGAGAATATGAAGGCTCAGGAGATGGCAGGAAGTGCTGCTGTTCCTTATCGACGCGAGACATTTACTGCCAAGCGAATACTGCTCGATTATGATGGCGACTTTAATATGGGCGATGGCTCATCTATGTCGAATAATGCCAGTGCCAAGAGCTTTTCTAAGATAAGACACGATCTTGACTCGCTTAAGGAGCAGTACGATAGTATAGGCCGTATGTATTATAATGAAGACCAGCGCATGGCTTATGCCTTGCCTAAGGTTTCTGTCAAAGACTCGCTACGTTCAATGGGTCTTGTTGCCACGAATACTTACAACGTTGATTCGGCTTTCTCGCAATTAACTCCTGATAGACGCCGTGCTGCGGTTGGCTATGCCTTGCAGCAAGTTAAGCAACGTGCAAGCGATCTTGACTTTAAACAGATGATAACATCTGATGGCGACCGACTAATACGCCAGCACAAGATAGAGTGGGTGAGGAAGATAACGCTCGCCCTCACTTGTCTTATCTTCTTCTTTATTGGAGCACCGCTTGGTGCTATCATACGTAAGGGAGGACTTGGACTGCCGGTACTTATATCTGTACTCGTGTTTATTGTTTACTATATTCTCGACAACTCGGGCTATAGAATGGCGCGTGGCGGAATGTGGGCTATATGGTTTGGCAATGCTCTTGCTCCGGCTGTACTTGTGCCGATGGCTGTATTCTTCACGTATAAGGCCACCAACGATTCTGTGGTGTTCAATGTTGATTTGTATACAGATATTTTCCGTAGATTCTTCGGTCTGCGTGTCAAACGACCGATATATCGCAAGGAGGTGGTGATTAACGACCCTGATTATGCTGCCGATCTTGAAAGGTTAGAAAGTATAACCAGCGAGATTGACCTCTATTCGCAGTCGCATCGTTTAAAACATGCGCCCAATTGGATTAAGGTGTTCTTTTGGTACGAACCCGACCATAAGATTGAGGCTATAAACGAGGAACTCGAAACGGTAATAGAGGATCTCAGCAATTCGCGCGACCGCACTATCGTAAACCATCTTAGCGCATATCCTATAATGTCAGTCAAAGCACACACAAGGCCATTTGAACGCCGTTGGCTTAACATTGTGTCGGCTGTTATTGTTCCTTTCGGACTGCTGCTCTACCTTCGTATGTGGCGCTACAGGTTGCGCCTTTGGCGAGATCTGCGTACCGTTAAGGCCGAGAATGATATAATAATAGGTCGTATAAAGGCACTGGCAAACCAATGATTGTCATGTCGGCCAGCGTATTATGTCTATACATTATAATATATATGTAGAAATCACGGTATTTAGTATAACCCCTATAATAAAACATTAATATAAACATCTAATAATATAAGAAATGGAAGAGTTCAAGCTTAGTAGCATTGAAGATGCTTTGGAAGATTTCAAGGAAGGTAAATTCGTAATCGTCGTTGACGATGAAGACCGCGAGAACGAGGGTGACCTTATTATTGCAGCCGAGAAGATAACCCCGGAGAAAGTTAATTTCATGCTGAAGAACGCTCGTGGTGTGCTTTGTGTGCCCATTACGTTGTCAAGATGTGAGGAACTTGACCTGCCGCATCAGGTTAGTGATAACACGTCTATGCTCGGCACACCGTTCACTGTGACTGTTGACAAACTGGAGGGTTGTTCAACAGGTGTTTCTATACACGACCGTGCAGCCACAATCAAGGCGCTTGCCGATCCTAACTCAACACCTCAGACTTTCGGTCGTCCTGGTCATATCAATCCGCTATATGCACAGGACAATGGTGTATTGCGCCGTTGTGGACATACCGAGGCGGCTGTAGACCTTTGTCGTCTTGCTGGACTATATCCTGCAGGTGCCCTAATGGAGATAATGAATGATGATGGAACAATGGCACGTATGCCCGAGCTACAGAAGATGGCTACCGAGTGGGGTATGCGCATCATTACCATAAAGGATCTTATCGCCTATCGTCTTAAGAAGGAGTCAATTATAGAAGTGGGCGAGGAGGTTGATATGCCTACCGAGTGGGGCCACTTCCGTTTTATTCCTTTCCGTCAACAAAGCAATGGAATGGAGCATATGGCTCTTGTTAAGGGTGAGTGGCGTGAGGATGAGCCAGTACTTGTGCGTGTTCATTCGTCTTGCGCAACCGGTGATATTCTTGGCTCAAAGCGTTGCGACTGTGGTCAGCAGTTGCATAAGGCTATGGAGATGATTGAAAAAGAGGGCAAGGGAGTGCTCGTGTATATGCAACAGGAAGGCCGTGGTATTGGTCTTATGAATAAGATAGAGGCATACAAGCTTCAGGAAGAAGGTTACGACACTGTGGATGCCAACACTCATCTTGGATTTAAACCAGACGAGCGCGATTATGGTTGCGGTGCCCAGATGCTGCGTCATCTTGGTGTTCACAAGATGCGCTTGCTTACAAATAATCCTACAAAACGTGTTGGTCTTGAGGCTTACGGGCTCGAGATTGTAGAGAATGTGCCTATTGAGGTTGTTCCTAACAAGTACAACGAGCGTTATCTCAAGACAAAACGCGACCGCATGGGGCATACTTTGCATCTTAAGTAATTATAAAGTCCCAGTATGGAACGCACTAAAAAAGTCAACAGTTGTATACAACGGCAATTTTAAGTGTCGCATTTCCTCGGCTTTCAATAACAACAGCGTTGAGAATTAAGAACGCGTAAAGGCTGGATTTAGACATAAATATAATCAAAACCCTCTTGTGGTAAAATCTTTAGGGTTTTAATAAAAGGTATAACGGATGGTCTTTGGGGGAGAAATCTCTCGATACCTATTCGTTATACCTTTTATTGTACTATAGGCTACACTTGGTCCATACAAGAGTGGTGAACATAAAAACAGTTGCCTTGTCACCTCCGTCTCTTCCATGTTTTTTTCTCCTCGTTCTATCATTTTGCTTGCAAATTCTTCGTATAACTCGATTTTTATAATTAATTTTGCAAGAACTTATAAACGATAGATACTTGATATTATGGCAGAATTATCAAACCGCCTCAATCGTCTAGCTCCATCGGCAACACTTGCAATGTCGCAGAAGAGCAGCGAAATGAAGGCACAAGGCGTAGACGTGATCAATCTCAGTGTGGGCGAGCCCGACTTCAATACTCCCGACCACATCAAAGAAGCAGCCAAGAAGGCAATCGACGAGAACTTCTCAAGATACTCGCCGGTTCCTGGTTATATGGATCTGCGTAAGGCCATCGTAGCTAAACTCAAGAACGAGAACAACCTCGAATATACAACAAACGAGGTGCTTGTGTCTAATGGTGCAAAGCAGAGTGTATGCAACACTGTTATGGCTCTTGTAAACGATGGTGAGGAAGTTATCATCCCAGCACCTTACTGGGTTAGTTATCCACAGATGGTCAAGCTTGCGGGTGGTACACCAGTCATTGTCAATGCTGGCTTCGAGCAGGATTTCAAGATTACACCAGAGCAACTCGAAGCTGCTATCACCCCGAAGACACGTATGCTTATCCTTTGCTCGCCAAGCAATCCTACGGGTAGTGTTTATTCTAAGGAAGAACTCGCAGGCTTGGCAGAGGTTATCAAACGTCATGAGGGAATGTATGTGCTCGCCGACGAGATATACGAACACATTAATTATATAGGACGTCACGAGAGTATAGCACAGTTCCCAGGCATGAAGGAGCGCTCTATCATCGTTAATGGAGTATCAAAGGCATACGCAATGACAGGATGGCGTATCGGCTTTATTGCCGCGCCAGAGTGGATTGTTAAGGGATGCAACAAACTTCAGGGACAGTATACATCAGGTCCTTGCTCTGTAAGCCAGAAGGCAGCCGAGGCAGCCTATACAATGTCGCAAGATTGTGTTGAGACAATGCGTCAGGCTTTCGAGCGTCGTCGCGACCTTATCGTAGAACTTGCAAAGCAGATACCGGGTCTTGAGGTTAATAAGCCAGAAGGCGCTTTCTACCTCTTCCCCAAGTGCTCAAGCTTCTATGGCAAGACCGATGGTACACGCACAATAAACAATTCTACCGACCTTGCAATGTATCTCCTTGAGGAGGGACATGTGGCAACCGTAGGTGGTGATGCCTTTGGCGATCCAGAGTGTTTCCGTATGAGTTACGCCACAAGCGACGACAATATACGCGAAGCAATGCGCCGTATTAAGGAAACGTTGGCTAAATTGCAATAAAAATATGTTAAAGGTGGCTCTTTCATTCGATAATTTGTCTTTATTTGCTAACTTTGCCCTGAATAAGTAGCAAACCGCAAAATCGCGTGCTTAAACCACTCGCAATTAACCAAAACAACGGATAAATTTTTAACCATTAATAACTTATTAAATTCTACAAAAAATTATGGCAACTACACAAGCTAAAGCGAATCCTAAGAAGAAGTCTTCAGGATTCCAGGGTGTTAAAAATGCGTTCTTTATCATCCTTGTATGTTTCGTTCTCGCAGTGTTGTTCTTCAAGTACATCCTTGGTGCACCTGAGCATTTCGTGAACGGTGACCCAACACAGCCAGTTAAGGACGGTAACCTCATGGGTACAGTCTACAAAGGTGGTGTTGTCGTTCCTGTCATCATTACATTGCTCTTCTCTGTAATCGCTCTTTCTATCGAGCGCTTCTTCGCACTCCGTACAGCTTTCGGTAAGAGCTCACTCGGTAAGTTCGTTATCAACGTAAAGCAGGCTATCACAGCTGGTGATATGGCTAAGGCTCAGCAGCTTTGCGACAAGCAGCAGGGTAGTGTAGCTAACGTTGTTGGCGCTTCTATCGCAGCTTACAAGGAAATGGAGAATACTCCTAACCTCAAGCGTGCTGCTAAGGTTTCTAAGATTCAGCAGGCTCATGAGGAGGCTACACAGCTCGAGATGCCTACTCTTCAGATGAACATGCCTATCATCGCAACTATCGTTACACTCGGTACTCTTACCGCTCTTTTCGGTACTGTGGTTGGTATGATTCGTTCATTCGCCGCTCTTGCTTCAGGTGGTGGTGGTGACTCACTCCAGTTGTCAGAAGGTATCTCTGAGGCCCTCGTTAATACCGCATCTGGTATTTTGACATCATGGGTAGCCGTAGTCTCATATAACTACTATTCAAACAAGATCGATAAGCTTACATACGCTCTTGACGAAGTAGGTTACACTATTGCTAAGACATACGAAGCAAACCACGCAGAAGAGGCTTAATTTTACTAACCCTTTAAAACATTTATCATTATGGGTAAAGTAAAAGTTAAGAAAGCGGACGTCTGGATAGACATGACTCCTATGTCGGACGTGATGGTCCTCTTGCTTACGTTCTTCATGTTGACATCAACATTCGTTAAGAACGAGGCAGTGAAGGTCGTTACTCCAGGCTCGGTATCTGAAATCAAGGTACCGGAGACTAATGTCTTGACAGTACTCTGCGATAAGGATGGCCGAATCTTCGTAGGTATGGACAATCCTAGAAGAATGGGCGAACTCGTTCAGGGTATGGCCGACCAGTATGGCGTGCAGCTCACAAAGAAACAGTTTGAAACTGCTCAGGGTGCTGCCACTATCGGTGTCAATATGCAGGATCTTGCAACAGCCTTGAGCCAGGAAGATAGATTGAATGAATACCAGGCATCAAAGGGTATCCCTACTGATAGCGTGGACGGTAAGATGAGCCAGTTCCAAGATTGGGTTAAGATGGCTCGTGATAACAACGGCTCGGAAATGAAGCTTGCCATCAAGGCAGACGCTGGCACTTCGTACAAGGTCATCAAGAAGATGATGTCGGAATTGCAGGACATGAGCGAGAACCGTTACTATCTCATTACCGCACTTAAATCAAATTCGGAGGACTAAGACATGGCAAAGAAAAAAGCAAGCAGACAGAAAAAGATGCAGACCCGCGTGGACTTCACGCCTATGGTGGACATGATGATGCTTCTTATCACGTTCTTCATGCTCTGTACATCTTTGGCTAAGCCTCAGACTATGAACTTGACCATGCCTTCGAACGACGAGAATATCTCTGATAAGGATCGTAACGCTGCTAAGGCATCACAGACCGTCACTATTTATGTGTGTGGTAACGACAAGATCTATCACGTTGATGGCTTGCCTAAGTATGATGACCCGAACTGTCTGAAGGAAACTACATGGGGTCAGAAGGGTATCCGCTCGGTTCTCTTCAACCACATTACCGAGGATGGCTCGCAGCCAGTTAAGGACATTATGATGGCTAAGGACGCTCTTGACAAGAAGAAGCTCGCTAACCCAGCCGCTTACCCAGAGGAAGTGTACGACGCTGCTCTGACTAAGATTAAGAAGGGTGAACTTGATTCTGGCAAGGTGCCTACCATGACTATTATCATCAAGTGTACCGACCAGGCTTCATACAAGAACATGGTTGATGCTTTGGACGAGATGACTATCTGCAGTATTGGTACTTACGTCATTGACAAGATCAACGATCAGGATGCTAAGCTTCTTGCATCGAAAGGTGTCAAGTAAATGACTAATAATTAAAGAAAGGACGAAGAAATGTCAAAAATAGATTTGATATCCAATGAGTGGACTGACCTTGTATTCGAGGGCAGAAACCAGTCATACGGAGCTTATAAGCTGCGCAAAACCACAGGCAAGCGCAACCTTTGGGCTCTTATCATCGTAGCCCTTGCTGCAGTACTCCTTTATCTCGGACTTCAGCTACAGCGCATGGCTGAGGCTAACAAGAAGGTTGAGAACACTCAGGCCGTAGAGCTCGCTAAACTCAATACTGAGAAGAAGAAAGAGGCTAAGGTTGAGAAGAAGGAGATCATCAGACAAGAGCCTGAAAAGGTTGTTGAGCAGGTTAAGTCTTCAGTTAAGTTTACCGCTCCTATCATCAAGAAGGACGAAGAGGTAAAGGAAGAGGATGAGATCAAACTCGATGAAGTTCAGAAGAGCGACAAGGCTGTCGGTGCCTTCACAGTTGAGGGTAACGACGAGGTAGGTGGCTCAGTACTTAAGGCTAAGGAAGATATCGCAGCTCCGGAACCTCCGAAGCATGTGGTTGAGGAGACTAAGATCTTCACCGTAGTAGAGCAGATGCCTATGTTCCCTGGTGGTGATGCAGCCCTTATGGGTTACCTCCGCGACAATATCCACTACCCAACTGTAGCTGCCGAGAACGGCGTACAGGGTCGTGTTGTTGTAGGCTTCGTTGTAGAGCGTGATGGTTCTATTACCGATGTGAATATACTTCGCTCGGTTGACCCGTCTCTCGACCGTGAGGCTATGCGCGTGGTTAAGAGCATGCCAAGATGGACTCCTGGTAAGCAGAATGGATCTGCTGTACGTGTGAAGTATCAGGTTCCTGTTACATTCCGCCTGCAGTAATATCGAAGCGTATGATATCTTACATGTTTAAACTGTAAGATTAATAATAACAACCATCCACGTGGCTCCGGTTCAAGCAACCAGAGCTCATGGATGGTTGTAGCTTAAATGCAAGTTTATCTGCAAACAACAATCCAACAAACTACCCCTATCACTCTGCAGCTTTATTGCAGGATTCCACCCCCAAGGTCATCACGTTGTTGACCCACTTAATTAGATATTACTCTTACATTTATATACTATACAGATTATCTTTTTATTAACAGATATTCTTTAAATTAGATGTGATTATGAAGACGAATTTTAGAAACATATCAATACTTGCCTTGCTTGCATTGGTTCTCGTTATGATGTCGTGTGGCGGAGAGAAGAAACGCAAGGACGGACGTACTGACACTACAACACAAGGCGAGATAAGCTTTGCTTGCGACGAGAGTTTTAGTCCTATTATTGACGAACTCATCCAGGTTTACCAGATGCAATGCCCTAACACCAAGCTTAAGCCTATCTATACCAACGAGATTGATGGTATCAACATGCTTCTTCAGCAGAAAACATGGCTCACCATTACTGCGCGCAACTTTACACCTAAGGAATATACATATATCAAAGATGGTCTTAATATGTTGCCTGAGGCTGTACGTTTGGCTTACGATGGTATGGCGCTTATATGCAACAACCAAAATCTCGACTCGTGCATTTCTGTTAAGGATGTCAAGGATATTCTCTTGGGCAAGAAGACCAAGTGGAGCGAGGTAAACCCTGGTTCAAAGCTTGGCGAGATATGGGTTTGCTTTGACAACCGCAAGTCGAGCGCCGTTAATTATTGCTGCGACTCTATTCTTGGTGGCAAGCCAATCGATAGTCCTAATGTCTTTGCAGCCAAGGACAGCAAGGATGTTATCGACTACGTGTCTAAAACTCCTAACGCCATTGGTGTTATTGGCAGCAATTGGCTTAACGACAAGCGCGACACTACCAATACAACATGGAACAAGGCTATTACCGTTATGTCGGTTTCAAAGCTCGACCATGCAACAGCCCTTAACTCATGGAAGCCTTATCAGGCATGGCTTCTCAACGGTCGCTATCCATTTGTACGCACTATATATGCTTTGCTCAACGACCCTAAGCGTGGATTGCCATGGGGTTTTGCTCACTTTATTGAGCAGCCTAAGGGCCAGCTCATCATCTTTAAGTCTGGCTTATTGCCTACTCGTGGCGAGATAACCATTCGCGACGTACAGGTTCATAACGAGTAAATATCCAGCGTACAATAAGTATTTGTCGCCAGTATGATGCAATATTCTTAGCCGATTTGCGTTATACTAATAAGTAGAATAAAGAAAGACTGTGTATTACTATACAATAATATTAAAATCAAGGTTATACTCTTAAAAATTCCGAATTATGAAGGCAATTAAATATTTCGTAGCAGGTGCTCTGATGCTCAGCATCGCAGCTCCATCAATGGCACAGGACGTTAAGTCTCAGGTTGATGCCATTACAAAGGTAGTAGTAGACGCTAAAGGCGACGTTGTTGCAACTAAGGCCCCAGTTAAGGCGTTTATGAAGCTCAACAAGAAGAATGCTGAGGCTCTTGCTGGTCTTGGACGTGCATTCCTTGCAGCAAAGAACTTCGAGCAGGCTAAGGTTTATGCCGATCAGGCAATGAAGGTAGGCAAGACATGTGCAGCTGGTTATGTTCTTCGTGGTGATATCGCTTCGGCAGAGGACGATGGCGGTATGGCTGCTTCTTATTATGAGATGGCTACACAGCAGGCTCCTCAGGACCCAACAGCTTACGTTAAGTATGCTCGTGTTTACCAGAAAGTAGATCCAAAGGGTGCTGTTGCTATGCTCGAGAAGCTCCGCACTGTTAAACCCGACTATCCAGTAGATGCTGCCGCTGGTTACATGTATTCTTCTAACAACCAGCTTAAGTCGGCTATGAACTACTACGACAAGGTTAGCAATGCCGCTTCGCTTGAGGACTATATCCTCTTCGACTATGCTTCTACAGCATACGTTCTCGAGCAGTACGACAAGGCTCTTACCCTCTCGCAGACTGGTATACAGAAGTATCCTCACTATGGTTCGTTCAACCGTATCGCTCTCTACAGCTCTGACAAGCAGAAGCAGTATGAGGCAGCAGTTGGATATGGCAAGCAGCTCTTCGCCGCTACCGATACCATCAAGTATACTCCTAACGACTACATCTTCTATGCTGATGCTCTTGTAAATACAGGCAACGTTGCCGCAGCTGTAGAGGCTTACAAGCACCTCCCTGAGGTTGATGCTGATAACAAGGAGTACAACAAGTTCATTGCTCAGGCTTATGCCAAGGGCAAGATGTTCGCCGAGGCTGTTGCTGCTTACGAGCAGTATCTTAAGGATAAGGGCGAGGAAGTTACATATAAGGAATATGACGACTTTGCCGACATCTATCTTGAGGAGGCAGAGGCTGCCGCAAATGATGAGGCTAAGAAGGCTGCTTTCAAGAAGGCTGCCGACATCTATGGCTTGATTGCCGAGAAGTTCGACTATGCTGCTATCTATGCTGTATCTAAGCAGGCTACTGCTTACTATCAGATTAATCCTGATCTTAAGGTAGGTCTTGCTCTTCCTTATTATCAGAAGCTCATCCAGCTTATCGAGGCTAAGGACGATAAGACTGCTGCTGATACCAAGAAGCTTGCTACAGCTTATCAGTATCTCGCTGTTCACTACATCCAGAACGACAAGGTTGCCGAGGCTAAGCAGTGGGCATCTAAGTTGCTCGAGGTTCGTCCTGACGATGAGACTGGCAAGCAGATTATGGATTTGAAGTAATTTTTAAACATCCAATAAAATAATACAGGGTCATTAGATTTCATCATCTAATGACCCTTTTTTACGTCCAATCGTCGTTCTTTTCTTATGTAATAAGTGGTGTATTATGCGCCAACAACCACGGCACCTTCTTGTTTTTTGCCATCCATCATTATTCGTAATGGCTTGTTGAATCTTACCACTCTAACATGTTCGGTTTCTTCCACCGCTTCCATTTCGTCAAGCATTTCCTTATGGAACAAACCTTCTCCACGATTGGCATCAACGGTAAAGTAGCCTACGCCGAATGATGTAAGGTTCTGGAAGAAGTGAGTTCCCTGACTCGGGTCTACTCTATAATTCTTCAGCGCAACTTCTACTATAACTCTTGCAGCCGATATATGTGGCCATTTAACCGGAATACCAAGCCACGGGTCGCTCGACCCCCAGCGTCCTGGTCCAACAAGTACATAGTTCTTGCCATTGTCCAGATATTCGCGGTTTATCTTCTCTATCTCTCGTGCAATTGCAGGATTGTTGGATGCCGTAAAGTTGTCGTCCGTCTTTACGTATACCACGTCGGTTACGTCTTCCGTAACCCCATGTCCCAGCGAGTTATGCGAGCGTACCACGCATTCATCATCAGGCACAGCAGCCACATCTTCGTCTAACATCTGCTTTGAGTCCACTATTGGCCTAATCTGCAATAGATACAAGTTGCCCGTGCGGTCGTTGTTTATGTTGCATGCAAATTCAATCTCTACCGGTCGTCTCATCGATTCGGCACCATATTTCATCGACATCTGTAGCAGTTCGGGCAATGGAAACACACCATGTTGCAATACGCTTGCAAAGGTTATCACCTTTCGTCCGCCGTCGTATATGCCGTCACGTATTACCTGGTCGTATGGGTCGTAGGTCGATGCAATATAGTTAAGCGAGTTGTCGCGCTCGGCCTCCTTCACCTTAAGATTCAGGATGTTGAATCCGTCATCTACCTTAAAATCGCTGCCCACATGCTTTGTGTCCAGTGCATAAAATCTGGTTTGAGTCTCCCTTAACGCCGTCTCAAGCTCGCTTGTTTGCAGCACCTGATGCGGATGATATGGTGATACTCTCAGCGTCTGACCGCCATCCACGATATACTTGCCCAATCCCAAAGCCAGCGAAGCAATACCGTCTTCGGCACGTTCATCGCCAATAGGGTAGTAGTTGAGCGACCTGAGCACGCCCGATATATTGGGATAGTATCGTCCGTCATATTGTTTGCCCACCACTTCTTGCAGAATCACAGCCATCTTTTCCTGGTCTATCACGTTGCTAGTGGCTGTCATATACGCTTTCGAATCCTTATAGTAAACCGATGCGTATACGCCCTTGATGGCGCAAGCCAGCATCTCGAGCATGGCATACTTATCGTCAAGATACGGAATCATATATGTAGAATATATTCCGGCAAATGGCTGATAGTGTGCATCTTCCAACAGCGAGCTCGAACGTATAGCTATCGGACTCTTCGTTGCCTCGAAAAAGGTGAAGAAGTCGGCTATAAGCGAGTCGGGCAATTGTGCTCTCATAAAGTGTTGCAATATATCCTCGTCCGACGCATCGCTTAGTGCTATTTGGTACAGATTGTTTTGTTCCATAAACTGGTCGAATACATCCGTACATAGCACCACCGTCTTAGGTATCTGTACTGTTGCCCCTTCAAACGAGTTGAATTCAGGGTGCATCTTAATTATATTATCCAAGAAAGCCAAACCTCTGCCCTTACCGCCAAGCGAGCCTTCGCCTATGCGTGCAAAGTGAGAGTAAGAGTCAAACTTCATGCGGTCGAATACAGCCACAACTCCAATATTCTTCATGTGTCGATATTGCACAATAGCGTCGAATATAATCTCTCGGTGCGCCGTAATGTCCTTTAGTCTTTCCCACGTAATCTTTTTAAGATACTCCGACACCGGAAATATGGCTCGAGCCGACAGCCACCGGCTCATGTGGTTGCGCGATATGTGATACAGCATCGAATCGTCTGGTATCTTGAATATGTTGTCTTGCAATTCCTTCAGGCTATGTATGCGCATTATCTCGGCCTTTGTTTTCGGATCGCGGAAGATAAAATCGCCAAATCCCATGTGCTCTTCCATCATCTTTCTAAGGTCGAGCGACATCTTCTTCGAGTTCTTATCCACAAATCTGAAACCCTCAGCTTCTGCCTTCTCCCTATTCTCCGATTCTGCACTCTCCATTATCAATGGTATATATGGGTTGCGACTATGTATGTTGCGCAGCAGTTTCAGTCCGGCTTCGCTATCCTTTACGCCTCCTACGGGGAATCTTACATCGCTAATAACGCCCAGTACATTGTCGGCAAACTTGTCGTACAAAGCCATAGCTTCCTCGTAGTTGCGTGCCAATACCACCTTAGGACGACCACGCATACGCAGCGTGGCAGCATGTCGGTTTAGTGCCTCGGTAGAGAATCGCTTGCTTTGTGCCAATATATAATTGTACAGATTTGGCAGAATAGAGCTGTAGAACCTTATGCTGTCCTCAACCACCAAAATCATCTGCACCCCACCTTCTTCAATATCGTGCTCAAGATTCATCTTGTCCTCAATCAGCTTTATTATTGACAGTATAAGGTTGGTGTTGCCCAACCAGCAGAACACGTAGTCGAATATAGACAGGTCCTCGTTCTCCATACGCTTCGTAATGCCATGCGAGAAAGGTGTAAGTACAATGCAATGTATGTCTGGAAATCCTGCCTTTATGTCGTGTGCTACAGAGAATGCGTCGTTGTCGGCATTGCCAGGCATACATATCACAAGGTCTATGTTCATTGTGCGCAGTACTTGATAAGCCTCCTCCGTAGTACTAACCTGTGTAAAGGTAGGTGGATAGCGCAGACCCAGTTCCATATACTCGTTGTATATCTTCTCTTCCACACGTCCGTCGTCCTCAAGCATAAAGGCGTCGTAGGGATTGGCCACGATAAGCACGTTATAGATGCGTCGCATCATCAGGTTGACGAAGGTCACATCCTTAAGATAAAATTTCTGGTATTCTTGTGGTATCATAGATTTAGCCTTTTAGGTTTATATATTATGTTTAATTGGTTGTATCAATCTAAGCGTATGTTATCGGCGACTGCGGAAGAAATCGGTCATCAGCGTTCTGCATTCCTCCTCCAGCACGCCCTGCGTAACTGTACATTTAGGGTGTAATGCCTTGGGAGCAAACCGCATAAAGCCACGTTTCTCGTCGGCTGCGCCAAACACCACACGCCTAATCTGCGACCAGCCTATTGCGCCTGCGCACATAATACACGGCTCAACTGTTACGTACAACGTACAGTCGGTTAGGTATTTGCCGCCAAGCTGGTTGGCAGCCGATGTTATGGCTTGCATCTCAGCATGTGCTGTTACGTCGCCAAGGGTTTCTGTCAGGTTGTGCGCACGTGCGATAATACGGTCGGCAGCCACAATTACAGCTCCTACCGGAATCTCTCCCGCCTCGCGTGCAGCCAAGGCTTCGTCCAAGGCACGCCGCATAAACTGCTCGTCTCTCTTCTGTTGTTCGCTATTGTCCATAAGTAAACTTTTTGTTTGCAAATTTACAATAATAATGCCATATATCTCGCATTTTAACGATACCTTTGTACATTAAAAATAATCAATTATGGCTCAACACAACCAACTCGGCAAGTGGGGTGAGGAATATGCAGTCAACTTTCTGCTCAACAAAGGTTACGACATCTTAGAGCGAGATTGGCGCATAGGCCACCGCGATATCGACATAATAGCACGCGCGCCCGAAGGCAACATCATTGTATTTGTAGAGGTAAAGACACGTACAAGCGATGTGGTTACCGACCCGCGCGATGCCGTCGACCTACGCAAGATACGCAATATAGGCTTTGCTGCAAATGCCTATGTCAAGCAACATAACGTTGTCGACCTTCTTCGATTCGACATAATATCTATTGTTGGTAACAACGATGCCAACGCCGATATTACGCACATTGAGGATGCCTTCAATCCTTGCTGCGCCTTCAGATAATAAACCCAGATAAAATGCTAAAAGAGATAATACACCTTTCAGACATCCCTTCGACCAACGACTATCTTATGTCTCTTCCCACTCCCGCGCCCGATGCAATGACAATTGCTGTTGCGTCACACCAAACTGCAGGTCGTGGTCAGGGCAGCAACAAGTGGGAGAGTGAGGATGGCAAGAATCTTCTATTCTCCATACTCACCTCGCCTGTAAGCGTTCCCATAGCCAAACAGTTTGTTCTCTCTATGGCTGGAGCACTTGCTCTCAAGCACGTGCTCGACCGCTATACTAAGGACATAACGCTAAAGTGGCCTAACGATATCTATTGGCGCGACCGCAAGATTAGCGGTACGCTCATCGAGACATCTGTTGTAGGCAAGAACCTCAAGCGCTGTATATACGGCATTGGTCTTAATGTCAATCAAAATAGGTTCTTCAGCGATGCCCCCAATCCCGTGTCGCTGCTCAACATTACCAGACATGATACTCCGCTCAACCTTCTACTCGACGACATCTTGCAAAGCTTTGAGCACTATTACACCCTTGCCATAAATGGCAATCACGATGCTATCGTAAGCCAATACAATGCCGCTCTCTATCGCAGCTCGGGCTTTCACGCCTATAAAGATGTTGCTACCGGCGAGGAGTTCGATGCCAGCATACATCATGTAGGCACCGATGGATTGCTGCATCTCGTAGACAATAATGGCAACAACCGCATCTACTCGTTGAAACAAGTAAAGTTTATTATTTAAGTAATATAATATAAATCTCTATTCCGTGACACGGAACGGCCATTCGGTGTCACGGAACGGCCATTCGGTGACACGGAACGGCTATTCGGTGTCACGGAACGCACATTCGGTGTCACGGAACGGAAACTTTAAACAACTAAACTCTCACTTTATAATAGTATACATTATTTTTCCTGGTTTTTATCCATTAAACAGCATTGTATTGGATAAAAACCGGCTTTTTTATCCAGTACAGCGTGTTTATTGGATAAAAAGTTGTATTGCCGACGACTACTTGCGCAATGGTGGCTATCGTAAGTGTCTGTAAATCAAAAGGAACTTTACAATATCTGACTGATTTGATACCATAAAGTTCCCGTTGGTTGGAAGAGTGTTCTCTTCCGAAAATTTGCCTAACAATGCTTCTTACGCTATGTTTTAGCGATTAATATCCATTAACTCGGATTTTGCCGTTTCAATGGCGGTGAGTTTCAATTCTTCTTCACCATCCAGATCTTTTAATATTTTGTCGGCAAGCCAAAGAGAGAGCATTTTCTTTTCGTCCACTTTAAAGTATTTTGCCATTTGAACTACTTGTGTTCTCTTGGCTTGCCTGTCGCCACGTTCAATCTTGCTGAACATGGGAGTATCTATCTCTAAGTATGCAGCCACTTGGCGTTGCAATATTCCTTGTTCGTCTCTGAGAGACCTTATCTTGTTTCCTAATAACATATCCATTGTATTTAAATTCTACCGAAAAGGTCAGTTTGATGGTCGGATTTCGCTATAATCGGTTGATTTCTCTATAAATTTCGTCGAATTTTGACGGAATTGTATGACTTTTGACGGAATTGTATGACTTTTGACGAATTTATAACGATTATTTCGCTATAATTATGCCGAATCCGCTATAAATCCGTCAATATCCGCTATAATCTAATGTGTCCGCTATGGTAGAGGCACGATATACCATGTTCGTCCTTCTGCCTTTATTAAACACTCCTTACTCATACTTTTCAGCAAGTCTCCTAAGCCACGTAGTTTTTGCTCTTCCGTCTTATTCTGTGGCAGCACATCCTTCAGATATTCGTATATGCTATCTCGCTTGGCACCTTCTTCACCAGCATTGCTGAGATATTGTAGAACCATTTGACGCAACCTCTCCTTATCCAATCCTTTTGTTTTTGTGTAAGAAGACAGTTGGTGAGTGTTCTTTGCAATGCTAAGAGAAATGCTGTAATGCGGAGCCTCACCTTCTATCAGTCCACGTTTAAGCAAGTCTTGGGCAACGTCTTCATGAATGGTTCTACCTTTCTGTATAGCGTCAAGCGAGATGCAGTCCCATAGAGAAAGAGTGTTGTTTGTCTTTAGCAAGTCTGTATATCGCTTGTTGATTTCATTGCCGTAGATACGGACGACCACTTTCTTCTTAATTTGGTCAATCTCATAGTCTGGCATAGGAAAATGTCTGCGCCATTGCTCATTGAACATCTTCTTGATACCACGACTTACGGTATCAATCATGTTGAAATCTACCATAGCCCTACAAAGACATTCATTGCGGAAATGCGTCTGAGGCTCTTCGTTTCTCAAAGCATTCTCCAAAGTGCCAGGAATGAATGTACCAGCATTGGAATAATATAAGTAGCCCGGATTCTCCACGAAGTTGATGCGTTGTTGAAGTTCATAATCCTGATGGGCGATGCAGTTATGAAGAGCCTCACGAATTGTATAATCATCATACTGCTTCATTGTATCCGGGAACAGCGTACCGCCAGGCATTTCTCTCAAAGTCAGGTTTTCTAACTTTGAGAGAATTTCGTCCACCGTCAAGATAAACGGTACTGTGAAGTGTTCGTAGTCAACCACTTCTTGATTTTTATCTCGACGTGTCCATGTAACCTGTGCTACGGCAGGACGAAGTTTGAAAGCAGATTCGTATTTGCCCAACAATATGATGGCAGCCCGAGTTATGCCTCCGTTTCTCGTCAATCCACACTTGCTCAAGAACGTTTGGACATTCCAAGCATTCACTTCTTCCGTAGGTATGCGACTATGGACTTTCTTAAACATCATTCGAGCCTTGGCTATAGCCACCTCATCCAAATCGTCTATTGTAGCATCAGGAACAATCTCTGCAGACCAATCCTTTGCTGTATAGATAGGCTCTTCGAGGATGACGCTCATCCTTTCGTTAGTCATTTCAACCAAAGAATCTTCTATCCGCTGCCATGCCTTCTTGTGGGCAAGGACTGGGCGACGAGGCAAGTGCTTTGGGATATGAATAATCCATACTGTTTTATGGGTGTCATCCGTGATGAATTCCTCTATGGATAGACCTTCTGATGATAGATAAGTACATTGTTCTGTAAGTTTGAACGTTGCAGACTGCGTGTTTGCTGGCTGACCATTAAAAGTAAGTCTTGAAATGTCTGTCCCGACTATTTCAAGCGTTTTGTCTTTTACGCCTATCACTAAGTGTCCACCCTCCATGTTGGCGATAGCCGACACGTAGGAAATGACATCGCCCTTCTCGTCCCCACAGAACGAGTTTTTTAGATTCTTAAATTCCTTCCATTCACATCGTGCATTCTCTTGTGGGTACTCGTGGCTGAGGTATTGTTGTAATTCGAGTTCGAGCATAACTTCTATTCAATAAATAATATAGCTTATAAACAAATCTATGCCAACAATGTAACAATCCTAATTATAACATATAATTTCACGTTAATTAGTTTCATGTTCCTGTAATAGTTTCCGATGTAGGATTCTGTTTGTGCATTTCAAAGTTCCGCATAGCTATAGCTTTGTTATCGTTAGCATAACAATATTCACACTTGTGAATACATGTGTTGTATTGGCCTATATCCTTAGCCTTCATGCACCCACAGAATTCCCGTTGTCCCTTGTCTTTGTTGTCGCCACGAGTGGCATACTTGCCATTATCTAAGACTATGGCATCTGCAAGTAAAGGATCTGATTCACCAAAAATATCAAGCTGGGGCATTGAGTACATCTTGACTTTCAAAAAGTCCATAAGCACCTTATCGTTATGTGCTCTTTTAATCATCAAAGCATCATCAATACAATGGTTATGCTCCACACCTTCAAAGTCTGCGGCTTCACCGCAAGTTGCCAGCGTATAGTTCCACCCCTTACGTTTATTAAGTGCAACAAGTCTTTTAGCTAATTCTATCATCTGGTCTTTCGTCCACTCTAAATAATGTACTCCCGCGTCATCAAGGTTCTTCTTTACTTTGCGATAAACGGTTATATCTGCGAAACTAAAGACAAGTTTTTCTGTATAGCCACGTAGTTGGTCACCGATGTTCTCTATTTTAACAAGTAGGTCATCCATACTTATTTTGTCTGTTAAGATGAGGGGGTCAAAACGCCAGATAACGCCTCCCTTACCCAATTGACGGACAAGTTCCTTGAATGTCTCTATGCGGAACGACAAAGAAGGCACAGACTTCTCAAGTCCTTCTTTTTCGTAATCATTGAGCGAGTACTGCACGTAGCAACCTATTCCACGTTCTTTTAATTTTGGCAAGTACTTCAGAAGAGAATGTGGATTCTTAGACCAAAACACGATGAAACGTGTTTGGTCATAAGCAACATACGACTTTGCTCCATTGAATGGATTAGTCCAAGCAGAGTAGCCTTTCTCTAATCGGAGGAAAAACCAATCGCAGTAAAAGGCAGGTATATCAGTGCTTCTACTGGCTGATATTATCTGTGGATGCTGGGCGTCAACAATCCGCCCATCTTCCAGCACAATTTCTTTTTTTTGCCATGTTGCCATATTATACTTCTTAAGGCTTGTTATTTACTATTCAGATGAAGTACTATTTTATCTAACACAGTGCGAATTATCACATTAGTTCTTTTGTGGCCTGTTAGAACCTTTACCATTTTGGGTGAGACCCAATAATAGAAAGATACGAAAGCACGACCAACGTAATTGGTAAGGAGCCTCTTATCTCTAAACTGACGTAAAACCATAACAGAAGGATGTTCGTAATCACCGTATGCCATTGTTGCTATGTAGCATCCTTCGCTTTTCTGTGAATTCAAACTTGATGGTGTGTTATTATGAGAAGGAATGTAACTTGGCTTATATGATGGAGATGGGCTACTTGGTTTTGGAGCAACTGAGGCGCTAGACGAACTGACAGTTGAAGGAGAAGTCCTCGGTGTGTATGAGGATTTAGGAGTATAACCAGTTTTTTTTGTTGGTGCAGTTAAAGAAATGGCTTGTATACCATCTACTTCTCTGATACGACTAATCTTGAAGGTACGAGTCTCATTCCTCAGATGACAAAAGGCTGAGATATATCCCTCACCAAATTCTTCTGATGGTTTGATATCACTGATTGTACGCTCTGATATTTCACCAGAGTATTTCACATACTTAATTTTTACCGTTTTGCCACTTTTTATGGCTTCGGCAATATATTCTGATATTGTCATCGCTTTATTATTGTAGTTCTTTTAACGATTTTACATTAACTCTCACAGCTTTTGCCTTACTTATCAATCCATTGTCAGAAGTCAATAAAACAGCATTCTGATTTCTATACTTGATTGCAATCGACAGGATTATGTTATCGGCATTCTTTGCATTAAAGTCTACAGGCAGCAATTCAACTGCCCCAATTTCATATCTTATTTTTCTATTCTTTCCTGCATTCTTGATTTTGCGAAGTGCGAGTTCTGCTTTGCCCTTAAGCTCCAAGTCCTTGCTCGTCTTCAACTTGTCTAACTCGTCAAGTACTTTTGCAGGCAAGACAATAAGATCTCGCGGATTAATGCGCTCCAATATGTCAGAGTCTTCAATGAACACATTTGTATCAATAACAAATGTTTGGTTCGAACTGTCTAAGTTTATCTTCTGCTTGTTTTCGGCGTACCATGCAAGATAACCTAATGGTAAATCAATGCTAGAATGAGTTTGTATATAGTGAAGGTTCCCTACTACATACAGAGCCTTGCGAGCTCTGGTCACAGCTACATTCACCAAGTTAGGAACACTGTAATCAATCCAGCGAATCTTTCCTTCAGAAGAATCATCAGTAACAACGAGGCTATATATTATTACATCCTTTTCATCACCCTGAAATTTATGAACCGTATCCGATACTATCTGGCCAGACAAATCTTTATGAATCATAGAGCTTATCTCTTGGGCTTGATGTTTGAAAGGAGAAATGATGCCTATAGAAATGTCAGGATACTTCTTTGCAAGTTTTTCTGCAATTTCAATACAACGTTTGGCTTCTTCCTCATTGATGTTCTGCATCTCGTTCTTTTGAGATCCTATAACATCTTCCCAAATTATTCCTTCCTGATCAATGTTGACATTGCCTGGAGTTGTTTTGATATTGAGATTGATACCAAGTCTTCTTCTATAGAAAAATTCCTTTGAGTAACCGATGATACCATAGTTGCATCTGAAATGATTATCAAGTACAACAGAGGTCGCACCTGTCGAATTTAGCAGTGTATTACAATAATCCCATAAGGAAACGTCTCTATAAGAAGCACGGTTGTTCTCTGTTAGATTTAAAGCTGCTTTTATCTCACCCTCCTCATATGACGTGACATTTGTGATATGCTTCAGCTGCATAGGGTCACCGATAACAACAATCTGCTTAGAGCGTTGTATCATCGGAAGAGCAGAAGAAATATCACACTGAGAAGCCTCATCAATAATTAGCAAATCTATCAAGTCTCTTTCTAGTGGGAACGCACTCTTAATAGAAAGATTGGTAACACAGTTCAAATTGAACACATCAAGGAAAGATGATGCCAACTGCCCATTCAATGGCATAGACTGCATATATGAAGAAATCTTAGCAATAGCGTCATTTTGCGACAAATTCTTTAATATCAACTGCTTCAAAAGCCTTTTGCCAAGTTCTACAGATTCGATATATTGAAATTCTTCTTTAATGCTCTTAAAGATAGCATCTTCGTCTATTGCCGATATTCTCCTCTCTAGTTCTTCTTCCTTAGCTTTGCAAGTTTCCATCTGTGTATCAAGCAATGATATGGCAGAGCAATGGTCTCGTTTTATCTTCTGATACCCATTTTTGTATTTAATGACTTCGTCAAGTAAAAAAATTGATTTCTTACAAGAACAGATGAGTCCTTCAATAGAAGTATCCGAAATATTGACTTCTTTTTTAAGAACATCATTAAACTCTGAGGGTAGATGCAACAAATTGCCTTGCAAGTCATTTACAGAACTAGTCTTACTGAATAGATTAAATAAAAGCCTTCTCAACCAACTTTTGTGACGATTTATTTTTTGGTATATGGCAATAATTCGCTCTTTGGCCGATGCTATGTCTGCATAAGTGTCAAAGCACATTTGCGGATGAACCTGGCTGTTCTCTAGTGATTGAATATCCCTATTAAACTTGACATTCGCTTCCTCTTTACGATTAAGCAAAGTTATTATCTGCTCGGAGATAGCTTTCTTATCGTCTCTGTTCTTGTTTAGCTCACATAGTTTCTTATGTCCCTCCGTAATTATCGAATAAGCACGCTTATATTTTGCAAAGAGGTGCTCATCAATGTCTGCTGAATTAATTTGTGGAATATAATTGATAAAGCGCTGTAACGATGGCATCAATTGATTGTTTATAGCATCTTTGGAACCAAATCTCAATAAATATTGAGTAGGGTCAACACCATCAAAACGTTCCTTAACGTTGTCTACAGCTTTGTTGTTTTTACTCGCAACAAGCACCTTCTTACCGAACAACAATGCATTTGCAATCAGATTGACAATCATCTGCGTCTTACCTGTTCCCGGAGGACCTGTAACGACAGACACTTTTTGGTTTAGAGCCGAGCACACGGCACGCCTCTGACTTTTATCCATTGGAACAACAGAAATTAAGACATCTTCGTCAATATGATGAAGTTTGTTGTTGTTTACGTTACCACTTAAAAAACTGTGAAGCAATGACGATGCCTCTATGTTGATAAGGTTATTAAGTTCAGCTGTAGTCTGGCTAAGTGCAGGAGTTTCATCGGTAAGAGCTAATCTCAGTTCATATAGCTTTAGGTCATGTGCTATAGCATCGCGTAACACTTGTTCAAGGCGGTCTAATGTGACTGTTGGTTCATACAAGACACTTTCGATGACAGAAACAACTTCTTGACTCAACTCCAAATTTTCTGCTGCATCTGCACTGACAGAGAAAGATGATAACTGGGCTGGAATAAACTGTTTGCTGATATCTATTGCCCTTAAATCCTCCTGAGAGAATACGTACTGAAGGAGTCTTATGCATTTATTGTTGATGATTATGCACAAACCAATATTCAGATTCTTTGGCCATTGCGTATATCTACGGTCGAAATTCTTACGAAACAAATTCGCAAAATCCTCGTTTTCTTCTACATCTATATTGAATGTGAGCTGATCTGCATTTTCATCAACATGAATACCTGTGGGGTAATCATCTTTTACCTCACCAGACTTCATCCTTTCCAAGCGGACAACAAGTTCAAAGAACTGCTCCAACCTCTTAATGTCATTTTCCGCAGGAGTAACATTCATCAAAAGCTGCCGAACTGTACTCAAACCGTTATTTTGGGTAGGGCGATGTACCTGAAACTCGGTCTTTACAACCTCAATTTCATCGCCTTTCTTTTCAAACACAAGCAGATTGATGGTTCCACCTTGTACCAGATTACCAATTTGCCTACCCAGTAAAACTTCATTGGATATATTGAATAACCCCGCAAAGTTTTCTATGCGTGTTGCACCAATATTATTGGGACCGACACAGATAAATGTCTGAAAAGTGTTAATTTCTGATTCTATTTTATCATGCAGGGTCTGTAAATTGACAGTAGGAATGTCTAGAATATTAGAGAAAAGGTGCACAACGTTTCCCTTATTAATGGAAATCTGTTTTGCATCTACATCGTCAATACACTTGTTTATGGCAACTATCTTTGATGCTGCAACATACTTATTTAAATGTGCCACAGCTCTATTCAGAGCACACTTTGAGGGTTCTATAAGAATAATCTTACTAATGTCAACGTGCAGACCTTCGTTTCGCAGATAATCAATAAGACACATAGATGCCAATCCTTGACCACAGCCCCAGTCAAAGATGATCAAGTCCTTAGATAATGACTCTGTGTTTTTTATAGTGTCAAGTGCAATATTTATTTTGTTTCTATGCAAGTTGCCATATGCACACAGATATTGACAAAGTTCAGTTTCACTTTGCAAAACCTTTGTCCCGTGGTTTAGTCCTATCCATGGGGCATTCCTGTTTACTTCAGGAAGATAGTGAGAAGCAAGACCTAAAATTTTATCAAAGGTCACCTCTCTCATAGTGTTTAAATCATCGATGTATGCCATAATAATCAATTACTTAATGTTTGTTCGAAGATTTATAGTTCTTTTGCTTTCAGAATGCGACCATACGATACTCGCAGAACAAACCATTGCTTGTTTTCTGTAGGCGCATTCTCTACCGACACCCCACCTTTGTTCGTTGAGATGGAGGGCGTACAAGAGGTAAGTCTTGCACTTGGACACGATAAGCCTGTGTCGATAGGCTGCCCATTATACAATGAAGCATCAGCCGTTAAAGGCTGTTTGGTGTTATCTTCCAACGTTATTGTTCAGAGGTTAGATGAATGCCGACAGACTTTCTTTTGCAAGAATTGTCAAATTTTGACTACAAAGATAAAGAAACTTGCCGAGATGAAAGAAAAAAGCATTGTAAATCTTTGTATTGCGACCGCTTTTTAACAATTAAGGGATGGTTAGTTGTGCATACCCCACCTCTCTCAATTCACACACAACTTATCGTAAAAAACATGACCTTACCTTTTTGTTAGTGTTCCCAATCCGACTTTCTGCGTACCGTCCCAATTCGTAAGTTGGTCGGCACATCCATTTGAATCACCAAGCGAGATGTATGTGTCGGCACAGTATGAAATATGGTCAACAAATGCAAGGAAATTGTTGGTAGCTACTTCTACTCTCTTTGCAGAATCAAGAGGCAAATTATGTTTGGAAGCAGTTGCGAAGATGCCATAATAGATGGATTGGCTTCCTTGTCATTGAAATCTATATCCCAGTTCGGTATAACAGAACGTCTTATACAATATAAATGCAGCGTGAATACGCCTCCTCCCCATGCCATTAGGAGTGAGTTACAACAGAGGAATGAAATGAGTGGATTTGCCCTTAGAACAGTGCCAGCAGTTTGGTGTCCTATTTGCTGTGTGTTTATCGATATTTATGTATACGTGGAACAAGTCACAGCAATGGTAAAGAGAATTTAATGATTGTCTTTATCCCATGTTTTATCCAGTACAGCGTTTTACAACATAGCTACCGCCGAGCGTATTTTGCTCAAGATTGTATACAGATGAGAGTATTGTCTTGCTGTCTGAAGGTAACTAGGATAAAAAAACTTGACCATGACTCTTGTTAAAATCATAAAAACAAGAAATCATAGTCAAGCTCTAAGAGAGACTTTATGTGTCTCTTTCAAGTAAACGTGAGCTACTTAATAGTGCGTCACGTTTCTTACTGAAAACAATCAACTAAGTTTAATAAACTCGAAATCATACTTGCTGCAGTTGCTCTTTTTGTAGTCAAACTTGTACATGCGCATATACTGCTTTTGTATTTCTTTCGCTCCATTATAGAAAGGGTATGATGTGTACTAAATAGCCTGCCAGATAACAATGTTATAGTATTTGCAATGCAATTGATGCGCATGCCTCAGCATCCGCCAAAGCATGATGATGGTTGGTTAAATCGTATCCGCAACGTGCGGCAATAATATCGAGGTTGTGATGTCCTTTGGGCCATACTCGGCGTGATGCTATGCAAGTGCAGTAGAACTCGTAATCGGGATAATCCATTTGATAGACATGGAATACGGCTTTTAGACAACTCTCGTCAAAGGATTTGTTGTGGGCTACGAGCGGAAGGCCAGCTATCTTGGGTTCTATCTGCTTCCATACTTCAGGGAATATTGGAGCTTTGTAGGTATCAGAAGCACAAAGGCCATGAACCTTACTACACCAATAGTTGTAATACTCAGGCTCAGGCTTTATTAGCGAGTAGAACTTGTCCACTATCTTGCCATCACGAACTATAACTATGCCAACAGAGCATACCGAACTGCGCTCGTTGTTGGCTGTCTCGAAATCTATTGCTGCAAAGTCCTGCATGTAAGATGTATTTAGATTGTACGAAAAAACAACCCATAACACTTTGGGAGCATTATGGGTTGTGGATATGTTTCATTAGTGTCCCGTTAAAATCGGGACCAGTTAAATATTAATCAAATAACCCCGGAAAGAGGGGACAACCGAGTTCTTTGACATTATTGAAATCAGTCCTTTCGAAGAGATCAACGAGTGGTGTCTTATCCATAAGAGAAATGCTTAGAATCTGAAGAACCTCATAAGTTGATCGCTTAAGTTGCAAATCATGTTGTACGATAGCAACAAGGCAATAGGCTATGATTGCCGATGAGATTTGGATTCTCACAGCATTCTCTGTAGTACCCTAAAATTTCTTGATCTTGAGGTGCTGCTTTAGCCATTTGAAAAACAGCTCTATCTGCCATCTGTTCTTGTAAAGGTTGGCAATTTCTGGTGCTGTAAGGTGAAAGGCATTGGTCAGGAAAGCAAACTCCCTACCTTGTTCTTCATCATAGAATTTGACAAGTCTGAGTTTCTCTGAATACTTCCGGTATGAATTGTATTCAGTGAATTCAATCACAGCATCTGTCAATATTTTCTTTGGCAATCTGCGCCTCCATTTACAGCATTTGTATTGCAGATTCTTCTTGGCTCGCACAGCAAAGAACGATTCATGTTGATGTATTTTGAAAAGTTCCTTGAATGCATTGTATCCACGGTCAAACACATAGTAATAACCTGATTCATGAGGAATTTCCTTCATGACCTTTGAGTCGTAAACGGATGCTGTAGAGATGTGGAAGAAAGCTGGAACCTGAGATTCGAGGTCATATAGCACATGTGCTTTCACTCCTCCCTTCTTCTTACGGAACTTTGCCCACCAGAAGACCGACAAACACAATGGAATGGTTGTTGAGTCGAAGGCATACACATTGCCTTGCAACTTGAAGATATCCGTCACACGTTTCTTTTTGGCTTGCTCCATCATAAAAAGATACAATAGTCACGATTCTGATTGGCAGAAGCAAATGTCGTTTTCGCAATAGGCTTACGTCCTAATCCAAGATGGTATTGCTTTGCTCTATGTGCTTCAAAAGCAACAATCAGATCTCGCAAACTCTCTCGATTACTCAGTTGACCAAACATCATTGCAAGCAACTGATTCCAACAAGTGAAATGCTTCACATAGCGGTTTCCGTCATGCTTGCGAACATAGTTGTTAAACTGAGTTCTGTTCAAAAAAAGCGGTGAGCTGGGCAAAAACGTATTTGTCTTGGAACATAACAGTCATTTGAATTTGACTGCAAAGTTACGAAATCAAGTCCGTTTCATTCCAAAATACCATCTAATAGACTGTATTTCAATTAATTCAAAGAGCGATTAGTCCACTTTAACGGGACGGTAGTGTAATTAGGCTATAACATAATATTACTCACAATACCAATGTTATCTGCTCGACTTTGCATCTTGCTTAAGCAAAAACTTGCGAAACGATATTTACCTATTGATTTATATTAGGCAGCAAAACTGGCCGACAAAAACATTGCCGCGTCTTGCTGCCACAGGCGAAAAGAAAAGTCATTTACTGCTTTTTGCGGCCTCGTCATAATAGGCCTTGATGATGGTGGCCTCTGCCGACTTATTAGTCGTAACAAACTGGATGCCGAGGTTAGTGATGTAAGCCATATCTTTAGGAGCATCTACCGTCCATACGTTTGTAGACATGCCCAGGTCGTGTGCCTGTTTTACCCACTCAGGATGAGCGCGGAATTCGGCAATGTGGTAATCGAGACCTGTGATGCCATCTTTATGCAGGTCGGCAGGTGCCATGCCACCCTTCAGGTAAGCCACGCGCACGCCAGGAGCATACTTAGCAAAGGTTTTACAGGCAGCAAGGCTGAATGATATGTATTCGACCTTATCTTGCACACCAGCAGCGTTTACGGCAGCCACAATAGCTTGGGCCACAGCTTCGTTGCGTGTATCGCTACTGTGTTCTTTTTGTTCAACCACCAGCTTTGTAGGCGACGTTGAGGTTTTAAGGATGTTAAGAAAATCTTGAAGCTGCGAAATGGTTTCGCCATTCTTCAGTTTCTGATCCTTCACTTGGTCGTAGGTGCTGTTCTCAATGTTTATGCCGTTAATGGTGGCATCGTGGTTAATCATGAGATGCCCATCGGTGGTTGACCACACGTCGGTTTCAGAGCCATACACCTTCATAGCCAAGGCTGCATTGAGCGAGGCTACCGAGTTTTGCGAAGCATCGCTATTGTTCCATACGCCACGATGAGCAATGACCTGTGCACCAGCGGGTATCTTATCCATCACCACAAGGCTGGTGAGGCCAAGGAGCTGCGTGTCGGTGCCGCGCACAACGGTAAGACGGTAGCTGCCTGTTGCAATGCCTTCGGGCATCTGCACGGCAACGCCCATCGGGGTAAGCACACAAGGCAAGGTGAAGGTGTTTGTAGCATTATATTTTTGCTGCAAGCGCAGTTGGTCGCCTTCTTTAAAACCTGTTCCCATTATTTGATAATAGCAACCAGGCTTCACGGCCAAGCCATCGCAATACTGCACATTATCAACAAGTGTAGTACTGGCGTTGTCTTCATAGCGCTTTACATCTTCCCACAGCTTGCTCACCTCGTCTTCTGTAAGGGCCGCATCATATACACGAGCCAACACTACATCGCCGTTCCAGCCCAGCTGGGCTGAGGGGCCAGCATCGCAACCTACACCAAACCACTGCGAGTTGGCCTTAGGTAGCACCAATTCGCCTTCGGCATTGACAGCGTTTTTCAACACGCCATCAACATATATCTTAGCCTTTTTCTCGTCTTTATCCCATACGCCCACGACATGATAATATTGCTTGGGCTGTGGAACGATGCCACTGGTGGCCCACTTCCAACTGCTTTTACCTGTTGTCGACACGTTGGGCAAGAAGGTTAGTTCGTTGCCACGCGATCCACTGGTTTTGCATACCATAAGGCCAGTGCCACCAGCCTCGTGCGAACTAAAAAATTTGGCCTCGCCATTGGCAATAGGCGGCGTATAGTTGGCCATAACCACGGCTTCAAGGGTGTGTCCGTCTTTCAGCAAATCGATAAAGCTTTTATTGCTGCCGTAGTTGATACGAAAATAGGTAGAAGTGGCGTCTGCCCATGTATTGTCGAAGCGAGCTACATAACGTTTGAAGGTGGGATTATAATAGGTAGATATGCCACCAGCATTATTTGTAACGGGCAGACCCAACGCAGAGATATCGGTGGCAGTGCCGTCTTCGTTAAACACAAGGTCGAGCATATCGGCTATGGGTGCTCCTTGTTCTACATCCATGCGTGTGTCAGCAGCAGAGGTTGAGAAGAGCAGACCGCCATCTCTATCATAGAGGGCAATCTGCGTTTTGTTGTTTTCCATGGCTATACTATCAATATTAGTAGCCTTGTTCTGGTAAACGATGTTACCATTTTGGCGGAGCACGATGTTATCGTAATATTGGGTTTGTGCAGCAGCTGGCAAGCTCATAAGGGTGATGGCAGCAACCACGAATGTTTTCATATTGATTGTGGGTATCATAAAAAATGTGTTTGAGAATTGTATAATATAAATGTTCTATTTTATAGCACGTTTTCTCGCCATGGCATAGATCGAGCAAGCTCGTCTATGCTCATTTGGCTTATCGTGTGAACTTAAACGATTTTGTACCATTGGCTGTAAGCACCTTGATAATGTAAATGCCATGACGGCTATCAGCAGGAAGGGTGAGCGCTTGTTGGCCCTTTTTGCCTGAGGCAAGCAGCTTGCCATCAGAGGTATAGAGAGCAGCTATCTCGCCACCCTTAACCGTTACCTTATGCTGAGAGATGGTAACGGTGTAGTTCTGACCCTCAACATGACCAATGGCGGTAACGATGGTGGCTGGAGAAAACTTCAGAAAATCGAAATCGGTGAGCGCCAATTTGGTTGTGGTGCCCATTAGCTGTTTTACGGTGATATCGGTTGTACCAAACTCGACATACTGTATGCTATTAAGTTGCGCAACGGGGGCGGTGCACGACAGGCTATAAACATAAAGGTCGGTGGCGTGAGCCACGCTGGCAGTCATTGCAACGACTGCAATAGATACTAAGTTTTTAAAAATCATAAACTCTAAATATTATTATAGGTTAATGTTGTTATTTGTTTCCTGCTTGCAAAAGTATCGAAATGCCGAATTGGTGTAGGGTAAAATTGTTCTTGATTAGGGTAAAAATGTGCAGATGGTTCATTACAGTTATGTTACACGTTTTTTTGGATAGTTTTTTTCAAAAGATATTGTTTGCTGTGTCAACATATTATTGTAGATTTGCAACGACATTATAAGACCTTAATAAAGAAATAGGCATACAGACATGTCAGAATATATAAAAAGAAAAAGAAAAGGAATATGAAAGATAGGTGTTATACCCTTTTAGTGTTGTTCCTCGTTACAGCGTTAAATGCCTTGGCACTAAAGCCGCATTTTGCGCATATAACCATAAACAATGGGTTGCCACATCAGCAGGTAACCTCGTTGGTGCAAGACCCAAAAGGTTATATATGGATAGGCACGCGCAACGGACTTTCGCGTTATGATGGCTATGGGCTGACTAACTATTTTCATAACGCATTAGATAAGCAATCGCTGTTTTGCGACTTTATCACATGCCTATACAACGACTCGCGCGGACGACTGTGGATAGGCACTTATAAGGGCATGGGAAGATACCGCCAAGCCACTGACGATTTTGAATTTCTGCCTGCCGACATTGGTACCGTGCAACACATTAGCGAGATGAGCGACGGACGTATTGTGGCAGGCGGAGGAAAACTGTTTGTCTTCGACGAGAAACAGCAACGCTTCGTGCAACTGCCAATGATAGAAAACGACTATGTGGTGTCGCTGGCTACCGATAAGAAGAACCGCCTTTACGTGGCCACCAATCATAACATTTATTGCTATTCGGCCAACTTCACACGTATAAGCAAGGTGAGAGGCCTTGACACACACACTTTTCTTACAGACAACGATGGTAGCATTGTGCCTATGCTGTTTGACAGTAAAGGCCGACTGTGGGTGGGCCGAAACGGAAAAGGCGTAATGTGCCACGACATGAAGACGAGGCGTAACATAATGGTAAACGGTCTTGAAGGCAACCAAAACGTGGTGCGTACCATTGCCGAAGACAAGCTACATAATATATGGCTGGGAACCGAAAAAGGTATCGTTATTGTGCATCCTGACATGTCGCATGAAGATGTTTATCAAGATTTTCGTGACCGAAACCTTATTAACGACAATGCTATATACAGTATTCTTTGCGACAAATTGAACAATATGTGGGTGGGCACATACTTTGGGGGCGTAAACCTTTTTCAACGTAGCTCGACACAATTTGAATGGTATGAACCTGGATATGAGGCCGACTATATTAAAGGTAAGGCTGTGCGCATGATGTGCGAACCAACGCCAGGACAACTATGGATTGCTACTGAAGATGGCGGACTGAACGTGCTTAACACTGGGTCAGAAGTGTTTTCTTTGCCCTTGCCCATTGCTAAAACAGGCCGCAACATTCATAGCCTATGTTATGACCCTGCAACGGGAAACATGTGGATAGGTACCTTTCTTAATGGCTTATTATGTTACAACATGCGCAACCATGCTTTACAACATTACAAGCTATCGCATGGTTTGCAATCAGATGCCATATTTTACCTTGCACGACAACGCAACGGCACATTGTGGGTGGCCACCACACATGGGCTATACTATTATGATAAAACAAACGACCGGTTTAATGCTGTGCAGAAGCCGTGGCTGGCCGACTCGTTTATGTACACGCTGTGTGTAGATGAGAAGGACAATGTATGGGTGGGATCGACACGGGCCGGACTGTTTTATATTGACACCCACACGCATAAAGTAAAGCACTGGGAGATGAACGGCAAAAATGGACTGGCCGACAATTATATAACAAGCCTAATAACCACACCGAAGTTGGTGCTTATTGGCACAAGCAATAATGGCCTACAAACACTTGACCGACGCACAGGGCGCATAGAATGGCTGTCGGACGACAACATTTTACGCACTTGCACGGTATGTGGCTTTTTAGCAGACAAGAATGATAATATATGGATAACAACCAGTCAGGGGCTCTTCAGCTATAACATACGCACCAAAACCATTACACGTTTTACAGAAGATAACGGATTGCCCAGCAACCAATTCAACTTTTCATCAACCCTTCTTGCTTCAAACGGCAAGGTGTATATGGGCACGGTGAACGGGCTTGTAGCCTTCAACCCGAACAAGGTGCAGACGAAAAGCGGCCCCTTAGTGGTGCATTTCTCGCGATTGATGATAAACAACCGCACGATAACAGTGGCTACGCCTGACTCGCTACTAAAGATGCCACTTGACGACACATCTACGCTAACACTGAGTTTTGACGAGTCGCGCTCATTCACTATCGATTATGGCGTTATTATGCCTGGCAACACTGAGGGGATAGAATATGAAGTGATGCTTGAAGGAGCCGATAAACAATGGCGCAACGTGGGACGAGAAAGGGTGTTTCATGGCTTTAATATTGCACCTGGAACATATACGTTAAAAGTAAGGGCTAATAACGGAAACACACCATGGGAGACGACGCCCATCAAAAGCATACGCATCGTGGTAAAGCCACACGTGCTATTATCGGCATGGGCAATAATGGTATATATCATTATCATATTAATAGGTGCATGGGTGATCTATCGGCATACACGAAACCGCTTACGTGAACGAGAAAACTTGAAGAAGGCGCAACGCGAGAAGGAACGCATAGAGGCCATTAACAAAGCAAAAATGGAATTCTTCACCACGGTGTCGCACGAACTGAAAACACCACTCACCCTTATTGCAGCACCACTACGCACAATACACACTGAACATCTGGATAAAGATACGGCTGCAAACGTAGAACTTGCCGTAAAGAACGCGGTAAAACTGGAGAAGATGATTGGCGACCTCGTGACGTTTAATAAGGTAGAGTCGGGCAGTTTGCCCTTCTATCTGCAATATGGCAACCCTATCGTGTTCATTGCTCGCATCATGGCCATGCTTCGACACATTGCCGACGAGAAGAAGATAACATTTATTGCCGACTGCCAAAATAATGACGAAGACGTATGGTTCTCGCCTACCTATGTTGAGCATATCACTACAAACCTTGTGCTGAACGCCGTGAAATATACATCGGCAGGAGGACATATATTGGCAAAGGCCGACATTATGACAGGCGATGACAAACTGCTATATCTGCGCATTGAAGTGGCCGACAATGGTATTGGTATAGAAAGAAACGAAATAAACAATATCTTTGATCGCTTTTACCAAACAAAGCGGGGATACAACGCAGGACAAGGCGGATGGGGCATAGGCTTATCGCTGGTGAAAAAAATGGCCGAGGCACACCATGGTTCGGTTTCAGTAGATAGCGTGGTGGGAGAAGGAAGCACCTTTACGGCTTATCTGTGCGTGAGCGATAAGGCGTTTGCTGATAAATGTAAAATAGCTAAAGGAGCAGAACTGGTGCCACTGAGCCACTATCATTTGCAATCGGTGCCTGAAGATCTGGCACTGGCGTATATGCCTGAACATGATGTCAAGGAGAAGGTAAGAGAGGCGAACATATCACTGCTTATCATTGAAGACAATGCCGATATGTTGCATTTCCTGGCCTCGTATTTCAGCCCCAAATACAACGTTTACACGGTCACTAATGGTGAGGAGGGGCTACAACTGCTTGCAAAATACTCAATACAGCTGGTGGTATCAGATGTAATGATGCCTGTAATGGATGGATATGAATTGTGCCGTAGGATAAAGTCAGATATCAACACATCACATATCCCTATTATTTTGCTGACCGCCCGAAGCGACTCGAGCGACATGCTACGGGGGTATAAGTGTGGGGCTGAAGCATACGTTATGAAACCATTTGACCCACAAATGCTCGACATGCAGGTGGCCAATATCATCAATACTCAAAGACAACAGCAAGAGCGCTTTTCTAATGGAACTGAGACTGTAAACGATGAGGATGTGATAAACGATATTGACCGCGATTTTCTTGCTCGCGTATCGAAACTGGTGGACGAAAATATAGACAACAGCCATTTCTGTATTCAAGATGTTACTACTTCGCTCGGCATAAGTCGTTCGCTATTGCATGTGAAGATGAAAAGTTTGCTCAATACATCAATGGGTGACTTTATTAAAAAACGACGACTGGAGAAAGCCTGTCAGCTGCTGCGCAGCGGTAAGAATGTATCTGAAACGGCATACATGACGGGCTTTTCTGATCCTAACTATTTTTCAAAGGCGTTTAAAAAGCATTTTGGCAAGAGCCCTACCGAGTATATAAACTGTAATTGAACAAAGATACTCAAACGCAAGGAGCACCATAGTTTGTTTTATTATAAAAAGAAAATTGAAACAAGAAAAGCTGCGAATATGTTTTCTGCTCATACGAAAAGCTGTAACTTTGCAGATAATATTGAACAAAGGTATTAAGTAAATAAAACTGGTTTTAAAGATATGATTTCATTTCAAAGCGACTATAACAATGGTATGTTGCCAGAGATATTAGAGGCTCTGGCAAAAACTAACAACGATAAGACACCTGGATATGGGTTTGACCCTTATACCGAAGCAGCTAAAGAGAAGATACGCAAAGCGGTGGACAACGAGAACGCTGATGTGTTTTTCTTGGTAGGCGGAACGCAAACGAACACTACGGTTATCGACTCGGTGCTCTTGGGATGCGAGGGCGTGATATGTGTAGAAACAGGACATATCGAGGTGCACGAGTCGGGAGCTGTTGAAGCCTTCGGACATAAAGTGATTACGCTGCCCTCTGACGACAGCAAGCTTAGCCCCGAGGCCTTGTCGGCCTATATGGACACATTTTTGGCCGACGAAACGCATCCGCACATGGTGCAGCCTGGCATAGTGTACATCTCAATGCCTACCGAGTTTGGTATGGTATACACAAAGGCAGAATTAGAACAGCTGTACGCCACTTGTCAGAAATATCAACTGAAGCTTTTCATTGATGGGGCAAGATTGGGCTACGGACTGATGTCGGAGGCTTGCGACTATGATCTACTATTCTTGGCTAAACATTGCGACGTGTTCTACATTGGCGGCACAAAGGTGGGAGCAATGATGGGCGAGGCTGTAGTGTTCTCGGGAATGAAGGCTCCTAAATATTTCTTCACCAATGTAAAACGTCATGGAGCGCTGCTGGCAAAGGGACGTATGTTGGGCATTCAGTTTGATACGCTCTTTACCAATAATCTTTATTTCAAGATCTCGAAACATGCCATTGATATGGCTATACGCATACGTAGCATCTTCACGAAGCACGGCATCAAAATAGCCTACAACTCGCCCACCAACCAGCAGTTTGTCAGCCTCTCGCCCACCCTATATGATGCGCTATCAAAGAATGTGGCTTTTGAAATTTGGGAAAGAAAGAGCGACGACGAAATCATCTGCCGCTTCGTAACAAGCTGGGCTACAAAAGAAACCGAAATAGAAGAACTGGACAAAGAACTAAGTAAGCTATTGAAAGCGTAAGGCTTGCAAGAAAAAGACGCGAACGATGAATAAGATAACAATGCTTGGAACAGGCAATGCACTGGTGTCGCACATTTACAACACTTGCTTTGTGCTTGAAACTGATAAAACTCAACTGCTTGTAGACGCGGGCGGAGGCAACGGCATACTCGCTCAACTAAGAAAAGCCAATATCCCTATCACGAATATTCACCACCTATTTGTTACACACGCACATTCCGACCATATATTGGGCGTGGTTTGGGTAATACGTATGGTAGCGCAATGTAAAGAATAAGTGGGCCAACTGCATGTTTACGGAAACGATAAGGTTATGAGGGTTATTCACACCATCAACAATATGGTGCTTGCTAAGAAACAACTGGAAAAGGTTGACGAGCGCGTAATATATCATGAACTGGAAGATGGCGACCGCTATGAGGTGGGCGACATGCAGCTTACTTTCTTCGACATTCATTCAACCAAAGAGAAACAATTTGGCTTCCGTGCCGAAATGCCTAATGGAACAACACTCGCCTGCCTTGGAGATGAGCCCTATAATGAGGCAAATCGGCAATATATAGAAAATGCCGACTGGATGATGTGCGAAGCGTTCTGCCTATATGCTGACCGCGATGTTTTTAAACCATACGAAAAGAACCACAGCACAGCGCTTGATGCTGGAAAACTGGCTGAAGAACTGGGGATAAAGAATCTGATTCTTTATCATACTGAAGAAAAAACAATCGCTACGCGCAAAGAAAACTATACGCGTGAAGCGGCTGAACACTTCAAGGGAAAAGTCATCGTGCCTGAAGATTTAGAGAGCATTGAAATAAGCCAATAAGTAAATAGGTTTTCTCTCCTCTTACGCTGCCATCGGCATTATAGACCACCTTTACATAAAGATGAAATCATCTGTCGCTCAAGTTGATTTGCAACCGCTTCGTCAGCACCTTACACATTAATGTTATTAACCATTAATAAGGCTAATAATTACAAAGAAGCTTTTTGAAAAAGTAATTGTTATTTTTGTACATTGCATAACATCGTTTTAATAAAGGTACGAAACATATCATTTACTCAAGTTTCGGATTTAGACTTTGAGGTTGAATTTATTGCATAAAAAAGGCTTTGAGTATTTCCGTATATCACGGAAAATGAGTAAATTAGATGTGACAAAAAAACATTACTCAAAACTCAAAGCCATGAGCAAAATTACAAATATTCCCTCAGAAATCCGCAACTTTTTCTCAGAAAAACGTCGCAGTATAGTTATGGATACATTTATGCGTCTGCTTGAAAGCTTAAATTTGGGCAACCGCAGTCTTGGTGGCTTGAAACGTGAGAACTGTCAGTTGACGAACTTTCAAGTGTTCCAGATATTATTACTGCTTCCATTCTTTGCAATCAAAGGCTTCTCCCATTACGATGGTTCGGCGCTGTGTCGTATGTTTGGCGGTAAGAAGGATGTTCTCTATTCATATCTGTCGCAAGACAATATAAATTGGAGGAATGTCATATACCGCATAACTAATTGGCTGCTGACGAAAGTGACCGTGCGTCAGGACCATAAGAAGAGTCTGCTTCCAACTCCATAGGCAAGATATTCTCGCATGTATACCAGAAGTGTATTTTGGGATACAAGGCTCTTATGTTGTGTTGGAGTGATGGCCGCACGCAGTTCATACTCGACTTCTCGCTTCATGGTGAGAAAGGCAAGATTGGAGGCAAGGAACAAGGGCTTACCTCAGAACAGAGGAACGGGCGTTATGAGCGCAAACGTGATGAGAAGTGTCATATTGCCAAACGCAAGGAAGAATATTTCATGAGCAAGGGTGTCAAGCTGTTGGATATGGTGAAGAATGCGATACGCAACAAATCACCAAACTTAAGGCTAAGAAGGAAGTGAAATACAGCAGGCGCTACCATTGCCATTATGCCGAAATTGAAGTTGTGCTTGGAAAACATTCACTCCATGCGTTGGAGCATAGAAGTGTTCTTCTCAGACAGCAAGTTACAGATTGCTCGTCACGAAACTTTTCGGCACATATAGCGCATGTTTCATTGGTCATGATACGCTACAACATACTTGCCTCAATAAAAAGAACACTCGACTATGACACTATAGGAGGACTGTTCGGTGACATGTACCTCGGAGTACACGAACTGACGGTGGTTGAAAAGATATGGGCAATCATAATAGAGGTGGTGCCGTCGTTTCAGAACTCATTGATGCTGACTCCGATGAACTAACCATCCAAATTATTGAGAATGACAAGAGATTGGCTGCACTTAGAGAGTATGCTCAAACGGCTTGAATTCCAAATCCGAAACTTGAGTAATGTTATAGTATTCGCAATGCAATTGCCGCGCATGCCTCAGCATCCGCCAAAGCATGATGATGGTTGGTTAAATCGTATCCGCAACGTGCGGCAATAATATCGAGGTTGTGATGTCCTTTGGGCCATACTCGGCGTGATGCTATGCAAGTGCAGTAGAACTCGTAATCGGGATAATCCATTTGATAGACATGGAATACGGCTTTTAGACAACTCTCGTCAAAGGATTTGTTGTGGGCTACGAGCGGAAGGCCAGCTATCTTGGGTTCTATCTGCTTCCATACTTCAGGGAATATTGGAGCTTTGTAGGTATCAGAAGCACAAAGGCCATGAACCTTACTACACCAATAGTTGTAATACTCAGGCTCAGGCTTTATTAGCGAGTAGAACTTGTCCACTATCTTGCCATCACGAACTATAACTATGCCAACAGAGCATACCGAACTGCGCTCGTTGTTGGCTGTCTCGAAATCTATTGCTGCAAAGTCCTGCATGTAAGATGTATTTATATTGTACGAAAAAACAACCCATAACACTTGTGAGGCATTATGGGTTGTGGATATTTTCTTATTAACTTAGTCCTCTACAGGAGAGAACTCGTCCTTTCCTACTGAGCAAAGAGGACACTCGAAATCATCGGGAAGTTCCTCAAAAGGTGTACCTGCTGGTATTCCAGCCTCTGGCACTCCTACAGCTGGGTCGTATACCCAACCGCATACGTCGCATACATACTTCTTCATAGCTTGTTGTTTTTTAGGGGTTTGTATAATTAGAAATTATCTACATGTAGCTCAAAGTAAGACTTTGGATGTGAGCAGGTAGGGCAGATTTCAGGAGCCTCGGTTCCTACTACAATATGTCCGCAGTTGCGGCATTCCCATACCTTAACCTCGCTCTTCTTGAACACTTCCTGAGCCTCAATGTTGTGCAGTAGAGCACGATAACGCTCTTCATGACGCTTCTCGATAGCAGCAACAAGGCGGAACTTCTGTGCCAATTCATTGAAGCCTTCCTCTTCGGCAGTCTTGGCAAAGTTTTCGTACATATCTGTCCATTCATAGTTCTCGCCTTCAGCAGCAGCTGCAAGATTCTCGGCAGTATTGCCAATGCCACTAAGCTCCTTAAACCACATCTTGGCGTGTTCCTTCTCGTTGTCGGCAGTTTGCTGGAAGATAGAAGCTATCTGCTCAAATCCGTCCTTCTTTGCACGTGATGCGAAATATGTATACTTATTGCGAGCCTGTGATTCGCCTGCGAAAGCAGCAGCGAGATTCTTCTCTGTCTGTGTGCCTGAATATTTGTTTGCCATAGTCGTATTTTTTTAATGTTATTGTTTTCTTTATCTGATGCAAATTTACTGATAATCATTAGATTAGCAAAATAAATATCGGCAAATAGATAGTAAATTTCGGTACTACGACATATTTGTACGCTTATTTTGCTGAAATTTACCATTTGTTTTGTAATTTTATACCCAAATAACAGATATAATATGACAGCAGAAGAACTTAACAATAAATATTCCACCGTGTGCAACATGTCACGCGGCAATGGATTTAGGGTAGAACGTATGCCCGACTTCTTTGAGACAAGTGAGGTAGACGATTGTATGGCGCATGTACATTCGTTCTATGAGATACTATGGTTTCAGGAAGGAACGGGCGTTCATACTGTCGACTTCAATGATTATGAGGTGAAGCCAGGCACTATATTCTTTCTTGCGCCTGGTCAGGTGCATCATTTTGACAGGAAAGAAGGCTATAAGGGTGTGGCAATTAAAATGTGTACCGATATGATGAAGGACAATGTGTCAGGAGGCAATGCCGACAGTCTTTTTCTGAAATATAACTCATTCCATACTTACGATTCTACACCTTATTATATTATAGATGATAAAACCGCGCGTATGTTAATGCCATTGGTGGATGATATGGAGGAAGAGTCAAGGCATTACGGCGAAGTGGGTAATGTGGACATACTGAAATCTTTGCTCTGCATATTCCTTGTAAAGATTCAGAGGTATGGCTTGCATGAGGCAGGCAAAAATCTTGACATGCTAAAACCGTCGCATCGACTGTTTATACAATTTCGCCACATGGTGGAGGAAGAGTATAATAGTCTGCATACCGTTCAAGAATATGCCGACCGCCTGAATGTGGCAGTACGCACACTAAACAAGAGTGTGAATGAATGTTCGGGTAAGTCGCCACTTGCATTCATCAATGAGCGCATCATTCTTGAGGCAAAACGAATGGCTAAATACACTAACATGATGATAAAGGAGATAGCTGCCAATTTGGGATACGACGACCCCTCGTATTTCGTAAAGCTATTCAAGCGTCAGACAGGTTATCTTCCTTCTGAGTTCCGCGACTTGCAGTAATTTCAACAAAAGGCTACTTTTTGTAAACGAATAGGCGGGTGGATTACGTAAGTGTTAGAATCTTGATACGGCAGCCAAATAATCTCTCAACATATTTCTTACTATAAGAAATTTGCTGTACCTTTGTCTTTACATTGGATATATGTGCTTTAAATGCCAAACAATGTGTTGACCTACAGTAAAACAATAATATAACTATAATAAAAACATAACAACAATGAGCAAGTTTAATAGAATTCTTCTCAAGCTCAGCGGTGAGAGCCTTATGGGCAAGCAGAGCTTTGGTATTGATCCAGTTCGCTTGGGCGAGTATGCACAGCAGATAAAGGAAGTGCACGATATGGGTGTGCAGATAGGCATCGTTATAGGTGGTGGCAATATCTTCCGCGGACTTAGCGGAGCATCTAAGGGTTTCGACCGTGTTAAGGGCGACCAGATGGGTATGTGCGCTACAGTGATCAACTCGCTTGCTCTTAGCTCTGCCCTCGGTGCCCTCGGCGTTAAGACCAAGGTGCTTACTGCTATCCGTATGGAGCCTATTGGCGAGTTCTATTCTAAGTGGAAGGCTATTGAGGCTATGGAGGCAGGTTATGTCTGCATATTCTCGGCAGGTACTGGTTCGCCTTACTTCACAACCGATACAGGTTCGTCATTGCGCGGTATAGAGATCGAGGCTGACGTTATGCTTAAGGGTACACGTGTTGACGGTATCTATACAGCCGACCCAGAGAAGGACCCAACAGCAACCAAGTTTACCGACATAACATACGACGAGATTTATACTCGTGGCCTTAAGGTTATGGACCTCACAGCAACAACTATGTGCAAGGAGAACAACTTGCCTATCTACGTGTTCAACATGGACATTGTGGGCAACCTTAAGAAGGTTATGGATGGTGAGCCTATCGGTACATTGGTGCACAACTAATTATAAATAAAAAAACATGGCAGTACGGCTTTGTGCCGTGCTGTTTATGTATAATGATATATTGTTCTTGATAATGAAACATTCTTTACGCAGTATTTCTTTAACATTGGCTTTCTTTGCCTTTGGCTCTGCATTTGCACAGGGACCAAATGGTAGCGGTACTTATTATAAGGCTGCTGACGGCAAGAAGGGAAAAGCGCTTAAGACAGCGTTGTTTAATATCATAAAGAGTCCTAATGTGGTTTCGTACAACAGTCTGCAAAACCAATATAAGAAGACGGACCGCCGCGAAGACGGCAAGGTATGGGATATGTATTCGTGTACAACCAACTATAACTTTAGCCAGTGTACAGGTAGTTATAAGAAAGAGGGCGACATGTTCAACCGTGAGCACTCGTTCCCTAAGAGTTGGTTTGGCGGTAAGGTGTCGCCAATGTATTCGGATATTGTACATGTTGTACCATGTGATGGATATGTAAACAATCGTCGTGGACACGAGCCTTTTGGTGAGACTGATGGTGATAAATACAAGTCGAATAAGGGTTTTAGTAAACTTGGTGCCTCGAAGACTCCTGGCTATAATGGTACAGTATTCGAGCCTAATGATGTTTACAAGGGCGACTTTGCACGTATCTACCTATATATGGCAACGTGCTATGAGGATAAGGTTTCCAATTGGAGTTGTCCGATGCTTGCAGGCAATAAGTATCCGGCATATAAGGAATGGGCAATAACAATGCTGCTGAAATGGGCTGCCAACGACCCCGTTAGCGAGAAGGAGATAAACCGCAACAATGCTGTTTATGGTATACAGAAGAACCGCAACCCCTTTGTCGACTATCCGGGACTGGAGCAGTATATCTGGGGCGACAAGCAGGACGTGCCTTTCAGCTACGACAATTACGACAAGCCAACCGGCATATACGACATTCCTACTGTTGAGGCTCCGCGTATTGTGCGTGTCTATACTATAAGTGGCACCATGGTTCGTACTGCCGACAGCGAGGCTAATGCTCTCGACGGCCTTGCCAAGGGTATGTATATTGTCAATGGCAAGAAGTATGTAGTGAACTAATAAAACTTTAGTAATAAAAGAAAAGCGTGCAACTCATTGGAGTTGCACGCTTTTCTTTTTACTTGTTCTTCATTTTACTTGTTCTTCTCGTAATATCCAATGGCAGCCTTTATGTTTTTCTGCACTGCTTTTGTGCTGAATGTGGCGCCAGTGCAACCGTCTACCTCGGTGCGCTCGGCAAGTTTCTTAGCCTTTGATATCTTGAGGTTGTTGTATAGTGGCAGCAGAAACTGCTTGACACGGGCGAAGTAAGGCACCGTTTCTTCGTTCTTAAGAGCCACCACTTTCAGTATCTTTCCGTTCTTGATGTGCACCTCTACAGGTGTGCCTTTGCGATAGCCGCGAGCCTTGCATATAGTGTTGGTGCGAACAATGTAGGTGCCGTCGGCATGTCGTGTCATCACGTTGTCGGCATGTACGGCGATGGTTGCGAGGAGCAGCAATAGTGTTGCCGCCCCTCTTGATATGTACTTATGTATTGAAAAGATATTCTTTGTCATTCTTTTACTTTGTTTTTAGGATTATTTCATAGTTACCTGTATACGGTTGCCCGGTGCTGTAAGCAGCTTGCAGAAATTGCGTATATCATTAGTGGTAAGGCTGTCCACCTTCTTAAGATAGTCTTTGTCGAAGTCGATGCCTTCTCGCAGCTCGTGATAGCGCACATATTCCCACCATCCGTTTGTTAGTATGGCGCGGTTATAGTTCTTGCGCTCATACTCCTTTATCGTCTCTAATTGTTCCTCGGTAGGACCCTCTGCAGCCATCAGTTGCAGCTGTTGGTCGATAATAGGCAGCAGCTCGTCGTACTTGTTAGGGTCGCAACGGAAGCTTATCGTCATCGAACATCCGTCTGTAGGATACTTCCAGAACTGTCCATCCACGCTCACACCATATGTTCCGCCCTTCTCCTCGCGCACCTTTTCTGTGTACACACTACGCATTATCTGCGCCAGAACGTCGAGCTTAAGGTCGGTGTCGGCAGTGTAGGCTATCGGTGCAGAGTATACTATGTTGGTCTGTGCCGATGGTGTAGCCTTCTGTTTGCTGAACACCTTGGTCATCTGTCCGGGCTGAATGTCGAGAATGTAGGGTCCAGGCTTGCAGTCGAGGTTGGTGCTCTTCTTGCCTGGCAAGCTTGCCACGTACTGGCATAGCAGATCTTCGAAGTCGTCCTCACGAATGTCGCCAGTAACGATTAGATTCATACCAGCAAGATTGCTGAAGCGCTCGTGGTAGATTTGGTATATGCGGTCAAAGTCTACCTCGTTCAAGCGGTCGGCAGTCAGAGGTTGGGTGCGCTTGCGTTGTCCATATATTGCTACACGCAACGAGTCGTTGTAGGTAACGTTAGGGCTTGCGTTACGGTTGCGCAACATCGACTGCTGCTTGGCAATCATATTCTGGAATATAGCCTTGTCCTTTCGCGGATTGGTGAGGTAGAGGTACATTATCTGCAACCATGTCTTAAAGTCGGATGCTACGCACACACCCTTTACACCCTCTTCTTCGGCGTCGATGTACGGCACCACACGCAACGCCTTGCCACGGCGCTTCTTTTCGAGAGTAAGGAAGTCGAAGTCGGCAGCACCGCTCTCCTTGATCACACTGCCGAGGAACTGCAGGGTAGGAGCGTCAGAATCGGGATAGAGCGAGCGTCCACCCAAACGGAACATGTTTATGGTAAGGCGGTTAGGCTCGATGTCCGACTGTCGTGCGCTCACCTTGATGCCGTTTGACAGTACATATTCGGTGTAACCATTGGCAGCAACATGCTTCGACAGAATCTTACCCTTCTTTGGCAGCTTCTTCATGAATGTAGGGTCTATCTGCTTTGCAGAGTTGTCGTTGGTGTATTGCTGCTGCTGAGCGTGCTCTATCCATGCCTTAAACTGATTGGCAGATGGCATGGTGTATGGCTTGTCGTCGTACTGTGTAGGACCGAAGACGATGCACACCTGATTCTGGTTGTCCACCATCTCTCTCATCGTTTGGTTGATGTCGTCGAGTGTAACGGTAGCGGAGAATTCAGCCTCAAGTGCCGCCTCGTATTCTATGTTCATGCAAGGCTCGTCACTGCAGAAGTTGGACACCATATTCTTGGCATATTCAGCGTTGCGTGTCTTGTTCTTGTTGTCCAAGCGGTGCTCTATGCTTACGGTGTGCTGAACCTTGGCATGTTCCAGCTCAGCCTCGGTAAATCCGTAGCGTCTTGCCTTCTCCACTATCTCTATGGCAGCGTCGATGCCAGCCTGCGGATTGTTGGGCATCAGTCCTATGTTAAGGGCAAAAGCATCCTTCTCGGTTGTAACGTAGTAGCTTCCTGCTCGACAACTTGCCGACATAACCCTTGGCTGTGCCTCGTGTGATAGCTGTGCCAAGCGCTGGCGCAGTATGAACATGGCAAGCTTCGACTTGTAGCTGCCAAGAAAAGCCTCTCGTGTTGCTCTCGTTTCTCTTGGTTCGGCGTCGTGCTTCATATAGAGCGAGAGGTTAAGTGTGGGCTGCTCCTTATCGGCTTGGGTGTATACTATCATCTCCTTGTTGTCGGGCACGCTGTAGTAGGTGCGCTGTGGCGCATTAGCTGGTACTGTGTCGGCACCGAAGAGATTCTTGATTTTAGCTTCAATGTCGTCGACATTGATGTCGCCCACAACTATGATGCCCTGTAGGTCGGGACGATACCACTTGTGGTAATAGTCGCGTAGAGTGTCGTAATGGAATGTATCTACCACTTGAATATTTCCCATAGGCAGACAGTCGGCATACTTTGAACCAGCGTATATCACGGGCATTGCATTCTCCATCATGCGCTGCGCCGCCATACGCGAGCGTCGTGTGCGCCACTCCTCGCGTATTACGCCACGCTCTTGGTCTATCTCGTTGTCTTTAAGCAATAGCGAGCCTGCCCAGTCGTGCAGTATAATGAGGCAGGTGTCTGTTACACCATCCTTGCTCACAGGAGCGTTGGATATATTGTATACCGTTTGGTCGATGGAGGTGTAGGCATTGAGGTCGGCACCAAACTTGATGCCGTTGCGCTCGCACCAGTTGCGTACTGAGCGCTCGCCGCCATTGCCGTCAGGAAAATTGCGTGTACCGTTGAACGCCATGTGCTCAAGGAAGTGAGCCAGTCCGCGCTGCTCGGGTTGCTCGAGTATGGAGCCTACACGCTGTGCAATGTAGAAGTCGGCTTGCCCAGGAGTTTGGTCGTTGTGGCGTATATAGTAGGTAAGCCCGTTGGCGAGCTTACCTTTGCGTATGCAACTGTCGAGAGGCAACGTCTGTGCCGATACAGCCATGCAGCTGCCAAGGCACATCAGAAGAGAGAAGATTCGTCTTTGTTTCATATATATATATTAAATGTTATGGTTGGGAAATTGATATTTATTTCTCAACAGTATTATATTACTCGGCTATCTCAATGCCACTGACAGTGTACTTCTTGTTGTTCTTTACAATAACAATCTGTCCGTTTCTCAAGAATACGCCATTGGATGTATTGCCGCTGTTGACATTAGTGTTGCTTATGCCTGTTTCTGTGGAAGGGTCGAGAGGCAGCGCCTTAAGACCGGCATCAATAATGTTGCCCTCGCCAAGAGCGATGGTGGTGTTGCCGCGAAGGTTGCCAATAAACTCGGTAGTGCCAGTTGATGTAACCTCGCCATTGTTGGTGCACGATTCTACAGACACCAGTCCCTCGGCACGTGCCGAGTTGGCTGCGATGCCGGCAACGTACAGGTCTTGTCCGCTAACCGAGCCCTGGTTGCGACAATTCTTTATAACAGTGGCAGCCTCGTCGCCCCTCATCACGTTGCCAACGATGCCGCCAACATTCTTCACACCGCTTATCGAGCCTCTGTTGGTACAGCCTTCGATGTCTACAGCATAGCTGGCGCAGCTTACGATGCCTGCTGTGTACTGCTTCGACTTGGATGTTCCCTTTGTGTCGTCTACATTACCGTTGTTGGTGCAATACTTTATGGCACCCGAGTAGGAACCCGCAATACCTGCCGAGCCTAAGCCGTTGGTTGTAGATATCTTGCCGCTGTTGGCGCTACTCTCTATAAGATAGTTGTAGGTGGTGATGGTCTTGCCCGACTGCGATCCACCGCAGATGCCCGACGCATAGGTCATAGCCTTAACGTTGCCGTAGTTATGACAGTCTTTTATTGTGCCATAGCCGTTGACCATAAATCCGCATATACCGCCGGCGGCAAAGTTGGTGGCTGTGATGTTGGCATTGTTGGTGCAGTCTTGTATAGTACCCATATTGAGTGAGGCTATAGTGCCAACATAGTTGTAGCTTGTGATGTGGTTGTTCTCGTCGAAGACGATGTTTCTAACGACACCGTTCTTGTCGATACAACCAAACAGGGCGTTGTACTTGCCTGCTGCATTGTTGCTGCTCTCGGTGTGGTAGATGCCGCTGATGGTATGGCCGTAGCCGTCGAAAGTGCCGTCGAAGCCGTAGGCTATCTTGGTAATTTGGGCGTTGCCGTCCTTGCCTATGGCAGGCAGCTGAACGGGGTTGTCTGCCGAACCGCCGAAGTCTATGTCGTTAGTCATCTTGAAGTACTCGCCGGTTCCTTTGTGGTTGGCGTTGCAATTCTTAGCCATTGCTTCGAAATCGGCTGCTGTGCTGATGATGTAAGGGTCGCCTTGTGTACCCGAACCTTTAAGTCCCCAGCTGTTAGATACTGTAGAGCCATCGCTCTGTGCCATAACTGTCATCGTTGCTACGCAAGCGAAGATGAGTGTAAAGATTTTCTTCATATTCTTATTTTTATAGTTGTTTTTAGAATGTTGCCGCTGCCGTTATGGATAGCGTGTTGCGTGTCTGTCCTTTGTTGTCGCCGTTGGTGGCTTGGCGGAAGTTGTACCTCAGAGATAAGGACGGACGTATGGACGTGCCTCTTACGGGCATCTCGTAGGTAATGGCAGCGTGGGCTGCCGCTTGTCTGTAGCTGCCCATTGTGGCTGTGCCTCCTGCCTCTGCCGACCATAACGATCCGCCTCGTGTGGCAAGGCTGCGCCTGGCGCTGACAAACGGGGCTATGATGTGGTGCGAGGCGGTGTATATATCTGGGTATACGTAGGCAGTTTGGCGGCGTGTCCAGTAGTAGGTGCCCCCCGTGATGTGCCACAGGTATATATTGCCCGATGGCTTCCAGTAGGCGTTGAGCGCCGCCGAGCCGTATGTCTGAGCCTTGTCTGCCATCTTTGTAGGCTCGAAGTATTCGTAGTATATGGCAGATGTGCCGTTGGTGGCTGTTGTACGTCGATAGTTCTCGCGTTCGGATGTAAGACGCTCTGTGGTCATGCTTAGGTCAATCCATACCAGACGCTCAGCCCTTTGTATAATGTCGTAGCGCAGATGCAATGCGAGGTTGTCGCCATGGTGCTGCTCGTGCGATGCGCTGTATTGCGACTTACGTCCATAGTAGCCGTTGAGGTGGGTATATGCTATGTCGGCAAAGATGCGGTTGCATTTTGCTTGGGCGCTAACGCCAATGTGTTCGGACAGCAGCGGCAACTTGTTCTTGCTGTCTGTGAATCCCTCTGTGCCGAAGGTCTCGCGTTCGCCATGATTGTTGGCATAGTCAATAAGCGTGTAGTATATCTGGTCGGTGGTGCCGTAGGTCTTAAACATCATCGACTCTGTGCGGCGGCTGTACACCATCCCTATGCCAATGCCACTGTTGTGTGGCAGTGACATGAAGGCATTCAGACTTGTGTGCATATCCATAAGCGTGTTGCTGTGGCGTAGGTCTCGTTGCTTGGCGTATGTTCCGGCTGTGTAGTCGATATGTGCACCAATCGCCAGATTGCGCCATATATTCCAACCTACAGCTCCATCAATGCCGAATGTCTCCATACTCTTATCACCGGCATTGCTGTATGTGTCTTCTACGAGGTCGAACGGCATAAGCTTAAGTGTTGGCATAAGCATACTTCCGGCTGCGCCCGACATATAACGCCTGTTGTATGTGGCGCTGCCATAAGCCACGACCTTGGCAGACAGTCTATAGTACGAGCGCACATCGGCACTGTAGGCATCCTCTCTCTTGCCCTCCGACATGGTATGCAGCTTGCCTCCGTCGTGCCGATAGGCGAGGGTGGCTTGCGATATGGTGCTGTCGCCGAAGGTTGTAAGGGCAGCGGCATTGCCGGATGCAAGCCATACGTTGCGCTGCTCGGTAAGCTTGAAGTCGCGTTGTGCCATAGCCGGTAGGCATAGCATACTAACGAAGAGAACAATAATTGGCCTCATAAAAATCGTTCGTTGAATTGTTAGTGTCTTGATATATGGCATGCCCGTCAACGGTCTTTTCCACCTTTCTTATTAAAGAGTGGCCGTAGCCTCCGGTTAGGGTGGCATAGCCGGTATCAAGATCGGACGTTATGCGTTTCTTGCAGTTGGCAAGAGCAGTGGCGTTGTACACCTCCACTGCATCTATAACCCAACTGCGCGGCATCTTAAGACAGGCATACACGATGTTGCCCTCCTTGCCCGTTGGGTATATAATGTTGTCTGGGTTCTCGCCGAATTGCTTTGGAGTGACGCCTTCGGTGCGGAACATTATCACTGCTGGAGAAGTCTGACTCATAGCCCAAGCATTGCCCTTGCCATACTTCACCGCCTTGAGATAGTGTTCTGTGGAGATAACGTCGGCTGGCGATGGATAATACAGGGTGTTGTTGTACTTGCCACCATCGCTGCTTGTAGCCTCAACGTCGTACATACAGTAGTAGGCTGCGTTGGCATAGTTTATGGAGTTGCTGTAGGTAGTTGTGTTGTCAATGGCGCCATGCACGTTTACCACAAGCTCGGTGTAGGGTGCGATAGTGCAACCTTGCTGGAAATACCAGATGCCGTTGAGTGCTGGAATCCAGTTGCTGTCGGCATAGTCGAGCTTGCCTCCATTGAGGAATGAGTGGGTGTTGGCCTCGGCATTGTATGGCTCGACTATACCGAAGCCAACGTTGTCGAGCGATACAGTCTCGGACGAGTTGTTGTACAATATGATGCACTTGTCTATGGCAAACTTGCCGGAGCCGTCGTCCTTCTGACAACCTCCGTTATACAGTTCTTTTATAAGGATAGGGTTGGCCTTCTGCAAAGTGGTGACGCTTACAAGTAGCTCAATAGAGGTGTTGGTGCTGCCTATGGTTACATCGGACACCGCACCGTTGCACACATGGCGGAAGTATTCGTCGTCGCTTACCTTCGACGCGCTTATGCTATATATGCCTGCCGGCAGCGTGAAGCGAGCTATGCCATCGGCATCGGTCGATGCCTCGAAGGTACTGCCAATGCCATTGGTAATCTTCACCGCAACATCGTCAACGCTTTGGCTAAGCCGCACCTCTACGTTGTAGGTGTCTATATGCTCGTCGTAGCTGCACGATGCCAAGAGGGTTAGCACCATAAGCAGAAGTACGAATGGATATTTTATTGTATTGTTCATATTATCATTATATTAAACAGATAAATTCCGAATCATTATCTACAGCAGCCTACAGCTTCACTCTTACCGACGCTCCGTAGTAGAACCTTGGAATGTATCCGCTGTCGAACAGCGACGTCTTTAGTCCGGTTTGCGAATTGCGTACGGATGCCATATTGTTGAGGAAGTTGTTTGCATAGAACGACAGACTAACCCAGCGGCCAATCTCCTTGGTTACAGAGAAGTTGGCAGAGTAGTATGCCGACACATCCTGCGGGTTGAAGTAGTAGGCTGTATTGCTTCTTACTATCAAGTTGCTCAGTTGGCGGTACAGGTTTGGGTCATTGTCTTTGGCTGCCATCAGAGCCTCGGCAAACGGTATACGTTCCGACGGATTGTCCCATGTAGAGTAGTACTCGGGATACACAGCCACATAATGGTCGGTCTGCCCCGTGTATTTTGTACCGGTAATGTCGCCAGCCTCATTAAGGGCAATGGTTGTGCGGTTGCTCGACAGGTTGCGTCGGTAGTTTAGCAAGGTAGCCTCAAGTCGCATAGTCATTATTAGTCGCAGTCGTGGTATGCGAGCAGTAAGGGTGGTGTTGAGGCTGCATCCCTTGTCCAGTATGCCATTGCTTACTGAAGGTGTGCTTGCTGTGGATGCTGATGTAACGTTGCTGCCAACGTAATAGCCTATCAGTGGTTGTACATTCGAGCCTTCGGCTTGGTCGCCGATGCCGTTGGGACTGCCTGCTATAAGCGTGTTGTCTATGCCGCGGTAGTGGTAGTATTTGCCGTCAAGGCGCAACGACAGTCCAAAAGTGTGTCTGTTGCTTATGATTGGCGTCTCTGCTACCCATTCCAATCCGTATCGTGTCACTGGTGATCCGTTTACATACTGTCGGTTTGCGGTGTACGTATGACGGGTGGAATAGGGCAGAGTAACGGTATTGCCGTTGGTGGCTGACGTTACGCTTACCACTCCAGTTATAGGGTTGACGTTATATATGCGGTCGGCGACGGCAATACCACATCCCTCAAGAGCCGATTGCGACGTTTGGTTGTAGGCAAAAGGAGTATACACGTTCAAAGTTTGGTATGGATTGTACGTGCGGCTCCAGAATGCCGAAACGCTTAATCGTGTCTTGCCGATGCTTGCATCCAAGCCTGCCTCAACCTGATTGGAGTGTTGCCACTTAAGGCGGTCGTTGTATATGGCACGTTGCACATTGGTGTAGTAGGCGTAGTATGCCTTGCCGTCGGCAGTGGAGCCAGGGGTAAACACAAGTCGGTCTGTATATGTGTCGGCTGGATAAAGCACCTGGAACGAAGGCAGCTTGACGCTTTTGCCATATCCGGCATGTGCCGTGAGCGACGCCTTTCTACCTTTTATTATATTATAGCGTATGTTGAATCGTGGCGACAGGCTCACTGCGGTGCCGTATGAGGAGCCGCTTATCATTGTGATGTCGTCGCGCAGTCCACCTACAATCATCAGCCTGCCAACCGTAAGCCGTTCCTCAAGAAATACAGCAAGGTTGTGCATTGTGGGAAGGGAGCTGTAGTCGTAAGGTCGCCATGTGGGAGCCAGGCGCATATCGTCGTAATATGTGCCTTGTCCGTTATTGCGGGTTGAGTTGAACTCGGCTCCCAATGTAAGCTTGTTTGCCGCTCCAAATATGCGTCGTGTCCACTCGCCTTTAAGCTTAAGTTGCAGGGTCTGCGGCTTTTGGTCGTTGAAGGAGCGCACATACCAATAGCCAGTCGGACCAAGTATTATGCTGCCCGTGCCCATGCCGTCGGCATAGTCCTTGGCTATGGCATAGCCGTCGCTAAGGGTATGTAGGTAGGCTTGGGTAGAAGAGGACGATGTGTTGGTATAGTTTTCTGAGCGTCTGTCTGCAGTTGATAAGGCAGCCTGTAGAGCCACATTGAATATTCCTGAGCGTAGGGTGTTGCATAGCCAGTCTATTTGCATATTGGCACGTAGCTGATTGTCGCGTTGTCGCTGGTAGGTGTCGCGGAAAGCATCGGGGTCTGCCTTTGAGTTGTAGCCACCGATGTTGCCCGTAATCCCTGCGGTAAGGTTAAGGCTCGAGCATTTAAGCCTAAATACCTTATTGTATGTAGCCGACATGATGTTGCGGCTATAAGCGGTATGTGGCGATGCAATATCGGTGAAGGAGCGTGCGTGCTCAACCGAGAAGTTCAGTGTACCTGCGTTGTGTCCCAATGCCAAGCCCTTGCTAAGCGCCACCTGGCGTGTGTACGGATTAGTGGATGCCTCCACAATCCATGGTGTATGTCCGCGGCGGGTATTGACCTTAACCACGCCGTTGCTAATGTCGCCATACTCAACACCGGGTATTCCGGCTATCACCTCAATGCTTTCGATGTTGGATGTGGATATGTTACGGGTTGACGCCGACTGTGTCTCGCTCATGCTTGCGTTGTTGTTAAGGCGCACCCCATCTATCTCGATAGCTGTGCCGAATGCAGCGTTGCCTCTTTCGCCCGAATTTGAGCGCAGTGCCATACGCGAGTCGTCCATAAGTGTTGAATTTACGGTCTGTCCGCCAGGCAACAGCGACATAATGTCGTTAAGCGATAGGGCCTGCGAGTGGTCGAGTGTTGTACGGTCGATAGAATAGGTTGTGGTTCCTATTGTCGATCTCTTGCGTGCTGTAACCTCTACGCCTGGAATACTAAGATTCTCTTCTTTAAGTCGGATATTCTTAAGGTCGGTGTTGTGGTTAAGGTTGAATTGTAAGGTTCTGGTGATATATCCCAAAGTCCTTACCTCAATAGCAGTTGGTCCTTGGGGTACATTCTCAATGCAGAATATGCCGTTGGCATCGGTTGTTGCCCACAGCTCAAGATTTAATACCTTAACAATGGCGTACGAAAGTGGTTGCGTAGTGTGGTCGTCGAGTACACGTCCTGATACTCTGAATCGTCCGTCGTTGGCCGTTGCTGCTGCCGATATTATCAAAAAAAGTAATAATGTTATTGCATTCCTCATTGCTTGACAACTTGTCGGTTTAACAATATAACTCGTTGTATTTCAATGAACAAAGGTATCATAGTTTTGTGTTTTTCGCAATACCGAAATGTAGGTATTTTGTTGTAGATACATATCCGTAAAACCATAAATTGGACGACCCCAAGGAATAAAAAAAAGGTTGCAAATGAAGCGCTATATACAGCCTCATTTGCAACCCTGCAATCATTTATATATATATCAGCACACATTACAACGCTTTCTTGATAAAGGTTGCAGATGGCAGATAAAAATAAACAATTAAACCTCCTCAAAGTCTACATAGTCGCCCTCGTCCTTGCCGAATATCTTGCGGTTTGCCTGTTGTGTAGGGCGCTCGTCGTAGAGTTCTTCATAGACGTCAGATGTTTGCGAACTGTCTGTTGTAGTTCTTGAACTGCTGTTTGTACGGCTGTTATTGGTTGATGATGAATTGCTCCATGTCGAACCATTGCCAGCAGATGTTGTATGTCTGCCAGCCGAAGCCCCGTTGGCAGCTTTGCCTTGTGCCGTAAAGTGGCGAGCCATTTGCTTGACGCGCATATACATATATACCATTACGCCAATGATGAATACTGCCACGAGCAGAGCTACGAGGAATATTGATTTTAAGAGTAGTCCGAATATAGCCATAACATATTTTGCCTTAGTTGTTTCTTTAAATGGTTGATAATTGCTTGCTATGTTTATATGGACAAACACTATGCCATTTTTTATTTTTTCTTGCTTGCGACAATCAAGTCGTCAATGCAAGAGATGATGAAATACCAAGCTATGATTACCCAAAAACTCTCAAGTAACCCCAGCCATACTATCATTAGTACAGAGAAGATGATGAACGAGTAGCGTAGCTCGTTGCCCTTCCATCCCCATTGCTTAAACTTTAGGGCGAACATCGGAATCTCTGATACCATAAGCCAACTGCTGATGCAAACCATAACCAATAAGGCTGGGATCATTAGCGGAGACGATTCAATAAAATCGCTCTGCGATACAAGCAGCGAACCCCAAAAGAGTGCGTTGGCAGGAGTAGGCAGTCCAATGAATGAGGTAGTCTGTCTGGTGTCAAGGTTAAACTTGGCAAGTCGTATTGCCGAGAATGCCGCCATTACGAAGGCAAAGTAGGGCACATATGCGCTTATGGGTGCAAGTACCGATGGATACTCTAATATGGATAGTTGGTTGAAAACAATTGCTGCCGGCGCAACACCAAAGGTTACGTCGTCGGCAAGAGAGTCAAGCTCCTTACCGATAGGCGAGCTAACACTAAAGAGACGTGCGCTCATGCCGTCGAAGAAGTCGAATACGGCGCCCATAACAATCCATAATAGTGCAAGCTTTGTGTCTCCGCAAAGTGCAAAGACTGTTGCTATGCATCCTGATATGAGATTGCAACAGGTGAGGGTGTTTGGTATGTTGCGAGTTATTAAGTTTGCCATAATTCGAATTTCGTGTTATTTGTTACGATATATTATTACTGTTTCGGCTGTGTCTTTTACTTAAGCTTTGCTATAACAGTCTGGTCGCCAGTGGTGGCTTGACCCATTTTTACGCATATCTCAGTGCCTAATGGCAAGTACACGTCTACACGTGAGCCGAACTTGATAAATCCGAGATGCTCGTCGATATAACATTCTTCACCTTCCTTGGCATATGTTACAATGCGTCGTGCCACAGCACCTGCTATCTGTCTGCATAGAATGTCTGTGCCTTCGGGTGTTGTTATTATCACGTCGGCATGTTCGTTCTCCTCGCTTGCCTTTGGCAACCAAGCCTTGTGGAAGTTTCCGTTGTGGTGTGCCACCAACTTAACCTTTCCGTCAACTGGGAACCAATTGGCGTGTACGTTGAATAGGCTCATGAAGATGCTCACCATAATACGGCGCTCGTGGAAGTAAGTATCCTCGTCCACTTCCTCAATTACTACAACTCGTCCATCGGCAGGTGCAACAACAATCTTGTCGGTGTCTTCTTGCGGAAAGTAGCGGATAGGGCAGCGGAAGAAGTTGATAACAATGCAGTAGACAGTACCCATAACGGCAGTAAAGCACCAGAAAGGAGCCTTGTTGTCCAAAAAGCGCCAAAGCAGTAAGGCTATGGCAGCAATTGCGATGAAGCCATATACGAGAGTGTCTGTGCCTTCACGGTGAAGACGTATTTTCTTTAGTTTCTTAATTCTTTTGATCATTTGTTGATTTAGTGGGGTTAGGCTTGTTTTGATTTTCGTATTAATTCTTTAATTATGTGTCGTGGTAACAAGTTTATTTTTTACTTATGTTGCATGGACACGAGATATCTGTGCAAAGGTAGCTGTTTTTTATGGAAATGACAAATTTTTTAATGTTTCTTCACTGCTACGTACAATATTCATATCATGTTACTTATAAATTGTTAGATATTTCAATAACTTTCTGTATCTTTGTACTTCAAAACAAAAAAAAGAAGTTTTCGCACTACATGGAAGATTTTATTCATCTACACGTTCACACCTACTATTCCATTCTTGACGGACAATCGCCCGTGCAGAAGATTGTAGACAAGGCTGTGGCCAACGGCATGCGCGGTATGGCCATTACCGATCACGGCAACATGTTTGGCGTAAAAGAGCTGTACAACTACTGCAATAAGATTAACGGCAAGCTGAAGGATGAGGGCAAAGAACCTTTCAAGCCTATCTTTGGATGCGAGATGTACGTGGCACACCGCCGCAAGTCAGACCGCGTTAAGGAGAAGGGCGACATGGGTGGCTATCACCTCATTGTTCTTGCCAAGAACTATAAAGGCTACAAGAATCTTATCAAGCTTGTTTCGCGTGCTTGGGTAGACGGCTATTATATGCGACCACGTACCGACCGTGAGGACTTGGAGAAGTATCATGAAGACCTTATTGTATGCTCGGCTTGTATTGCAGGCGAGGTTCCCTCAAAGATATTAAAGGGCGATATGGCTGGAGCACGCGAGGCTTTGGAGTGGTATAAGCGTGTATTTGGCGACGATTATTATCTGGAGCTTCAACGACATGAGGTGAAAGACCCTCATCAGCGTGCCAACCGCGAAACCTTCCCTTTGCAGCAGCGAGCCAATAAGGAACTTATCAGTCTTGCGCATGAGTACGGCATAAAGCTTGTATGTACCAACGACTGCCACTTTGTTGACCAGGAAAATGCTGAGGCTCACGACCATCTTCTATGTCTTGCTACTGGTAAGGATCTTGACGATCCTAACCGTATGCTATACTCAAAGCAAGAGTGGTTTAAGACACGTGAGGAGATGAACGCTATCTTCTCTGATGTGCCCGAAGCCTTGAGCAACACTCTTGAGATATTGGACAAGGTGGAATTTTATTCCATCGACCATGCGCCTATCATGCCGTTCTTCCCCATTCCTAAGGAGTTTGGCACCGAGGAAGAAACCCGTAAGCGCATATCTCCAGAGCAATTGTTCCGCGAGTTTACTACCGACGAGAATGGCAACGAGATTATGTCGCACGAGGATGCCGAGAAGAAAATAAAGAAGCTTGGCGGACTTGACAAGCTGTATAGAATAAAGTTCGAGGCCGACTATCTTGCCAAACTTGCCTACGATGGAGCAAAGAAACTTTATGGCGACCCGCTTACCGACGAGGTGCACGAGCGTATAAAGTTTGAGTTGCATATTATGAAGACCATGGGTTTCCCAGGCTACTTCCTTATTGTGCAAGACTTTATCAACTCGGCACGTGATGAACTTGGCGTTATGGTAGGACCTGGACGTGGTTCGGCTGCCGGTTCGGTAGTGGCTTATTGTCTTGGTATTACAAAGATAGACCCTATTAAGTACGACTTGCTGTTCGAACGTTTCCTTAACCCAGACCGTATCTCCCTTCCTGATATTGATACCGACTTCGACGATGATGGACGTGGCAAGGTGCTGGAATGGGTAGAGGATAAGTACGGACACGATAAGGTGGCACACATTATTACTTATGGTACCATGGCTACAAAGAACTCCATTAAGGACGTAGCCCGTGTGGAGAAGTTGCCGCTTGATATCAGCAACCGTTTGTGTAAGGCAATCCCCGACAAACTACCTGATGGTCTGAAGATGAATCTTCCTAATGCCATCAAGTGTGTACCCGAATTGCGCGATGCCGAGGCAAGTGCCAACCCGTTGTTGGCAAATACTATTAAATATGCCAAGATGCTTGAGGGTACCGTGCGTGGTACGGGTATCCATGCGTGTGGTACTATTATTTGCCGCGATGCAATAAGCGAGTGGGTGCCAGTATCTACAGCCGAGGACAAGAGCGACCCAGGACACAAGTTGCTTGCAACTCAGTACGACGGACATGTTATCGAGGAGACAGGTCTTATCAAGATGGACTTCCTCGGACTGTCTACTCTCTCTATTATGAAAGAGACTGTAGAGAACATCCGTCTGACACAAGGCTTCACATTAGACCTTGACACGATTCCTATCGACGACGAACTTACATACAAGCTGTATCAGGAGGGACGTACAATAGGTACATTCCAGTTTGAGTCGGCTGGTATGCAGAAGTATCTGCGCGAACTAAGGCCTACTGTCTTCGAGGACCTTATAGCCATGAACGCCCTTTATCGTCCGGGACCTATGGATTACATCCCCTCGTTCATTGCCCGTAAGAACGGCAAGGAAGAGATTAAGTACGACATCCCTTGCATGGAGAAATACCTCAAGGACACCTATGGCATTACTGTGTACCAGGAGCAGGTGATGCTTCTGTCGCGACAACTTGCCAACTTCACCCGAGGCGAATCGGATGCTTTGCGTAAGGCTATGGGTAAGAAGAAGAAGGCCATTGTTGATGCAATGAAGCCAAAATTCATTGAGGGCGGAAAGAAGAACGGACACGACCCGAAAGTACTTGAGAAGATATGGGCCGACTGGGAGAAGTTTGCTTCGTACGCTTTCAACAAGTCGCACGCCACATGCTATTCGTGGGTGGCATACCAGACAGCCTATCTCAAGGCACATTATCCTGCCGAATTCATGGCGGGCAATATGAGCCGATGCATTAGCGACATAACGAAGATTACAAAGCTAATGTCTGAGTGCCAGTCTATGGGTATTCCGTGTCTTGGACCCGATGTCAACGAGAGTCAACGCAAGTTCTCGGCCAACAAGAAGGGTGAGGTACGATTCGGCCTATCAGCTATCAAAGGCATGGGCGATGCTGCTGCTGTCAACATTATAGCCGAGCGCGAGAAGAATGGACCTTATAAAGACATCTTCGACTTTGTTCAGCGTGTCAACCTTTCAGCCGTTAACCGTAAGGCAATGGAGTCGTTAGCCCTTAGTGGTGGATTCGATTCGTTTGGCATACGCCGCGAGCAATATTTCGGCCTTAATGCCAAGGGCGACACATTTGTAGAAACTCTTCTAAGATACGGACAGGTATATCAGTCGGAACAGTCGTCTATGCAGAACTCGCTATTTGGCGATATGGGGGGCGTGGAGATAACAACTCCGCCAATACCAACAGTTGAGCCTTGGAGCACAATGGAACTGCTTAAGAAGGAACGCGAACTTGTAGGCATCTATCTTTCTGCACATCCGCTTGACGATTATGCCGTAGTGCTTAACCATATGTGCAACCTTAAGTGTACGCAAATAGGGCGCGAGATGGACAAAAAAGAACTGTCTAAGTTTGAGGAACTGTCATTTGGCGGCATCGTTACATCCGTGTCGTCGCGTTGGACCAAGACCAATAAACCCTTCGGTATTGTCACTATCGAAGACTTTGAAGGCGCTGGCGAGATAGCTCTATTTGGTGAGGAGTGGACAAAATGGCAGAGTATGTTGCAAGAGGAATATCCAGTCTACATCACAGCAAAATGTCAGCAACGCTTCCGCAACAACCCTGACGCCTATGATTTGGTGATAAAGAAGATAGAGTTCTTAAGCGATGTAAAGGACAAGTCGATAGACAAGTTTACCATATACATCGACTCTACCTTGTTTGCCGACTCGTGCATGACCGACCTCGAGACGATGTTGCGCAGCAATACGGGTCAGGTGCCACTTTACTTTAACATTCACGATATCGAGCACAACACCAATATCGAGATGTTCTGTCGCAATGTTGCGGTGGATGTCAACAAGAAACTGCTGTCATTCCTCGACGAGATGGACAAGCAAGTAGGCGAGCATCAAAGTGTGCGCTATGCAATTAACTAACAGCAGGAGGCGCTGTTGCAAGTGTTTGGCACAAACTTTGATATTAAAAAATTATCAGCTTTGCATTATTGATAAATCATTAGCGATATATATAACAATAAATAATAAACCCAATAAAATTTAGAAAAAATGGAAGTAAAAATCACAAACGAGAACATCGAGCAGTATAAGAATGGCTCTCTGCCATTGGTGGTAGACCTCTGGGCAACATGGTGTGGTCCTTGCCGCATGATAGCTCCTATCGTGTCTAAACTTGCCGAGGAATACGACGGCAAGATAGTTGTAGGTAAGTGCGACGTTGAGGAGAACGACGATGTAGCTGCAGAGTATCGTGTACGCAATATCCCTACATTGCTCTTCTTTAAGGGCGGCGAACTCGTAGGCAAGCATGTAGGTGCCATTACAGAGGGCGACCTCAAGGCAAAGTTCGACGAACTGCTGTAAGCTGACACCTTATAATATAATAAGTGGCGCAAACCATTAGGCTGCATATCAGCATAATGGTTTGCGCCATTATTGTTTTTGGGTTCATCCGATATTTGGAGTGATACAAGCTGGAGTTTATCGTGGAGGTTGGTATCTTGATGTTGGTGTAATGGACGTATAAATTATAGCTCGTATAATGAACGTATAATTTTACTTGTAGTTCTTTTGTATGTAGTTCCCACAGAATGCACAGACCACAC